>Ga0315275_10000647_pt1 | contig 28971 bp, 23 predicted proteins | sample YL17G03_0_MG_FD_205557 | JGI IMG/M metagenome (GOLD analysis project Ga0315275, IMG submission 205557) | Sediment microbial communities from Yellowstone Lake, YNP, Wyoming, USA - YL17G03_0 | ecosystem: Environmental > Aquatic > Freshwater > Lake > Sediment | place: USA: Wyoming | collected...
CCACGCCCTGGTTGATCGCCTCGGTGATGACCTTCCCGTCCTCGACGACGCGCTCCTCGTTCTCGAGGACCGAGCGCATCAGCCGCTGCTCGTCGGGATTCGAGGCCAGCTTGCCGGAAAGCTCATCTATCTCCTCGGCTGCGCCGCGGAGGCTCACGTCATCGTCTTCCTTCCTGGATGGTGAGCGGGGGCTACCCCTCACCTCCCAAGGAGTGGTCAGCCGCGTAGGCCGCGAACCTGTCCCAGACGTACTCCTCGACGTTCTCCAGGTACTTGACGCTCGGCTTGAGCGAGATCCGGTGGCTCAGCACCGAGATGAGGACCGCCTGGACGTCCTCGAGGGTGACGCGCTTCGCCCCGCGGATGCGAGCCATCGCCTGGCTCCGCTCCACGACTCCGATGGAGGCGCGGACCGAGGGTTTCTTCTCCACGTTCTTGTCCTCGCGGAGCTGCCGGATGAAGCTGAGCAGGCCGTGCTTCAGCGTCCGCGGGAACTCTATCCCCTTGAAGGCGAGCGCCTTGTCGTCGACAATCGTCTCCTCGACGGCGAGGCTCTCCGGGTAGCCCATGGCGATCAGGTCGAACCTGTCGAGGAAGACGTCGCTCAGCCTCTCCGTGGAGGCGTCCTCCGGGTTCATGGTGCCGATGAAGATGAAGTCCGCGTCGAAGTCGACGTCGTAGCTCCCGATGGTGACCTTCCGCTCCTCGAGCGCCTGGAGCAGCGCGTTCTGGAGCTTCTCCCCGCACCGGTTCACCTCGTCGAAGAAGAGGATGCCGCTGTTCGCCCTGAAGATCTTGCCGGGCGTGAACGCCTCCGGCGACAGGGGGCCGAACTGGAGCGCCTTGAGAGGGTCGATGTCTCCGATGAGGTCCTCTGCAGTCAGGTCCGGGCTCCCCTGGACGCGGACGAACCGCGCTGCGCCCGCCACCTTCCGCTTTCCCTTGGACTTGCCTGCCTTGCAGAGCGGGCACTTCGGCTGTCCGGGAAGGCAGTTGAAGCCGCAATCCATCACCGTCTCCTCGGGGAGGAGCCGCGCCACGTTCTTGGCGAGCGTCGTCTTCCCGATGCCTGGCGGCCCGACGATGATGACGTGGTGCCGGACGAGGAGGGCTGACTTCAGCGCAGCCTTCGCCTCCTCCTGACCAAGGATGTCACTGAGCGGGTTCTCTATGACTGTGACGAGAAAATCAGGGGCGGCTGCCATCGCCACCATGAACCGGCCGTCCTTTATAAGAATTTTGTCCCGAGTTCCGCCTGGGGAGAAACTATATAAAATCGGTGGCCGGTAGTGAGAGCATGGGAGTCGTCGCAGCCCTGACATGGCTCACCGTCGCCTTCTGGGACCTGCTGCAGGACTGGCTTCAGGCTGTCTTCATCGCGCCGTTCGCCAACTTCGAGATGTTCTGGATCCTGGTGCCCATCTATCTCGGCTGGATCACGGCCGACTTCTTCCAGGAGAAGCGCGGCACCTCGCTGGGGAACGCGATCACGAACGGCGTCATCCCGCTCTGGGCGGGCATCGACTGGATACGGACGACCATCGGCTATCTCACGAAGGAGCACCTCAAGATGGCGTTCCTGGACGCAGCCTCCCGCTTCGCCCTCGCCGCGTGCGTCCTGGTGTACGGGGGGTGGATCATCTACGCGGGAGTCAAGGGGCGCCCCCTGACGCGGTACATCGGCCGCGTCCGGACAGTGAGCTACGTGGTGATCCTCTTCACGCCGGTCTTCTACAACGCCATGGAGCTCACCCTGAAGCATGTCTTCGCGACCCTCTTCTTCTTCCCCTTCTTCTACTACATCGTCGAGGTCTTCGAGCGGCTCACCCCGGACCCGAAGTCGATTGCCGATGAGAAGGGCTATTCGCCGCTGCCGCCCCGATAGTCTCCAGGAGCCCTCCGCCACCCATTTCCTTCCAGAGCCTCAGATTTTCCGGCTTTGTTGACATCATCATCGCCGCCGCCTTAAGGGCGAGCGCTGCAGCGGGCCAAACAGCGGGCGCGGAGGGGGTTGTCCCTTACGGGGAGGCGCCGCGCCAGCGACGTTACCGAAGAAGAGCGAGCAGGCTGCGGCGATGATGTCAACGCAACTAGATTTTCCATAAACTTTATATATGAGTATCGTTACCGATGCATCGAAAGCGATATATCGGTGGTGATATACTCCGTGATGACGCACAAGCTCCGCATCATCGTTCTGCGGCATCTTGGCCATGGCCCCCGCTCTGGCTACCAGCTCATCAAGGAGATCAAGGAGCAGACGGGGTGGAAGCCGAGCTACGGGTCCGTCTACCCGCTCCTCGAGCAGCTCAGGAACGAGGGGCTGGTCACCGCGAAGGAAGAGGGGAAGAGCAAGCTCTACAAGCTCACCCTGAAGGGGAAGGCCGCGCTCCACCTCTTCACCGAGCACCATGACGCGATGGTCCAGCAGGTGCGCGAGTGGCAGAAGGTGATGGCCCACCTCTGCGACGCGGACCGTGACCCGTTCTTCGAGCACATCAGCGCCGCGCTCGAGCGGGGCGAAATACCGTTCAAAGAAATCCTAAAGAGCGGCTACCAACTTCGCGCAGAGCTGGCCCGCCTCTCCCAGGAAGGCATCCTCAAGAAGCACAGGGACGAAGTGATTGCCGTCATCGATGAGGCGACCCGGGGGCTCAAGGCCATCGGGAGGAGCGAAAAAGTTAAAAGAAAGGCGAGGAGAGCGTGAACGCCATGACGAAGAAGAAGAGCAACATCATCATCAGGCTGAAGGACGTCTGGAAGACCTACACGATGGGGGAGAACCAGGTGCACGCCCTCCGGGGCCTCAACCTCGAGGTCGAGGAGGGGGAGTTCCTCAGCATCATGGGGCCGTCGGGCAGCGGGAAATCGACGGCGATGAACATGATCGGCTGCCTCGACATCCCGACGACGGGGGAGATATTCCTCGACGGCGTGAACATCGCCCACCTCCACGAGTCCGACCTCGCCCAGATCAGGGGGAGGAAGATCGGCTTCATCTTCCAGAAGTTCAACCTCATCCCCACGCTGAGCGCGAAGGAGAACGTCATGCTCCCCATGATATTCCAGGGGATTCCCGAGGCGGAGCGTCACCGCCGCGGCCAAGAGCTCCTCGAGCTCGTCGACCTCGGCGACAGGATGGACCACCGGCCCGGCGAGCTGAGCGGCGGCCAGCAGCAGCGCGTCGCGATCGCGCGCGCCCTCGCAGTCCAGCCGACGGTCATCCTCGCAGACGAGCCGACAGGCAACCTGGACAGCAAGACGGGGGAGAACGTCATCGAGTTCCTCAGGAAGCTCCACGAGCAGAAGGGAGCCACTGTCGTGATGGTGACGCACGACGAGCACGTCGCGAAGAACGCGGACAGGATAGCGCTCCTCAAGGACGGCCAGATCGTAGGCCATCGCTGAGAGGATCCACGCTCATAAACGCATAAAAAAGCACGGAGGATGAAGACCATGAGAACGATTTTGTTGCCGACGATTGTATGTGCGCTTTTCCTGATGGCCGCAGCCGGCACGTCAGCCCAGCTCACCACGAGCGGCAGCTCGCTCGACGCGAGCCTCCTCAGCTACCAGCCGGTGCCTGCGCAGCCCGGCGACCTCCTCGACGTCTGGATCCAGGTGGTGAACAACGGCGGGAGCCCCAGCAAGGGCGGCACAGTCACGATTTTCCCCTCGTTACCCTTCACCATCGAGGGGGCGGGCAACGACGTGAAGGCCTTCCCCACCATCCCGCCACAGTCCTCCTTCCTCATCAAGACGACGGTGCGCGTCGACAAGAGCGCGAACGAGGGCGAGAACCATCTGAAGGCCCGCGTCCAGGAGGAAGGGAGCGCCAATTGGGTCGACCGCGACTTGGTGATCACCGTGAAGGGGCGGAGCAGCGCCCTCTCCATCGTCAGCGCGACGACCTCACCGGAGCCCATCCCGCCGGGAAGCCCTGCAACCCTCACCCTCATCGTGAGGAACATCGGGGACACGCGGCTCCGGAACGTCGACGTCTCACTCGACCTGAGAGGCCTGAGCCTCGCGCCGACGACGAGCAGCAACAGCAAGACGATCGACATGCTCGCTGGCGGACAGGAGGCGACCTTCACCTTCGACGTCATCACCTACCCTGACGCGACCCCAAAGGCGTCCCAGTTGCCCCTGACCATCACCTACCAGGACGAGCAGGGGAACACCAAGAACCAGAGCGAGACCATCGGCATCGTGATCGGCGCGAAGCCGGAGCTGCTCGTCTATTTCGAGAAGGTCGACGTCCGGGTGAAGACGCTGGAGGGGCCGGTCATCATCAAGTTCGTCAACAAGGGGCTCTCGCAGATCAAGCTCCTCCAGATGACGGTGCTCCAGAACAATGACGTCAAGGTGACGTCGGAGAGCCCGACGCTCTACGTCGGCAACATCGATCCCGACGACTACCAGAGCAGCCAGGTGACGCTGAAGCTCTCGAAGGAGAGCGTCAAGGTGCCGATCAGCGTCTCGTACCGCGACGCCCTCAACCAGGAGTATCAGGAGACCATCACCCTCGACCTCGCGGCGCACAACGGCACCAGCAGTGGCGGTTTGGGCTGGTGGACGGTCATCATCGTCCTCCTCGTGGTCGGCGGCAGCGTCTGGCTCTTCGTCAGGAGGAGACGGCGCCATAAGGCCAAGTAAACCAATTTCTTTTTTCCTTACTTTGTGCTGGTGAGCCGATGCTGAAGGAGTACTTTTGGCTGGGTGTGAACAACCTCCGCAAGAGACGGCTCCGCTCCTGGCTCACCATGATCGGCATCTTCATCGGCATCGCTGCCGTCGTCTCGCTCATCAGCCTCGGCCAGGGGATGCAGCAGGCGATCGAGAACCAGTTCTCGCGGCTCGGCGCAGACAAGATCACCGTCCAGACGAAGGGGATCGTGACCGGGCCGCCAGGGAGCAACAACGATGTGATGCTGACGAAGAGCGACCTCGACGTGGTGCGCCAGGCAAAGGGGGTGGAGAGCGCCGCTGGCCGGCTGATCGAGCCAATCAGCGTCGACTTCAACCGCAAGACCATCTACACGTATGTCGCATCCGTCCCGGACGACGATATCCAGTCGCGCAATCTCGTCGTGGAGACGATGAATATCCAGCTGGTCGCAGGCAGGGATCTCAAGGTCGGCGACCAGTGGGACGTCGTCATCAGCCAGGACTACACGACCAGCCCGCGGTTCAACAACAAGGCGTTGGCCGTCGGGGACAGGATTGAGGTCAACGGCCAGAAGGCGCAGGTCGTCGGCGTCTTCAAGAAGACGGGGAACCCCTTCCTCGACATGTCGTTCGTGATGAATGAGAAGCCTGTCCGCGACCTCACCGGCATCAAGGAGAAGTACGGCGTCATCGCGGCGAGGATCGCGCCCGGCGAGTCGATCCAGGCGGTCGCTGAGAACATCAAGAAGGACCTCCGCAAGCACCGGGACGTGAAGGAGGGGAAGGAGGACTTCACCGTCAGCACCCCTGAGGAGACCGCGAAGACCTTCGAGACGGTGCTGAACATCGTCCAGGCGGTCCTCATCGGGATAGCGTCCATCTCGCTCCTCGTCGGCGGCATCGGCATCATGAACACCATGTATACGTCGGTGCTCGAGCGGCGGCGCGAGATCGGCATCATGAAGGCGATCGGCGCCAAGAACAGCGACGTCCTCATCATCTTCCTCATCGAGAGCGGCATGCTCGGCCTCATCGGCGGCGCCATCGGCATCGCGCTTGGTATGGGGTTCAGCAAGCTCGTCGAGGTCATCGCGACCGCAGCGCTCGGCACCGCCCTCATCCAGGCCTACTTCCCCCTGTACCTCATCGTCGGCAGCCTGGCGTTCAGCTTCGGCGTCGGCACCGCCGCCGGGGTCTTCCCTGCGATGCAGGCGTCGCGCCTGCCGCCAGTGGAGGCGTTGCGCCAATGATCAAGGACTACTTCAAGATGGCCATCGCGAACCTGAGCCATCGGAGGCTCCGCTCCTGGCTCACCATGCTCGGCATCTTCATCGGCATCGCCGCTGTCGTCGCGCTCGTGAGCCTTGGCCAGGGGCTCCAGGTGGCCATCGACGAGCAGTTCGCCAAGCTCGGGAGCGACAAGATAATAATCCAGCCGGGCGGCAGCATCCTGGGCGGTGCGGCCGCCGTGCGGCTGACGGAGCGTGACATGAACGCCATCCAGAGGACGTCCGGCGTGAAGGAGACGGTCGGGTTCCACTACACGAGCGGCCGCGTCGACTACAAGCGCGACAACGCCTACGTCATCCTCATGAGCTACCCGACGCAGGGACAGGAGAAGCAGCTCGCGGACGAGATCTTCAACTACAACATGGTCGAGGGGAGGAAGCTCCAGGCAGGCGACGTCTACAAGGTGATGCTCGGCTACAACTACATGCAGGACAAGGGCGTCTTCCCGAGGGGGGTCAAGCTCTATGACACGGTCACCGTCAACAACCAGTCGTTCGAGGCGGTGGGCTTCTTCGAAAAGTTCGGTTCCCCCGACGACCTGAACGTTTACATTCCGCAGGACACGTACGAGAAGGTGCTGAACGTCTCGCTGAAGGAGGACGAGAAGCAGATTGTCGCGAAGACAGAGCCGGGTGTCGACCCGGCAGCGGTCGCTGAGGATATCAAGAAGAACCTCCGGAAGGAGCGGAACATCAAGGAGGGGAACGAAGACTTCACCATCCAGACGGCACAGCAACTCCTCGACTCGTTCAACTCCGTCCTCCTCATCGTCCAGGTGGTGATCGTCGGCATCGCCGCCATCTCGCTCGTCATCGGCGGGATCGGCATCATGAACACGATGTACACGGCGGTGGTGGAGCGGACGCAGGAGATCGGCATCATGAAGGCGATCGGCGCCAAGAACAGCGACGTCCTCATCATCTTCCTCATCGAGAGCGGCATGCTCGGCCTCATCGGCGGCGCCATCGGCGTCCTCGTAGGCCTCGGCGTCGCGAAGCTCGTCGAGGTCATCGGGGGAGCGGTGCTCGGGACGAGCTACATCCGCGCGTGGTGGTCCTGGGGCCTCATCTTGGGCGCCCTCGCCTTCAGCTTCATTACGGGCGCAGCCTCCGGCGTCGCACCCGCGTGGCAGGCCTCGAAGCAGAAGCCGGTGGACTCGCTCCGCTATGAGTGAGCCGGCGACCCCTCATAAAACTTTAAAACAATGCCCTCATTCTCGGACCGTATGCGTTGCAAGCTCTGCAGGCAGCCGGCCGTCTATGCCCCGCTCCGCTTCTGCAAGGAGCACTTCCTCGCTTACTACGAGAAGAGGGTCCGCCACTACTTCGAGTCGACGCACGTCCGGAACGCGAAGGTGCTTGTCGCCGTCTCCGGCGGCAAGGACTCTGCCGCGCTCGCGGATATCCTCGTCAAGATTAAGGAGGATTTCGGGCTCGAGCCGGGGCTTTTCACCATCAACCTCAATATCCCCGATTACTCGGAGAAAGGGCTCGACGTCGCTAAAGAGCTCTCAAGAAAATATGATATGCCCTTAGTGGTTGAGGATTTGAAGGAGTACGCCCACGTTATCCCCGACTTCGCAGGCCCGGGCACCAAGCCGTGCGGCCCCTGCGGCACCATCAAGCGCTACCTCCTCAACAAGGCCGCCGTGGAGCGCGGCTACGGCTACATCGCGACCGGTCACAACCTCGACGACGAGTTCTACTTCGCCATGCACAACCTGCTCCACAGGAACGTCGCGCAGCTGCGCCGCGGAGCGAAGATGCTTCCCCCGAGACCGGAACAGAGGCTCGCAGGGAGGATAAAGCCCTTATACTACCTCACCGAAAAAGAGAATCGCCTTTACTGTCTACTGCAGGGGGTTCCCCACGACGCGGACGAGTGCCCCTTCTCGAAGGACAACCCGCAGCTCGCCTTCAAGGCCGAGTTCGGAGCCAAGCTGCCGCGCGACGAGAAGCGGAACCTCCTCAAATCACTACAGGAACTCCGAGAGCCGTACGCCGAAGTTGAGATAGGTGGAGGAGGAGGGCAGCTCCACCCTTGCCCGCGGTGCGGCTACCCGACGACGAGCAGCAACGACTGCGCGTTCTGCAAGTTGATGGAACGGAAAGTCATACAAAAATAATAACTACAACCAATAATAACTTCAACCAATAACTGCAACTGACAAAAACTTCAACTAATAACTACAACTAACAAAAATTACACTAATAAGAATTTCTTTGTTTTCATGAGTACGAGTTTTTTATGAGTACGAGTCCTTGATTCTCAATAAGAAAGAAGAGAAAAGATAGGAAGAAGAGAAAAAGACGAGAAAGAAGAGCAAAAGAAAATTGTAATAAAAAATATTATTATCTCGCCCGCGCCGCGGCGCGGAGGCGCTTCGTCTCGTCGCGAGCGACAGGGGATGACATCACCGCGTAGCGGTTCAGCGCCAGGACCGCGTTGTTGACCGCCCGGGTCGCCACCTGCTCGACGATGCCGCGCTCCATCAGCGCGCGCTTCACGCTCTCCGGCGACCGGCCAGCCAGGAGTTTCGCCGCCGCTGCGCGGCTGAGGCCGCTGACCGCGGGGACGAACTGCCGGGTGAAGTCGCGCCGCTCCGCAGCGGTCATCTCCTCGACGCTGGCGGTGAGGGGCTTGAGCGTCACCTCCTCTTCCTCCTCGTAGCGCCGAATCTCCAGGGTGGTCTCGTCGAGCACCCGGATGTGCCTCCCCATCTTCACGAGCTGGACGATGATGAAGGCCAGCGCCACGATGAAGAGCACCAGCAGCACGAAGAGTATCTCGGCCACAGGTAGACTGATTCCGAAGACGAACATTTTCCATGCACCTCGCTTGGTTTTTTATGAGCCTGAGCGCTCCCGGACACGGCTGTCGGGCCGCGCGTCCTTCTCGTAGGGCGTCGGATGGTAGACCGAGCGGGCGGTGTCGTCGCTCGTCGCGATGAGGTTGCCGCGCTGGCGGAGCCATCCCTCGGCGACGATGGTGTCGCCCGTCAACCGCTCCACAGGGTAGGTGAACTGGTAGCGGAACTTGCTGTACGGCCTGACCGCGAAGACGCCGAGGTACTGCACGTAGTCGGTCGTCCGGTTCCCGTTGATGTCGAGCTCCACCTCGAGGTCAGGCTCAGCCTCGCCCTTCCTGTTATTGACGATGACGTAGACCTCACCGTCGGTCTCATGCGCGTAGCTGTCGAGGCTCGGCTTGATGCGGACCAGGAACTCAGGGATGTCGACGAGCGCCTTGACCTTCTCTTCGGCCACGACTCCGCCCTTGCCGGCGAGGATGATGGTGAACTCCTTGTTCGGGTCGAGGTCCTCGCTGACCAGGATGCGGAAGATGGCGCTTCTCCTCTCCCCTGGCTTGAGGAGGCCGAGGCTCTGGGGCCCGTCATACTCCCATGTCGTGGGGAGGCCGATGCTCAGCTTCGCCTCCTTCAGGTCAGTCTTGCGGGTGTTCACCACAGTCACCTGGTACTCGACGATGCTGAGGATCGGGACGCGTATCTCCGGGCTGTAGATGAGCGGGCTCGGCTGCGGAGGAGCGGCGGGCGCGACTGTGATGGGGGCGGGAGTCGGTACGACGGCTGGAGCCGAGGGCTTCGTCACGTTGGTGGCGTTGGGAGGAGGATAATACCAGCGGCTGCCGCCGCCTCCGCCGCCACTGCCTCCACGGCCGCACGAGTTGCGGGTGCAGGATGCGCTGCAGGAAGCGGGGCAGGGGCCGTTGGCAGCTCCGTCGTCGCACTGCTCGTCCGCCTGGACGATGGAGTCGCCGCAGCCGGGCAGCTGGCACTGATTCAGGGTGCAGGTAGCGCTGCACGTGGCAGGGCATACTCCGTTCGCTGTTCCATTATCGCACTGCTCGCCGACTTCCAGGAGGGCGTTGCCGCAGATTGGAGTGGGAGTTTCGTTCCGTGTGCAGAGCGTGGTGTTGAAGAGGCACGTGGCAGAGCAGCTCAGCGTCCCGCCAGTATAGTTGTCGAGGTCATGGCAACCGCTGACATTCCCCCATGCAGAGCCGTCGCACTCCTCGCCCGTCTCAAGGAGACCATTTCCGCAGACAGGGCCGGGGGTTTCGTCCCGTGTGCAAAGAGTGGTATTGAAGAGGCAAGTGGCTGCGCAGCTCAAGGTCCCGCCGGTGAAGCTGCCAAGGTCGCTGCACGTGGTGACGTTCCCCCATGCCGTGCCGTCGCACTCCTCACCAGTCTGGAGGACTCCATCGCCACAGACCGCGTCCGGGAGGCAGTCGTAGCCGCCGCACCCGTCGCCATCCGTGTCGCCGACCTGGGCCAGGTGGAAGCCGGGCGCGCAGTCAGGAAGAGGGAGGAGCGAGCAGATGGTGCAGTTGAGGCCGCAGCCGCCGTAGAGGCTGTTCGCGCTCCCGTTGTCGCACTGCTCTGGCGGCTCGACGATATTGTTCCCGCAAATCGGGGTCGGAGTCTCGTTTCGCGTACAGAGGGTCGTGTTGAAGAGGCAACTGGCTGTGCAGCTGAGCGTCCCGCCAGTATAGTTGCCGAGAACGCGGCACCCGGTGACGTTCCCCCAGTCCGAGCTGTCGCACTCCTCTCCTGGCTGGAGGAGGCCGTCCCCGCACATGGCAATGCAGCCGAAGGGCGGCTCCACGTAGTGGCACGTGCCGTCCTCGCACGTGCCGTTGACAGTGCCGTTGATGGCTGGGCAGTCGATGGGGTCGCACTCCTCGTCCTTGACGCACTCCGGCGGCGGGCAGAGGGTGGCGTTGCTCCGCCGAATCTCGCCGTCGCAGTTGATGTCGACGGTGGCGTTGCACTCCTCATCCGGCTGTCCTGGGTGGATGGTTGCGTTGCTGTCGTCGCAGTCGAGCGGGGTCTCGCATCCGGGCTCGGCGTAGTAGCCGTCGTGGTCATCATCGGTGCAGTTCGGAGCCCCTTTGCAGACGGGGTCGTCGGCGCAGGAGGGGTCTGCGCAGTCGATCAGGCCGTTGCAGTCGTTGTCAACCCTGTCCTGGCAGCCAACGTACCAGCTGCTCTCAAGACGGGGCCAGTAGGTCCATCCCGCTCCCGACCAGCCAGCCTGCCCTTCGCAGCACGCGGCGCCGAGCGGGGTGCTGATGGCGGTGCCGACCGGGGTGAGGCCGGAGCCGCAGAGGTCGCTCCTGATGTTGTGGCAGAGGTTCGACTCCGTCGGTTGAGTGAAGAATATCTGACCGTAAAATTCGCAGTAGGTGCTGACTGCATTGTGCGAGACGCAGTCTGTCGGGTTGAAGCAGCAGGCGTAGTAGGGGCCGAGGCCGCGGTCGGTGAGCCAGCTGTCTTCCCTGAGCCAGTGCTTCCCAGCTAGGAGGCAGAGGTCCTTGTCGGAGCAGTCAGGGTCGTAGTTGGAGCCGGAGGGGTTGTCGTTCTGGCACCGCGGGCGGCCGGAGGGAGGGTCGCCGCAGGTCTGGTTGACGTCTGCGCAGCAGTACCGGCAGGTGCCATCAAGGCAGCGCTGGAGCCCTGCGCCGCACTTGCCGCCTGGGCATTGGGGCTGGCCGACGCCGCCGCAGGGAGGCGCCTTGCAGGCGGGGTCTGCGACGCAGGAGGGGTCTGCGCAGTCGATCAGGCCGTTGCAGTCGTTGTCCATGTGGTCGCTGCAGGCGCTGGAGGCGTACTGGCTCTCCTTCAGGGGCGCCGTGGTCCACCAGGCGCCTGTGTCGTGGCCGCTGCAGCAGGCCGCTCCCTTCTTGGCGCCGATGGCTGCCTGGTTCACGCCCGGGTTCCGGACTACGCACTTGAGGACCTTCGTGTCGTAGCAGAGAGAGGAGTAGATGAGCTCGCCGTAGATGTTGTTGAAGTTGGTGTAGATCGTGCCGGAGAAGGCGCACTTCCTGTTCGAGGGGATTCCCGTCGTCTGGACGTAGCACTGGAGGGAGTCGCCGCAGCAGCCGTAGTTGCCGGTGGGTGCGGGGCTGACCCATGTGTTCTCCTCTACCCATGCGCCGCCGGAGGCGACGCAGAGCTCTTGGTCTGTGCAGTCGGAATCATAATAGGGGCCAGAGGGGTTGTCGTTCTGGCACCGCTGCTGGCTTGCCGGCGGGCTGCCGCAGGTCTTGGTGGTGTCTGCGCAGCACCAGTAGCACATCCCGGCACCGGTGCCGCTGTCGCACTCCTGAAGACCGTCATCGCAATGGTGAAGCGGGTCTTTGCACCACGGGCCGGCGTGGCCGCCGCAGGCGGCGCAGTCGGCGTCGTAGCGGAAGCTGAGCGGGTTGCCGTCGCAGCCCTGCCCGTCTTCCCATGTGCCGCAGACGCCGTTCGTGGTGCCGTCGCCGCAGCACATCCAGCACTTGCCGTCGCCGCACGCCTGGAGGCCCTGGCCGCAGGCGCCGCCGTCGCATGCGGGCTGACCGTGGCCGCCGCAGCCAGTATCGGCGCTCGCTGCGCTTGTGAGGACGAAGACGAAGAGGAGAGAGCAGAGGACGAGCAGAGCGATACGCCTGGACAGACTCCCCCCAAGGCTCATGATGGCTAGGGGAGTTCCTTCATTTATAAATATTATTGATTTTCACCATTATATAATAGTCAAAAAAATCGCCAATCTTTATTAGCGGCCGGAGAGTCCTCCAGGCCATGCGGCTCGCGGTCCTCTTCAGCGGCGGGAAGGACAGCTGCGCTGCCCTCTGGATCGCCCAGTCCTCCGGCCACGAGGTCGCCTGCCTCCTGACGCTCGAGTCTGAGAACCCCGCCAGCTACATGTTCCACACTCCGAACATCAATCTGACGCGGCTCCAGGCGCAGGCAGCCGCCATCCCCATACTCATGAGGAAGACCAAGGGCGAGAAGGAGGAGGAGCTGAAGGACCTCCACGCGATCCTCGCGGAGGCGAAGCGGACGTATCGCATCGAGGGGATTGCGACAGGTGCCATCGCCTCAGCCTACCAGGCGACGCGGGTCCAGCAGGCGTGCGCGAAGCTCGGCCTCTGGGTCTTCAATCCGCTCTGGCAGCGCGACCAGGCTGAGCACCTGCGCGAGCTGATTGGAGCCGGGTTCGAGATCGTGGTCTCAGGGGTGGCGGCCTACCCGTTGGACGATACATGGCTCGGCAGGAGGATGGACGAGGCAGCTCTCGCCGAGCTGGAGCTGCTCCAGCGCCGGTACGGCCTGAGCCCCGCAGGCGAGGGCGGAGAGCTCGAGACCCTCGTCCTCTGGGCGCCGGGCTGGAGGAAGCGTCTCGTCATCAAGGAGGCGGTCAAGGAGTACGAGAACCACGCGGGAACATGGCATGTGAAGCGGGCAGAGCTGGAGAGCGTCAGGGAAGGAGCGGGTCAGGGCGCCCACAGTAGCAACGCTGGCAACGAAGCGGCTGCGAGAGCCCTTGGCAGACGGAGCGGCAGTCCCGCACCTAAACACTTAAAAAGTGGGAAAAATACCCCGCCCTAGGAGAACGAATCACCTCACAGTCATTCTCTTCTCCGGGAGGAACAACGATGGAAGGCACGGTCAAATGGTTCAACAAGGAGAAGGGTTTCGGCTTCGTGAAGGGCGATGACGGCACAGACTATTTCCTGCATCACAGCGCGCTGCCGGCGGGAGCAGTGCCAAAGGAGAACGACAAGGTCTCGTTCGAGCCGCTCCAGACCGAGCGGGGCGTCCAGGCGAAGAACGTCAAGCTCATGTAATGCTTCCTCTTTGCTTCTCCGCGGTTTCTCGGCGATAGGCCGTCGTCAGCGCTAGCTTTAAATAGGTCGGCGCGCCGCCACCACCATGTCCCTCGTGGTGAGCGGCTCCATCGGCATCGACGCTGTCGAGCTGCCTGGCGGAGAGAGACGGAGCGACCTCCTCGGCGGGAGCTGCGCCTACTTCGCCGCAGCAGCCTCGTTCCACTGCCCTGTCCGGATTGTCGCGGTCGCGGGCGAGGACTTCCCGGAGCATCACCGCAAGACGCTCAGCCATTTCAGGATAGATCTCGATGGTCTCGAGATACGGAAGGGGAAGACCTTCCGCTGGGGCGGGAGGTATTCCGGCAACTTGGACCAGCGCGAGACGCTCTTCACAGAGCTGAACCTTCTCGGCGAGGCCCCGGCGAGGATTCCGGAGGCGTACAAGGACTCGCAGTACGTTTTCCTGGCCAACGGCCCGCCTGCGCTCCAGCTCGCGACGCTGAACCATTTCCCGCAGCGGCGGCTCACAGTCGCGGACACGATGGACCTCTGGATCAGGACAGCGCGGGCGGACCTCCTCAAGCTCCTCGGGAAGGTCGACGGGCTGGTCCTGAACTATGACGAGGCGGAGCTCCTCACCGGGAAGAGGAACGCTGTCGCGGCTGCGCGCCACATCCTGGAGCACGGGCCGCGCTTCGTCGTCGTCAAGAAGGGAGAGCACGGCGCGATACTGGTCCACAAGGAGGGCATCGCCGCGCTCCCCGCCTATCCCGCGGAGAAGGTGGTCGACCCCACGGGTGCGGGCGACACCTTCGCCGGCGGCATGATGGGCCACCTCGCTGCGGAGGGCGGCAGGCTCCACGACCCAGCCTCGTTCTCCAGCGTCAGGCGCGCTATGGCGCACGGCACCGTGATGGCCTCGTTCACCATCGAGGCCTTCAGCCTCGACAGGCTCAAGCGGCTGACGAAGGAGGAGCTGGACGCGCGCTACCACGAGTTCGCCGAGATGCTCAGAATGGAGTGAAGGTTTTCCTTATTTTCTTATCACAGCGGCACCCTTGCGACGAGAGGCGACGAGGCTTCCATCCATAGTTCAGAGCGTTCTGAGGAAGGAGGAGAGATACGGGCGCAACTCGTCCCGCTGGCTGGGTGAGAGGTATTTGAATCCGCGTATCTGCTTGAGACATCGCTCTGAGCTGCATTTGCACGCGAACGCCTGTCCCCTGCCTTCGAGGTCGAGTTCGGTCGTCAGGTAGTTCCACGTTATCTCCTCTCCTGGCGCGATGGGCCGCACAGCATCGAAGGTATACCGACGCCAATTGATCCTCGCCGTCGGGTCGCAGCTGTGGTTGAAGTAGTCGTCGATGGTCCCCAACCTGTTATTCAGGAAAAGGTCCTTCGCTATTTGGATGGAGACTCCTGACGCAGCCGCCTGGGGCTGCAGGCCGTCGAAGAAGAGCTCGCAGATATTATCCCCCTCCGGAATCAGCTCGCGCGCGATGACCACCAGCCCCTTCTCAGGGTCTTCCTTTATCGCGAGATGTGGAGGAACATACAGACCAGGCGAGGGAATCAGCATGAGTCGACCGTGAGCGCTTGAAACATCACCGTCCCGCTTTCGCCGGCTTCGCCTCCGGCTCGCAGCTCTCGACTGTCGAGCGGAGGATGTGGCGCAGGTCGCGGAAGATGTTCTTGATGTTCTCGAGGGCGAGGACCTCGTCCTTCTCCTTCGCGGCGTGGACGCGGAGCGTGAACTCGGAGAGGAGCTGGACGATGTCGGTGTGGAGCCGCACGGCCTTCTCGCCGGAGCCGTCGTAGTAGCACTTCATGGAGAGGAGGTACGTCTCGTACGCCTCCTTGAGGTAGCTCCGCAGCCGGGCCCTCGCCGCAGGGGAGCCCCTGAGGAGGTCGCCGTCCGCGCGCTTGAGGTAGTCGCCGATCCGCTCGAGCACCTTGGCGATGCCGTCGGTCGTGTAGGCCTCGACCGAGGTGACGTTGAGCTGGTGGCCGACAGCGGGGTTCTCGAGGATGTTCCGGACGATGCGCGCGACGAGGAACTGGAGCCTGTTCAGGTCCTTGTCCCGGTCCCGCAGCACCGCGGGCTCGGCGTTCTCCCCGGAGAGCGCGTCCTGGAACATGGAGCGGACCATCATGTCCATGCGGTTGACGAGGGTCGGCAGCGCTACCTGATTGATGTCGATGAGGTCCTTGACGACGAGGCGCGTCCTGCTCTGCTCCACGATCTCGGCGCCCGCGAGGTTGTGGACGAAGGCGCGCACCGCCTCGATGTGCTCCGGCAGGTTCCTGCCCTCGACGATGAGCGTCGTGTGGCCTGCCTTGTAGTAGCTCGTGATCTCTGTCTGGAGGTCCTGGAGCCGCTTGCCCTCGCAGGAGAGGCGGACGACCCGCTCCGGCTGGCGGGTCTGGCTCGCGAAGAGGATGACGCTCTCCGGCTTCTCCTCGAGGTAGATGTCCGCGCCCTTCCTGAGCCTGTTCGCCTCGACCCACGCCTTGGGCAGGCTGACGACGTAGCTGTTCTTGCCGAACTTGATCAGGCGTCTCGTCTCCATCGTGCGACCCCCGGAAAATATTTGGTATGACTGGAAAAGTTACATGAAAGCATATACCCATAACCCCGAATATATGATATATGGTAAAAGTATATATTAATAAATGTTTTCCCCCGCAACGGGAGGCGACCCCTCAGGGGGTGGGACGATGGATGAATGGGAGGAGTACGACGACATGGACGTGGAGAGCGTCATCCTCCACGGCCACGAAGAGGACGAGGATGTGGATCCCGACGAGGCCGCGTTCCTCCGCGGCTACCTCGGCATGGGCGAGGCATAGGAGTGGGTGAAGAGGACGGTTGCGCAGCGTTGACAGGAGAGGCAGCATCCTAGCTGGCGCGCTGTCCCGGTGTGAATTCTCGAACGATTCCCATAAGCTCCATGATTTCGTTTATTTCGTCTTACGATGAGAGACCTGGCGAGGGATGCAGAACGGTTCTTCGCCTCGACTCACCACCCTTATTAATAACTATATAGAAAATAAATACTGATGATGACCACCAAAACCGCCATCTTTATATAGCCATTCAACATCCGAAAAGGTAACCGTTTCTCGTCGAGAAAACGGGAAACTGAGTGAATACGGAAAAGCTATGGAAAATAATTCTCCGGTGGACATGCATGACAGACTCGGAAGCGGCGCAGCAAACTGACAAGAGGAGCGCGTCCAAGAAGTACGACTCCACCAAGATCACGGTCCTCGAAGGGCTGAGCGCGGTCAGGCTGCGGCCAAGCATGTACGTGGGCTCCACCGGGCCGCGCGGCCTCCACCACCTCGTCTTCGAGGTCGTGGACAACTCCATCGACGAGGCGATGGTCGGCTACTGCCAGAACATCGCGGTGACGGTCCACCCGGACAACTCCGTCACGGTCGCGGACGACGGCAGGGGGATCCCGACGGAGATCCACGAGAAGTACGGCGTCAGCGCGGTCGAGATCGTCATGACGAAGCTCCACGCCGGCGGCAAGTTCGACAAGGAGTCGTACAAGGTGAGCGGCGGCCTCCACGGCGTCGGCGTCAGCGTCGTCAACGCCCTCTCCGAGTGGCTCAAGGTGACTATCCACCGCGACGGCAAGATCCACTTCATGGAGTTCCACCGCGGAGTCCCGGTCGCGCCGCTGAAGGCGCTGGGCGCCTCGGAGCGGAGCGGCACCATCGTCACGTTCAGGGCTGACCCGGAGATATTCCAGGAGACGCTGGAGTACGACTACGACGTCCTCGCGGCCAGGCTCCGCGAGCTCGCCTTCCTCAACCGCGGCATCACCATCACGCTCCGCGACGAGCGGCGCCGGAACGGCGACGAGCTGCCGCGGGAGAGCCTCTTCCACTACGAGGGGGGCATCGTCTCCTTCGTCGAGCACCTCGACAAGGCGAAGGAGCCGCTCCACCAGCCCATCTACCTGAAGAAGCAGAAGGACTCCGTCGAGCTCGAGGTCTGCCTCCAGTACACCGCGACCTACCAGGAGACAATCTTCAGCTTCGTCAACAACATCAACACCCACGAGGGCGGCACCCACCTCAGCGGCTTCAAGACTGCGCTGACGAGGACGCTGAACAAGTACGGGGCTGAGCGCACCCTCCTCCAGCAGAAGGAGCAGCTCACCAGCGAGGACGTCCGGGAGGGGCTCACCGCCATCATCTCCGTGAGAGTGCCGAACCCCCAGTTCGAGGGGCAGACGAAGACGAAGCTCGGCAACTCCGAGGTGAAGGGGATCGTCGACTCCCTGGTCAACCAGGGGCTCCAGGCCTTCCTCGAGGAGACGCCCGCTGTCGCGCGCGCCATCATCGAGAAGTGCGTCGGCGCTTCGCGGGCGCGTGAAGCCGCCAGAAAGGCACGGGAACTGACACGAAGAAAGTCGGCGCTGGAATCGACATCGCTCCCTGGAAAGCTGGCAGACTGCAGCAACAAGGACCCGGCGAAGTGCGAGATGTACCTGGTGGAGGGAGATTCTGCCGGCGGGAGCGCGAGGCAGGGCAGGGACAAGGAGTTCCAAGCGATTCTCCCATTGAAAGGAAAGATTCTCAATGTGGAAAAATCCCGGTTACACAAAATACTCACGAATCAGGAGATTGCGACGATTATTACGGCTATCGGCTGCGGCATCGGCGACGAGTTCGACGTCTCCAAGATGCGCTACCACAAGATCATCATCATGACCGATTCCGACGTCGACGGCAGCCACATCACCACCCTGATCCTCACCCTTTTCTTCAGATACATGAAGGAAGTCATTGATAGGGGTTATCTGTACATCGCCCAACCCCCCTTGTATCTCGTCAAGAAAGGGAAGCAGAAGGTCTACGCGCAGAACGACAAGGAGCTCGAGCGGCTGAAGCGGGAGCTCGGCACCGACGAGGAGGGGAAGGGGCTCGTCATCCAGCGGTACAAGGGCCTCGGCGAGATGAACCCCGAGCAGCTCTGGGAGACGACGATGGACCCCGCCACGCGCACCCTGAAGCGGATCACCATCGAGGACGCGGTCTACGCGGACGAGGTCTTCTCAATCCTGATGGGCGACGACGTCGAGCCGCGGCGCGACTTCATCCAGCAGCACGCCAAGGACGTCGTCAACCTGGACATCTGAACCGAGAAATATTGTTGTATGAAAACAAAAAACCGGTTCTTTTCTCCCAGGGGAAATTTTTTAAACGGCTTCCCGCCTCTCAGGTTTATGGGATACGAGCTGATCATCTGCGAGAAGCCGAGCGCGGCGCAGAAGATGGCGGAGGCGCTGGCAGACGGCAAGGCGGTCAAGAAGGCCATCGGCGGCGTGCCGTACTATGAGCTCTCGCACGACGGCAAGGATGTCGTCGTCGCCGCAGCCGCTGGCCACCTCTACGGCGTCGGCGAGCCCGGGGAGAAGCGCACGTACGACTACCCTGTCTACGAGATGGAGTGGAAGCCGAGCGCCGACCTCTCCAAGGAGGCTGCGCACACCAAGAAGTACATCACCGCGCTCAAGAAGCTGGCGAAGGGTGCGGACGAGTTCACCGTCGCCACGGACTACGACATCGAGGGCGAGACGATCGGATACAACATCGTCCGGTTCATCTGCAGGCGGAAGGACGCGAACAGGATGAAGTTCTCCACCCTCACAAGGGACGAGCTGGTCGAGGCGTACGAGGGGAAGCAGAAGACCCTCGACTGGGGCCAGGCCCACGCAGGCGAGACGAGGCACTTCCTCGACTGGCTCTACGGCATCAACCTGAGCCGCGCCCTCACCCAGAGCGTCAAGGCAGCCGGCAGCTTCAAGGTCCTCTCCATCGGCCGCGTCCAGGGGCCCTCGCTGCACATGGTCGTCGAGCGGGAGCGGGAGATCGCCGCCTTCAAGCCGCAGGACTACTGGGAGCTCGAGCTCCAGACCGAGAAAGACAAGCAGAAGGTGAGCGCCTGGCACGTCGCGGACAAGTTCTGGGACGGCGAGGAGGCGAAGCGGGCCGAGGCGCGGTGCAGGCAGGAGAAGAGGACGACGGTCGAGAGCGTGGGGCGGAAGGAGACCGACCAGTACGCTCCTTTCCCATTCGACCTCGGCACCCTGCAGACAGAGGCGTACCGGTGCTTCAGGATAAAGCCAAAAGAGACCTTAGAGATTGCCCAGACGCTCTACAGCAACGGCTTCATCTCCTATCCGCGCACGAGCAGCCAGAAGCTCCCCGCAAAGATCGGCTACAAGAAAATACTCTCCCAACTCCAGAAACAAGAACAATACTCCCAATTAGCTCAAGAGATCTCAAGCCTTCCCCAGCTGCGGCCGAACGAGGGGAGGAAGGAGGACCCTGCGCACCCCGCCATCTTTCCGACGGGAATCGCCCCCTCAGGCGTCCGGGAGCGCGACCTCAAGGTCTACGACCTCGTCGTGAAGCGGTTCCTCGCCACGTTCGCGCCCTCTGCCAGGCGCGAGACGATGACGGCGATCTTCGCAGTCAAGGAGGACAGGTTCGTCGCGAAAGGGACGCGGACCACCTTCTCAGGATGGCATAGGTTCTACGCTCCGTACGTCAAGCTCGAGGAGGAGGAGCTCCCCTCCCTCGTCAAGGCGGAGGAGCTTCCCGTCAAGAAGATGCTCCTCCACCAGAAACAGACCCAGCCGCCGAAGAGATACACCCAGGCATCCATCATCACGGAACTGGAGAGACGCGATTTAGGCACGAAGGCGACGCGAGCGGACATCGTCGACGCTCTCTTCAAGCGCCACTACGTCAAGGGCGACGCGAACATCGAGGCGACGGAGCTCGGCATGCGGACGGTCGAGACGCTGGAGAAGCACTCCCCGGACATCATCGACGAAGAATTGACGAGGCACTTCGAGGAGGAGCTCGAGGAGATCCGCGCAGGCACGAAGGACGGGCCGCAGGTCCTCGAGGAGGCGCGCGGCCCCTTGGACAAGACGCTCAAGCGGTTCAAGAAGGAGGAGAAGGAGGTCGGCCAGGAGTTGATCGACGCCCACCGGCAGGAGCAGGACGCGCAGAACACGCTCTTCGCCTGCCCGGTCTGCAAGCAGGGCACCCTCAAGATCAGGTTCTCGCCCAAGAACAAGGGGAGGTTCATCGGCTGCGACCGCTACCCGGACTGCTCGTTCACCGCGCCGCTCCAGAAGACGGGGATGCCGAAGGTGTCGGAGAAGACGTGCGCCCATTGCGGGACGCCGATGCTCATGTTCCTCCGGAAGGGGCGGCCTCCGGCGATGGAGTGCATCAACCCGCAATGCCCCGAACGCCAGCGGACGGAGAAGGCGCAGCAGAGGCTCGCCAAGGCGACTGGGGAGGGGGAGACGTGCCCGAACTGCAAGCGGGGGAGGATGGTGCTGAAGAAGGGGAGGTTCGGCATGTTCCTCGGCTGCGACCGCTACCCGGAGTGCAAGACGATCATCAACATCCCCAAGTCCAAGGAGGAGCAGCAGGAGCTCGCGGAGCAGAAGGCGCTCGCGGCTGATGCGGGGGAGGGGAAGCCCTGCCCGAAGTGCGGCGAGGGGGTCCTGCGGCTCCGGCAGTCCGCGCGCGGCTACTTCCTCGGCTGCAGCCGCTACCCGAAGTGCAAGACGATCGTCAAGATTGAGAACGGGAAGGAAGAGATCAGCAACGGGAAGGAAGAATAGACTAATTCGATATCTCTGCAACCCTTTATCGCCACGGCGCATGCCCGAGGTGGATGAGCAGGTCGAAGCCGAGCCTGTCGACGCCGAGGGGGATGTCGCAGCTGCCGTACGCTGAGCCGCCCCAGAAGAAGAGCTCGACGCCGGGGAGCTCCTTCAGCACCGCGGCCTGGATCTCCTCCGCCGCGGGCTTGAGGCCGTCCGGCAGCTGAATGAGGACGCGCTTCGCCTTCTCCTGCCTAATCTTCGCGACGATGCCGGGGAGGTCGAGGTCGTAGGAGTCGGTGACTGACATTCATATTAGTAATCATCTTCTATTTAAAAGAGTCTCGTTCACGAAGAGTATCCATTCCATAAACAATAAAAACTGTAGAACTAAACTATTTACATGGTACAAAAAGCAATAAAATATATCGCTAATCTTCTAATAGCTATCGGAGCTGGTCTCCTCATCTGGGTAGGTTGGAGATTTGTTGAAGAACATACAAATATTCCTAATCTGATAACCACCCCAATTATTGGTACAGAACTGAGAAATTTATGGCTTGTAGGAATCGTTGTTTTTGTCGTAGGATATCTACTTCTACGCGGAAAGAAAGCATTAAATAGTTTCAAGAACTGGCAGCAAATAACGCTGAAACTAATCACAGAATTTGTAAGTATAATTCTTGTTGCCTTCCTAACAATATCAGTGTTAATTCCAAATATCAGCATCATATTTAGAATTGCCTCACTTATCACAGTAATTATTCTATTTTACGCTATTAACGAGATAGAAAAAGAAGGATTTAGTTGATTCCGTACTCCGCCTTGATCTTCTCGAGGACGGCGATGTTCTCCTCCGCGTGCTCGAAGCCGGGGGAGAGCCTCTCCGCCTCCCTGTACTCGCTCAGCGCGCGATCGAACTGGTCGAGCCCCTTCCCGTTCTGGCGGATGTTCTCAACGAGATTCACGGCCAGGTCGTAATGGTAGTGCGAGTTGGACTGGTCCTGCTGCTCGAGGAGCTCGAGCTGGGTGATGGCGTCGTCGAACCGCCTCTCCTCGAAGTAGAGCGTGGCGAGGTTGTAGCGGGCGAGCTGGTAGTCAGGGTTCTCCTGGAGCGCCATGAGGTAGAGGTGCTCCGCCGCGTCGAGCCTGTTCCCGTGGTAGGCGTAGAAGGCGACGTCGTTCAGTCCAGTCTCCTTGGTGCTCGCGGTGATGAGGAGGCCGGTGGCTGCGGCGGAGCCGACGACGAGGAGCGCGACGAGGAGCGTGCTCAGCTGCTTCTTCACAGGACATCACCCCCTTCTGTCAGGGAGAAAAAAAAGGTGTTTAAAAATGTATGGGTTGCCTCACGGCAGGTAGACCTTCTTCTTGGCTGTGGCGAGCACCGTCTCGCTCTTGGGGTCGACGAGGCGCACCTCGACGAGGAAGTCGTCGCCAGCTGAATATTCGCCGTTCGGCGTCGGAGTAATCGATTTTCCGCCGCTCTTGTACTGGTCCTTCGTCAAGGTGAAGGGCATCTGGAGCGCTTGGCCTGCCGGAATCGGGGGCAGGTCTATCTCAGCATAGGTCAGTTTCGGCTCGGTAGGAGGATCCTTGACGCCCTGGTCGAGGTAGTATTTGTCGTCCACCGTCTTTACGTAGGCGTCGATCCTGTACGTCGCGGCGTCGGCGTTGCCGTTCTGGATGCGGAGCGTGAGGCCTGTCACGGCGGTCACCGACTTCAGGGTCGTGTTGCTGAGGTTATAGCCGACATCAATCAGGAATATGTCAGTTTTCACGACGGCGACCGTCGCGTTGCAGACGCCGGAGGTGCACTTCGCCTTGATGCAGTCGGAGTTCTTGGCGCAGCGGAGCCCTTCGGCGCAGGGGAGGCAGGTGCCGCCGCAGTCCACGTCCGACTCGTTCTGGTTCTTGACGCCGTCGGTGCAGCTCGCCGCGTTCTGCGTCACGTTGGCGGTCGCGTTCTCAGTCTGGTTGGCGGCAGGCGGGCTCGCGGCGGGTGTCGTGTTGGCCGCCGCCTGCTGCTGGCACGTCGGCGACCTGAGATAGGCGAGGAGGAGCAGCACCCCGAGGACGAGGATGACGAGCCAGTAGGCGATCCGCTCCAGCGTCCGTTCCCTGATGACGATCTCCATCGCTTCACCTCGCTAGCGGCGGCGTCCGCCCTTGATGATGGCGCTCCGCGTCACCTTCTTCTCTGCCTTCTCCTCTTTCTCCGCTTTCTCGCTCTTCGCTGCCTTCTCGCTCTTCTCCTCGATCGGGATGGTCTTGAGCACCTCCTCGACCGGCAGCTCCAGCTCCTTCGGCTTGGCCTGCTTCGGCTCCTCCTTCGGAGCTCCGGGGTTGCTGAGCGCCTGCTCGAGGAGCTTCGCGTCGAGCTCCGCGGAGCTGCCCTGGCCGGCCTGCTTCGGCCTCTCTTCCGCCGAGGAGTCCTCTATCGCGTCTTCCTCCTCTTCCTTGATGATCCTGATGGAGAGCCACCTCTTCGGCTTCTCTGCCGACGGCTCTTCCCTCTTCTCCTCACGTTTCTCCTCGCTCTTCTCATCAGTTTTCTTCTCTTCTCTTTTTTCTTCCGCCTTCTCCCCGGCTTTCTTCTCTTCTTTCGTCGCTGCTTTCCTCTCCTCTCTCTTGCTCCCCTCTTCCTTGCTCTTTTCTCTCTTCGATGGTTCCTGCTTCTTCGCCTCCTCCGGCTTCTTCGTCTCTTCTTGCTTTTTCGCCTCTTCAGGTCTCTTCGCCTCCTGCGGCGGGGGTCCGGCCTTGAGGCTCAGCTGGATCGCGCGGTCCTGGCAGAGGCTGAGGAGCTTCACCGGGCTCCGCTTCGCGGAGGCGACCAGCTTCTTGAGCTCGGGTTCGTCGAACGGGTAGAGGCCGTGGGGGCTGACGAGGGCGATGCGCCGCTCGACGAGGGTGAAGAGCACCTTCTCCGGCAGCTCCTCCAGCGTGATGCCGAGAGCCTCCTCGCCGAATGCCTCGTGCTCCTTCAGGACGCGCTCCAGGGCGAGGATCACCTGGAGCCCGTTGCACTGCTGTTGCAGCCGCTGGAGGAGCCGCTGGTTCTCCGTCGCGAGCTCGTTGGCGTTGTCGACGAGGATGAGGGCGCGCTGGGTGCCGAGCTTCTTCGCGAGGAGCTGCTCCTGCTCCTCCGGTTTGAGCTTCTCGTGCTGCTTCGTGACGCGCTCGAGGAGGTTGAGCTGGGAGTCGAGGAGCTGCTGCGGGAAGAGGCGCGGCCCGGCGAGCGTCTTCGGGTCGTCGAAGAGGAGGACGCGGACCTGGTGGTGCTGCTCCAGCTCCGCCGTGAGCCATGCGAGGAGCGTGGACTTGCCGCTCCCTCTCGCTCCCTGGACGATGCCGAAGCGCGCCTGCTTGATGACGAAGAGGTTCAGCTTCTCCCGCTCCGCGTCCCGGTCGGCAAAGTAGTCGGCGATCCTGCCGGCCGGCCTCTCGACGAAGGGGTCTCCGCTGTAACCGAGCTTCTTCTGCCAGTCGAGGACGAACGCCATCAGCCACCCTTTTTTGCATTACTCCGGAGCGGAGAAATTTAAATGTTTTGCCTAGGCACCGTCCACCATCTCCTCGTCGAACTCCGCCTCCTGCTCCTCTGCCTGGGATTCGTCAGGGAAGGGCTCCTCTGGGGCGGGGGCGTCGGGCGCGGGCTCGTCTGGGGCCAGAACCGCCTCCGGGGTCACGGCCTGGAACGCCACCGCGGTCTCCGCGGGCGAGATGACGTTGACCTGCTCCGCGTCGTCGCTCGACGGCGGCGCAGCCCCCTCAGGCAGGAGGACGCACGCCCGGATCTCGACGCTCTTCACCGGGTGGACCGCGTTCGCCACGTCCCTGAGGATGCGCTGGAGCTTGTAGCCGATGATCTCCTGGACGAGCCCGTCGAAGGTGAACCCCTTGACGAGCTGCTTCGTCTTCTCGCGGACCGCGAGCCGCATCGCCGTGCAGGCGCCGCTGGAGGCGGGGTTCGCGGTCATCACGATCGGCTTGATCCGGACGAGGCGGCCGGTCGAGGTCCTGACGATGAAGCTGTCCGCGATCTTGGAGCGGCCCCTGCGGACGAGCCGCTTCAGCTGGCTCGGCACCATCTCGTAGCCGGTGACAGCGGCGATTCCCTTGCCGTCCTGCACCTTGATCACGTCGAACCTGATCTCGACAGCCTGGTTCCGCATGTCTCCCGTCAGGGTCATGAGGTTTGCTGTGAGGCTCTTGCCGAGTAGCTTCTCCGCGCTCTCCACGTGGCTCTCCCCAAGGACTATATTGTTGAAGCTCTGCGGCGCGACGATGGACGCCCAGCGCTTCCTCCCCTTCACCTTCCCCGCCTTCTTCAGGCCTTCCGCCCTCTTCGGCGCCTCCTTGGGCTCCTTCTGGTCTTTCCCCTCTTTCTGGGCCTTCTCCTCCTTCTGCCCCTGCGCGTTCTCATCCTTCGCCATCGTGATGATCACCCTCTCAGTTGTGCTGTTGTTGGACTATGACGGTTCCTCTGCGCCTGCCGGCGGAGCCAGCCTGCGCGGCTAGATACAGCGACTCCCGGCTCTCCGGGTAAAGGTAAAATGGTGAGTAGCGAGAACAGGGAACCGTTTAAAAAGGTATCGGCGATGACAGACGTTAACAACGGACAGAAAAGAGGTGCGGCGCCGGCCTGAGGGCGAGGCGTGGCGAATCAGGAAGAGAGGGCCGACGAGGGGGTTGCCCCCTTCGGGGAGGAGGCCCAACCAGGCAACAAGCGTTACGCCGAGCAGCCTGCGCAGCACCTCGAGGAACTCCGCGGCGCCACAGAGAATTTTATCCTCTGAAATGCAGCCTGCAGTATACAAATAGATATAAACCAACCGAAAAAAGCGACCACTGGAAAGGGGGAAAAAGTCCGCGGCGGGGTCCGCGGAACGTGGGGTGGAATCCGATGGTAGCAAAGAGAATTCTGAAAATCTCCGTTCTTTGCATCGTCATGCTCATGGCTGCCGCGGCCGTGCACGCGGTGAAGCTGAACGAGATGATGTCCTCGAACGTCGTCACCATCCTCGACGAGAACGGGGATCCGTCCGACTGGATCGAACTCTACAACGACGGGAACGCGACGTTCAACCTTTCAGGGTACTACCTGACGGACACCCCGTCGAAGCCGACGCAGTGGATGTTCCCGGAGCGGCTCCTCGCTCCGCACGCCTACCTCCTCGTCTGGGCCTCGGGCAAGGACCGGCACAACAGCACAGGACCGCTCCACACCAACTTCTCCATCAAGGCGGGTGGCGAACCGATCATCCTGACCGCACCCGACGGCGTGACGCAGGTGGACGCCTTCCCCGCAGTCGTGCTCACGGCGGACCAGTCGTATGGCAGGCTGCCTGACGGCAATGCGAACCTCACTATCTTGCCGGCGCCGAGCCCGGGGGCCGACAACAGCGTCATCCCTCCGCCCCCGGCGCCGCTCTTCTCGAAGCCCGCGGGTTTCTACAATGGCAGCTTCAACCTGACTATCATCGGCTCGCCGAACACGACCATCTACTACACGCTCGACGGCTCGACGCCGACGAACGCCTCGTCGGTCTATGTTGGCACCATCCCTATCGTGAACGCAACCGGCAATCCCAATGTCGTGAGCATGGTCAATACGACTTCCCCGGATTGGTCGGCGCCGATCGGCCAGGTACGCAAGGGCACAGTGGTGCGCGCAATCGTCATCCGAGGCAACCAGTCCTCTAAGGTGACGAGCGCCACCTATTTCCTCGACGGCAACTTCACCATGCCCGTGCTCTCGATCACCACGGACAGCGCGATCCTCTTCGACTACAACACCGGCATCTACACCATGGGAGTCTACTGGGACAACGCCTCCGGGTGGACCGGCACCAAGATCTTCCACCCCGCGAACTACCAGAACGACGGGGATGCGTGGGAGCGGCCCGCCCACCTCGAAATCTTCTGGAGCAACGGCTCCCGGGTCATCGACCAGGACATCGGGGTGCGCATCAGCGGCCAGGGCAGCAGGGTCCGTCCGCAGAAATCGATGAAGCTCTACGCGCGCGCTGAGTACGGGGCGGGCAGCATCAACTATCCGCTCTTCCCGGACCAGAACTTCACCAGCTACAAGCGCGTCTCGATCCGCAACAGCGACGATGACGAGCGCGCCACCTACCTGCGCGACGTCCTCGCGCACAAGCTCGTCGCGGGGACGCCGCTCGAGATGGAGCCGTACCGGCCGTCGGTCGTCTTCCTCAACGGCGAGTACTGGGGCTTCTACCCGATGCGCGACCGCGCGAGCCAGTTCTATCTCGCTGCGCGCTACGGCGTCGACAAGGACAACGTCGTCATCCTGAACGACAACGCCGTCATTGATGAGGGGAGTCCCGGCGATGAGCAGCCGTTCCTCGACATGGCCGAGTACGTGCGCACGCACGACATGCGCGACCCCGCGAACTACGCCTACGTCCAGACGCTGATGGACACGGAGGACTTCGCCCGCTACTATGTCGTCAACACCTATGTCGCGGACACCGATTGGATCGACCGCAACCTCGTCTACTGGCGCCTCAAGACCAACGGCACCAACCTGAGCGCGCCCTTCGGCCAGGACGGGCGCTGGCGCTGGATCATGCACGACGACGACTGGTCGTTCGGCTTCCAGCCCGGCACCGGCGCGAACACCAACATGTTCGGCTTCATCGATTCCAAGACATGGGGTGCGACACTCTGGGATGGGCTCTCGAAGAACGAGCGGTTCCGCGACTACTTCGTCACGCTCAGCGCAGACCAGCTCATGACGAACTTCGCGTCCGACACCGTCATCAACACGCTGAACAGCCTCGCGGACGGCGTCGCCCCAGAGATTCAGCGCCAGATCGACCGCTGGACGAATATCCCTGACGTCGCCGCATGGCAGCAGAACCTCGAGCAGATCCGCCAGTTCGCGCGCGACCGGCCAGCCTATCACCGCTCGCATATCGCACAGTACTTCGGGCTCGGCGGCATCGCGAGCCTGACAGTCGAGACTACAGGCAGCGGCAGTGTGCAGATTGGATCCATCACGCCCTCGTCGTACCCGTGGAGCGGGACCGAGTTCCAGGATGTGCCTGTGACGCTCCGCGCCACACCGGCGCCTGGCGAGACCTTCCTCGGCTGGGAGGGCGCCGCGAGCGGCACCTCGCCCGAGATCAAGATCGTGCTCGCGCAGGACTCGACGGTACGCGCCGTCTTCACGCCTGGCAGCCTGAGCGGTAACGGCGCTCCGGTCTGGGTGACGCGCAAGAGTCCGGCGACTATTGTCAACGTCACGCAGTACACCAATCCCGTGTTCCTCGTTGAGGTCGCGGATCCCGGCGCGACACCGTACCAGGCGCAGTGGACGCTCGATGGCGCTGCAGTGCAGACCGGCGGCCTCAACTACAGCTTGGGCGCGGCGAGCGTCGGCGCGCACCGGCTCGTGCTGACCATGACCGCAAGCACGACAACGATCACGCAGGCATGGAACATCACCGTGACGCAGAACCTGCTGCTCAAGTGCTACACGCGGGTCCAGGACCTACCCCTCACCTGCACCGGCGGCTCGATCACCGGCGACACCGGCGGCGGTTGCCGTCAGGTGACGTGCAGCGGCGCCTCGGGCAGCGTGACGGCGATGGCGTGCAACAAGCCGAGCGAGCAGAACCCGACCTATTACGAGATGTACCGCACAGCAGCGAGCGGCGCGCCGCCCAAGATCTGCCTCGGCACGACGTGCATCCAGGACAACGGGTACGTC
>Ga0315275_10000648_pt1 | contig 28969 bp, 25 predicted proteins | sample YL17G03_0_MG_FD_205557 | JGI IMG/M metagenome (GOLD analysis project Ga0315275, IMG submission 205557) | Sediment microbial communities from Yellowstone Lake, YNP, Wyoming, USA - YL17G03_0 | ecosystem: Environmental > Aquatic > Freshwater > Lake > Sediment | place: USA: Wyoming | collected...
TCCACCGAAATGATACGCGCCAGGCGCTCGGTGGAGACCACCACGCCCCCGTGGATGGGAATGGTCCCGCCCGCGAAGCCCGTCCCCGCCCCCCGGGGGATCACGGGGAGATCCGCCTCCACGCACAGTCTCATCACAGCCTGGACGTCCGCGGCGCTCTCCGGAAATGCCACAGCCAGCGGCCGGCGCCTTATGTTGGTTGCGTCGAAGGCGTAGCAGGCAAGCACCTCGGGGGAAGTCTCAAGCTTCTCGCGTCCGATTGTGCGGCCGATCTCGCTCAGGGTGCTCCTTGTCAATTGCCCGGTCATTGCGCCCGTTCCGGTTGAAATCAGGCTTCCTTCTTAGCGGCTGTTGCCGCCACGGTGCCCAACTTGTGCGGTCCCTCTAAGGTTTCCCGAACTTCTCGCGCAGTTTCATTCTGACCGAATCGGGGACGAACCTCGATATGTCTCCCCCGGTGGATGCAACCGCCTTTATCAGGGTGGAATTAAGGTAGGTGTATTCTGCGCTGGGCATGAGGAAGACCGTCTCCAGGTCCCGCGCCAGCTCCCTATTCATCAAGGCCATCTGGAACTCATACTCGAAATCGGACACCGCTCGAAGGCCCCTTATCATGGCTGTTGCGCCCCGCTCCCGCGCGAAACCTACAAGCAGGCCGCCGAAAGGCTCGACTTTCACGTTCTCCATGCCCGCGGCCACGGCCCTCAGCATAGCGACTCTCTCCTCGAGGCTGAAGAGCGTGGTCTTGGGGGTACTCGCAGCAACCGCCACAACCACCTTGTCAAAGATTGCCAGGCTCCTCACCAGGATGTCCAGGTGCCCGTTGGTGACAGGGTCAAAAGTGCCGGCATAGAGCCCGATTCTCACGTGGCTGATCCTTGCCTTGTCTTCCTGAGGAACAGCACCAGGCTGTCTCCGAATTTCCGTTTCCTGGCGACGTGAAGGCTCTGAGGAACGGGAACCTGTTCGCGCCAGTGAACCCTTGCAACAATGAGCGTCCGCTCGGCCACCAGGCTCGAACCGCCCAGAACGCCCAAGACATCCCCCACCTTGCCTGAAAGAAACGGAGGATCCATGAAGATGATGTCAAAGGCCTCACCCCTCCAGGCGCGTGCGTATTCCACGGCGTCGGCGCGCACGACCTTGGAGCGATCTGAGATGCCGAGGCTTTGGGTGTTGCGCTGGATCATCTCCACGCACCTTCCCGCCGAGTCTACGAACTCAACCCGACCCGCCCCCCTTGAGATCGCCTCTATTCCCAGCGAGCCACTCCCCGCGAAAAGGTCGAGCACCACCTTGCCATCTATCGACTGGCCGAGGATGTTGAAGACAGACTCCCTTATGATCGCCAGCGGCGGCCGTGAAAGCACGCCGCGCGGCGCTTCTACCATTCTGCCTTTCAGTGTGCCGCCGATTATTCTCATAGGTCCCCAAAAGCAAATCCGTGCCTTATCTTAACAACAAGGCACGGACTGTGTCAACGGTAGCTACTTAACGAGCCAGAGCTCGCTCGCACCCAAGAAGAAAGAGATGTCTTCGTCTTCGCTGTACCTCAACTCGCCGCTCACGCGCCCGGTGCCGCCCAGGCCAAAGTCGACTCCCAGAATCATCTCAGGAATCGCATCTTCCCTGAAGTTGTAAGCATCCTGGGTATACAGGTCCTCGACTCCACCGGACGTGCGATAGACGTCCTTGGTCACGCGACCGAATATGTTGGTGATGCCGATACCGACGTAGGGAGAAAAGAAGTCACGCTGCCAGACTCCAAAGCAGCTGATCTGGACTTCGTTCCACTTGTACCTGTCTGCGTATTTCTCGGAGTAGCCTTCCTCGAAGTCCCTCGAGACCGTACCCTTGGTGTAGAAGGACAACGCCTGGATGTCCAAGAAGGCATTGATCTTGTGCGGCATCTGGCCCACCAGGTACCTGGCGCCTGCGCCCCAGGTCATTCCCCGCTTGCCCTTGTAGTCCCGGGCATCCACAACCGCGACTTTGAGGTCGCTGGCACCAAACTTGGCGTAGACGTCAAGCTTGTCGGTGGCTCCCCAGATGGCCTTGCCCAGCATACGCTTCGAAGTGGCCTGGTCGGTGCCCAGGTTCTTGACCTGGTTCTCCAGCTCGAACGTGAAGCCGAAATTCTCTCTGCCCACGTTGGACGCAGGGTTCCCCGCCCCACCCGATGAGGCGACCGCGGGAAAGATCAAGCCCACGAGCAGGCCCGCTGTTATGGCGTATCTCATGTTCGCTTCTACCCCCTATCGGATGTTCGATTACATTACAAGTATCTCTACGTCCTTGGAGACATCGGTCATGAATACGCTTGCCTTCACCGTGATCTTGCCAATCTCGGTCCCCGCCGGGATGGTGAGCGTCGACGAGCAGAAACCGTTCTCGTCGGTGGTGGCAAACGGAGATGAGAAGTATCCCGAACCCTCGATCGAGAAGGCAATGGTCGCTCCCTCGATCGGAAGCGCGCAATTGTCCCCAAGCGTCACCAGGATCTCCACGTCGCCTCCCGTAGATCCCGTGACCGTGCCCGGCACCGCGCCCACACCCAACTTAAGGGGTACTACGATAGGCAGACCGGTCGGGAAGAAACTCTCGCGATCACCGCAACGGGCTATTATGGTCACCGCCTCGGTCATCGACGACGTCGGGAACCTCAAGCAGGCGCGAGTCACGCCCTTGTTGCCACTGCCCGTGAACTCGGCGCACGGATAGCCGCCCCCGGTCGCGGTCTCAGGGTCGATAAGGCCCACGTCCGACCTGTCAAGCGTGAAGTAGACCGCCGTGCCGTTCTCCACCGGGTTGTTAAACCTGTCCCGCACCATTGCGCCCACTGCCAGCGTATATATACAGTCGGCGCCCACCACAACCTGGCCCGTTGTTATGAAGATCGAATCGGGCAGGCCCGCTGAGATTCCGACCTTGACCGCGGTCGCTACATGCCCACCGGCACTTACGGTCATCAGCAGCGTACCGGGCAGCGTGCCCGAGTTTATGGTCGCCGACGCCATGCCGCCGGAGGTCTCCCTGACCACCGGGCCGTAGCCGTTGGCCAGGTCATCTATGTACTCCCCGCCTCCGGGGCCGTAGTCTATCTGGAAGCTGACTTCAGTTCCTTCATCCACAGGATTCATGTACGAATCATAGACATGTGCGGTGATCACAGCCTGGTCGCGATTCTGCGTGTCGCTCACGGATATCCAGGCCGTATCGGGATCGGCAATGACTGCGCCGGGCATCTGAGCGAGCACCACTATCCCGGTCTCGCTCGAAGCCAGCCCGCACATCGCCCTCACGCGGGCGACCCCGCCGCCGGTCGGCGCGAAGCGCGCCGTGGCGAGACCTCCTGCCGTCAAGGCGGTCGGGCTCACCAGGCCGTGGCCGTCAACGACGGAGAACGTCACAAGCGAGCCATCCTCCACATGATTGCCGTAGGCGTCAATCACTTCGGCCACGATGGTAGCGGAGGAGCTCCCGCCGCCGGGTATGGTATCCGGAAGGGCGTGCGCAAGAACCTGGGCAGCAACATCCGGAGCAAAGACAACCTGGGTCGTCATCGATGAAGCGCCGCACGTGGCTGTCACGGTAACGGCATCATCAGCCAGGCCGTTCGGTCTCAAGGTCGCGGTGGCAATCCCGGAGGCGGTGAGCGCCGTGGGCACGAGCGAACCCTGACTCGTCTGGAACCTGACCACGGTGCTGTCGGGGGCCGGAGTGCCGCCGGCAAAGGAAACATGCGCGATAAGGCTGACCAAACTCGTCGGGCGGGCCTTCACCGACATCGGCAGGGGCGTCAGCGTCAGCACCGGATTCTCGCAGCTAACCTGTACGGTATCCCTGTAAACCCCCTTGAAGGAGGCAATCACTCTGGCATTCGCAGTGTGGGCGGAGCTCGTAAGCAGTGCTCCGGCCATGCCGCGGGAGTCGGTGATCGCGCTCCTGGTGATTACACCGTTATTCGAGGAGAAGTCAATGCTCGCCCCAACGACGGGATTGTTGCTGCCGGTAAGCAGCGTGGCAACCACATACTGCGATGACACGCCGTCGGCGACCATCCTGGCATGAACCGCAGTAACACCGAGCACCAGGCTTCCGAAGACCACCTGGGTGGAGTTGTATATACCACCGTACAAGGCCACCACAGTGGCCACGCCCGGAACGGTCGAACTGACCAGAGCCGTCACCGCATACCCGTTCTGGTCGGTCATTGCCGAGGCGCCGACAGCACCGGATGATGAACTGAAGGCGACTGTCGCCCAGCCAACAGGCGCACCGGACGTGGTCTCCCTGACCCATGCTGTGACCACGGCTGAAGACATGCCATCAGCGGGTATCTGGATCGGTTCGGCGGCGACGGATATCGTCACGCCCCTCATCTCGACAGCGGCTGTCTCGGTATGAGGTACGCCGCCGTAGACGATCCTGACGGAAACATTGGCGACGATGTCAGTTGTGCTGGCCGCGCTGACCAACTTGGCCCCGGCCAGACCAGAAGCATCGGTCTTGGCGGAAGCGTTGGCGATCGAGCCCGCGTCGGTGAAGAACGTGACCAACGCGTCGGAGATCGGATTGCCCTCATCATCCACGAGGACCACCAAGAGATTGGAATACGAGATGCCGTCCGCCAGTATGCTCAGAGGACTGACGGTAAGCGCCCCCTGACCTACTTGCAGGTCAACCGATTGAGCCACCGCATCGTCCGTCCTGGCAGTTATCTTGGCAACGCCGGCCCCGGAAGACGCGGTATAGATGGCCACCGCCAAACCGTCATTATCGGTGGTTGCAGTGGCTTCGACCGCGCCCAGGCTGGTCTCGAAACTGATTTCCCTGTCGGCAACGGGATCGTCCTGGCGATCGAGGAGCACGGCCAGAACCACGGCCTGTTCACCGGGCTCAACCCTTGCAGGGGTTGCCGTCAGGCTCGAGATAATGTACGGGGGCGGCTGGGTATCGATGTAGGGATCTATCGGACCCTCTTTCTCCGCGCACTGCACGGAGAGCAGCGTCGCGAGCGCCATAGCGAAGATGAGCAGTCTCTTCTTACTCAGATTCATCTCAAGTACCCCCAATCGCCCTTACTCGACGATTCTTGGCGTTACGAATATCAGCAGTTCCCGGTTCTCGTCCACCTTGCTCTTTGAGCCGAAGAGGCTCCCAAAGAGCGGGAGACTTCGCAGGATGGGCACGCCGGTCTTGTAGAAGCTTTCGTTACTGCGAATCAGTCCACCGATCACGGCGGTGGAGCCGTTCTGAACCATCACACGGGTGTCGGCCTCAGCCGTAACGATGATGATTCCACCCTGCACCGTCGCCTGGGCGGAGAGGTCGCTGACCTCCGTATGCATGTCCATGGTGATCTCGCCGGTCTTGCTGTTGACGTGCGGCGTCACCCGCATCTGGATACCGACAGTGGTCACCTGGGTTATCGGGTTTCCCGCCTCGTCTCTCACTATCAGAGGTATTTTCTTTCCGACAATTATGGTCGCTTCGCGGTTATTCAGAGTCGTGATTCTGGGATTAGATATGATGTTTGCCTTGTTGTCCCGCTCGAGCGCCTGGATGGTCGCCTCGAAGTTGCCCGCCGGCCCCGAGATGGTACCTATGGTCAGCGTAGCATTGGCCGTGCTGATCTCCTCCCCCGTGCCCTCGGCGGCCGTGCCGGTCGCGTCAAGCTTGAGACCATGCTCTCCCTGAACGCCGGGGATCTTGATGTTCGAAGCAGTCCACTTGATGCCGAGGTCCCTGGTAAGCCGCGCATCCACATCGGCGAGCTTCGCGACGATCTCAACCTGCGGAGTCTCGCTGTCCAAGGACCTCGCCATCCTGGCGACTTCCTTGACCCTTTCCTCGATGTCGGAGACGATCAGGGAATTGGTTCTCTCATCGACCTGTATCACTCCTCTCTTGCTCAAGAGAGGGGTGAGGGGCTTCGCCATCTCGTCCGCCTTGGCGAAGCTTATGTCCACGATCTCTGTGACCAGCGGCTTGAGGTCTTCGCGCTTGCGCAGCGCCTCCTGCATCTTGATGTCTTCGGTGACAAACTGGTCCCAGGGCGCAACGCGTATGACGTTGGTCTCTTCCTGCGCCCCGTAGCCGTTGGCCTTCAAGACCAGATTGAGGGCTTCCCTCCACGGCACGTTCTCAAGGTGAACGTTGACCGGGCCCTTGACCTCCGGCCCAGCCACTATGTTCTTGCCGGAGTACACGGCGAAACTCCGCAGCACGGTCTTGATATCGGCATTCTGGAAATCCATCGATATGGTCTCGTCCTGAGGGGCACTGCCCCGGGCAGGACCACTGGCAAGAAGCACCAAGCCCGCGATGGCCACCGTCCACAGGCGATTCGAGAACTTGAGTCTTAGCATCATCATTCACCCTCTTCTGCGAGTTCCAAGGTTATGTTCTTCGTCAGATCGAAAGTAGTTATCGAGAATGTCACCGATGCCGGAGTTACCGCGATCACCTTGCCGTTAACAACCCTGTCGCCCACCTTAAGCGCGAAGCTCCGGCCGGAGTCGTCCTCAAGCAGCGCAATGATGCCGGATTCACCCCAGACCGACCCGACCATCTTGGCCTGACCGACATCCAGCAGCTTCGCGGGACGGTCCTTGCCGACCTGGACCAGTGAATAGAAGGGATCTCTCAGAAATGATGCCGTGTAACCTTTCATCTTCCTTCTTATTGCGGTGCTGTCCTCGCCTGCGGACTCCGCTGCCAGGGAGTCGGAGCCGGGTTGCACCTCGAGTAAAGGCTTGATCTCGCCAGCAGTGGGCGCCGCAGCAGTTGGAGGAACCACGGCCTTTTCGGGTGCCACGGCCGCGGGTTGCTTGTCGGGCGCAGCCAAGGGTCTGGACTCGGCTTTTGTATCCGCTCCGGGCTTGACAGGAGCAGCCTGGGCCAGCAAAGGACGATCTCGGCCGGCCTCGGTGCCCGCCAAGAAACCGGTCACTTCGTCCATCGCAAAACTCACAATTACCTTGTAGCCGCCAAGCCCCAAGAACAGGATCGCGGCCGCTCCCAGGATCGGGATAGCTGCGCGCCTGCCTCGAAAACGCCCAAGAATGCCTGACCGATCATACTTCATATGGGCCCACTCCTTATCGCTTTCCGGCCGGCTGCTTGGCAGCCTTCGGCTGTGGCGTCTGCTTCGGAGTTTGCTTACCCGTCTGCTCAGGCTTGCCGATCTTCTGAGCACCTTCGTTGTATGTGTAGGCTGAGACTATCGCAGTTGCTTCGACGGTGGACGGCGTCAGACCTTTTTCGTTTTGGGTCAATTTCACATTCGAGACGCCTACGAGTCTGTCCATGTTGCACAGGTTGTCGAAGAAATCACCCACCTGATGGTAACCGCCGGTCACGGTCACTCTGATGGGATATCGCGTGTATATGTCCGCAGGCTCCGGGGCCTGGGGTTCGAAGAGGGTGAACTGAACGCCGGACCTGAGCCCCGAGGTAGTGATCTCAGCGAGCAGATTGCTCATTTCGGTCGCTTTCGGCAGAAGGTTCTTGAGCGCTTCCCACTTGACCTGCATTTGGTTGAGCTCCCCCTCGAGCTTGGGAATGCTCTCGGCGATCGTCCTCGCTCTCTGAAGCTCACCGCCGGCAATGTCTAGCTCCTCACGCAGTTCGCTCAGCACCCCGGAGGTCCGTTTGGGTGAGAAGGGAAGATAGCCCGTGAAGAATATGAGCCAGACCAGAACGATCACAAGTACGATACCGGCCACGCCCTTCAGGACATACGGTTCTCTCAAGTTCATGAGCGCTTTGCTCCCTCCCGAGGCTTGCTTTCTCCAGGCTTGGCAGCCTGGGTCTTAGCGACCTGGGGCGCAGGAATCCTATATCCGAGTTCGAAGCCAAGCACCGGCCGATTATCCACCTCATCCTTCTTTATGAGGCGCAGGAAGACCGAATCGGCGCTGGCACTGGCCGATAGGCTGTTCATGAACTCCGAAATGGCCAGACTCGAGAAAGCCATGCCCTTGACGGTAACCGAACCGCCCTTTTCTTCGCAGGATTCCAGCCATACGTACTCGGGAATCGCCCGGGCAAGTTCGTCCAGCATGTACACCCTGGTGAAACGATCTTTGTCGAGAGTCTGGATCACAGTGATCCGGTTCTCGATCGCTTTGCGCCTGGCGGTCAAATCCCTGACCAATGCCGCCTGGCCTTCGTATTTCGAAAGCTCCTGCTTGATTTCGGCGATGTCAGACTTGAGGGCGGCGATCTCATAGGACCTGTATATGTGAATGCCGACGCCTACTATCACGACGAGTGCTGCACCTATCAACAGCCAGACCAAAACCGCGTTCCAGGTCTGGACTTCTCTTGAGGGCTTCTCCTCTCGTGGCAGGAGATTGATTCTCACTCGTACCATAGGCTAGCTCCCTTTTCTTGTGGCGAGTCCGATGGCCACCATCAAAGAAGGTCCGACGGCGATCGGATCAGCCCCTAAGGCATCTTCCCTGATTACGAGCCCGCGCAACGGATTCGCTATGTCGACAGGCACAGACAGCTTGTCGGCCAGAAATGACTGCAGCCCCGATATGCGGGCGCCCCCACCGCTCAGGTAGACCCGGTCGACTGTGTCGGCCTCGCCCGAGGCCCTAAGATGAGAGAATGATCTCTCAATAGCTACCCCGAGGTCGTCGCCGACAGCCTCGATCGCCTTCAGAACCATGTCCGGTTTGGCCCCTGGCAGCCCCTCGAGCGCGGCGCGGCCCTCTTCGGAGGTCACGCCGAACATCCGCTGCATGCCTTCCACGAAGGTCTCGCCTCCCAGTGGAATGTCCCGGTTAAACAGGGGTATGCCGTCGCGCACGATCACGATGTTGGTGGTGCTCAAACCGATATCTATCAGGGCGTATACCTTGCCCTCTTCGTATTCGTAGCTCAGCTCGAAAGCATTCTGGACAGCGAGGGCATCGACGTCGATCACCACGGGAACGAGCCCGGCATCCCTCAAGAGCTCAACGTGGGACAGCACCTTGTCCTTCTTGGCCGCAACAAGCAGAACCTCCATGAGGTCACCGGAAAGGCCGCGCTTCAGGATCTCGAAATCCACCGTAAGCTCTTCCTTTTCAAACGGAACGTACTGCTCGGCCTCAAGTGGAATGATGTCCCTCGCCGTGTCGTCATCCATCTCCTGCATCTTGACTTTCTTCACTATTACCGATCTGCCGCAAACGGCGCTGGAAACCTCGGTGTTGACGATGCCCTGCTCCTCGTAGATCTCCTTGATGGCCGAAACCACCGCGTCCCTGTCCATGGGCTCGCCATCAACGATGGCCCCGGGGAGAAGCTTCTTTATGCCGACTTTGATGACCTCGTTCTTGTCGGCGCTCATCTTCAGCTCCACGACCTTGATGGCGTAGCTGCCGACATCAAGACCCACCGTGGTTTTTGGCTTCTTGGCAATTAACGGCATTTTCTACACCCCTTAGTAATGCCGAAACCTCGATAAAGCGTAACACGCAGATGTGGGAGGAAAGCAACCTTCATGCCCAGACCCCGTTGCTAAAATGCGCCCACAGTATGTGAGTATTCCCCCAAACGTGTCAAGCTGTTTCACCAGGACCTTCCTCAATTGCAACGCCCACGTGCTGAGTTTGCACTAGCCCGCCCCCTAAGCACGGTCAGGCCCCTTCTCGGAGCTATCGCTGCGAGGGGCAGTCGGCCCTGCTCCCCTATTCATCGGCACCATTATCATCACACTGAAGACAACAGTATCGCCCTCCTCGGCAACGTGAAGCCGGTGGTTATCGGCCGGGAGAGCCCCGAGAAGCATAAGCCCGGCCTCCCTTCGGAGGTCTTGCTCGGGGCCAAAGTCTCTCAAAGAGGTCCCGACCGGCTTGATCGAGGCCCGGCGCGCATGCTCCGACACCTTGATCTCAACTGCGTCGCCCTGCGATTCCTGGGTAAGCCCCACCGTCACCGCAACTTGGCCCGAAGCATCGGCGCGGCACCCCAGGAACAGCAACTCCAGGCCGGCTTCCAACACCTTGCCCACCGTCTTGACCAGGGGTAGGCCCTCGGAGACATCCTTAACTTCAATCTCCGCAAGCTCCTTCCTCCTGGCGAGCACGGATCTGACCAAGACTGCCGGGTCCACAAGCTCGGTCAACGACTCAGGGGCGACCAATGACAGGGCATAGGCCGTCATGGTTCCCCAAGCACGACGAGTGGCCGCCACGCATTCTGCAACGTCAGAGCTAGTGAGCGTGCCCTTGTCCAGCTTGACCTGGGCTTTTTCAATCTCCCGTATGACTGAGGAGAAGTGATCGTAGCTGTCCAGCACCCCTCGCAGGTAATTGGGGAAACGGTCCGGGCGCGACCCTTCCCAAGCCTCGGACCGGGCAGCTTGCGGGCCGGCCGCGTCGTGAAGTTCTGCGAATATCACGATGACCGCCTCGGCTTTCGCGGGTGTTGAATAGAGACACGAGATGCTTGCACCAAGCTTCAAGCTTCGGCCGTCTCGGCTCTTCACGTTCACAAGCTGCCTTGAGGCGTTGGCGGACGTCCTCAGGCTCTCGCTGACGAGCGTTTCAAGCTCGGTGGCATCCCCAAGCATGGTCCCCAACCGCCTGCAGGCGATCTCTTCGTGGGGACCGATTCCAAGGATGCCCCGTGCGGCCGAATTCGCCAGCGATACGCCCCCTGTCGCTTCCACAACCAGTATGCCGCTCGTTATCGAGTCGACGATGGTTTCGCTAAGGAGGGCATGTCTGGCTGGGCTGCGCCCGCCGGCAGTGTAGAGTTCGCCGAGATGGCTTCCATCACCGCAGATCTGAGCGACAAGGCAGTTGAAAGTCTCGACCACACCGTCTATCTCCTTGATCTCATCCATCTTCCAATTCTCGTGTGTCACGGTCTGCTCACCCTTTCGCTTGGGCTCGAAGAGCCTGCCAATTCCCGTCACAAGACTGCGAAGCTGCGAAAAGAGAAGGATCTTCATCGCCCGGCCCCTTTCCAGACGGGGTCGCACGTTGCCCTGCCGGTTGTCGGGTCATATGCGACTCGGGCTCCCTCGACCTCGGGGACCTCCTCAAGGAGGCCCTCGCTCTTGATCTCGTCGAGTGAACGAGGAAGACTGCCGGTGCGCCGGATGTAACGTTCGACCGCCTTCTCAAGAGTCGCCGTGGTTCTCGCCGCTTCCCTTGTCACTCTGGTTGTGCTCAGCACCCGCTTGGTCGTCGGGTCGATGAAGTAGAACCCGTCGAACGGATCCCTGGGGATCTCGTTTGCGAGCCGGGCCCTCACGAGGTCCGACAGCTTTCCAGGGAAGCTGCCGGTCGATCGGTGGAACCTGGCGACTAGTTCGGAGAGTCTCTCCAGGGTCACATCAAGGTCGATGTCCTTGATGGCGAGCTCCGCGGCATCCCTTATCACGCGGTTCCCGGTAGAGGCATACAGCTGCTCCCACAGGGCCCTGGCCACCTCCGTCTTCCCCGCTTTGTTGTAGGAGAAGGCCGTGAACCGCTTGGCGATCTCGGGTGAGTTTTCAATGCGAGAGGCAAGTCTAAAGTAGTGAGCTGCCTTTGCCCAGTCATTGCGTTCGACGAAATAGAGAAAGCCCAGATCGAAGGGGATCTCCCAAGTCTCGGGGTTGCTCCTGATGCCTTTCCGCAGCAGGTCTATGGCGGCGCCGGTGGCCCCTACGTCTTCCGAAAGCACGATCGCGCCGAACCTGTACGCGCTGACGAAATGGGGATCGAGATCGGTGATCGTTGAGAAGATGTGCTCGGCCAGAGGGTAGGCTTGATCGGTCTTCCGATGGATCCCGTAGTACTGAATCGCTCTAAACCACATCACATCGGCAATCAGTGCGTCAAAACCGAGGTCGGCCACTTTGAGGAACTTCCCCGAAGGGAAGTAGGTGAGCTCTTCGACAACATCGCCCGAGTAGCGCCGCTCGTCGAGCGTGAAAGCGACTCTCGAGATCGCCGCGGCCGCGACCACAAGCACCAGCACCAGCAATATCGTGCCCGGGTTTTTCACCTGAATTCCTTCCTACGGAATACCAGGATGGCGATGATGAGGAAAACGAGCGTATAGAGCAGAGCATACGAGGACGCAAATGCTACATAGGCGGTATCCACTTGCACCCCATGTATCACCTTGTTCCTGACGTTCAGGTATTCAAGATTGGGCAAGATGTGGTACATGAGACTGGCAAACACCTTGACCGCCCCTGAACCCGACTTCACGGCGAGATCCTTTATGTCCGCGCTGGTGTGTCCTATCACATAGAAGAGCAGGGAGAACACGGCACCGAGGATCGGGGAGGCCAGGGTTGACATCAACACCGAAAGAGCCGTCAACAGCACCAATTCCATCCATATGAGGAGCACGGCGACCAGGATTTGCTGCGGAAACCCTCCCCCGACAAGGTAGTCGACGATGGTCAAGAGGATCGTCATGGCGCCCAGGAGCAAGCTGACGGTGGCAACCAGGCCGAGGAACTTGCCCACGATGAACTCCCACCTTTCCACAGGCTTCGAGATCACCGTGTAGATGGTTCGCCTGTCGATCTCACGGTGGACGATGCTGGTTCCCACCAGGATCGCAATCATGAAGCAAAGGAGCGAGATTGATGCCAGGCCGATGTCCTGGGTAATCCGCACCTGCTCACCCAGCGACAGGGGACCGATCACGAGACTGCCTACCAGCACAAGGACGGCGAACACGCCGATCACCCCAAAGAGGCGGTCCCTGACCCCCTCCCTGAAGGTGTTCCTGGCGATGCCCATTACTCTTGCAGTCACGGCTCACCGACCCATCTTGCCGGGCGTGTTGGAAATCAGTTCTTCCCGGTCGCTCTGCCGGCCGGTAGCACCACGATCGGACCTCTCCCGGCTTCGGGGACCGCGCACCTGGGTGTGGAAGGCGCGGCCTTCTTGATTCCCGCCACCGGCGATTTGGCTCATGAAGTAGTCTTCGAGAGTGGCCCTCAAGGGTATCACTGCGACCACTCTGGCTCCGGCGGCCGCGAGCTTCATGATCGCGCCGTTGACCTCATCCTGGTGGGCAACGTTAACCACCGTCTTATCGCCAAGGCTGGAAGCGCCGGCGAAGCCGAGGTCTCTCGCCACGCTCACAGTGAGACCCTCAATTTGGATCTCGACTGACCGTACGCCTCGGTCGAGCACCTCAGCGACGCTCGCGATCTCGAGGATCCTTCCGGCCGAAAGGATGCCCACCCGGTCGCAAATCATCTCGACGTCCTGGAGAATGTGGGAGCTCAAGAAGACTGTCTTGCCCTTGGACTTGAGGTCGAGGATCAGGTCGCGGATTTCGCGTCGGCCGACCGGATCAAGGCCCGACATGGGTTCATCCAGCACCACCAGATCCGGATCGTTCACCAGGGCTTGTGCAAGCCCGATCCGCTGAAGCATGCCCTTCGAGAACTTTGAGATCATGGCATTGCCGAACTCCCTGAGTCCGACCAACTCGAGCAGATGCAGGGCTCGACGGCGGTTCTCGTCACGGGATAAGCCAAACATATCCCCATAGAACTCAAGCAATTCAACCGCGGTGAGGTGCTGGTAGAAGTAGGGCTGCTCGGGAAGGAAGCCTACGCACTTCCTTGCCGAGCGCGAGTCATGGGGGCGATCAAATATCAGGACTTTGCCGGATGTGGCCCTCAAGAGGCCCATGGCAAGCTTGAGGGTGGTTGTCTTGCCTGCGCCGTTGGGGCCGAGATAACCGAAGATCTCGCCCTGCTCGACGCCCAAGGTGATGGGGCCGAGCGTGTAGAGATACTTCCCACGCAGGCTCGACCTGAAGACCTTGGAGACTCCCTCGAAACGAAGCACCGACATCTTGACGTTCTCCCGAGAGGTGCTGCTATGGCCGACAACAGCCTAGGATACGTCAATTATTATCGGCAGACTCCTCGTTCTACTTTACGGAAGCTAGAAAAAAGCAAAAGGCGGCAGCCCTGAGGCCGCCGCCTTTTAAGGAAGCTGTGCCGGAACTACATACCGGTCGTCAGCTCCAGCGAAAGCACGTTAGCGTCCTTACCGCAACCCTTGATACAGTAATCGGTGGTGTTCGCCGGGTTGGCCGCCATGTCGCCCTCGGTGGCCGGGTCGCCGTCCCACGTGAACGTGCTAGCGGCACCGTTGAACGGGTTGTCCGGCCAGACGCCACCCGGGCAGAGCCCTTCAATCGTGATGCCGCCGGGGGTCGTGGAGGTACCATCGTCAGGATATGTACCGTCCGACTGAACGGCAAAATCCTCAAAAGCAAGCTGCACGGTGTGCATGTTGCCCTTGACGCTGGCTTCTTTCGCCCTACTCTGCATGTTGATGAAGTTAGGGATTGCGATTGCAGCCAGAATGCCAATGATCACGACCACGATCATAAGCTCGATCAGTGTAAAACCCCTCTGGTTGTGCATACTGTCTCACCTCCTCTCGGATTTGGCTTTGATATCAGCAAGCGTCTTGTTCGTTTAGGCTTGGACTGATGCCACCCTGGGTATAAGCAAGGTCCGTACCATTCACGGTGAATCGGGACCCTCCCCTATCTCCTTTGTTTGAGCACTGATGGCACCGACCGCTTGGGGCGCGTCACCCCAGGCCGGGCCCGGCCGACCGAGACCGCCTGCAATTTGCACTCCTACAGATCGGATTTTGCACTGCCGACCAGCTCCTCCGATGGCCGCAAGGCTGCAATGGCCTTGTCAAACCCGTAGCGCTGCAACTTCCGGTACAGCGTCGACGCGTTGATCCCCAGAATCGACGCTGCGCGCTTCTTGTGCCAGCCCGTCTCCTCAAGAACCTTCAAGAGGTATTCCTTCTCCAGTTCATCCAGCGTAAGATTGGCTACGGAGACGACCGAGTCCGACTTGTCCCTGCTTCGCAACCGGAGTTTTTCGGGAAGATCCTCGGACATGATTATGCGTCCCTCCTGCAGAATCACTGCCCGCTCCAGCGCATTCTCAAGCTCACGCACATTGCCGGGCCAGTCGTATCTCATAAGGATATCGAATGCCTCCGGTGATACCGTCTTCATCGGCTTGCCGGTGCCCTGACTGTAGATTTTTAAGAAATGCTCCACTAGGAGGGGGATGTCGTCTTTGCGTTCCCTCAAAGGCGGGATGTAGATCGGGATCACGTTCAGCCTGTAGAAGAGGTCCGCCCTGAACTTGCCGGTCTCGACGTTCCGCTCCAGATCGGCGTTGGTCGCGGCGATCAGCCGCACATCAACTTTTATCGGCTTGACGCCGCCGACAGGGATTATTTCCCGTTCCTGCAGCACGCGGAGCAGCTTCACCTGGATCGTGGAAGAGGTCTCGCCCACCTCGTCGAGGAAGAAGGTCCCTCCCTTCGCCACCGCAAAGAGCCCGTCCTTGTCCCTTATGGCCCCGGTGAACGATCCCCTGACGTGACCGAAAAGCTCGCTCTCCAGGAGCGTTTCCGGGAGAGCACCGCAGTTGATCGATACGAACGCGCCGTCGGACCGCCCGCTCTTCGTGTGAATGTCGCGCGCGACCAGCTCCTTGCCGGTCCCGCTTTCGCCGTAGATCAGGATCGTGGAGTCGGTCTCCGCGACCTTGTCCACAAGGGTGAACACCTGCCGTATCTTCTGGCTCTTGCCGATCGTCGGCCTGTCAGTGAGGTTCTTCCTCAGTTGCTGCTTTAAGAGCCGGTTCTCCTTCTGCAGCAGCCGCATCTCGACGGCCTTCTTCACGAGCTGTTTGATCTCGTCGTTGCGCGCCTGCTTCAAGAGGTATGCAAAGGCATCCTTGTTGACGGCTTCGATCGCCGTCTCCATCGACCCGTGACCGGTCATGATTATCACCGGTACCGAGGGGTCTATCTCCTTGACGCGAGCGAGCACCTCCATACCGCTGATCCCCGGCATCTTGATGTCGGTGATCACCACATGGAAGTTCTCGTCCTTGAAGCTGTCGAGTGCGCTTGCGCCTCCCTCGAAAGCAACAACGTCATAGCCTTCCTTGGTCAGGAGGATCCTGAGAAACTCCCTCATTCCTTCTTCGTCTTCCACTACAAGGATTCTCTCTCCTGCCATGTCAGATCACTCCACCCTGTTTTGCTGGTTCGGCGAGGACGTGCGAAGAATCGTTTCCGCAATACACTCTGGTGTATATCGGTCTATTCAAGAGCAGGTGCACTTTCACGATAGTGCCCAGCCCCTTGGTACTCCTGATATCGATCTTGCCGCCATGCTCCTGGATGATCTTCGAAGCGATTGCGAGCCCGAGGCCGGTCCCTGTCTTCTTTCGGGTGAAGAAAGGTTCGAACACCTGCTTGAGGTCCTCAGGATCTATGCCTGTCCCGTTGTCCTCGAAGGTCACCACCGCATACTCCCCGTACTCCGCGTCCTGTCGGTTCGCCGGTGCGTCCAGCCTCACCTTGATGGTCCCGCCCGAGGGCAACGCCTCCACCGCATTGAGCGCTAGATTGTAGAAGACTTGCTTGATGGTCTCCTCATCCACACAGACCCTGACCGGGCTCGGGGCTTCGACGCTGATCTCGATCCCGCCGTTAAAGGCAGGGTGGTTCCTGACCAGGCAGATCACCTCGGCAAGAATTGAGTTGAGGAACACCTCCTTGAGGTGACAGGGTCTCGATCTGGCGAACTCCAGGTAGTGATCGATTATGCTCTTCAGCCTGTCGGACTCCTTGACCACAAGCTCGAAAAGCCGCTTGTTCTCGCCCTGTATGCCCAGAGAGTCCCTCAGCATCTCCGCCGCTCCGGATATGGCCGCAAGCGGAGTCCTTATCTCGTGGGCGATGGCGGCCGACATCTCACCAAGGACCGCAAGCCGATCGGCCTGCCTCATTCTCTCGGACATCCTCTTCACATCGCTGAGGTCCTGGAATATCAGGACCGCTCCTCCGCTCTGGCCGTCGTCGCCGTCGAGGAGCGATATGCTCACACCCAGAGGAATCTCACGGCCGTCGCATCTCACAGCGCTGACCTCGCCCCTGCCCTCGCAGACCCCGTCCTCAAGAGCGTTCACGACCTTTTGGTGAAGCTCGCTGGAGACCGGTTCGATCACCTCGCAGGCCTTCTTGCCTACCGCGGCGGCGGCCGAGATCCCAAGCATCCTGGATGCCGACCTGTTGAACTGGGTCACCGTGAAGTCCGGGTCCACGATCACGAAGCCGCTGGACATGCCTTCAATTATTGAATGCGTATCGGTCCGCACCCTCTGCAGCTCGCGAGCAGTCTTCGTGAGCCTGGCCCCGAAGACCCCTATCTTCTCGGAGAGATAGCCGCTCAGGATCGCCATGAAGTAGAAGGAGGCCACCTGTAAGCCCACGTTGAGAATCATGTATGCCCAGGCGCTCTCCCTGGCGATCACAAGCGGGCCGCGGCTGCCGAGCGAATGCCCCACCACCGACGCCCCAGTGTACAGCAGGGACGCCACCGTCGCCGTCACGAGCGCTCCTCTCATCGAGAGGAAGATGCTCCCGACCAGGATGGTTATGAAGTAGAGCAGGGTGAAGTGGCTCAGCGCGCCCCCGGTGCAATAGACTATCCCCGTCGCCAGCCCCAGGTCTGCCACCAACTGCACATACACCAGCTGCCTCAAGACCCGGCCGGACTTGAAGACCAGCCACCACACCACGCTCAGGGGAAAAACCACGAACAAGAGCCCCGCAATCACCAGGGCGTTTCGTATCTCAAGACCGGTTCCCGCAAGAAATGCGATCAAGGACAAGGCAGCACCGACCACAATCAGCCTAACGACGATCATTACGCCGCACAGGTTCTTGAAATCGCGGTCTACGATCCTCACTCGGACGTCTCCTATTTGCCCACTATCACGGTTACCAGCTTGAAGATTGGCAGATACATCGCCACCACCATGCCTCCGACCACCCCTCCCATCATGACGATCATCACGGGCTCGATGATGGAGGTCATGGCGTCGACGGCTGCGTCGACTTCCTCGTCATAGAAATCGGCGATCTTGCAGAGCATCTCGTCCAGGGCACCCGTCTCCTCGCCGACGGAAATCATCTGCACGACCATAGGCGGAAAGACGGCAGATTGTCTCAGCGGCTCCGCTATGGTGTTTCCGCTGGATATACTTGCGCGGGTCTTGATCACGGCCTCTCTGACCACGCTGTTGCCGGCGGCCCTCGCAGTGATCTCAAGCCCCTCAAGGATTGGGACGCCGCTTGAGACAAGCGTGCCCAGGGTCCGTGTGAACCTCGCTATTGCCGTCTTGAGGAGCACCGGTCCGACTATGGGCATGCACAAGAGCAGTTTATCGATCTTGGCGCGCCCGCCCTTGGTCCTGTAATACCGGCGCACGCTTAGAACGAGGACCACTACCACTGCAACCAGGAGCCACCATCTTGCTCTGACGAAATCGCTCAACATCATCACTATTTTGGTCGGAAGAGGCAGTTCGCCGCCGAAATCGGAGAAGAGCTTGGCGAACGTGGGAATGATGAACAGCAGCATGAACACGGTCGCCGCGATGGTCACACTGAAGACCACCGCCGGATAGGTCATCGCGCCCTTGATCTTCCGTTTGAGGGTGTTCATCTTCTCGAAGTACGCGGCCAGTCTCAGCAAGATCACGTCAAGCACACCGCCGGTCTCTCCTGCCTCAACCATGTTGACGTAGAGATCCCCGAACACCCTCGGGTGCTTGGAGAGGGCGTCCGCCAGCGTTGATCCGGACTCCACGTCCCTCATCGTGGTGGTGATGATTTTCTGGAAATTCTCGTGCTCCGCCTGCTTGCCCAGGATGTCGAGGCATTGGACCAGAGGAAGGCCCGAGTTTATCATCGTCGAGAACTGGCGCGTGAAGACGGCGAGGTCCTTGGTCGACACGCCCCTTAGCCCGCCCAGGCTCAGGGAGAAGCCCTTAGTCTTCTGTTTGGCGGACATCAGCGTAACTCTCCGCCGCCTCAGATTCATGATCAGTTCGCCTTTGGACTTGGCCATCATCTCGCCGGCGACGTCCTCTCCCGACGGGGTTCGGCCTTTCCAAACAAATGTGGTCGCCAAGTTGAACCCCCCTTATCGCGTGAATGACCTGTCTTTTTCCCCGGCACCGGCAGGCGACTTGGATCGGGCAAGCATCTGCTCAAACTCAGATAGATCAGAGCTTCTGCCCATCGCTTCCTCAAGCGAAATCTGCCTGGTTATGTAGAGCCGGTACAGGGACTGGTTCATGGTTTGCATGCCGAATTTCTGCCCGGCTTGCATTAGGGAATATACCTGATGCACTTTCTTCTCCCTTATCAGGGCTCTGATCGCAGGTGTGCATACCAGGACTTCGGCCGCCAACACCCGCCCGGGAACCCCTAGCTTCGGTAAGAGTTGCTGGGTTATTACGCCCTCAAGCACGAAGGCCAGCTGCGCAAGCACCTGGCCCTGCTGCTGCTCGGGGAAAACGTCCACAATACGATTGATCGCTTCGTACGTCGAATTGGTGTGAAGCGTGGCGAAGGTCAGGTGGCCCGTCTCCGCAATCGTCAGGGCGGCCGCTATAGTCTCCAGGTCCCGCATCTCACCTATAAGGATCACGTCGGGGTCCTGCCTCAGCACGTGCTTCAGGGCATCGTTGAAGGAATGAGTATCGGCCTGAACCTCTCGCTGGTTCACGATCGAACGCTTGTGATGGTGCATGTACTCGATCGGATCCTCGATGGTGATGATGTTGCAGCTGCGATCATCGTTGATCTTGCTTATGATCGACGCCAGCGTGGTCGACTTGCCGCAGCCGGTCGGGCCGGTGACAAGGATCAGCCCCTTCTGCTTGCCGGCGAAGTCCCGTACCACCGGCGGCAGCCCCAGTTCGTCAAAGCCGAGTATGTCAAAGGGAATCTGCCTGATCGCCAGGGTCACCACTCCGCGCTGCAGGTACACGTTGGCCCTGAACCTGGACAAGCCCTTGATGCCGAAGGAAAAATCCAGCTCCTTGTCGATCTCGAACCGCTTGCGCTGATCCTCGTTCAGGATGCTGTAGGCCAGCTGCTTGGTCATTTCGGGGTTAAGAACCTCCGATTTGGACGACACAATCTGGCCGTCGATTCTATACTGGGCGGGCAGGCCCGCGGTGACGTGTAGGTCCGAGGCCTTGATCTTTACGACTTCCTCCAAGAGTTCCCTCAACGAAACCATGTCGACTTCACCCCCAACTGCGATCAGTTGTCTGTAGCAGTCTCCCTAAGGACTTCCTCGACGGTCGTCGTGCCAGCCTTGAGCTTGGTCAAAGCGTCCTGCCTGAGCGTAAGCATGCCTTCGGTCATTGCCTGTCGCTTGACCTGTTCCACCGATGCCCTGTCGAGAATCATTCTCCGCAGCGCCGGGGTCACGGGCATCACCTCGTAGAGCCCCTGACGCCCGGAATAGCCCGTGTTGTTGCAGCTCGGACAACCGCGGCCCTTGTAGAACAAGATGTCCTTGGCATCGGCCGCGGGGATTTCAAGCTCCCTCAACGCTTCACCGTGGACCTCGACCGGGCCTTTGCATTTCTGGCACACCTTCCTGACCAGTCGCTGAGCCAGGATCAGGTTCACCGATGCGGCCACCAGAAACGGCTGGACTCCCATGTCCACAAGCCGGTCGATGGTGCTCGGAGCATCGTTGGTGTGCACGGTCGACAGCACCAGGTGCCCGGTGAGAGCGGCCTTGGTGGCGATCGAGGCCGTTTCTGAATCACGGATCTCGCCGACCATTATGATGTTCGGGTCCTGACGCAGGAAGGCCCTGAGGCACTTCGCGAACGAGAGCCCGATATCGTCGTTGATGTGCACCTGATTGATGCCGTCTAGGTTGTATTCGACGGGATCCTCGGCGGTCATGATGTTGACGTCCGGCTTGTTGATCCTGTTGAGCGCCGAGTAGAGCGTCGTCGTCTTGCCGCTGCCCGTGGGTCCCGTGACAAGCACCATCCCGTAGGGCGCCTCCACGGCTTTTATGAAGTTCTTGAGGGCGGTCTCGTCGAAGCCAAAGCGCGTCAGGTCCAGGGCGAGGTTGCCTTTGTCCAGGATTCGAAGAACCATCTTCTCGCCGAAGATCGTCGGAAGCGAGGATACCCGGATATCGATGGTCTTGTTGTCCACCCTCACCTTTATCCTGCCGTCCTGGGGAATCCTACGCTCCGATATGTCCATTTCGGCCATGATCTTGGTCCTGGATATGATCGCCGACTTCATCTTGGCCGGCTGTTTGATCACCTCTTGCAGGATGCCGTCGATTCTGAACCTGACCCTGAATATCTTTTCAGCGGGCTCGATGTGGATATCGCTGGCGTGCTTGCGCACGGCATCGGCTATCATAGAGTTCACGAACTTGATCACCGGCGCCTGTTCCGCTTCCTCGATGCCCTGGTCGTCTTCGACCTTCTCCTCGAGAACTTCGATATCGCCCTCGCCGAGGTCCTTGGCCAGGTCCTCGAAGCTGTCCTGGGCCCTGTAATGCTGTTCGATGGCGGCAGCCAGCGCGCTTTCGGTGGCAACCATCGGGGCTATCTCAAATCCGGTGATGAACTTGAGATCGTTGAGCGCAAACATGTCACTGGGATCGGCCATGGCGACGGAGAGAACCCTGCCGCGCTTGTCGATCGGTAGCACGTTGAACTTGGCGGCAACCTCGGGGGATATCAGCTTTATGAGCGTCCTGGGGATTTCTATCGCAAGCGGGTTGACGGCTTCGACACCGTAGATGTGAACAAGGAACTCGAGCAGGCGCTCTTCCGACATGTAACCGATCTTCAAGAGCGTCCGCTGGAAGGAGATGCCGTTGGACTCGGCCTGCTTGGTTATATTGGCCACCTCGTCGTGCTTCAGGACGCCGAGGTTCAGCAGTTTCTCGATGATGTCGGTCTTTACGGTCATGAATGTGGGTTCCCGCCAGTTGCGCCTTGGTGCAAAAGCCCGGGAGTTGCGATATTGCAATACCTGTACCAGGAGACCGGTACATATCTGCCTGCCGATCCACCGCGTCGGTCCGCAACAATCCGTGAGTATCTGCCATTGAACCAAAAGCCAAGCGCGCCGTCGGCCGGCCCGCTGTAGGACATTTTTACTTTCGGGTTTCGCACTATGCAAACCTCATTGCAAACTGCAATGTCAATTCTCGACGCAAACATAGGGTGCCAGGCGTTCGAGCGTAATCTTGCCGATCCCCTTGACCTTGACCAGTGCGTCCACGTTTTCAAACCGACCGTGCTCCTCGCGCCAGGCAATCACCGCCCCGGCCTTCTTTGGTCCCAGCCCCGGCAGGAGATCAAGCTCCTCGAGCGTCGCCGTGTTAAGATCGATCTTCCGGTACTCCCCATCACGCCATCTCGGGGAGCCGCTGGCCTGCCCGCTCTCACTCAGCGGAGCTTCCGACGGTGTCTCTCCGCTCACGCGGCTTGCCGTCTCGCTTAGGCGCTCGCCGGAAGTGTCCTCCGCCGCTCGGCCACCAGCATCCAGCCCGGTATCGATAACCCCGGCGGCCTCCTCCCCCCTGTCCAGAACATCCACAATGACGCCCACTGCGAGTGTGAGCACCAGCACAGCACCCGCCAACCGCTCTCTTCTGTTCATAGCCCCCACCCCACAAAGCCCCTACGTCCAATTCAGATTTATCGTCTTTACCCAAGACATCCTTTAGCGTTCAGTTCAAGAATTACGTAATAATGAGCAGGCTACTAGGGAGGATTACAGGAGGTCCGTCAAACCCTTTTCTTCGATCAGATCGGTGAGCCGTTTCACCTTCTCGGCTTCGGATCTTGCTGCGACAAGAACTGCATCGCGCGTAGCGACAACCACGATGCCCTCAAGCCCAATCGTGGCCACAAGTCCACCTTCAGCGTAGATCACACAATTCCTGGAGTCAAGGCTCACGTGGCTGCCGCGCACCGAGTTCCCGGCGCGGTCTCTGGTCATGTGCGCAGCAAATGACTCCCAGCTTCCGAGATCGTCCCAGCCTATGTCTGCCGGCAGCACGCAGGCCCGAGTGGTCTTCTCCATCACCCCGAAATCGATGGAGACATCATCAATGACGGAATAGCAGCGTGCCAGGCGGCGCTTCGCGTCGCGGCCCGCCGGAAGGCCCCGGAGAGCCCTGAACTCGCGGCCCAGGGCGGGCAGGTGCCTGTCGATCTCCTCGAGCACCGCCGATGCCGTGAACAGGAAGATGCCGGCATTCCACAGGTAGGCGCCCGAACTCACATACTTGCTGGCTGTGCCGAGAGAAGGCTTCTCCGTGAACTTCACCACCTTGTAGATGCCGAGCTTCCCGGCAACCGGCAGGCGAGCCCCGCGTTTGATGTAGCCGAAGCCTGTCGCGGGCCTCGTGGGCTTGATCCCAAGGGTGAGGAGCATGCCGCGCCGTTCGACGAAATCTAGGCCCGCACGGAGGAGCCTCGCGAACGCGGCGCGCTTCGTGATCAAATGATCCGCCGGCAAGAAAGCCATGGTGGCCTCGCCGAACTCGGCTTTGGCCAGGCTTGCAGCATAAGCAATGCAGGGGGCGGTGTTCTTGCCGACCGGCTCGGCAACCACCCTCACCGGCCCGAATCGCGAAACCGTCCGGCGCGTGGCCTCGGCCTGCCGGGCCTGGGTAACTACCCAGATCCCCTTCGGCCCGAATACGGGCAGGAGCCTCTCGAGCGTCAATTCGAGCAGTGACTTGCCGCCCGCGAGCTCGACCAACTGCTTGGGGTGGGCCTGGCGGCTCAAGGGCCAGAAACGCCTGCCGCTGCCGCCGGACATTACGACCGCAAGCCTCACTCTCGTCCTCCACATCCGCCGTAGGTGCTCGACGGCCCTCGCACGGTCACAGCGCGACCTGGCCGCCTGCGACCTTCATCAGGGCATCCTCGATCTCCTGCCGTATCGCTTGAAGCCTCTCGCTAGTGCGCGCCTCGAACCTCAGCACCAGAACAGGCTGGGTGTTGGAAGCCCTGACCAGACCCCAACCGTCCGGAAACACCACCCTCACGCCATCGATGTCTATGATCTTGTGATCCCGGCCGAGGGCCTGCTTGAGATCATCCACCACCTTGAACTTCAAACGGTCCGGGCAATCCACCCTGATCTCGGGGGTGGTGAAATACCTGGGCACGTCCGCCAACATCGCCGAGAGGCTGCCTTCGGTCTTCGAGAGAATCTCGAGCAGCCTCAAGGACGCATATATGGCGTCATCGTAGCCGTAGTACCTGTCGTTGAAGAAGATGTGGCCGCTCATCTCGCCGGCCAGAAGAGCGCCCTCCTCCTTCATCTTGCCCTTGATCAGGGAGTGCCCCGTCTTCCACATGATGGGCACGCCGCCGGCCCGTTCGATCGCCTCAGGCAGCGCCTGCGAGCACTTGACCTCGAAGATTATCTTTGCTCCGGGATGGCTTGCGATGATGTCCCGGGAGAAGATAATGAGCAACCTGTCTCCCCAGATTATCCCGCCCGTCTCATCCACCACCCCAATCCTGTCGGCGTCGCCGTCATAGGCGATGCCAGCCTCGAGCGATCCTGCCCTCACCTCCCGGACCAGGTCGTCAAGGTAACGCGGCACCGTAGGGTCGGGGTGATGATTGGGGTAGTTGCCGTCCGGCTCGGCATAGAGCAGCTTGGCCGACACGCCACAGCGGCCGAACAGGTCCCGGACTATGAGGCCCGCCGTGCCGTTCCCGCAGTCAGCCGCAAACCTGAGGTCACGCCGGATCGACACCCTGCGGCACAGGTTCTCGATGTAGGCGCCTTTGGCATCCGCCTCGGCCACCACGCCACGGCCCGCCGCGAACTTGCGGGCCTCGGCGATCTGCCTGATGCGCTGGATCTCGTCTCCGTAAATGGTGGACCTGCCCATCGCCACCTTGAAACCGTTGAATTCGGGAGGATTATGGCTGCCGGTGATCATGATCCCCCCGTCGGTACCGTACTCGAAAAGGGTGAAGTAGAAGACCGGACTCGGGACCACGCCGAAATCGACGACGTCCAGCCCGGATGCCGCCATGGCCCGGGCAGCAATGGCTCTGAACCTGTCGGAGCTCAGCCGATTGTCGCTGGCCAGGGAGACCTTGGCGGCTCCGTGCTCCTTGAGATAAGCAGCCGCTGCCCTTGCGACGGTCTCGACCGTCTCGTCGGTGAGGTCGACATCCACCCTTCCACGGATGTCGTACTCGCGGAAGATCTCGGGATTCAGGCCCATGGGCTACTTCCCGACCAGGCTCGAGATGCGGCCGGACGCCATCGCGACGTCCTCGGCCGCTCGCGGCAGGAACCTGGTCAGGTAAGAGACGGCGTTCATGAGTTTCTGGGCAACAATCGAGTTGGCCATGGCCTGATTCTCGCTACCCATCATCATCAGGAGCTTGAAGACCAGGCCGGCAAGGATTCCCACGAGACAGGCCCCGATGAGCCCGCCCAGAACCCGGTCTACAACCGACAGATTGGCGTGCTTAGCGAGGTTGGAAACAAGTTTGCCGAGGAGACCTACCAGGATCGCCACGACAATGAACGTGATAACAAAGACAAAGACCCTGCCGGTGGTGGGATGAGAGAGCTTGTCGGTGACCGAGGCGGCGCTGGTCGCTACCTTGCCGCCAACTATCACCCCTGCCACGAGCGCGACCGCGGCAGCGATCTCCTGAATCACTCCCTTGATGGCGCCCTGGACGAAACCGGCGGCCATCAGAATGACCAGCAACAGGTCCACAAGATTCACGGTTCGTCACCTCGCTCCTGGTACCTGCCGAAACAGGTCATGAACACCGGCATCTCGGCTTCGCCATCTGCGCCCGCGGGGGCACTGTGACATGTACCAGCCGTAGGCCTCGGCACCCGCACGGCCGCCCGAATGCCAGAATCAACGTGCCGGCCGGTCATCTCGACCGGCCGGTCGATGGCGGCTCGAGCCTACAATGCCATCGAAACGGGTGTCAAGGCAATAGTTCCCGGCCGCGTCTTCAGTCCACGAGCTCCCAGGAGACGCCGAGTTCATAGGACCGTCCCGGCAGCCGGGGTCTGCCCCACGAGGGATAAATGCTGGCGTCAAAAAGGTTGGGAACCCGGGCAAAGACCCTGGCCCGATCGATGCCGAGATAGGCATAGATGAGGGCCGAGGCGTACCTGGGCAAACTGGTGTGATGCAGACAGGTCATCGCCGCGTAGTCGTACTGGTCTCCCGATTTGATCTTGGCCACGTTGCGTCCGGAGAATACCAGCCCGCAGGAGATGTGCTTCGAGAAGGCATGATCGGCCTTGGCGTTCCAGGTGAAGATGTACGGTGCCTTGTATACCAGATCGTCGCCGGCATCATCCACTGCACCCATGAGCGCGTAGGATACCGACGCCTCAACCCCGGGAGCCGGTTCCAGCTCGAGCGATATCTCCAGCCCCTTGAGCCGCGCCTGAGCATTGGTGGACTTGGTGGGGAGACACGCGGCATCCGTTCTCCACAGGATAAGGTCGGTGACATCCCGGTAGTACGCCGCCAGCCCGACCTTCAGGGTCCCGCGGTCGAGATGGGCGCCGAGTTCGAGGCCCCTGGAACGTTCGGTCCTAAGGTCGGGATCGCCCTGTTCGTCGGGCCCCTTCCAGTAAAGGTCGTTGAAACTCGGATACATGAAACTGTGGTCCAGCTTGGTGAAAAGCGAGACGCCCCGGCCGATGGCGAGCCGGGCGGTTGCCTGGGGAGCAGCTTCCAGGCGAAACATGGAGCTCTTCTCCAGCCTCAGGCTGCCGCTCAAGCTGAGGGGGCCCTCGCTCACCTCTTCTTGGAAAAACCCATAAACGTCACTCGCCGATCGCTTGCCGACCGTGTTGCTGTCTATGTGCTTACGCTCGAAACCCGCCCCCCAGGAGGTCGCCTCGTGATCACCGGACCTTCGATAGCCCTCAACCTGAAGGCCTTCGAGCGTTCCTGCGCGGCTGTAGATGCTGCGGCCATAGATCTCGCTGTCCGAGATATAGACCTGATCGGAAGTCGAGCGGTAGTAGCCCACCGTGAAGCCCTCATCCCCGGTGCCCGTCAGCGAGAGCCTGTAGAACCTGCGCCGGTCCTTCTCTAGACCGGGGGAGGTGCCTGGTACTTCTATGTCCCCGTTGTAGGTGAAACCGACAGCGTCAAGCCTGGAAGCCGTTCCCAGGTCTGCGGTCAGCTTGCCGTAGTACTTGTCGCCGCGGTATGCGCTGTTGTCAATCCACCCATCCGACTTGGAGTAGTCGTAGGCCGCGAGAACACCGAGTCTTCCTGCGATGGCGCGACGCAGCGTGATGCCGGCTGCCCTGGAACCGAAACCACCCGTCCACCAGGTTATCCGGCTCGAGGGGATATCGGCCATGGCGTCCGCGGAAACGATGTTAACGGCGCCGCCAATCGCTCCTGAGCCATAGATGGCTGAGCTGCCGCCCTTCATGGCTTCAACCCGGCTGGTGCCTGCCATGGGCAGCCAGTTAAGGTCGATGGCCGAGATCTGGGAATCGGAGAGCGGCACGCCGTCAAGCAGGTAAATCACCTCGCCGGAGCTGCCGCCGCGAAGGCTCATGGTCTGGAGCGATCCGTAGGAACCATAACGGGTGAGCCCGATACCCGGATCGGCGGCCAGGCCCTCCGCGACCGTCGATGAAGCCAGCTCGGCAAGGTCGCTCTCGCTTGCCACGGCGACATTGGTAAGATCAGAAGGATGCTTGGCCGGCAGCCGGCTTGCGGTGACCAGAATCTCCGTGACCGCGTAGACCTTGAGGGAATCACCCGCCTGGCGGGTGACCAGTGTGGTATCGGCAGTGTCCTCGCCCCGGCACGGAGCCGGCCCAGCACCGACGCCTATTGCGCCGATGGCCAGCCCGGCGAACAGCGCCCAACGGCTCCCCATCCCAGCATCAAGAGCTAGTCGTCTCATAATTGTACCTCCAGCCAGACCGCTTCGGTTCAAGGTTTGCGCTCGTCACTTCTTGGAAGCTTGCCGGCGATCAGATGCCAGGACTTCCGCGCCGCGAGTGCCGCCACAGCACCGAAGATCATGGTGTTGGTGGCCACGTGGATGGCAGCAAATGGAATGCCTGCAATCATCACAACCAGCGGATCCCGCCATTTGCCTATCGACACTGCCACCCCGTAATTGGTGAGGCCGTCATAGACCAGCGTCAGCACGCCGCCCGAGACCATCGCGAGGGCCCGGAATCTGGCCCTGAAGACTTGTCCACGGCGCAGCAGGTGGCCGCCGGCCCCTATGAGGGCCATTCCTGCAATCTGGGCAGCAAGCACCGGCGGCGGTGCAGGTCCGAGCGGGTTCAGCAGGGAGAGCAGGAGCATCGCCGTACCTCCGATCAAGCCTCCACGCCAACACCCCATCAGCAAGCCTGAGAAGAAGCTGACGGCGGATATGCCCTCGACGTTGGGAACGGGCGCGAGCAGGATCCCGATGGCGACCGCCAGGGCTATGAGGACTGCAGTTGTGGCAATGCCTCGCCGCATAGAAACAAACCCAGCCGCTTGGGACAGAGGCTGGGTTCTACCGTCACCTCCCCTCGAAGGCAGTGATCAAATCTGGTGTGGGCAGGTCTCCTGGCTCTCGGGTCATCCTACTCCCCGCGCCTTCCCGGGTCTCCCCAGTGGCCGTTGCGGGTTTCGTCGCCGATTACAGTGGCGGGGCCGCGCTCAAGCGCTTCCCTATTAAGCCTTGCGGCACCCACACTCTTCTATTCCCCTGGATTCTCGCACGAAGGTGATCGGGATGTCAAGATGCTTCGAAGTCCGGAGCCCCCGGGTGATCAGGAGCCAAAGCCCCGGGGCCTAAGCAGGTGCTCAGTAGGAACGCGCTCTTCGCAGTAGCTCGATAGTGAAGTGAGGAACCGTGCAGCACCCAAGCAGCAGGTTGCCGTCCCTGCGTCCGTGGGTATCGGAGCCGCCCGTGGCAACAAGCCCCATCTTGTCGGCCATTTGCTGATAGTGGGCAACGCTTCGCTCGTTGTGCTTGGGATGATAGACCTCCAGCGCCCGCATCCCGCAAGCCATGAACTCCGTAATCAGGTCGTCC
>Ga0315275_10000649_pt1 | contig 28960 bp, 17 predicted proteins | sample YL17G03_0_MG_FD_205557 | JGI IMG/M metagenome (GOLD analysis project Ga0315275, IMG submission 205557) | Sediment microbial communities from Yellowstone Lake, YNP, Wyoming, USA - YL17G03_0 | ecosystem: Environmental > Aquatic > Freshwater > Lake > Sediment | place: USA: Wyoming | collected...
GGCAAACTCACGCCGGAAAACGCGAAGGCCGCGAGCCTGCTGCGCTGGTACCCCCCAGTGTACTGGTTCCTGCTCGACTCGGTGCGCACAGGCAACATACCTGCAGTGTATATGGGAGATGTGATGACGAACCTCTCGCCCGAAGCCATCGAATCCCTCAAGAAGCAGGTGACTCCGACCACGAAGATTGAGGACCTGCTGCGGCAGCGCCTGAAAACAGCAGGGCTTTACATCGATGTCGGAGCCGGCGCGGGCATAAAATACGACTCGTTCCTCGGCATGCTTGACCAGAACGCGCTCATGGACCCCTCGATGCGTACGGACGTGAAAGCCATCTTTGACACGTACAGGAAGGACAGCAAAGCGATGGCTGCGTTCAGTTCGTTCGTCCTCAAGCCCATAACCGTGGCAGAGGACGGAAGCATAGCCGGCGGAGAGACCGTGTACGGGAAACCCGCGGACCTTGCAGCCCTCATAATCAGCGCGCAGGGCAAGAAAGCGGATCCTGTGGAGTTCGCAAGGCAGCAGGGACGCGTAGGGCCCGCCGTGCTCGCGGAGCTGGACCCGGACCTGGTCAAGCCGGGGAACGAAGGGCTGGTCTCATACGCCGTGCAAAGTACGGTGTTGGACGTTGACCAGAACGCGACAGGCGGCCTGATAAAATGGCTCGTGGACAACAAGGAGGCAATCAAAGGCAATGCGGCCGACATCCTCAAGAGCCTGAAAGAAGAGGGCATGGTCCCCAAACTTTCGCCAGGTCAGGACCCAGGAAAAGTAGAGAAGTTCCTTGACGGAAAGGCAGGCTATTACAGGGATGAGAAGGGATGGTGGAACACGAGCGTGCCCATCCCGGGCGGGGAGAAAAAATCCCGCATGGAAAGGGGAAAGGAGGAGATGGTCGTCGAGGAGCTCAAGCTGAGGCCCGTAAGGATGCCTGGCTACGAGAGGACCGAGAAACCCGAGGAGGAGGAAGCGCCGGAAGTCGAACTTCCGAAGAAGGGCGGGCTATCGGAGGAGGAGAAGGCCAAGGCAGCGGAATTCTGGGAGAACGAGAATAACGCCCCGCTCAAGGCATTAGTCGACTCGGCTGTCGATGGTTATTATACAAATAAGGAAGCCAATGGGACGTTGATACGGAACGTATACAAAGACAACAAGAAAGCTGCCAAGGCCGCGTTCAGGGAAGCCATCTATGTGATGATAACCGACCCTGGGAAGAAGGCTGAGGTCGCGAAGGGAGGCATCGGAATCAGCGATGAGGGCGAGGTCACCGTGAACGACTTCACCAAGGTTGCCAAATTCGTGCCCACAGCGCTCTTCGACTTCCTCAGGAGCGAGCAGATGAGGGTAGAACGGGAGAAAGGCGGGAAGAAGCCCGGTCAAGATTAGAAGCGGAGGCGGAATCAGATGGCGAAACTTGAATTGTTCGGCAACAAACTGGTCATAAAAGACGGCAGCAAATCAATCCCCACGGGCCAAACGACCGATCCGGCCAATCCGGGCATCTCAGCCGTCAGGATAGCGTACGCAGTGGCTGCCGGCAGGGGCCTCACGCTCACGCCGCCGACGCCAGAGGGCTGGATAAACGTGCACACGGGCAAGGCCAAGCCGGTGACACCGAAGACTGAGAAGACCGAGGCGAAACCCCCGCCGGAGAGGAAAGCCCGCGAAGAGGAAAGGAAGCCCAAGCCGCCCGAGAAGAAGCCCGTCACGCGCGAAGAAGTTGAGGAAATCAGGAAACGGATACAGGAGAAGGCTGCCGAGCAGGTCGAGAAGGCGACCAGGCCGCTGAGCGAGACCAAGCCCAAGCCGGTCAGGATAACAGACCCGCGGGTATGGAAAAGGAATCCGGCAGAGTGGATAAGCGACAGGATGGCAGAGGCCCGGGCCGGCGACAGGAAAGGCAGGGCTGCCGCGACCTCGCTCGCCGAGAATGCGGAGCTGAAGACGTTCCTCTCGCCCGAGGGCCAGAGGGGCATAGAAAGGACACCCGAGCAGAAGGCCGCCACGACACTCGTGTTCAACGAGTTCTACAGGATGTCCAAGTTCTACAATTTCCTGATAGACAAGACCAAAGACGAGAAGAGCATGAAGGCGAATCCTGAATACACCCTGCTGCAGATTTTCCTGAGCCAGGTCAAGGACCAGAAGCTCACGGACAAACCGGACGCGAACGTGCTGGACAACATCGTAATGCAGGCCAAGGACTACCTGCCCACCATAAGCAAGGAGAATGCGATGCTGAATGTCATACAGGCTGCAGACATGCTCGTACGCGACTATCTGTTCTACGTCGGAGCAAAAGGAGGCGGCAACCCGCAGCTGCGGGATGAGATGTCCCAGCTGCCGAACATGGCCAGGCGCATGGAGAAACTCAGATTCATAGGAAACGAGGATTACGCGCCCAAGGTATCGCTCAGGAAGATGCAGCTCGGAGAGGCGATGGACAGCGATACGGTCGTCTCGGCCGCGCTTTACATAAGGAGATGGTACCTGGAGAACCCGAAGTCGGGCAGGGGCACTACGCAGGACAGGATAGCCGAGTGGAAAGCTCCCGAGCTTCCGCAAACCGAAACCGCGCGGGCCGCACCCAAGGCTGCTGAGCCGCTGCCGGCCCCAGAGCCCGAGGAGGTTGCGGAGGGCGAGCAGGTCGATTTCGGCCTTGTTGGCGTGATAGGCGATTCCATAACCGCAGGCGCGAAGACCGGCAACAAGTCCTATGCCGACTCGCTGAGCGGCATGGTGGCGAACTCAGGCGTCAACAAATACGGCGTGAGCGGTGAGAAGACCGCCCAGATGAAGGACAGGTTCGAAAGGCAGATAATCAAGCACAAACCCCCGTACGAAACCGTCATAATACAAGGGGGAGTGAACGACATCGCTTCCGGCGTGCCGATTGAAAAGACCCAGGCGAACCTCTCTGAGATGTTCAAGGCGGCCAAGGATAATAACATGCGGGTCATCGTGTTCACTGTGGCGCCCTGGGGCGGCTCAGAGAACTGGGACGAATCCAACCAGAGGAAGACAGACGCGCTCAACAGATGGCTCAGGGCCAAGGACGGCAAGGACATCATGGTGGTGGACCTGTCAGGGCTCAGGGACGGCACTTCGCCGAACATGAGCAAGCCCTATGACAGCGGGGACCACCTCCATCCCAACAAGGCAGGCCAGGCCGAGATGACCCGGCTGCTCGTGCTGAAGATGACCGGCGCAGAGCCTGAGAAGGCCGAACCGAAGACGCCGCTGGAGAAGTTCGCTGACGCCAACTGGGATAGCCTGCCTTTCAAGGTATCAGAATCGGCTAGGACCGGAAAGCCTGAGGAGGTGGTGGCCGTCATGCGCGACCTGCCTGAAGGCTACAGCGACCTGCCGGCCGCGCTGAAGGAGCTGGGAAGGACGGACATAACCGATGCGTTCGACCTGATGTTCAACAACTACCTCCACGGTGATGATGATTTCCTGGAGTTCGTCAGCAGCAGGAGGAACTACTCCCACCTGGCAAGGGAATCCATCATGCTGAGGCCATCATCGGACCCGAAGGACAGGAGGTTCATAGCAGAGGCTGTGCAGGACTTCATAAAGCACACCGCCGAGAGGACCGACGACCCGGCCTATGCCAAGCTCAAGGACGACATCAAGATTCTTTCCAGGGCGGTACTGGGCCTGAAAGGCGACGACCTGAGCAAGGACGGCATAGCGGACATGAGGACCATCGCTGCTGTGGCCGTCTATGCCTGGAGAATGACGCACATGCAGGAACCGGCAGGGGCATGGGTGCAGAAAATCCCTGACGTCACGATACCCAAGGACCTCCAGCCGAAGACCGGACCCCAGATAGAGCCCAAGGAGACGAAGCAGAGAAGGACGCTTGAGCTCTGACCAGGCACGGACTGCTGCGCCATGGGCCAGATACGGCCCGGCCGTAAGTTGTACCTGTCTGTGGAATAAAAGGGACACCTATTTTTTAATCTTTCTTGACACAATAATGATGATAATGTTAACCGAGCCAGCATCAGGTGGGTAGGGGATTATGACGGGGCCGAGATTGTTCCATAGCCAGAGGCAGGATAACCAGGACCAGCCCGGGCCAGTTAGGACTGCATCGGCACGCTCAAGGACCTCCAGGATGCTCTCGTGGTTCCTGGCTGTTTCCACAGGCACGTCCACCCTCGCCGGAATGAATATAAACAACCTCGGAGCAAATGTAGCCATGGCACAGACTGGTTCTGACAAGGTAACCGTGGTTGCCGAGGATACTAAGGCGATACAGAAACAGGCGGCCCAGGCCGCAGATGCTTTCAAAAGATACATAATAACCGGGGACGAAAGCCACAGGGAGCGGTTCTGGGAGATATATAATAAGCACTACAAGGACACCCCTTTCAACGAGCTCACGCAGTTCATGAAACCGTTCCGCGCTGCGATGGATAAGGTGGTGAACGACCCGCTCGTGGTCCCTATATATAACGCATTCAAGGCCAACGCCCCGCTCGGCCCCCACGTATATACCGATTTCATAGATGCTGTGCACGCGGTGCGTTCCGCCCTGGCCAGCGCCATGCCATCCAAGGAGGATGTGGATGCGCTCGTGGCCAGGGTGAAGATGGCCGAAGGCAAGCTCGTGAAGGCGTATGACCCCATAGCCAAGGTCCGCGACAAGGTAGCCGATGGCAGGGACGTCACCGGCGCGGCCAGATGGGTGCTCATGGAGGAGGACCTGGAGGTCATCACATCCAGGTACGGAAAGGACCTGGTGGATGCGCTCCGCGGCAGCATCCCGAAAGAGCGCGCTGCCATGGCCGTGGATGCCCTGAAGAATTATGTCCTGACAGGAGACCAGTCAGAGTTCGGGACGTTCGATGCCCTGTGGGATGCCAACAGCTCCAATGAGACGTTCATCAAGGAGATGACCGACAGGTTCAGGGAGCAGATATACCATGAGAAGGAGGGCGGGAAACCGACCGACCTTTCGCGCGTGGTGCAGAGCTTCAATGCGGCGGTCGGCCTGGAGCCGGGCGAGTTCGCTGAGTTCGTGAAGGACATGTACGACCTGGCCGCCAGGCCGAACGCGACACTGGACGCCGTGGACGCCAAGCTGGTGGAGTACGTCAACGGCATAGACCCGAAGACGCTGCCTGAGGGCATGACCCCTGCCAATGCCATCAGCAAATTGCGGGCAGAGGTGCTCGGCCAGCTTCTGGACATCGTGGCCAAGGGAAAGGCAAGCCAGGCCATAGAGTACATGCGTGAGGTCCTGCAGACAGGGGATGCAGGCGCGGCGGCGCAGTTCGTCAGATTGTACGATAGCACGTTCCTGGGAGAGCCCATAGACAAGAACGACGTGTTCTTCACTGAATTCAACAGGCTGTACAAAGAGGAGATACGGCAGAGCGAGAAGGCCAAGCCGGCTGAAGAGCCTATGGCGTTGCGGACGCTGGTGGCAGACTTCGAAAGGAACGTCCTGCCCATAGCCGTAAGGGATATCTACACAGAATTGCTCAAGACGAATCCGGACAGGGATGGGCTGGAGACTAGATACGGCCAGGATTTCGTGGACCTCGTAGCCAGCCGGATGGCGTCAGGCGAACTCGGGTGGATGGTGAGGGACGGCACAGAGCTCAACACCCAGCTCGAGAGAAGGGTGGCCATGGACGATTCCACGGCGATAAGCGTGAAGAACTGGAATATCGCTGACAAGACAGGGGCGCTGTCCAAGATATATGGGTTCCTTGCAAGGGAAATCGCAACGGACAGACCGCTGAGCGATTATGTGACGCTGGACCAGAACTTCGAGCAGCTTTCCTGGCTGTCAGGCACGCCGCAGCAGGTGCAGAGGCAGCTCACCTCAAAGATGCAGCGCCAGGATGCATTCGCCATCGCGTTCCTCGCGCACCATAACGGCAATGCGCAGCAGGCGGCTGAGGCATTATCGCCCATGTACGCCCAGCTCAGGCAGCTGAGGCAGGATGCAGGAATCACCGAGAACGGCCTTGTGGCGCTGGTGGCTTCGAACATGGATGCCTTCCAGTGGGTGGCGAAGCCGGTAAGCCTCATAGGCAAAGAGCTGGAACAGAGAAGATACGAACAGGTTGTCGCAGGCATACACCAGACCGCGGGCTTCGCCTATGGCACCATGGCCATGGCGCTGAAAGAGATATATGGGGGGACGCAGGACCGGGCCGGGATGGTGACCGCTTACGGCGAGGAGCTGGTCGCGCTTGTGGAAGCCAACCGTGAGAGCCTGGGATGGCTTTCAGGGGATGTGAAATCCATAGAGAACGGCCTGCGCACTAGGAAAGATGACGTTACCAAGGCGCTGAAAAGGTACATCAGGTCGTACAATGCGCCTGAATTCGTGGAATCAGTGGCCACGGCCAGGACGGCCGCACTGAGGCCAGGGGCCGTGCGCGCTGATGCGCTGGACGCGCTCGGATATTCGTTCCTTGAGTCTGCGGCAGCGAAAGAGGCCGAGATCCGGGAACCCATCACCGGCGAAGGCCTGGAAGACAGGAGGACGGTGCTGGAAGCCCGCTGGAAGATGATAGATGACGATATCACCGACATAGAATCGCAGCTCAATTACCCGATACTCGAGCCGGCAAAGGGACTGCTCTTCGGCAAGATGACCCGGTGGAGGGCAGAGAACGAGAGGATACGGACCGATGCGAGGAGCGCGGACGGCGCAGAGCTGGAGAGGCTGGAGAAGGACCAGGAGACGCTCATGAAGGGCATGGTCAACCCGCAGGAGCTGCGCAAGTCCGTGGAGATGGCATTCGCGCTCATCCACATGTCAGAGACAGGCACCGACATCAGCGGCATGGTCGGGTCTGCGACCACAGGCACCATGGGGACGCTGCTCACGTGGTATGGCAGCCTTGACGAGGTAGTCGGGGGCAAGGAGAAGCAGGCGGTCATAGGCGACGTTGTGTCTGCCGTGCTCGAAAAGGCAAGGCCTGAGCTTTCCCGTTTCATAGGGAGCATGAACGAGCGCGGGTTCTTCCAGGCAATCACCGCGACCTATGCCATGGCCGAGGGAAGGGGCGGCAGCGACAGGCTCGGCCTGGTGAACGCATACGGAGCTGAATTCGTCTCCATGGTCGAGATGCAGGCGGCGAACCTGGGGATACTGGAGAGCGTGAGCATATCGCAACAGGGCATGCTCTCCTTCCAGATGGCCAAGAACGACCTGTTCGCGGCCATAACCATAAGATGCTACAGGGCTATCACGAACCCGCGGGGCACCGAGAACAAGGAGCTGATGGTGCAGCTGTTCGGCAAGGGGCTCGTGGCTGAAGTCGAGAAGAACAAGAACGCGCTCGAGCAGCTTGGCAGGGCAGGCGCGGGCCTGTCCGATGTGCTGACCGCATTGAACGGCCTGGACGGCACCGCTCAGGCCGCCCTCTGGGACGCCTATGCAGGCGCTTACAAGAAATCCGTGGGTTCGCTCATGCGCCTCTACCGTCATCAGAACGAGGCGCTGTTCGATGCCACAACCAGCATATACGGCGTGCTCATCAGGGCGCCGAGGGAAGGCGCGCCGAAGGCCACGCGCGAGGAATATGACAAGAAAGTGAAGAGCCTGAGGGACAGGTACGGCGACAAGCTGGTCAAGGCCGTCCAGAGCAACCGCGAGGCGCTCGGGTTCCTTGAGAGCCCGATGGCGACCGTGGACAAGATGCGCGAGCTGGACGGGAAGGTGCTGGACGCCCTCCACAACGCATTCGAGGCAGGGCCTGGCCTCAGCAGGACGAACTTCATGGTCAACTTCAGGCATGTGGCCGACAGGATACCCAGGATATACCTCCAGCTCCGCAATGCCATGCTTTACAATAATCCGACCGACAAGCTGGGCATCAATTTCAATGAGGCTGTGCAGCTCTATCGCCAGGAATTCGGATATAACGACTACCTCTTCAACCAGTATGTCAACCTGCCCCTGTTCAACGAGAACCTCCAGAAGCTCAGCAAAAGAGGCACTGTGCCGGCGACCATAAAGACCCCTGAGGAGCTGGCGGGTTTCCTCAGCTCAGCGACCGGGCAGCAGATGATAGTCACAGGAAGGAGGACATTCGAGGCCATAAAGACGGAATACCTAATGCAAAGGCAGAGGCAGAACTTCAGCCCTGAGACCGGTGATTTCACCAACGACTCGGTCACGACGCTCACCAACGAGCTGTCCATCCTGGATGCGCTCTACATCGGCATCGCCCTGCAGGAGATACAGGGCACCAAATCATCGTTCGGACCGATGGCTGCCACCGAGTTCATGAACACCCTGCTGGTGATAGCCCACCGGGACCCCTACCTCGTGGGACCGTACATCATGCAGGTGCTGCCTGCCCTCATAAACGTCTCGCAGGACGAGGAGACCCTCCTGATGGGCATGACGGCCTTCAGGACCATATTCACCACGAGATATGGCGAAGGTCTCAGGAACATGTCCTACAGCACGGCCATCATCAGGCAGTACTTCCTTGACTACTTCGGGAGGATAGACGAGAAGCTGCCGGAGATAGTGTCCCTGTTCGACCACAGCAACCTGGAAGACGAGCTGAGGCAGCACCCGGACCCCAGGACCGACGAAGGATACCTCAACCCGTACCTTTACAGGTACAAGCCTGGATGGTGGCAGTACCAGGGTGATACGATACCGATGCTCTACGGCCAGCCGGGCGAGCCGCTCAACCTGCTTCCCCAGCCCACCATGCCGACTGCGCCTTACAACCCGGTGCCTGGCAGGGGCCTAATCCTGGATTCTGATGCCATGGGCCTTTTCTCGCGCATATCCGACCAGCTCGCGCCGCCGACAGACAGGATGTTCAACTTCGGCGTGCCTGCCAGGTTCAGGATAGGCGCGATAGGCGAATCCACGATAATACGCAGGCTCAACGAGCTCGCAGGGCCGATGCCGGTGGATTACCAGGACTACTGGCTCAGCAAGCAGGCAGAGCTCGGCATGTTCTATGCCGCAGAAGGCGCTGAGGTCAAGACTTCTGATACCACGACGGGCGTCACTGAAAGCCAGGGAGGCGGAGGTGGCGTGGCAGGCGTCGTCAGGGGCATAACCGGCGGTGCTCAAGCCGTCGGCACGGTTGAGGGAACCACCACCACCACGAAACAGGTGACGACCGAAAGCGTCACAGGAGCCACGCAGGAAGGGCCGCCTTCGCCAGCGTATTCCACAACCACATGGAAAGCAGACGTCACAGGGCAGGCGGGTGGCGTGCCGGGACAACCGGTGCCGTTGCCGCTCCTCGGACTTTATCCAGGGGATGTCTTCAAACGGGGCAACGAAGTCGGCATCCACAACGCCCAGCAGGAGTTCCATTACGAGAGCACGAGCGGCACCATGGAGGTGCCAGGCACTGATGTCGAAGGCGGGCCTGAGACAAAGGAGGTCAAGACCGCCGAGAAGACGAGCGGACTGCTTTCCACGTACCAGAGGATAGCCAAAGAGAACAAGACAGACATGCTGCTGTTCGTTTCAGGGGAATATGTGCCGGAACTGAGGGGCCCTGCGAGAAAGGATATCACGCTGGAAGACCTGAGCGGTATGGGCGTGGAGGATGCGAACATGCCTCCCAGCACCGACAACCTCAACCAGGACCTGTACGACATGGACCACGGCGAGGATGCCCAAGCCAAGCAGGAGGCGGCAGACAGGGCGAACCAGGCGCTGGAGGCCATGGGTATCACCATGGACGATGTCAACGAGGCGTTCGGCAAGAGGGAAGGAGAGGTCATGCAGAAAGAAGAGGGCCGCATGAAAAGCAGGCTGTATTTCATAACTGAGGAGGGCAACGTCTACAACCTGGCTTATGGATATGACACAGAATCCCAGCTCAGCAACTACCTGTTCGCAGGCCTGAACAGACAGGAAGCGCTCGCATCATTCAAATTCATCGGCCGCGACATGTGGGCAGGCCTGCCGCTCAGCGACGCTGAATACCGGCAAAGGGCCGCAGACGCCCTGGATGTGGACCAGGCCGACCTGAGCGAGCTGTCAAGAAGCGAGATAAAAAACAGGCTGAAGCAGAACGGGATAAAAGAGGACCAGATAACAAAGGGCGTCGCAGGTGGCTTTGACGGCGCTGCCCTCGGCTTCACTGTGCCGGCAGGGAACATCAGTGATGATGACTACAGGGAAGGGGCTGCCGTGGCCCTCAACATGAACAAGAGCGAACTAGACAAGATGTCAAAGGAAGACATAGGCAAGCTGCTGAAGAAGAAGGGCATAAGCGAAAAGCAGATTACGGGCGGAGACGCCTACTCTGCGCTCGCTTTCGGAGAGCTCGTCAGGAACCTCGAGACCCTGGACCCGGTGCATGCTGAGCAGGCCGTCGGCATGGCGGTCACGAACCTGCTCGACAGCAAGGCCCAGAGGGACATCTATGCGGCATTCTACAGGGGCGCCGAGATAGTGGAGCTGAAGGAAGACGACCGCACCAAGCTGGACACAGACAAGACCAAGCACGCGGAGACCAGCGTGGAGGTCATGTGGCGCCGCATGCGCATCAACCCCATGGAGAAGTCATGGGAGCTCAGGGCCGTCGGCGGATACCCGACCACGGTGGGCGTCATGGGCAAGCTGGAGTCGCCCCAGGGCGTATATCACATGCACGGCTATGGGGCCACGGCAGCGTGGACCGAGATGGACCTCCTGAGGGAGTTCCGCGCGATAGACACCGATGCCGAGGGCGTGTACTCCAATGTGAAATCCATGCTGGTCCAGCTCTATGGCTACACCGAGGACGAGGCGGCCAACAGGGGCCTGCTCATATCAGCGGATTACATGTACGGCAGGCTGGAGGACAGGATAACGAGCATGAGCGCTACCGAGGCGCAGAAGCAGGACCTCACCCAGCACTATGCGACCCTGCTCATGATGGCATGGGCTGACAGGCACGGCTTCCTCATTGGCGGGCAGAGGGTCCCTGGCTACACCAACATGAACAACAGCATCAACCAGGCCATGCTTGAGATACAAAGCAACCCCACCGGCGAGGCTGAGATACTTAAAGACCTCGCAAGCGAGCTTAGGAACCAGTTCGAGGAGTCCATCTGGAGATTCTCGCTCGGCTATGGGTATGACGGCGAGACCATCCGGCTATATACGGTCGCCAGCGCCGAGTTCCCGGAAAGGATGGCAGAGAAGACAGAGGCGCAGAAACAGCAGGAGGAGCTGGAAGGCCCTGAGGCCCCGGCAGATGGCAAGATCACAGGCATGCCGGAAAACATAACCTCCGGCAACCTCTACAGCCTGTTCCTGTTCGGACGGCCGACCGAGTTCTATGCAGAGCTGGGCACGCATTTCTATGGCCAGTCCCCGCTGGTGATAACAAGGGACAGTGACCCGACGACCGGCGAGCCGACCGGCCCGGCCCTGTTCAACTACGACGAGGCCACGCCATTCGTGGATTTGTGGGGCGGATTCGGGGTGCTGGACTACCCGTCCATGGACCTCATGAGATATGAGAAGAAGGTGACCATAAGGAGCGAAGCCGATGCGGCAGAGGCGCTGCGCGACGCCTACCGCGAAGTAGGCAGCTCCACTGCCAATGACCAGAGGATAACGCACCTCTACGGCGGTGCTGTCGTGGATGCTGTGGCAGAAGGCAAGGAAAGCCTTGACTGGATGGTACGGCCCGTGAAGGAGATAGCGGACGAGCTCAAGAAGAAGGTGGAGGAAGAGGACCCGGTCGCGCGCTCCACGCTGAGCAGGAGATACGGCGACAGGATGGCCGAGCTCACGAAAGAGGATTATAGCGATGCTGCGGAGATGATCAGGGACATCTACATCGAGCTCAGGAAGACCCACCCTGACGTGAAGAGGCTCCAGGGCGACCATGGCGCAGAGGTGGTGGATGTTGTCGCCAGCCACGCCATGGACCTCGACTGGGTGCTGCTGCCGCAGAACAAGCTGAGCCGCGAATTTGATGGCCGGGCCAGGAAGGAAGGCACGGTCGAGAACGCGGTGGCAGAGCATATGAGCTTCGCGGCGCCGGCGCATGGCACCAAGCTCACAGGCACCGAGGTCCAGAGGCTGTGCGAGCACAACCTGGTGCAGGTCGTAGTCGGAATCACCGATTCCGAGAATGCCATAGGCATCGGGGCTGACAAATACGACATCATCCTCGCCAGCAACCTGAGGGATGAGGAGGAGGATGCCAGGACAAAGGGCGAGGATCTCAAGAGGAGGGACACGTTCTATGTGCTCATGAGCCCTGCGGCCGCATCACCGAACTCCAAGGGCTCGGTGGTCATAGGCAATGACGACGACCTGAGGGAATGGAACAAGAATGGATTCTACATCGGCAGGGGCGTCGCAAGGCTTGACATTAAGCCTGATGAGGTGGACCCCAAGGATTACAATTTCGTGTTCTCAGGCGACCGCAGGCTCACCCTGTTCAACGCAGAGAAGATAGTCGGCGGCATCACCCTGCCCCTTGAGGGGGCGGAATACGACCGCTACCACGCCGAGAACAACTGGACCCTGGGCGGCATCGTAAATGTGCTGCAGGACCACCAGAACGACTGGCTGGCCGGCGCGCTTTACGGCGTGAGGCAGTATGGCGACGTGCAATGGGACCAGATTACTGTCACCACGAGCCTGAGGCACCAGCTCACGAACACCGCCACCTATTCGGACCAGGTATATTGGTACATGTTCTTCAACAGGATGACCCAGAAGGTCGTCCTCGCGACAAAAGACGTCTGGGAGGATGAAGCGCAACTGCGCCAGGTGTGCTCCATGCTGGGCGGCTGCGACATGAACGACCTGAAGAGGACCACCGGCGGGGCCGGCGTGACATGGGCCAAGACCGACATCATGGCCGGCCGGACGCTGAGCCTCCACTTCTTCTTTGAAGGCGGAACAGAGGAGAGGAGGCAGCACCGCGTGCTGGACGAGTCAGCGAATTCGAACGTGGTCGCGGATATGCTCGGCCAGTGGAGCGGGACAGAATTCGTATTCCGCAGCGGCGCTGCGGTCAGCTACCAGAGGCAGGCCGCAGGAAGCGTGCTGGGAGAGATATACACCCTGGGCATAACAGGCGCAAGGGGCAGCTGGCCCATAGTGCCAGGGCAGATAACAAGGCCTGAATACCTCAACGTCTGGGCGAACGACCTAGGCTACATGGGCTGGTGGCTCATGCTCTACGGACAGATACAGTGGTAGGGCGACTCGTAAAAACATGAGGCGCAAAGGCTATTTTTTCTTCTTCGCCGACTCGGCAGCCTTCATGGCTGCGTTCTTCTCCTTCTCGTTCACGATGAGCGGCGGCATGAACGGCGGCAGGAGGTTGAACGGCCTGATGAAGAGTATGCTGTTGACGCCCACATTGGCGTTTATCATGTTCACGACCCGCACGCCATATTCCATCGGCAGCATTCTGTTTTTCTTGTGCTCGGCGATGGCCTTGACTATGTTCTCCGGTGTGTCGCGGCAGTAGGCCTTGCCGCTTATCCTGATGCTCGCCACGTCGGGCTTGTAGTCCACGAGGTAGGTGAAATCCAGCACCGCGACATCCTGCTCCTTCTGGATGATGCTGTCTATCCTCACGTCCACCTCCACTGATTCAGGGACGTTGTGTTTTTCCCGCTTCACCTCTCCTTTGGTTAGAACAAGATTTATGACTTCAAGCATAATATCACAGAGAATAGACGCCGGCATTGAATAAAAATCTTCCTGTCGGCCTGCTTCCGGTTTAAATATGCTGCCTGCGATATCAATGCCATGCTGGGGCTTCAGCAGCTGCATGCGCAGCGCAAGACCACTTCTTCTGTGCCGCCCAGCCCGCCTAAGCCGTTCTCGGACCCGCTCCTCGAGAGGATGACACGGCTGCCGGAGAGGAAGAGGGTATCCGGAGTGTGGACGCTCCCTAAGGACGATGCCAGCGCACCTGCGGTGAAGCGCGTGATATTCACATACCTGAACACCGCGGGGGCTGCGGACGTCATCATCGCCACAAGCTTCCTGGCGTGCAGGACGCGCAGCATGGAGGATGCATTGGAAATCTCCTTCCGCTCGCTCGGGGACAGCGCCCGGAAGCATCTCCGCGGCGAGATGGCCACGCTCGCCAAGTCGGCAGTGAGGCTCGTGGACGCCGACCTGGGCAAGGTGGGGCTGCTCAGGGAAGCCCTCGCTGAGGCCATGCGGCTGGGCCATTACATCGAGACGGACATCATCATGCTCGGGCGCGATGCAAGGTTCGTGACGGATTACAAAGGGCCGCTCGCAGGACGCATGTTCCTGGCAGCCTCCAACATACTGGCCCTGGAAGAGCGCAATAGCAGGAACATCACCGAGGATATCTTCCTGACGCTAGATGGCGTGACGAGTTGGATGAGCGCCGACACCTGCAGGATGCTCCTTGAGTCCATAGCCGCGGCCCATAACAAACGCATCATGCTGGGCGTCATGCAGGAAGCCAGGACATACACCAACAACGAGAACGGCCTGCGGCGCGCCCTGGCTTCCATGAAGCGTGAAGCGACCGGGCCGCGTTAGGGCGCTTCGGCTACTTCCCTGCGAGCGTCAGGGTGGGCAGGATGAGCGGCGGGGTCATGTTGAACACCTTGGCCATTAGGACCCCGTTGATGGATGCGGCATAGTTTATCGAATTCACGATCAGTTCGCCTTCTTTTCCGGTGATTCTCTTTGTTTTCGCCCATTCCTGCGCGGCATTCCTGGCTTCCTTGCCGCTGAAGCGGGCGATGCCTATGAGCCGTATGTAGCTCTCATCCGGCGCGTATGTGGCGGTGAACTCGAAATTGACCATGAGGTTATCGCCGTCCGCAGCGACATTCACCATGGCGATATTCGTGTTGATGGATTCTGGTTTCTTGGAACTGTTCCTTTTCGCATCCCCCGACTCCAATGTTATGTATTCGAGCTTCATGTTGTACACCTAACCTCCGATATTTTAATAATTGCCTGTGCCCGTCGTGGGGAATGACGGCGTAAGGTTGAGGGCCCCCGGCCCCTGCAAACCAAGCCCTATCGTGAAATACAGCATAACGCCGAATTCAGGCATGCCGGCATGCGTTCTTGGGTCAAGCAGCGGGTAGGTATAGTCAGGGACCGTGGTATTGCGGCCGTATCCGTAGATGCCCACCTCCATGGGGAAAATCTTTGAGCCGAATTGGTAGCCTAGGGACGTCGCAGCGCCCCATGCGCCCGAAGTGTCCACGCCCCCCATGGCACCGCCCCTGACCTGGCCCTTGCCTGCCTTGCCGCGGGCATCGAACCCGGCATAGATGCCCAGCTTCTCCCTCTTGGCCACGATGGCGTACATCCTGAAGTTTTCCACGTGCTCAAGGAATGCTGCGATGTCCCAGTAGGTCCTGTCATCGAAGACATAGCCGCTGGCCCCCAGGAACGCCCTCATGTGGCCGTTGAATTTCTGGTTTAACTCGTATTTCTTCTCATAGAACCAGCCGTCCCAGAGGGCATCCAGGGCCTCCGAGGTCTGGACATTGGTCAGGCCAAGATCAACTCCATCGGCGACCTTCTGCCTTAAAGCTTCAGGGAACACGTCCTTGCTCACGTTCTCTGCTATCACTTTCCTCACGGATTCCGGCAGCCTTGAGAACCGGCCTTGCCTGACGTATTCCTCATACTGCTCATAATCCTTGACCAGCACCCGGTACTGTTCGGTATCCTCTGCGACATTTGAGAATACCTTTGCCGCGGCCTGGACGAACCACCCTGCCTTCTGCCATTCGTTATCGCCTTCGATGTGCCTTGCCACGAGCAGGCCTGCGTCTGCAGCTACGCGCTGCAGGAACAGGCCGTTGAACAGGTCCTGGCCTATGCCGGTTCCCACAACGCCGGTCGCTGTGCTCTCCCCGGCCACCCCGCTGCTGGACATGACAGGGATGGACGCGAACGCCCTCCAGAAACCCGTCTTCCACGTGTAGAGGACTCGGCTGTAGACATTGGTCGGCGTCTGCGACGTCCATTTGCCCCCGTCTTCGCTATTCATGATTATTGCCTCGATGGAAAGGTCCTTTTTTACCTGGACCGCCAGCGAGTAATAGTCGAACACCTGCTCCAGCTTTTCTGCGTACTTCGCCTGGAAATCAGAGATTTCGGCGTCGGCCCTTTCCGGGTTCTCCGCCACTGCCCTGGACATGCCCTCATAATCTGCCATGAGGGTGTCCAGGCCCTGGAACCTTGAGAGGTCTATTTTCACGCCCGAGGTGCTCTCCATGCCCTTGAGGATGCCGACCAGCCTCCAGAAGGTATTGTCGTATTTCGTCTTTTTCTCCCCGGTCTCTGCATCCTTTTCCTCCTTTATCTGCTCGACAATCTGGGCAAGCCCGCCCATGAGAATCCTGTTGGCGGTTTCCTTCTGCCCGTATATGGTTTCCGACACCCTGTGGAGGCTCTCTATGTACGCCCTTGCATCCTCGGCATTCTGCATGACGGCTATCGCCTCGAGGTTTGTTGCGCCGGCCTCGTAGAAAATGCCCCCACCGGCGCTTGCTTTCGCCTCTTCTGTCTTCAGGAAGAAGCCGCCCTTGTACGCTGTGCCTGTGGGCGTATCGCCCGCGCCAAAGCCGAGCCTGAGCTCCCAGCGGTTGGTGTCTTTCACGCTCCTGAGCATGTATTCGGAATCCTGGACGATGTAGTCGTCGGATTCGCTCCCGTCCCTGCCCGGCTTCAGCTTCAGCATCTTGCCAGGCAATGCGACCATGTGCACGTAGGTCGTCTCCTTGTCCTTCGACACCACCGTGACCGCTTCTGCAGGCGTCCATTCCAGCAGGAACGGCTGCGGCTGCTTTGCCGTCACATTACTGATGTTTTTCAGCTGCTTATCATTGAGCTCGAGCTGTTTGCCGTCAACTATCGCCTTTTTGTCGTCCTCGCTGAACAGCTTGTGATCCAGCCGGTTCGCCAGGGTGCTTCTCAGGTCCTGGGGGACGGATCCGAAATCGCCGCTTGTGATGGTGGTCTCGTATTCCTTGAATGCCGACTCGTACTCCAATGTGAAGAACGGCACCGCCTGCGCATGCACCAGTGTCGCGGTTTTGCCTGCATCGAATGTCACCGCACCGCCGCCCCGGTCTATGGTGGGCTCCACGTTCCACACGTAGGTGGCCGGTTCGTCCAATGTCTGGTTCACATAACCTGCGGCAAAGTTCAAGGTCTCGACAAAGTCGTTCATGCCGCCCTTGACCTCGAAGATTGTGCCGTCCTTCTCCACATAGAAGTATCTCGCGGTCATGAACCTTTTGCCTTCAGAGGTCTCCTCATGGTTCACCGCGACTATCGTCTGGGTCGGATTGGAAGGGTTCCAGGCGGTCTGGAGCGCCCTCAAAAGCGCCCTCTTGGTGCCGTCATCAAGGGACTCATAGCCGCCGACCATACTGTCTATGCCGGTAACCATTCCTGGCTTGCCCATGGCTGGGGAGATGATTGGTATCCCTATCGGAACGGCAACCGCGGCGGCGCCTGCGAAGAACCGGTCCGGTGTCTGGGCACCTCCGAACGCCCCGCCGCCGGTCGGTGTGATGACTGCTCCAAGGCCCCCGCCGCCATACTTCCATTCTTCCTCCTTTTGCCCCGCCACGCCTGCAGCTCCTCCGCCGGCGATTACCTGCTTGCTGTAATCCGGCTCCTCAGTAGGGATGAACGCCCGGTCTATCTCCATCATGAGCCGCGTCGCGCTCAGGCCGAGGATATCGACCCCCGGGATTGTCTCCTGTATCGAGACCAGGGGATGCTCCGGGTGGATATAGTAATGGAATGCGGTGCCGACAGCGGTCGCGCCGCTGTAAACCTGGAGAGGAGCGAATGAGGGAAGAGTAACGGCGCCCCCGTATTGCGGTGGTGCCGTCAGGACGCTCCCTCCGGTGAAAGGGAGGTTGGGCGTCGGGGTGACCAGGACAGGCGGAAGGAAATACGGCGGGAAGTATCCTCCCCCCACGTCCCTGGGCACAAGCAGGTTGGGCGCATACCCCGCAGGCTTTTGCCTAATCACGTGCGGCGGATAGGATTCGAGAGTGAGCCTGTCATCGAGAAGCCTGAGCCTCTCGAACTGGGCCATGGAGGCCTTTGGGATGTTGCTGATGTCCTCAAAGGCCTTGTCGAGCCGGTCTATTATCTTCACGACATTGAGCGGGAGTATCTGCATCGGTGAAACGCCGGATGTGATCGGCTGCACCTCCGCGTCTATCCTTGCCGCGAGGTGGGTCAGGGCCTCCCTGAATATCTCGGGGTGGTTCGAGCACACGCTGGCGAGGTTCCTGATTGCGGCGAAGTATTTCACTGCGAGCAGCGGGCTGAGCGCGTAAAGGTTAGAGAGCGTCTGCACAACTGCCCTCCTCTCTTCCACGGTGTCTATCCCGACCCTTTTGACCTCTGCGAGATAATCGAAGAACGCTACTGCGGTCAGGGGGTCCAGGTTTGCTACGCGGTTGTATGCCTGGGCCTGGGCGGCGCCTTGCTGGGTGCTGACATCCGCCGGAGCAAGGAGCTTATAGTAGTCTTCGTACCACTGCGCCCGGCCCCTGTTGACCTTTTCAGAGGTCAGATGACCCCTTATCCTGATATTGACATTCGCCAGGTAATCCGGCGAATCGGGGTTTTCCTGGGTGAAAATCTCCACGGATTCCTTGTCCAGCCTCGAGAGATACCTCTTGTATATCGCGAACAGCGCCTTGTTCGGAGCCACGGAATCCACGTAATCGACAAGATTTGCCTTTTCAGGCTCCATGGCCACGTAATGCTCCTTTATCATGTTCAGGCCGGCCTGGAGCTTCGCGAAGCCCTTTTCCGGGCTTGGGTCCAGGCCGAGTTTCTTCAGCCAGCTTATCAACAGCGCGATTTCGCCTTTGAGCTTCCTTATTTCTTCCCCCTTGTCCTTCTTGGTTTCCAGGACCTTGATGAGCTGGTAGACGTATTCGGCCCGCGTTATCAGCCTTCCGAGGCTGTAGAGCGAGGGGTTTTTCTCGAATTCTGCAGCCATGGCTCTGATGCTGCCCTCCTTGATTGAGGTCGCATACCCATCGAGCTTATGCTCCAGCGCGGATATTTCCTCCATTTTCTCCAGTTTTGCCTGCTTCCATTGTTCGAAGGATTCCTGGACCGCTTCGTAAGGCAGGGTCATGCCCCTTACGGCCAGCGCCCGGTCCACCTTGCCGGCGAGTGCCGCGGCCTGGTCCTTATCCACCTGTCTCAGCCATGCCTGGAACCAGTTCTTGTCCTCCTGGGTATCGAGGCTCGTGAAGGAGTGTAGCAAGGCCTTTGTGAGGTGCTGGGCGTCGGCGAAATCCGTGATTTCGAACTTTTCCCTTACGGCCTTGACCAGCGCCAGCATCATGTCCTTCTCAGACGGTCCGGCTCCTTCCTTCGCACCCAGCAGTTTCAGGAAGAGCTTGAGGTCAGTGGTATCTACGCGCTTCGGTACCACTATCATCGCCTTTTGCGCGATTGACTGGAGCGAAGAAACGAACGGCTCCCCGAACCCGGCAAGCTTTTCCTTGTCTCTCTCGGCCTCGGGCTTCGCCAGTTCGATATAGCAGGCATGCACAGCACCTGCAAATTCCGCAGGGTCCATACTACCGATTTTTTCGAGATGGGCGGCGACCAGCCTGTGGAGGTCGGATTCCTTGTCAGTGTAGACCCGCATCTGCTCGACAAATTGCTCGTTGAAAAATGAGGTGAACTCGTTATCAGTATTGGAATTCCATATCTGCAGGAATTCATTCTTTTTCTCCACGTTTCTTGTCAGGACGAAATCCCTGAGCGCAGTGACTGCCTGGACTGCCAGCTCTTTTTTTGAGACCGTTTCTACCTTGGGGGCTTCTTCTTTGAAAACAGAGGTGTCCTTCTTCTTTTCTAACGGCCCTGTCATGGATTTCATGTGCCCCGAAGATGTTTTAAACCGCTTTTTCAACTGTCTTGCCCTTGGCAGAAGGCACTATCCTTATCCTGCCTTGGAAATCGCGCTCCGTGAGCTCTTTGCCTCCCATCAGCCGGTCCAGCGTTATGGCCAGGGCAGCCACCTCGCTGTGCGGCTGGTTCGTGACAGAGACGTTGAAATCAGCCAGCTCGTATATCTCGCGCGGGACCTGTTCGGAACCCACAACAACCAAAATCTTCCCGCGTTGCATGATGTCCGGCAGTACGCCGCCCAATGGCAGTCCGTACATCGTCAGGTGGACCACCGCGAACCCGGCTTTCTTTTTGTTTTTGATGAGCGAGACCGCGCTCTTCTCGTATGTTATGGGAAAGTTTCCGCCCCATTGCGCGCAGATGCGCCTGGCGCTGTCCTCAAGCCCCGCATCATGCTGGCCGGTATATGCCATGGCCGAAGCGCCAAAAGCGCGCGCTACCAAGGCGACATGCGTGCTTATGCGTTCGTCCCTTGGAAGACGGTGGCCGAGGCGGAGGATGTGTATCTCTATCTGCATGATGGTGATTTATCGCAACCAATTTAAACATGTGAAGCCCATCCTCACCTGTATGGCTAAGTATTTCGGGACAAACGGCGTCAGGGGCAGGTTCGATGAGCTGACGCCAGAGCTGACGCTCAGGCTGTCGCAGGCCATAGGCGCTTATTTCAAGGGAGGCAAGATTGTCCTGGCAAGGGATTGCCGACTCACAGGCGAGGTATTGCGTTCTGCCGTGGTTTCGGGTCTTGCCTCTGTCGGCTGTGAAGTTATAGACCTGGGCATGGCCAGCTCACCCACAGCCGAATACATGGTGAAGAGGCTCGCTGCTGACGGCTGCATAATCATAAGCGCATCCCACAACCCGCCTGAGTGGAACGCGTTGAAGGTGGTGGACGGCAAGGGCATAGCCGTATCGCGCGGGAGGGGCGAGGACATAGAGAAGCTGATGGAGGCCCCGAAGCTTGCGCAATGGGACAAGGCCGGCAGGATAACCACTTATGAGACAGGCACGGCCGAGCATATCGCATCAATAAAGAAGCTGGTCGCAGGTGAGAAGATAGCGAAACGGAAGCCTAAAATCGCCATAGATTGCGGCAATGGAACGGCTTCGACCATCGCGCCGAGACTCCTCAAGGAACTGGGCTGCGAGATAATCAGCCTGAACGCGCACCCCGACGGAAGGTTCCCGGGCAGGCCGTCCGAGCCCACAGAGCAGAACGTGAAGGGGCTCATCGCCATGGTGAAGTCGTCCAAGGCAGACGCGGGCATAGCCTGGGACTGCGACGGGGACCGTGTGATATTCGTTGATGAGAAGGGCAGCTATGTCATAGGCGACAAGGTCTATGCGCTGTCCATCATATGGAAGGCGAATGGGAAGAAGCTCAAGAGCGATGTCGTCACAACGGTCGCCACGAGCAAGGCGGTCGAGGACGTCGCAGCGAGATACGGGGCCACGGTGAGATACACCGCCATAGGCGCGCCGTACCTTTGCGAAGAGATGGCCAAGAAATCGGCTTCCATGGGAGGCGAGGAGGTCGGCGGCGTGATATGGCCCGAGCTATGCCTGGCGAAGGACGGCTTCATGACAGCGGCGAAGCTGGCCGAGGCGCTCTGCGACAAGCCCTTGAGCAAATGGCTGGAAGAAGTGCCAGTATATTACAACGTCAAACTGAAGCTCGAGGCGGACGAGAAAGAGAAGAAGGAGATTCTCGCGCGCGTGAAGGCCGAAACCCAAAAGCGGAAACTCAAAACCGTGGATGTGGACGGCGTACGCATCAACCTCAAGGACGCATGGGTGATATGCAGGCCGTCCGGCACAGAACCCTATGTGCGCATCTTCGCAGAAGCCAGGAACGCAGGGGAAGCGAAACGTCTGGCAGAGGAATACGAGAAGATAGCTAAAGGCTGAGCCCACATCGTAGCCAATTACAATGTCGCGCCATGTCGTTCCAGCATCGCGAAGGTCTTTGGATTGCTCTTCGCCCACGAGAGCGGCGTCCGCTTGCCAGCATCTCTCTTATTAACAACCGCGCCGCGGTTAATCAGCATCTCAGCGGTTTCCGTGTGGCCGTTAAAAGAAGCGTGGAATAGGGCCGTCCACGAGACGTTATCCTGCGCATCAACCCCCGCGCCGAGGGCGATAAGTGTCTCAGCGGTTTCGGTATGCCCCTTGGCGGCGGCCCTCATCAGCGGCGTCCAGAGGAGTTCGTCCCTTGCATTGACATCTGCGCCTTCGGCGATGAGCGCCCGCACTTTCCCGGTGTCCCCTTTTTCCGCAGCCATGAGGAGTTTCGCGTTCAGTCTTCCTTGCTCTTCCTCGCCAAGCTTCTGTACCGGCAGTTGCGCATCGGACAGTTGCAACGCATCAGGCCTTGAGGCATCCTTGGCCTTCGTGAATGGCGATTTGTCATCCCGGACCGCCCCGCCTGCCTTGCGTGCCGCTTCACGTATTTTAGGGTCAGGAGGGGATTTCGTTGTCATGGGCATCATTCAGTCGCGCCGCGCATTCTCAGCATTTCGGCGGTTCTTTTGTGGCAGCACCAGATGGCCAGGTTCAGCGCCGTAAAGCCGCCGCAATCACTCGCTGCATTGACATCGGCCCCCCTCTCGATGAGCATTTCTGCCGTTTCCGTCCTGCCGGCCGCGGCAGCGTCCATCAGCAGCGTCCAGCCATCGCCATCCTTCGCATTGACATCTGCACCTTTGGCAATCAACATCCTGACCGCTTCGGTCCTGCCCTCCGCGACGCTAAATGCCACCGGACTAACTCCGTCATTATCAGCCGTGTACATGTCCGCGCCGCTGTCGATAAGCAGTTCGGCGGCTTTGAGCCGGTCATTCGCGACCGCCCGCATAAGCGCGGTCCTGCCGTCCCTGGCCTGCGCATGCACATTTGCGCCCTTGGCGATAAGCGTTTTTATGATTTCCATGCTGCCGTTCACGGCAGCCCGCATCAGCACTGTCACGCCGGCCTTGTCCCTGGCGTCCACGTCAGCGCCCTTGGCAATCAGGTCCTCTGCTGCCCAGGAATAACCCATCCTTGCGGCCTTGAGGAGCTTCGCGTTCAGCCTCTTTTGCTTCCCTCTGGCGGGCTTCAGCACGTCCTGCCCGGAGCCCTCCCTGGGGCTCGTGAACTGGGATGCGCTTTTCAGGGCAGACGGGGGCTGCCCGGGTTTAACCAGGGCCTTTTTTTCCAGAGGTTCCACAGAAATCCTGCAATGATTAGTGTGGAAACGGATTAAATGCTGTGTATCAGATGGCTGGGTCAGGTAGAGCTAGACGCCGGGTTTGGCATAGCAGCCTTCAGCAGCGGCATCATGTCAACCTCTGCCGCCTCGTTAGGAATCGAATTGGTCGTGAACACCTTGTCGCTTATCTTCCTAAGTTTCTCCAATGAACCGTTCAGGAAGAACCCGTGGGCCGCAGCGCAGAACACCTTCTTCGCCCCGCCCTTCTTCACGTTCTCCACGGCCTTTATCATGGTGCCGCCGGTGGATATCATGTCGTCTATAATCAGCACGTTCTTGTCCGAAACGTCGAACTCACGCTCAACCTTCTGCACCGTGCGGTAGGCCTCCTCACCCTGCGGCCCCATCGCATGCTCGTATTCGCCCCTTGTCTTGCTCATGGACTTGCCGCCGAACTCGGAGACGAGATAGCTCGCGCCCTGGTCAGGAGATATCACTTCCAGCTGCTCAAGCCCGACCAGCTTGCGGGCATGCTCCACCAGGAGCTTGTTGGCGCTGATGTTCTGTATCTTGAGGTTGGCGTATTCAGACTCGCCTTCCTTCTTCAGGAAATGGCAGTCCAGGGTGACTAGCTTCACTGTGCCGAAGTCGTTGAAGAGCTTGCAGAGCACCTGTGCCGAGAGCGATTCACCCATCAGGAAGGTCTTGTCCTGCCTGGAATACGGAAGATAGGGCGCCACCAGGGTCGTCCGCGCTCCGACGCGCTTGAGCGTGTGGAGCATCTGGAGGGCGTTGAATATGGCCGTGTTCTGCTTGGGATAGAGGCGGTGGAACAGCACCACATCCTCGCCCTGGCATTGCGAGATGTCGTTCATGCGGACGTAGCTGTCACCGTCCGGGAAGGTCTTGAACTCGACGTTGGGTGCCATCAGGTCCATGAAATTAGGGCTGACCAGGTACATGATTGCTTTACACGCCGGACAGGTTAAAAAATGAACGTTTCAGCACCGCCCGCACAAGCCATATAAATCTTAGATTCGGATGGTGCTCATGGCAAAGGTTCTCATGATAGTGGCCCAGAACGGATTCCGCGACGAGGAGCTTTTCGTGCCGAGGGAGGTCCTTGAGAGGGAAGGCCACAATGTCAGGGTGGCAAGCCTCACAAGGGCCAAGGCCACCGGAACGAAGGGCGCCACCATCCAGCCTGATATGGCAGCCTATGAAGCGAACCCTGAGTTCTTTGACGCGATAGTGGTTGTCGGCGGGCCTGGCTCGCCTGCGCTTGCCGAGAACGAGGATGTGCTGAAACTCCTGAGGGGAGCGGCCGAGAAAGGCAGGGTTATAGGCGCCATATGCCTGGGGCCGATGGCACCTGCCAAGGCCGGCGTGCTCGCAGGCAAGAAAGTCACCGTGTTCCCGGACAGGAAGGCGATAAACGTCCTGCGGGAGAACGGCGCGATCTACAAGGCAGAACCGGTCGTCGTGGATGGCAATATAGTGACCGCTGATGGCCCGTCCAGCGCCGGGCTGTTCGGGGCTGAGCTCGCGAAACTGCTTAAAAGATGATGGCCAAATAATGCCTGATTCAGGAGGTCTTAGCATGATTACCATAAAGCATGACGGATGCATATTCTGCGTCGGGTGCTCCTCTGTGTGCCCGGCCAACGCCATAGAAGCGGTAGGCACAAGGATGAAGCACTTCCCTGAGAAGTGCGTGGACTGCGGCCTGTGCGTGAAGGTATGCCCGGCCAATGTCATACAGATGTACAAGGGCGTGAAAAGGCCCGAGGATCTGCCCGCCGAGGCGAAACAGGGAACCGGAAACTAAAAACCACAGGTGAATGGCATGAAATACGACCACGATGTCATAGTCATAGGCGGAGGACCTGCAGGCGCCACGTTCGCCAGGGTCGCTGCGGCAGGCGGCATGGACGTGCTTGTCATAGACAAGAGGAAGGAGATAGGCGTGCCTGTCCGGTGCGGCGAGGGCCTTGGCAAAGGCGAAGTGATAAGGCAAGGGCTGGACCTTCCCAAGCGGTGCTATTCCCTGGAGGTCGAAGGCGCCAAGGTGGTCGCGCCCAACGGCAAGGCCATCATCTGGAAGACCGAGACCACCAAGGGATGGGTGCTGGAAAGGAAATTCTTCGATAAGTGGCTCTGCGAGCTGGCTGTGGAGAAAGGAGCGAAGGTCCACACCTACACCAGGGCTTTCGAGGTGCTCAAGGACGAGAAAGGCAGGCCCGACGGCGTGAAGGTCAGCCATGGCGGCAGGGAGCCGTACGACATACGCGCGCCCCTCATCGTCTCTGCCGAAGGCATGGAGTCCATGATGGCAAGGCAGATGGGCTTCAAGACAGTCCATTCGCTCTATGATGTGGACACGTGCTACCAATACGAGATGAAGCCCTATGACCATGAGAACCTCATAGAGCTGTACTTCGGCAATGAGATAGCGCCCAGGGGATACATGTGGATATTTCCCAAGGCAGACAGGAAGGCCAATGTGGGTATAGGCATAGGCGGGAACCTGGCGAACGGCGAGAAGCTCGGCGGCATGAAAGGAGCCCAGCCCAAGACATTGCTGGACGCTTTCATAAAGAAGGATAAGCAGCTGAAGGAAGCCAGCACGCTGCTGGACTTCGGCGGCGTGATATCTGTCGGAGCTCCGATAGACGAATTCGTGAAGGACAACTGCATGATAATAGGGACCGCGGCCAAGCAGGTGGACCCGATACATGGCGGCGGCATAGGCGTCGCCATGGAGACCGGCCTGATGGCCGCTGACGTGGCGCTCAAGGCCCATGCCAAGAAGGACTACAGCAGGCAGGTGCTTTACGAATACGAGAAGCAGTGGAGGGCTGGTCTGGGCAAGGATATGTCCAACAGGCTGCTGCTCAGGAAGGTGCTGGAGAAGCTGAGCGACGACGACCTGAACCACATATTCAACTCGCTTAATTACGATGACCTCCATACGGCGATGGGAGGGAATTTCGCCGGACCGATGGCCAAGGTCCTTGCAGGAAGGCCCCAGCTGCTCGGCGTCCTGAGCGTGCTGATGTCTTCTGGAAAACGGAAATGATGCGCTAGACCGTTATCCATTCCCCGCTTTGCGACTGGTAGAGGCCTTTCGCTTCTTTCCGCTTAACCACGTTCACGGCTTTCCCTACGAAGACGGTATGGTCGCCTGTCTCTATCGCATTGACAAGCTCGCATTCTATGCTCACCGGCGATTCCTTCACCAGCGGGCAGTCTATCTTTCTGGCTTCCTCCTTTGTCAGGCCGCTCTTCACGAACTTGTCCATGTCTTTCCCGCTGTTCCTGCCGCACACAAGGACGGCGTCGTCCATGCCTGGCGCTGTGAGGTTGATGGCGAACGACTTGGCGCCCTGCAGCAGGGAGAACGTGTGCCTTTTCGGGCTTATGGACACCCCGAAAAGCGGCGGGTCGAACGAGAGCGGGAAGCACCAGGCGGCAGCCATGATGTTCTCCTTCCTGGCCTTCCTGACGGTTATCAGCACTATCCTCATCGGGTAAAGGAGCTTGTAGAGTTCCATGACAGGTATTGGAAGAAAAATTAAATTAGCCTTGCTATCTTGCCGCGCACCCCGGGAGTGTGGATTTCCATGCGCAATATGGGAAGAGGGATTAGATTATGCTGCCTGGACCTACAGGTTCATTTCCTGGGCGCCCTTGGGAAGGCCGTACGTCATGGTCAGGTAGGGGAGCTGATCAAAGGCGCTTATGCCCGGCGGGAGCTTCGTGCTTGGGGGCGAACCATAATTGTACGCGATTGTCACTGGCAGGCGGTTCTTTGAGCCTTCATGGGTCAGTTCATCCGCAAGCCTTGTCGAGAAAAGCTCTGCGAGGGTCTGGCTCATGCCTTTCATGAACAGGTATTCTGACTTGAATTCATAGCCTGCGATGGGTTGGGCCGCTTTGACGGTCTGCGCGATGGTCGATTCCTTGATTTTGTTGAATTGGTTTTCGAACCAGGAGCCGACCTCGTTGGCATCCATCAGCTTGAGGTTGATGGTGGCCTTTTTCCCTTCCCATGACCAGGTGAAATCCGCGACGACCGTGTTGCCGGAGTTCAGGTAGATGGCCAGCGCGGATTTGGGATTCTTTGATGTGAAGCTTTCGATGGATGCCTGAAGCGCATCATTGCGTTGCGATTCCGACGCGTCTGCTTTGAGCTTGCCCTGGTCGGCAAGCACGGTTTTCCGCAGGGCGGTGAGGTCGGCAGCAAGAGGTTTTATGATGGCGCCCGTCGCGAGATTGAAGGCCTTCGTGGCGCGGTCCAGTATCTGCGCTTGTTCGAGCTTGGGGGTTCCCAGGCCCGTCTTCGGTTTCTCTTCATCTTCAGCCGATTTCAGTTGCGATCCTGCCATAATCATCACTTCCGCTTATCAGTCAGGGATAAATCTAATAATGATTCCATCCGGTGTAGGGGTCCACGAGGTCTATGGACCATGCCTTGCGGCCCTGGGACTGCACTACCAGTGTGTTGCCATGAAGGGATTCTGTGCGGCCGTTCGCCACAGGAAAGTCTTCCAGACTCAGTTCGTACGAGTTGACGAGCGTGAATTGCCTGCCTATGGAGCCGAGCCACTCCCTGCCCTCGAGCATGGCATCACCGCCCAATGAGATGACCGCTTTATCCAGTGTGATTATGACGCTATGGTCTGCCGAGCACATCAGTTTCCTGGGCCCCTTGACCTTGACATCGAGAGGGATGGTCGCTTCATTGCCTTTCCCATCAGAGAATGTGAGGGCGTTCTGCTTGAAATTGCAGCTGCCGCGCTCCCATGACGATGAGAAAACAGGGGCGTCCCCGGCCGTCTTTTGGATGGTGCTGCGCTGCGGCATCACAGGCTTCGGTATGTTGGCTGCCGGAAGCGCGCATGACGTCATGAAGAAAGCCGAGAAAGCCAGGGCTGCCGCCCTGAATGCATTACCAAGGGGCTTCATCTTCTGCTGTTCTCTTGACAATCCGCCCATCAAACCACTATTTGTCTTTAAATGAAACAATTTAAAAAGGCCGAGCAATCAGCATAAAAACCCTTTTGGCGAGAAACGTTCATGGACGAGTTCTCAGACGAGGAGAAGAAGCTGCTCCAGCCATATGTCAGCAACCTGGACAAGCCCATCTTCGTCCTCACCAACCTGCCCGAGGTCGTGAAGGGCGCGCTGTTCTCAAGGTACAGCAGGAGCCCGAAAAGCCTGAGGCGGGTGCTGCTGGACGAGTTCATGCTCTCGGAGGAGAGCGGACTTAAGGACGTGCTCACCGCCCCGGTTACGCACAAGACCCAGAGCCCGGTCCAGACCAGGAAGGCAGAGGAATTCTACGAGAGGGTGCTGGTGGGCTACGGCGACGATTCCGTGGCTGAACTGGCAGGCGCCCACATCGCCATAGAGGACATCTCCATCATCGCCACAAAGACGCTGGAGGACTCGCGCATCGGCCTGTCGCCACTGGAGAAGTCCACCAGGTACGTCTATTTCGACAACAAGAGGGACGGCAAGTGGCTCTATCACAGGGAAAGGACGCTCATGGCATCCGAATTCGCATCGCTCTATGAGCAGACGTGCGACCATTGCTTCCAGACTTATGCTGACCTGATACCCAAGATATCGAAGTTCGTCATGGAGCGGGAACCCAGGGACGACAAGACGAGCGAGCGGGCCTATGCAGCCACGGTCCGGGCGAAGACCTGCGACGTGCTGAGGGGGCTGCTTCCTGCATCAACGCTCACCAACATGGGATTCTTCGGTGACGGACGGGCGTTCGAGTACCTGCTCACCAAGCTCTACTCCGATGACCTTGTTGAAATGCATGACATCGCGACCATGATGCAGGGCGAACTTGCGAC
>Ga0315275_10000650_pt1 | contig 28937 bp, 21 predicted proteins | sample YL17G03_0_MG_FD_205557 | JGI IMG/M metagenome (GOLD analysis project Ga0315275, IMG submission 205557) | Sediment microbial communities from Yellowstone Lake, YNP, Wyoming, USA - YL17G03_0 | ecosystem: Environmental > Aquatic > Freshwater > Lake > Sediment | place: USA: Wyoming | collected...
CGGGACTATCGGTTCTCTGGTCAACTTCGGTTGTCATCCGGTCAGCATCTATCCGCATTTTCCCACGACGATCTCGGCGGATTACCCCGCATTTGTCACTCGGGTCGTGGAGCAGGCCGAGGGGGGCGTCAGCCTCTTTCTGCTCGGATTGGCCGGCAACGTGGTTCCCATCCAACGGGGAGCCAAACCTTGCGAGCAGATCGGCAAGGCAATCGGGGGCGAGGCGGTGAGGAAGCTCCAGTTCGTCGCCACCACGGGGGACGCCAATCTTCGCGGCCTTTGCAGAGAGGTGACATTTCCCATCAAGGCAACCCCCGCCGAACAAGCTGACGATGCCGCCTGGCGGCCCATCACGACCGAGCTTCAAGTCCTGAGGCTCGGCGACATCTGCGTTCTGGGTCTGCCGGGTGAGGTCCTTGTTGAAGTCGGGGACCAAATCCGCCAGAAGGCCGGGGTAGACAAGCTCTTCATCGCCACCGTCACCAACGACAGCATCGGGTATGTATGTCACAGCCGGGCGTACGACGAGGGAGGCTACGAGCCGGACCCAGCGACCAACCTGGCGAAAGGGGCCGGCGAGATCATGGCCAAGGAGGCGGTTGCTCTCCTCCGCGAGATCCGGCGGATAGATTGAAGCATATTTCTTGAAACGACGCAGATTTCGTGTAGAGTGTCTCTCCAGAGGGACAGGTGACGCAAGAAAGGGCAGTGAAACTGGCCGGTATTTTTAAGGAGTACTCACCATGGTGCAACCAACCCGTCGAGAACTACTACAAAGTTCCATTCTGGGCGCTGCGGCGTTATCTGCGGCCCCGCTGTTCAGCGACCGTGCCGCGGCGCAGGCCAAGAGCGCGAATGACAAGCTGCTGTGTGCCGTGATCGGCTGCAACGGCCGGGGCAGCGACCACATTTCCGGTTATGCCAGGCGCAAAGACTGCGAAATCGCTTACATCGTCGATATCGATGAGAAAGTGGGCCAAAAGGGCTGCAACGCGGTCGAGAAGGCGACCGGCCGTCGCCCGAGATGGGTCAAGGACATGCGGCAGGTGTTCGACGACAAGTCGATCAACTTCATCTCAACGGCCACGCCGAATCACTGGCATGCTCTTTGCGGCGTGTGGGCCATGCAGGCCGGCAAAGACGCGTACATCGAGAAGCCGATCAGCCACGACATTCCGGAAGGTCGCGCCCTGGTGGCCGCCGCGAAGAAGTACGGCAGGGTCTGCCAGGTAGGGACGCAATGCCGCTCGAACCCCGCTTGCCAGGATGCGGTGAAGTTCATGACGGATGATGGCATCGGCTCGGTCAACTTCGCCCGGGGGCTGTGCTACAAACGCCGGGCGTCCATCGGCGCCCTGGGCGATTACCCGATCCCGGCCGAGGCGGATTTCAACCTGTGGAGCGGTCCGGCCCCCTACACGACGCCCAAGCTGACCCGTCCCAAGTTTCACTACGACTGGCACTGGCAGAGGCTGTACGGCAATGGCGATTCCGGCAATCAGGGGCCCCATCAGACCGACATCGCCCGCTGGGGTCTGGGCCTCAATCGCCACCCGAATAGCGTCATCACCTACGGCGGCCGGCTGGGATATCAGGCCGAACGCAAGGACCCCAAGTATGTGGACGCAGGGGACACGGCAAACACGGAAGTGGCCGTCTATGACTACGGCGATAAGTGCATGGTTTTCGAGACGCGGGGGCTGTCAGTCGACAACTCCGCCGACGCCGAGATCAACAAGCTGTTCGGCGGCAAGGCCAAGGGCAACAAGATCGGCGTCATTTTCTACGGCACCGAAGGCATCCTGGTCCAGCAGGAATACACATACTGCGTCGCGTTCGATCTCAAGGGCAACGTGATCAAGGAGTTCAAGGGCGGCGGCGACCACTTCGGCAACTTCGTGGAGGCGGTCCGCAGCCGCAAGATGGAGAGCCTCAACTCCAACGCCTTCCAAGGCCATCTCTCCGCGGCCCTGGCGCATCTGGCCAATATCAGCTACTACCTGGGCGAGAACAACAAGGTGTCCGTCGCCCAGGCCAAGACTGTGTTGGAGAAGATCAAGAGCCGGGACGACAATATCGCGATGCTGAATCGCACCGTGCAGCACTTCAAGGACAATGGCGTCGATCTGGGCGCGACCCCAATGTCGATGGGACCGCTGCTCCAATTCGATCCCGAGAAAGAAGTCTTCACGAATAGTGCCGATGCGAACACGATCCTCGCCCGTCAGTACCGCGAGCCGTTCATCTGTCCGACAGCGGACAAGGTATAGCGGCTCAGTTGAACTGACGATTTCGTACGTTCCGGGTGGCAGCGTCAAGCGTGGCTTGGCGGTGCCACCCATTTTTCTTCGCAGAACTGGCGCGGAAATCCCCGGATACTCAGTACTTGCCGAGCTGCTCCGCCAATTCCGTAAGTCGCTTGAGCCGCTCGGGCTTGACGTGAGGGGCTACGCTACAGGCGGAGGACAGGATGTAGCCGCTGCCGGGCTTGCCGATCCGGATTCGGTCTTCCACCGCTCGCTCGAAGGCGGCTTCGTCCGCGTGGAGCATCTCGTTGACCGCGTCGAGATTGCCTTTGAAGAAGAACCGCCGGCCGTACTCGGCCTTTGCCTGGGCCAGGTCCACCGTGCCCAACGGAGGCGGGTCGAGGGTGTCGATCCCATCCACCGCCGTCTCGGCCATCAGGTCCAGGCGGTCGCCGATCGCCCCGCAGGTGTGAACGTACGATTTGCCGCCTGCTTGGCGAATGGCCTCAAACACTTCGTTCTCATAGGGCATGACGAATTCCCGGTACATCTGTCGGCTGATGAAGCCGGCCCCGGCGAAGGCCGAGCTGACGAGAATCGCATCGGGCCGGCGGCCACCGTACAACTGCACCTGCGCCAGCACAACCTTCGCGAATACCGTCAGTGCTTCGTGACACAGCTTCGGCGCATCCACCAGGGCCATGAGTGCCTGTTCGTACCCGAAAAGCTCCATCAGATGGGTGAAGGGCGAGAACACTTCCACGTGCACCGCGACATCGGAGGCGTGCTGCTGGACGGCCTCCAGGGTGCCAGTGAACCACTTCGGATAAGCGGCGGGATCGGACAGGTCAGCGTCAGGCGCCACGTTCCAAAGCTCCGGCACGTGCCAGGTATTCCAGACATACCCCGGGAGTCTCTGTACCGCAGGGTCATGGAGATCGACGGACATGTAGTTGGCCCGGGGCAGACGCCCGCCATCCGCAAGGAACGTTTGCGGGTTGTCGTCCGGCGGGAATATGGTCTGCAGGCCCGACTTCCAGTGGAGATGTTCCCTGTCCTGGTCCTTTCGGCAGGAATCGATCCTGCTTTTCCAGTCAAACGGTCTGCCGGGGATGTTGAGGAGGATGCCGTCGAATCTGTACCGCCGTTGCAACTCGATGAGAGCTTTGGCAAAGGTTCCCGTGTCGAACCAGATGTCCGAGGGCTTGGCGCCGCCGTGGAGGAAGTAGTGGCCGAGGGCAAGCTGGCACATCACCGGGACGTGGTCCGGCTCCTTGTGATCCATCGCGAAACACATGCGTTCTCTGGAGTTCATGGGCACATTGTACCGACCGGCCGCCAGCAGATACAGACAACAGGGGAGTGATTCAGCTCTTCTTGCCCCCGATGGAGATCAGGTGCGAGTAGGTGCGCAGATACATGACGTCGTCGGCGATGGCGGGAGTGGCATGGCTTTTCTCGCCCAGCGGATTGACCGCCAGAAGCTCGTAGGTTGGGCCCGCCCGCAGGACCGACGACATTTCCCAGCCTGTCGATGCAGTAGAGCAAGCCGTTGACCCAGACGGGCGACCCATAGAACCTTCCGGCGGGCTTGTGGGTCCTCACAGGTCACGAACACCTGATTTGCCCAGATCACGGGCGAGCTGTGGCCGCCCCCGGGCAGTTTCGTCTTCCAGTTGAAGTCCTTGTCCGTCCATGCGACGGGAATCGACTTCGCGCGGCTGATGCCTTGGCCATTCGGTCCACGGAAACGTCCCCACTCCTGGCCCGCCCCAATACCGGTGAACAAAAAGCCCAGAATCCCTGCGAGAGCCAACAGCGTTCGCCCTGTCACTGCCAACCCCCCTTAGGCCCCGAAGACATCGCGGGCCACGTCCTCGCCGGCCTGGTTGACGTAATACTGCTTCAAGGCTTCCTGACCCCGGCTGGAGACCTTGTCGAAGGAGGAGAAGATCCCAGCCTTGGTCAGAAACAGGATGGCGATGCACGCCGCGATGTTCGCGACGGGGTTACGGTACTTGAGGTACCGCTCCATCAGACAGGACTCGGGTTTGGCCTGTTCGAGCTCCTTTGCCTCCGTGGCCTCGCGCAGGCTGTGATTGAGCATTCGCATGGCGGCGGAATTCGCCCGCATCAGCAGATCCTGCCGGTGGGGCTGCGACTTGATGATGGATAGCGCCAGGTCTACCTTGCCCAAGGCAGCCAGCCGCTTTTGACAGCGGGGACAGTGCGCCGCGTGTCTCTGCACCCAGGGTGCCTCCGGACCGAGCCGGCGAACCATCGAACCGGCCAGCCGCTTGCGAATGGTCCTGCATTGACTCGCCGCCGGCTTATCTTCATGCAAACGAGTTGTCCGCCCAAGGCTCAAGAACTTCATTGCTGATCCTCTTTATTCATCCACGTCGCCAGGAGCTGCACGGCTTTGCACCGGTAGACCCTGGCGGTGCCGACGGAGACCCCCATGACGCGAGCCACCTCGGCGTACGACAGTTCCCCAAAATCACGAAGCATGATCGCACTGCGCAGATGGTCGGGCAACTGAGCCACATGGTAGCGGAGGTTTTCGGTCAAATACTTCACATTGATGTCGATCTCGACGTCCTGCACGTTTTCGGCCACCGGCGCTACGCTCGTCAGTACTTTTCTCTCGGCCATTCGTTGGCGCAGCATGGAGATGGCCGTGTTGCTGGCCGTGCGGAACAGGTAGGCCTTGACCCACTTGGGTTTGAGGCCGTCCTCGTGATGGGCCAAGCGCAGGAACGTCGTCTGATAGGCATCGCAGACGTCCTGATCGTTGCCGAGGATTCGCCACAGCATGGTGATCAACTCGTGGCCATGCCTGCGCATAGCGGTGAGAATCCATCGCTGGCTTTCACCCACCGCCTCGACTGCGGTCGAATCCCACAGCAGGTCGTAGCTAATGGCCTTGTTGAACATAGGTACCCGTTCGAGGGTGTCCAAACGCGATATACCGCCTTCGGGGTTCCGGTTGCCCCTGATTTCGTTCAATATGACGTTCCGCGGATTCCCATGTTAACACAAAACGCGGCCAAATGGAAAAAATATCCACACGGTTAACATGCACACCCCCCGTGCGTCTTATAGCATGTTCGAGAGCCTGATAGGTCTCGTGCGGGAAAGTTGTGAGCGCACGTGAGTACGAAAATGCCTGAGAACCACCGTCGCAAGTCGTTGCCTGAAGCCCAGGATGCAGTCGGCATCGTGGATGACCTGCTCCAGAGGGCGGTTGCGTCCGGGGCCAGCGATGTTCATTTCGAGCCTACGGGGGCCGACCTGAAGGTCAAGTACCGGCTGGACGGGGTCCTGAGCACGGTCGAGAGCCTGCCCGCCGCCGTGGCCGACAGCGTCGTTGCTAGGCTCAAGGTGCTCGGCGGCCTGCTGAGCTATCGCAACGACATCCCGCAGGAAGGCCGCCTGGAGCTGAATGGCAAGGCTTCCGGCAAGGTCACGGACGTGCGTCTGGCGGTCTTTCCCACGATCTACGGGCAGCGGGCCGTGGTCCGGTTGTTCTACCGGCACGAGGATCTCATGGGACTGGAACACCTGGGCTTTGCGCCTGAGATCGAGGCTCGTCTCAAGACGATCGCGGCGCAGAATCAGGGGGTCCTGCTATTGACCGGTCCGGCGGGCAGCGGCAAGAGCACCACGCTGGCGGCTCTGCTCCGGTACATCGTCAAGACCTTTCCCGGCAAGAGCGTCGTGACGCTCGAGGACCCGGTGGAAATCCGCATCGACGGGGTTACGCAAGTCCCCATCACGCCGCACGGGCAGATGACGTTTCCGACGGCGCTGCGCTCGCTGCTGCGGCAGGACCCGCAGGTCCTGATGATCGGCGAGATTCGCGATGCCGAGACGGCCCGAATCGCTATCGAGGCCGGCCTGACGGGCCACCTCCTGATGAGCACGATGCACAGCGGCACCTCCGCCGGGGCGCTGCTTCGACTCCTGGAAATGGGCATCGAGCCCTACCAGGTGACCTCGAGCATCTCCGCCGTTGTGAGCCAGAGACTGATTCGCAGGCTTTGCGACCGGTGCAAGAGGCAGGGGGCGGACGGCGGCTTCGAGCCGGTCGGCTGCGATGGCTGCCTGGGCACGGGCTTCCGGGGCCGGACATTGATCGCCGAGATGGTCCAGTTGGACGGCGACCTGCGAAAAGCGATCCTGGCCAAGACTGACCTCGACGAGCTGGAAGCCCTGCTCAGGAGCAAGGGACACTCAACCATGTTTGCAGGTGGCAAACGCCTCGCGGAAACGGGGATCACGACTCGGGATGAATTAGTGAAAGCATGCGGCATGTAGCACCCCCGCCCCCGGGGGTGAACCCAGCCGGGGGCGGCTGGGCTACAGGCCAGAGGGACCAGACATGGCGACATTTCAATACAATGCTTTGACCACCGCCGGAAGGTTGATGAAGGGAACCATCGAGGCGGGTTCGCCGGACGAGGCGGCCCAGACCCTCAAGCAGATGGAGCTCAACGTCAACTCGCTCGAAAAGGCCAAGCCGCAGCAACTGCGAACGGCGGTCGGACGCAATGAATTCCTGCTTTTCAACCAGCAGTTGGCCTCGATCACGAAGGCGGGCGTGCCGCTGGAGAGGGGGCTTCGCGAGCTTGCCCAGGACGTTGCCTCCAAGTCGATGCGGCAGCTCATCGGGGACATCGCGGCCGACCTGGAGGCGGGTGTGCCGATCGAGGAGGCGTTCGGCAAGAGAGAGCGGCAGTTTCCGCCGCTCTACGGGCGGATTCTGAAGGCCGGGGTCGAGACCGGCCGGCTCAGCGAGATGCTGACGAGCCTCAACCGGCACCTGGAGCTGGCCGGGCACACCCGGCGCATCATCTTCGAGGCCATCAGCTATCCCGCCGTCATCCTGACCTTCGGCGCGATCATCATTACGGGTGTCTTTGCGTTCGTGATCCCGCAATTCAAGCCCGTCCTGCAGGATATGATCGGCGGCAAGCTGAACCCGCTCACCACCGCCGTGCTGAAACTGGCCGACAACATCATCCCGTTCTGGATCGGCGTCGGCGTTCTGATTGGAGCCGTGGTCGTTGCCCTGACCATGCTCTCGTCCACACCGGCCGGCCGGCGGTTCAAAGAGACGCTGTTTCTGCGGCTGCCGGTCATCGGCAGGCTCTACCACAACAGCATCCTAAGCCGGATGGCGGAGGCCATGGCTGTGCTGGTCGGGGCCGGTTGCGATATCCCGGAGGCGCTGCGCCTCGGGGCTGTCAGCTCCGGGAGCGAGAAGCTCCTCTTGGACAGCGAGATCGTGGCCGGGCAGATCGAGCGGGGGGCGAGCACGCTTCAGGCCGGGCAGAGCGTTGCCATGCTCCCGCGATTGTTCCTGTACTCCATTCAGCTCGGCGCCCAGCGAAACGAGCTGCAGGACAACCTCTACAGCCTGGGCGAGATGCACGCCGATCAGGCCCGCGTGGGGCAGTCCCATCTCCAGATGATCCTGCTGCCCTTGCTGCTCGTCATGATCGGCAGCATCATGGCCCTGGCGATCCTCGCGGTCTTCCTGCCGATGATCCAGGTGATCACGAGCTTGTCTGCCGCAGGTTGACCAAGAGAAAAGAGCGTTGTGCGGGCGCCGCGCTCAAACTCGCTTCGAGCGTGTTTTTCCGCGCAAGAGAGCGCGTCGAGGCGCGCACGGTCAAACCAGTTTGGCCGTGCCACCCGGCCGCATGACCTACGACGAGGTTGAGTATGGATGAGCTGACGACTGTAGCATTTGTCATCCTGATCTTGTACCTTTTCCTGGGATACAAGAAGCCGGGCTTTGCCTTCGCCACGGTGCCCCTGGCGACCTTGATTCTGTTGTACGCCAGCGTTGTGACCGAGGCTCCGGAGGGCCTGGTTCTTGCGCCGCTGCTCTTTGTGGGCACGTTGATCGCAGTGGCCGCCTCCGGCCGGGATCGTGAATCGCGGCAATGGTTCCATTGGTGGGCTTGGCGGCTCCTGATTGCGATCGCGCTGGTGCTTCTGTTGGGGATCACCCTCGTGTGGTTCAGTGCTCTCGGTGCTGGCTTTGTCCTGCCGCTGTTCTTCATCTTTGGTATCGTGATTGTCCTTGCGTCGCCGATCATCTACGGTCTGGCCTTCCGGCGGAGGACGGTCATGACTGTCTTCTCCACCATTGGCTCGATTATGCGGCAGAACCTCCCGCTGGCGATGGCTTTGGACTGCGCGGCCACCGGCCACGAGGACGCCGCCACCTTCATCTTGAGAGGAATCCGGACGTGGCTCGTGAAAGGCCATTCGCTGACCGAGGCCGTTCGCCGGGGCTATCCGCAATGTCCGGCCCGGGTCCTGGCGATGCTCTCGGCCGGCGAGCGGATCGGGCAGCTTCCCGCGGCACTCCGGGCCATCGAAACCGACCTGAAAGCGAGCGTGACGGAGCGCAAGCGGCTCCAGCCGGTCCATCCATTCTATCCCGTGGCCGTTCTGATCTTCGCGCTCCCTCTGCTCCTTGGGATCGTGACGTTCGTCATCCCGCAGTTCAGTGCCATCCTCAAAGAAATGACGGGAGGCCGACTGCCGACGTCCACTCGCATACTCCTTGGCATCATGCAGTCCTTCCTTCATGGAGGGGCTGGGATCGCATTGGGGTTCCTCGGTCTTGTCGTTTCGATCCTCCCGGGAGTGTCTCTGATCCGCCTGTTGCGAAGGCGACGCCCGGAGAAGCCCTACGTGCTTTCATGGATCGTAGACTCCGTGAAGTGGTTTCTGCCGATGGTGCACTGGTTCGAGAAGAACCGGTCCATGGCGCAGGTGGTCGAGCTGCTGCGGATGTCGCTCGATGCCGGCTGTCCGGTCAACGAGGCCATCCGAGGCACACTGCAACTGGACGTGAATGTATGCTTTCGAACACGGCTCGCGTCCTGGCTGCGGCGCGTCGAGCGAGGCGAGGATATCGCCAAGTCGGCACGCCGCTGCGGGCTTGGGTCCGCGCTGGCCTGGGCGTTCGACGGCGGCGCGGATACGGGCAATACGCCGGCGGTCCTGGAAATGCTCGAATCCTACTACCGATCCAACTACAGCTACCGCGTCAACTTGGCGAGATTCATCCTGTGGCCGCTGGTGATCGTGGCGCTCGGCGCGACGGTCGGATTCATCGTCTATGCGGTCTTTTCGCCCATGGTGGCGGTGCTCACGAGTCTTTCCGGCTCGATCTACCCCTAAGGAGACATGCTCATGCAGAGAAGAAGGGTCCGATGCAGCGGTTTCCTGCTGGCGGAACTGATGGTTGCCACGGGTCTGCTCGGCCTGATCATCGCGTGCCTGGCGGTCTCGATGAACGGGTTCTCGCTGGTCAATGAGTGCCAGTGGACCCGCCAGCGATGTACGGCCGCAGCACAGGCCCAGCTCGACAGCCTCGCCGCCACGGGGCGGCTGATCGAGCCGCAGGAGATCAAACGCCTGTGGCCTGGCGTGGATGTCTCCGTAGACAAATCGGCGCCAGCCGCACCGTGGGATGGGTTGGAACTGATCCGGGTCGCAGCGACTGCGCAGGCGGGTCCGCGAAAGGTCACGGTTCACCTTGCCCGATATCTTCGGCGCGAGCCGGCGGTTGCGGAAGGAGGACAATCCTGATGCGAAGAGCATTCACACTCGTCGAATTGCTCATGGTCGTCACTATTCTGCCGTTTGTCATGGTTGTCATCAGCGGCGTGTATGCGACGTTCATCCGCGACATCCCGCGAACCACTCGGGTCCTGCAGGAGAATACGACGGTGCTCGACCTGCTCCAGCAGATTCGCCGCGACATGGACCAAGCCGTCGGGCTGCCGGAGCAGTTCGACGGCCGGCACGCCGGCGAGCGCACGCTGCTGATCGAGCAACCCGGTCGGGTGATCTGTTATCAACTGGGGGACGGGCAGGTTGTCCGAACGCTGCTGACCGACAGGCAATCGGATGGAGAGCGTCTCTGGCGGATGCGGGACGCCGTGATCGCATGCCGGCTCTGGGTGCAGGACGGCAGGCCGTACGCGGTCGAGATTCATTCGCATGTGAAGCAGTGGGTCAGTGGTTTCTTGCGAGAGAAACTGGTCAACTCGCATGTCTTCTTTGTTCGTGGGCCGGGGGACTCCGATGTAGCCCAGCCGCCCTCGGCTGGGGAATCGGACGAGTCACCCCCGAGGGCGGGGGTACTACATGGTTTGGGAACCCTTGCGAAGGAGGGCGAAATCCGATGAGAAGAAATCAAGGTGCCGTTCTGACGCTCGTTATTGTCGCTCTGATGCTGGTGGGCGTCGTCATGTTCGTTCTGACGGAGGGGGCCAACACGATGCTCTTCCAGGCGGATGCCGCCTACCTGCGGGCGGTCGAACGCAACTTGATTGCCAGCGGTCTGGCCTGGGCACGAGAGAGGGTGTCCAGCGGCATCGGTTCGCAGGTCACGGGGCCCGTCGAGCTAAGCACGGCGGCTTTTGGCTCGCCCAACGCCCGGCTGGTGGTCCGAATCGCGGAGGTGCAGGGCGAGACGGCCAAGGTCCACGTCGAGACCTCCTGCCACAAAGGACGGCGTACCCTGCGCGCGTCCCGCATGTTCAGCGTTGCCGTGCCGGCACCGGCCCATGAGTGATCGCGTGTCGGACTCGGCAATCCTTCGGCAGGAGCGTGCCCTCATTGTGCCAGCAGACATAGCATTCCGTGGGCCGGACCTGCTGACCTTGCCGGCTGCAAGGCAGGGCATGGGGGCAGCCCGTGCACAGATAGTTGCAGCGTCTGCATGCTTGTAGTTTCCGCTTGATCGAGCCTGTATTCATCGGTACCTCCTCCCGCTGCATGCGTGATGCTCGGCCTCGCCGCCTGTGAGCATTCCGCTCAGCGTCAGTCTCTCTCTATCGGCCAACCAGCATCGCGACTTGAAGTCCGAGAAAATGAATCATGCCGTACTGATGGGCCGCAGTCTCCCGGGAATTGAATTTGAAAGCCGTGGTGTTGTTCGTTAGAATCAGCCGGCGCGTGCTTTTGAGAAAATGGTTCTGGCAGGAGCAGCCCGTGATCGTGCTTATTGCGCCGGCGGTCCAGATAACGGCATATTTGCTGCTGCCGTTGGTATGCGCGGAGGCAAGTCTGCCGAGAGATCGGGATTTGGCGGATACTCGACAAAGCACCCCTGCGGCGGACTTGGTGATTCGGAACGCCAAGGCGCTCACGATGGACAAGGACCATCCTCGCGCCCAGGCGATTGCCTTCCAAGGCGAGACGATCCTCGCGGTGACGACGGATGAAACCATCGCCAAGTACGTGCGAGAGGGCCGGACGCAGGTGATCGATGCTCAGGGCCGGCTCGTCATACCGGGCTTCAACGATGCCCACATCCACTTCGCGTCTGTCGATCTCGATTACATTGACCTGCGCTACACGACGGACCCGGCCGTCATCACCCGGAGGGTCAAAGAAGCGGTGGCCAGGGCCCGGCCCGGAGAGTTGATTCGCGGCGGCCAGTGGGAGCACGAGATGTTCCGCGACCGGCAATGGCCCACGAAGGAGCTGATCGATCCGGTGTCGCCGGACAATCCGGTGGTGCTGTCGCGTGCCGATGGGCATTCCATTCTCGTCAACAGCTACGTGATCCGCCATTCGGGCATCACGAAAGAGACCCCCAATCCCTTCGGAGGCGAAATCCAACGTCATCCCGTCACCGGCGAGCCCACCGGCATCTTCAAGGAAAAGGCCGCCTCGCTGCTGAGGTACGGCGATGTCCCTGTCCGGCGTACGGCTCGAGAGGAATTGGACCGGCGCACGCGGGGCTGGCAAGCGGCGCTGGAGATGGCCGCGAGAACCGGTGTCACGTCGATCCAGGTGCCGTCGGCGCGGGACTTTGACGTGTACCAGGGACTCAAGGACCGGGACAAGCTGACGCTGCGTGTGACGCTCGGAGGGACACTCACCGCAAACCCGGAGGAACTGAATCGCTGCGCCAGGCTTCAGGAGAAATACCCTCGCAGCGGCAACTGGATTCGATTCGGCTACCTCAAAGGATTCGCCGATGGGACGCTCGGCTCGGGCACGGCGCTGTTCTTCGATGCGTACGCCGACGCCCCCCAGACGAAGGGCCTGCCGCAGATGCCCTACGCGGAGCTGGAGAGGCTGGTCGTGCTCGCCGACAAGGCAGGTTTCCAGATTGGGATTCACGCCATCGGGGACGAAGGCAACCACTGGGTCTTGAACGCGTACGAGAAGGCGCAGCAGACCAACGGCAAGCGGGACAGCCGCCACCGCATCGAGCACGCCCAGGTGATTTGCGACGGGGATATTCCTCGATTCGCGTCACTCCGAGTCGTGGCCTCGATGCAGCCAACGCACTGCATCACCGACAAGCGATTTGCCGAGAAGCGGATTGGCGCGACTCGCTGCCAGGGGGCCTATGCCTGGCGCCGCTTGTTGAACGCGAGGGCGGCCGTTGCCTTTGGCGCCGACTACCCCGTCGAGCCGATCGACCCGCTGGAGGGCCTCTATGCCGCGGTCACGCGGAAGGACCGGGCCGGCGAGTCCGGGGACGGCTGGTTCCCGGATCAGAAGCTGAGCATGGAAGAGGCGATCCGGCTGTATACGCTGGAGTCGGCCTATGCCGAGTTCATGGAGGACCGCAAGGGAATGTTGAAAGAAGGCTTCCTGGGCGACGCCGTGATCTTTCACGAGGATTTGCTCACGTTGCCGCATGAGCGGATCATGTCGGCGAAGGTGGACTATACCATCGTCGGTGGAAAGATCGTCTACCACCGGACCGAGTCAGATTAGGAGGACATCAAATGCAGTCGAGTTCTACCGCAATGTGGCCCACTCTACTCGTGCTTGTCTTGTCGCTCGCCTGCGTTGGTGCCGCACCTGCGCAAGAGAAGACCCCAGCCGCCATCTCAGATCAGTTCGACGTCCGGCAGTTCGGGGCGGTTGGCGACGGCAAGACCGATGACACGGCGGCTTTTCAGCGGGCGTTGGATGCCGCCGGAAAAGCCGGCGGTGGCGTGGCATACGCTCCGCGCGGCAACTATTTTTTCGCGGGCCATCTGAATGTGCCCAATGCGGTCACCCTGGCGGGCGTCTAGCAATCGGTCCCTGCCCACAACGGCATCCGCGACCAGGGTATGCCCAAGCCGACCGATGACGGCACCACGTTCCTGGTCACGGAAGGCGCCGGCGGGGAGGACGGACCGGCCTTTCTGACGCTGAACACCAACAGCACTGTCAAAGGGGTCGTCCTGTATTATCCCCAGCAGAATCCGGATGACGTGCCGAAGCCGTATCCGTGGGCGATCTCGATGCGAGGCAAGAACCCGGCGGTCCTGGCCGTGGAGATGCTCAACCCGTACAACGGGATCGACGCCACGCGGAACGAGCGTCACTTGATCCGCGACGTGCAGGGCCAGCCGCTCCGGCGGGGGGTTTTCGTCGATTCGATCTACGACATTGGACGCATCGAGAACGTCCATTTCAATCCGTGGTGGAGTCACAAGTCCAAGTTGTTCCAGTGGCAAATGGAGAACGGCGAGGCGTTCATCTTCGGGCGGTCCGACTGGCAGTACGTCTACAACACCTTCTGCTTCGGCTACAAAGTGGGCTACCGGTTCATGAAGACCAAGGCCGGCGTGTGCAACGGCAATTTCCTCGGCATCGGGGCCGATGACTGTTACACGGCTCTCGTGGTCGAGGACAGCGCCCCGTTCGGACTGCTCATTACGAATGGCGAGTTCGTGTCGTTTCACGGCCCGGACCCCACGATGATCGAGGTCAAAGAGACCAACAAGGGCAGCGTTCGTTTCGTCAACTGCGCCTACTGGGGTCCGTGCAACCAGATCGCACGCATTGCCGGTGGCGGCACGGTCGGATTCTCCGATTGCACGTTCGCCCAATGGGGTGGCAAGGAAGGGAACCGTGCGGCGATTCAGGCCCAAGCCGGCACCATTCTGATCCGTGGCTGCGAGTTCCGCCAGAACCGGCCGCAGATCGAGCTTGGCAAAGACGTTGCCCGCGCCATCATTACCGAGAATATCCTCACGGGCACCGAGCGAATCAGCAATCAGTCCCAGGGCAAAGTCCAAATCGGACAGAACATCAGCAACTGATCCGACGTCAGTTCGCGTTCGGATCGGTTCCGGCCGATTGCTTGTTTTTCTCTTCGCGTTTGCTCTGTGCCTTCGCGTCCAGACGCTTTTTGATTTCTTCAAGCTCATCCGTGAGCTTTTTCGTGTCCTTTTTCAGGTCATCGACGACCTTGCGCAGTTCGATGACCTCTTGCGGCACCAGCTTCTTCTGTTCCTGTAATTTCGCAAGGGCATCTTTCGCGGCACGTTCCACGTTGTCTCGTGGCACGTCCCTGGCGGGGGCAAACGTCTGGATGATCCCGATGGCTTTGGGGTCGCCGAGGGTGCCCAAGGCGCGGATGGCCCCGGCCCGGATGTTCCTGTCCGGGTGGTTGACGTGACCCACGAGAAGTTCGCGCACGTCCGTCTTTTCCTCCTCATTGCGTGCGATATACCCGAGTGTATCGAGTGCCTGCGAGAACCGCCCTCGGGGCCAATCCCCGCTTTCCGCTTTCAGTTCTCTGCAGAGCGGTTTGATGAAATGCGGCTCATCCAGCATTCGTATCGCTCCCACCGCCGCCGAAGCCAGGCAATTGCGGTACGACGGCGATTTCAGATACCGGATGATCAGGGCGTAGCCCTCCGCCGTGTGATACCGGCCGAGACTCTCAATCGCCGCTGCGAGAATCTCCGGGTTCTTCTCTCTCTCCAGGATACGCTCCATTGTCTCAAGGCTTTCGGGGCGGTAGAAACCTCCGATGTCCTGCACCACCTGCAGGCGGATGCGGGCGTCCTTTTGCTCCATTGAGGCGCAGAGTGCATCAAACGCTTCATCCGTATGAATGTCCCGCAGCGCCCGCGAGGCGGCCCGCCGGACGCCCCAGAAGGAGTCCCCGTTCAGGCATGCCTTCAACTGAGAGACGGTCTTCTTGTCCTTCTTCTCCTTCAGGGCCTCGACCGCCACCAGCCGTCCGACGACATCGTTCTGATCGGCCAACTGGGCGTAGAGCATGTCCGCCGGCTCGTCGAAGGTGACCTGCGCCAGCAAGCCATACTCCGGGTCGAAACGGACGATCTTCGGCTCTTTCTCCAGCGGGAAATAGAAGTCGTGCTGTTTCTGGTCGATGGTGATGTCCTTGTCGACCGGCTTGCCGTTGACGAGGAAACGCAGCTTCGTGTGAAGGTGAAAGAGCATGACCTCATCACCGATCTTCTGCGTCTGCTTGATGGAGACCTTGGCGAGCTTGTCCGTGCCGAACCACTTGTAGCTGACGGCAAGTTTCGGAAAACCCGCGTGATGGACCCACTGATCGAAGAACTGATCGAATGACCGGCCGGACAGCTCCTCCACGACCGAGCTGAGGTTCGTCGTCTCGACACAGGACAAGGCGTTTCGCTCCATATATGTCCTGATGCATTTGCGGAAGATCTCTTCGCCCAGCTCGGCGCTGAGCATACGCAGGACCCAGCCGCCTTTCGAGTAGGCCCGGTAGTCGAATTGGTCCCACGCGTCGCGATAGCCGCGCCAGACGATCGGCTTGTCCTCGGGCCGATCGCGCAGGATTCCCTGGGCGGTCTGGTATAGCCCGCAGAGCATGGAATCCCGGCCGTTTCGGTGCCCGTCGTACAGCTTCTCATAGTAGACCGCGAATCCCTCATTCAGCCACAGATGGCTCCAGTCCTTGCAGGTGACATAGTCGCCGAACCATTGATGGACGAGCTCGTGGGCAACAAGCCCCTGACTGGAACGGATGTTCTCGGTTTCGTCCGTGAACAGGGTGTTGTCGGTGAGGATCGTCAGGGTTGTGTTCTCCATGCCCCCGGCGACGAAATCCTTGACGACGACCTGGTAATACTTGTTCCAGGGATACGGGATCCCGATCTCGCCCTCGTAGAACGCGATCATATCCGCCGTGCCTTCAAAGGAGTTCTTGGCCAGGCCGATCAATGACGCGGGGGTGTAGAAGGCCAACGGCACGCCGCTGTGCTGCGATTCGATCTTCCCGAATCGGCCGGCGGCCAGCGCGATCAGATAGTTGACGTGCGGCTTGCTCTGGAACCAGGTAACCGTTTTGAGGCCCGAGTTTGGATCGGTTTTTTCGCTGATCAGGCTGCCATTCGACAGGACCGTCATGTCCTTGGGCACGCGGCAGGTCACCTCCGACGTGGATCGCTCATTGGGGTAGTCGTAGCTGGGGAACCAGTGGGGCGCTTCGTGCGCCTCTCCCTGACTGAACAAGTGCATGTCCTGCTCGCTGTATCCCAACTCGGGCGTGCGAAAGTACAGCCCTTTCTTGGGCTCGGCCTCATAGGTGATAACAACCGTTGTCTCCTGCCCCGGCGGGATCGGCTGACCGAACGTGATCGTGATCTTCTCGTCCGTCACGCTGTAGCCGGAAATCGCCGTGTTGGCGGACACCGACGAGACGCGAAGGTCGATCGCATCCAGTGAGAACTCCTCGAGCTTGCGGGCGATGGGAGCGAACCGGATGCTCGTGACGCCCCGGATCGTCCGGGCCTTGAAGTCCGGCGTGATGTCGATGGCCACGTGCAGGACGTCCACCATGCGGTCCGGTGCGTACTTGGGCTCGACATACGAATCGCCTCTCTGTTCCGGGGCCCGCGTGAGCCGCGCGCACTGGAGCAGATCGGATTCCTCGATGGACATACCGCGCGCGACGCTGATCGCTGCAATCGCAAACACGATAGACACAACGTGACGGATGGCACTCATTTTCCACCTCCTTCGCCGGGATCAGGCAGTTGCAGCACGGTTTTGATGAAATCGACGGCCAATCGCTGGTAGTGAATCCCGCCGATGCCGTGGCGTGATTTGGGATAGATCATAAGCTGGAACTTCTTGTCCGCCTCCTGCAAGGCGTTGACGAGCTTGAACGTGTTCTCCACGTGGACGTTGTCGTCGATTTCGCCGTGCAGGAGGAGCAGTTGGCCGTGCAGGTTCTTGGCGGCCTTGACGACCGAAGTCCGTTCGTAGCCCTCGGGATTGTTCTGGGGGGTGTCCATGTACCGTTCCGTGTAGATCGTATCGTAGAGGCGCCAGTCCGTGGGCGGCGCTCCGGCGATCCCACCGGCGAATTGCCGGCTGTGCGTCAGGGCGAAGGCCGTCATGAAGCCTCCGTAGCTGTGGCCGCTCATGCCGATTCTCGCCCCGTCCGCACAGGGCTGCTGTTTGAGCCACTGGATGGCCTCTTCAATGTCCTTGAGCTCCTGGACGCCCAGTTGTTTGTACGCGGGCCACGCCGAGCAGGCCCCTTTGCCGCTGGCCGTGCGAGGGTCGCATCGAAACACGAGAATGCCCATCTGGGCCAACATCTGGTCGTGGGCACGCCCGTTTTGCCAAGCATCGGAGATGGTTGGTGCATGAGGGCCGGCGTAGGTCATGAACCACACCGGATACTTCTTGCTGCTGTCGAAGCCGGGCGGTTTCAGCAAGCTCGCCTCGAGCAGGAAGCCGTCCGCCGTCTTGATCTGGAACTGTTCGCACGTGCCAAAGCGGTACTCCTCCCGCTCATAGACCGGATTCGTGTCCAGCACGCGCACCTTTGTCCCATCGCTTGCGTACAGAGCTACTTTGGTCGGCGTGCTCGCGCTGCTCCACCGGTCGATGTAGTACTTGCCCTTCGGGCTCATATTCACGTCATGCTGGCCGGTGGATTCGGTCAGGCGTTCGATTGCACCGCCGTCCAGCTTCACGCGATACAGGTTCTCGGCAACGTGCGAGTCCCACGTCCCGGTGAAATAGACCCAGCCATTCTTCTCATCCACGTGATGGACTTTGCGAGTTTCCCACTGGCCATCTGTGACAGCATGCTTCAATCCGGCATTCTTATCATACAGATAGAGATGCTTCCATCCCGTGCGCTCGCTGGAGAGAAGGAAAGAACCGTCGGCGAGAAACATCAGCGTATCCGGCGGCTCGACCCAGGCTTTCGTGGTCTCGCGCAGAAGCCGCTTCGGCGCGCCGCCGTCTTTGGCAGCGGTGTTGATATCGAGCCACGTCTGGGCCCGATCCTGCACGAAGAAGTACACCTTCTCGCTGTCCGGCAGCCAGCCGGCCCCGGTGATCAGAAAAGCGCCTTCGGTGTATTCGTCGAGGTCAACCCATTTCACCGGCCCGCCGCCGACGGAAACCACGCCCAGGCTCACCTTCGGGTTTGGCTCGCCGGGCCGGGGATAGGCGGTAGTCTCGACCTTCTGGCGTTCCGGTACGTTGTTCACGACGGCGAATTGGTGCACCGGGGCATCGTCGGTCCGGAAGAACGCGATCGCGGAGGAATCCGGACTCCACCAGAACACTCTCCACTGCCTTGAGAAGACTTCCTCATAGTAGACCCAATCGGCTTCACCGTTTCGGATCGTCCCGCCACCATCTGCAGTTAGTGCTCGCTCGGTCTGCGTCGCGACATCGACAACGTACAGATTCTGATCTCGCACGAAGGCAACGAATTGCCCCTGTGGATCGAAGGTGGCGTACTTTTCCTGGCCCGGACTGCTGGTGAGCCGAACGGCCTTCGCCCCGTCGATTGTGGCATAATACAGATCATTCTCGTAGTCGATGAGAACGGCGCTGTGATCGGGGCTCATTTGGAACGATGTACGCCGAGCGAGTGCTTCTGCGTCCTTCTTACGCATCGTGGGCAGCCGCTTGAGGCCCTCCGCCAGCTTGTTCGGATCGACGAACAACGTGGAGCGGCCGCTTGCGGCGTGCACCCTGTACAGCCGGCCATCGCGGACCTGAAGATAGTGCTCGCCATCTTCGAGCCACGTAAGGCCCGAGACGGGTGAGCCGCCGAAATCGACCTTGTGCTCCGGGCCATATACGGTCTCAAAGGTAATAGGTTTATCATGCTCGCGCTTCTCGGCGAGCGGTCTCACGGTTCCGTGCGTGATGGGTACGCAAGAACTCAGTTTGACGATGGGATACTCTTCTCCCTCATGGGCGTGCAGGAACAGCTTCCGGACACGTGGACCCTTGCTCACACGGGGATCGAGCAGCCCGACGATTCTCTTGCCCAGGTCCTGCTGGGTTTTCACCAGGATGGTGCCTGCTTCAAACCGCCTCGTTTGCCGGCTGGCTTCGGTCTTCAGGCGGACAGACGGCTTCTTGGCGTTCGGTCGTTCCTGATCCACGATCCTCGTGATGTGATGAATCTCCACCTCAAGCTCGACATCTTCCTGCAACTCGTCGACTTGGACACCCGCCCGCTGCAGGTGTTCCGTGAGCGAGTGAAGCTCGGCGGGGAAGAGATAGGCATAGGGTCGGCTGACGGATGGTTTTGCGGACAAGGGGAGGCGCAGCGCGCAAAGAACGAGCACGGCACCCAAGACTACTGTCCTGCGAGTACCTGGGGACACAAATGGGCCCTTTCGTGACTTCATCGAGGGTATGGATCAGCCCACGACCTTGTAGACCGAGTCTCCCTTACGCACCCGGGCGGTGAGTTTTACCCCCACGGGATCGCCGGCCTTGGCCTCCGTGACCGCCGCATTGTGGACCTGCATGGAGTCCACTGTCTGCTCCACGTCGGTCGTGTGGCCCTTGATGTGGATTCTGTCTCCCACCTTCAACGGGGCCGTCAGCTCGATGGCCGCCACCACCGGCCGGGCAAAGAAATCCGCCACCACGCCAATCATCGTTTCTTCAGCCATTTCTCCACACTCCTATAGACTCCGGTTACTTCGTTTGGCCCGATCCCAGATTCTCGTACCACTTGATATTCGACGTAGCCGTGCCCACAGCTATAATATCGAGCCGGCCGTCGCCATTGATATCCGCCACGTCGAGGCCGGAGGCCGCCATGTCCCCCTCATCCAGAGCGATCCGCTCCCATTTCTTCCCAAGCGAGTCCCGGCAGTCATAGAGGTACAGGCTGGAGCCCTTGCCGCGATAGCCGGCGATGATCTCGTCCTGATTGTCCGCATCGAGGTCCGCACAGATGAGAGCATGTCCTTCATTGAAGGTTGCATCGATAACAGTCCGCTCCCATAGTGCATTGGGCTTCGGGGCCGGCGTGTACACCACGACCTTGTCGCCATGCCAAGGTTCGATGGTGGCGAGAAAACGGTGATCGTCGCGTCCGAGTTTGCCGAGAGCGATCTCGCTGGAGCCTCGCTTCGCCGGGTCCGTCTGCTCACCGCTGCCCAGTTGTGTTTTTTTCCAGGACACCTTGTCCCCTTGTCCCTGCGACTGGTAAAGATGCACGCCTTCGAAGCTGGCCGTCAAGATGTCGTCACGGCCATCGTGGTCCCAGTCCACGATGCAGATCCCATGCAGCACGGTCAACCGGTCGTCGATGACGACGGGCTTCCACGGCTCTGTCGTCGCCGGCGGGTCGGGTATCCGGTAGAAGGCCAGTCTCGCCCCGACATCCCAAAGCGGGGCCTTGGAGTCCCGGCCCATGATCGGTGCAACGATCAGCTCTTTGCGCCCATCACCGTCGATATCGGCCCACCTGAGCCGGTGGGAGGTTGGCTCGGTGCCGATGGCGTGCATCGGCCATTCCTGGGTTGGGTCTTGTGGGTATTGGAGCCAGTGGACAAAGCCGCCTGCACTGGTTCTGCTCATGCCGAAGTCATCGGCAATCACCAGATCGGTCCGCCCATCTCCGTCGATATCCTGCGGGGCAAGGTCGATGAACTCCTTGGCCCCGGACGTCAGGATGTGCCTCTCCCAGCCGGGATTGCGGTACCAAGCCAGGCAGGAGGGCGTGGTGGCCAAACCGACAATATCCAGCTTGCCGTCCCGGTCGATATCGACCGCCGCGACCTTGTACCCTCCCGGCAACCGGCCCACCAGATGTGGCTTAAACTTGGGGAACACTGGACTGTTGTTTTGCGCCTCTTGCGCCGGCAGGGATTGGGTGCACAGAAGAACCACCAATGTCGTAACCATGCGGAACACGAAGTACCCGGATTCTCCCATTGCTCGGTCGCCTTTATGGGTCAATGGAGCCTGAGAACAGCTACATCTTCAGCAGCCAATATTATCATCGCCTTTTTCTCCCGCCAGTCAAGATTTCGCCCGCTCACAAACTCCGGGGTCGGCCCTTGGATATCCATCTGGGCGGTGATCGTGACTTCCTGTTGCTGGTTGCTGTTGTTGAAGATCGTCAGGTACTGATCGCCAAATCGTTCGACGTGCACGTCCTTGTTGCTGGAGGTTGCCCGGGTGATCGGCTCCCAACCCGCCTCGGCCACCAGTTTGCACAGGGGGACGTACTTCTTGAAGAGGTCCCGGTCTCGCTCATAAAGCTCGGGGCGGGTGAAGTAATGGCCCTGGGAAGCGTTGTGACTGAAGAAGCCGGGGAACATGCCGTAGGCGAGAGATCGCTTCATGTACTTTTCGACCGCCTCGTGCGAGAACCGCTCGAACTCGGTGTTCATCAGGAAGCAGTAGGGCTTGCCCTTGCACAAGGCCCGGCGGTAGAGAAGCTCACTGTCGGACATCGGCCGCCAGGAGCCGCCCGGGTTCCAGTCGGTCTCCGTGCCCATCACGTCGAGCAGGGGGGCCAGCCAGCACAGGTTGATCGGCGTCGAGTTGGCCATCATCAGCTTGTCCATTCCGTGCACGTCCTGGGCCATCGCGCGGATGTACTCGAAGACGATCAGCCCCCGGAAGATGGCCGGCTTGTGGCTCTTCGGGGCGAAGGTCAATGCGGTCTGGGCGGCGGCGAAGTGATCCCGCCGGAAGTCGAGCTCATCGGTCACATAACCTTCGCTGGAGTCGATGTACTCGCCATCGAGATCGGCCTTCTTCTGCGGGCCATACAGCCTCTCCCGGACGCTTGGGCCCCACTTATTCGTGAAGTCCGTCACGTCGCCCGTCACTTGGGGCATGGAATTGATGCTCCACACGGCCCCATCGCACCAGGGCGTATCGAGCAACCGGGCGCAGAATCGCCCTTGCTCATCGTGGTAGCCGCTCGTGAGCAGTGCCAGTGCTTGCGAGTCCTTCTTCTCCGTTGCGAGACGCTTTGCTTCGGACAGGGCCGCCTCGATGGTGCGCGGCATGTCTTTGGGCATTCGCATCCACCACGTCATCGGCTCCGTGTAGCGAAACGTGATGATCCCATGCTTGTCGTCCCAGGCAGTTTCGTCGGCACCCTCTTTGAATCGAAAGCCGAAGTCCTCCCACCCCTTCACGGTACTGATCTTTGCAAAAGGCATCCAGAGGCCCTGGTCCGCGATGCGGCGGCGGAAGCTCTCCGGGAAGAGTTCGTAATACCGGGCCAGGGCCGCACGGAACTGCCACTGCGGATCGAAGCCGAACTTGCAGAAGCGGATGCGGGCCGTTGGTTTTTCGGGGGCTAACCCAATATCGTATGCCAGGAACAGCTCCTCGGTCCCGGCGTTGTAGCCCGCCCGGAAGAAGGCCGGTTGAGCCATGTCGATGCCGAGACCCGCTGCCTTGCTCGCGTTGGCCACTGCCGCAAACGGGTAGCGAGACAATCGCCCATTGGAACCGGCGGCGAAACGGCCCGAGTTCAGGTACTCGCGGCCTCGCTCGACCTCCATGGTCCGGCTGGGGTCGTGTAACCACCGGCATTGCTCGGCCGGCCAAGGCACGGCGTAAACGAGCGTCACGGCCCGGTCCTTGCCGCTCGTATCGGAAAGGGTGACGTCGAAGAACGTGGCGTCGCCTGCGTTCGTGGTCTTACATTCGAGCTTCAGGTTCAGGGCGGAGTCCTCGATCCCGACAAATGCTGTGTCGGCGGCGACGTCCCGGACCTGAAATCCCTCTCTTGGTTGGGTCTGGCGCGACACGGCGATTCCATCGAATAGCGAAGCTCCCGCCGGTGTTCTGACCAACCGCAGCTCGGCATCGCGGAACTGGGCCGTTCCGGTGTGTCGGCGCAGGAGCATGTTAAGGGTCACGCTCTTGACGGGCTTTTCCGGGAAGATCGTCACCTGAGCCTTCTCCCAGTCGTGCGAGCCGGCGTCGAAGGCGTCCACCTGTCCCCACAGGGGAGAGCCATCCTGGTAGACGAGGTCGATATAAAGAGCGTAGTCGCTGTCTCGGCTGCCACCCACGTTCTGGCCTTTGCTCCAGGCGGTCGCCACAATCGGCTCCGGCCGGGTCTGATTGAGCACGACCGTCTGGGACACACCCCGCTGGACCTTGGAGTCACTACCGTTGTTGCAGGTGAAGACGCCGTTCTGTTCGCTGAAGCCTTCGCCAAAGGGTCTCCATGCCTTCGGGTCCAGCAGGTTCTCCCCGGCATCACGAGAGTCCAACACCTTCTTGAGGACCACGCTGTTCACTCCGCGTAGCACGGGCATCCTGCCCGTGTCTTTCATGGGCTGGAAGCCCATGCTACTCGCGGTTGAGGCCGCCTTCGTTTCCACCGGCTCGCCCAGGGCATTGAGTGGCTCTTCGATAGTGAGCCGGTCTCCCAACGTTCGGGCGAGATCGGGCAGGTCGTATACAGTCAGTGCCCCGTGAACTGCGTTGACCAATTGGTTGCGGGACTGGCCCAACTCGATCACATTTGACCACGATGCCAATCCCCGCACCAGTTTGACGGAGCCGAAAAGCTGCGGCTCCAACGCCGCCGCATGTAGGGCCGGCACACTCGCGTGACCCACAGCGATGAGGTCTATTGGGCCTTGGGACCTCTTCTGGAGGACGCGTGCGCAGTTCAAGATGTCCTCCGCTCGCATGCCGACGTAGGAGTGGCCGAGAAGATACGCCGTCAGGACATCTCTGGTATCGGAGCCGAACAGATCGCCCCCGCCGCGTTTTGACTGAGTCTCGCCCATGCCGCGCAGGTCCACCGCCATAACCATCCGGCCGGCGGCCACGAGTTTGTCTATCGGTCCGCCCGGTGCGGCAGCCGCATCCTTGCCGTTCTCATGGAGGTACAGCGCTGCACCAGTGGAGGGATTCTGCTTTGGAAGGAATAATATCACCGGCAGGGATATCCCGTTTTCGGGCAGGATGGTGATCTTCTGTGCTGTCAGGCCGCCTTGCTCGATGGCCCCATACTCCTCCACTTTGGGCTCAGGCAGCTCGGCGAGAGGTCGGACACCTGCGATCCGGCGGACCCGATTGAGCATCTCTCCCCGGGGTGTCTTGTCCCAAAGCTGTTTTCGCTGCGCGGCCAATTCCTTCTCATAGTCACGGTTCAAGTCGTATGTCGACCGTGCCCCTTCCAGGTGCATCACCAGGCCGTCAGGCGTGCAGCGGAGTTCATCGCCCTTGAGCAGCTCGATCTTTGGCTCTGTGATCGGCTTGTCGTTGCCGAGCAGCCATCGCGCCATCCACCGCACGATTCCCTGGCGCTGCACGGCGTTGTAGTTGTGCTCGGCGTCGTTCTCCAGAAGGCTGATTCGCTCCGGGACGCCCAGCCGGGTGTACAAGCGCTTGGCGTACCGGAACGAGGTCCATGCCCCCTGGATGTCAAAGAAGTCCTTCGTGGCGGCGCACATGAGAATCGCCGTCGGGGCCCGCATCATCAGGTAGTCGGCGTGATCCATGCCAAAGGCCAGTTGGCCGAAGATGTTTTGCTCGCCATCCTGCGGCCCGATGGTTGAGAGGAGGGCCTCGAAGCCGGTGATGTAGCAGCTTGGGGCTGCCACGGAGATACGATCATCCAGGGCCATCAGGTAGGAGGTCTGCGTTCCGCCGCCGCTATTGCCCGTGCAGCCGATGCGGCTGGGATCGACTTCCGGGCGAGACTGAAGGTAATCTATCGCCCGCGTGCCATCCCAAATCTCGAAGCGGGCGGTGCTGCGGCCCAGCAGGATACTGCCGACCGCGAGCGTCGTGTGCGCGGTTGTGCCCTGGAGCTTCGGCAGGGCGGAGGGCATTTGACTTCGCTCGCCTTGGTCGATGGGGTCAAAGACGAGCGCCGCCATGCCGTGGAGGGCCAGGGAAGCACCCATCGTCTGGTACGCCTCATAGGCTTTTGCCTCTGAAGCATGGCCGCACGGCACGATCACGCCCGGTACAGGCGGAGTGAATCTCTTGGCATCGGGCACAAACAGCAGGGCGGTGACGCAATGCTCCGGCTGGCTCTCGAAGATGACCTTCTCGACTGTGTACTCGTCACGCCGGACCGTGCCGGTCACCTTCGGGTTGAGCGGCGTCCTCTGGGGCAGTCCCCCAATGGCGTTGAGGAATTGCTCCCGCAGGTTCTTCTGGTAGGCCGCGATCTGCTCCGGCGTCTTCAACTGCTCATATCGCTGCCGCCACAATTCGAACCGCGATCGAGCCTGTTGTTGCAGGTACCGGGCCATCATCTCATCCGGCTTCAGATCGGACGAAGCGCCCAAAGCCAATCCGCAGGTAACGAGACCCATGACTGCTGCGACCGCAATTACTCTTCTCATTTCAGTTCCTCTTGAGAGTGCACACACTGTGAGTCACGTAGACTATCCGGCAAGCAGATCGTACAATCGAGCCTGGCTTTGGGCAAGTCTGCAAATCTCCTGGACTTGGGCAACGGTGTGGCTACAATGGCGGGTGCTGTGTCCGCGTTCGCGCGGATATGCTTCGTATGTCATTGCGAGGAGTGCCGCGACGAAGCAATCTCAGGCTTTGGGATGGGAGATCGCTTCGCTTCGCTCGCAATGACATGAAACGCCAGCTCATGTCGTTGCGAATAGGGGAGTGACTATGGGAGTCAGCGTTGCTGTCTTGGTGTGCCTTGCGACTATGGGAGCTGCAACGGCGGCCGCAAATGAACCACAAGCGACGTGGAAGGCGGGCCTTGCCGCGGTGGTCACGACGCCGGAACAGTCCATGTGGATGGCCGGATATGCGGCCCGGACGAAGCCTTCCGAGGGTAAGGTGCACGACCTCAACGCCAAAGCGCTGGCGATGGAGGATGCCCAGGGCAATCGTTTCGTGATCGTGACGGTGGATGTGATCGGTTTCCCCCGCGAGTTCCGGGACGCCGTGGAGAAGGAAGTCGGCGCCCGCTACGGGCTTTGCCCCCAGGGGCTGCTGCTCAATGCGTCGCACACGCACTCCGGGCCGGAGATCCGTGCGTGGCGGGCCACGCAGGCCTGGGACCTGCCCCCGGAGCAGATCGAGCTGGGCAGGAAGTATGCCGAGACCTTGCAGGTCAAGATCGTCGATCTCGTGGGCCGAGCATTGAAAGACCTCTCGCCGGCGCAACTGTCCTACGTACATGGCCGGGCGGGAGTCGCCATGAACCGGCGACTGCTGACTGAGCGAGGTTACACCATATCGCCCAACGCCGATGGACCGGTCGATCAGGATGTTCCCGTTCTGTTGGTTGCTACGCCGGATGGGAAGAGGATGCGGGCGATTCTGTTTGGCTACGCCTGCCATAACACGACGCTTGACTTCTATCAGTTCTGCGGCGACTATGCCGGGTTCGCCCAGCAATACGTCGAGGAGACGCATCCGGGGACGGTCGCTCTATTCATGGCGGGCTGCGGGGGCGACCAGAACCCGACCCCCCGGCGTACGCTCGAATGGGCAAAGCAGCACGGGCGGGCCTTGGCCAACGGCGTTGAGCAGGCCCTGGTGTCAAAGCCTCGCCCGGTGCGCGGCCCGCTGAAGCTCGCCCTGGGTGAGGCGACGCTCGAACTGGCGGCACCGCCGAGCATTGAGGAGCTCAAGAAGCAGGTGAGTTCCACCAACAAGTATGAGAAGCGGCACGCCGAAGAATTGCTCAAGGATTTGGAGGCGGGACGGACTCGTTCTACGTATCCGTATCTGGTGCAAGTGGCCCGGTTCGGAGACGATCTGACGATGGTGGCCCTGGCCGGCGAGGTGGTGGTGGATTACTCGCTCCGCTTGAAGGCGGAACTGGCCACCTCGGCTCCCGCGGGGAAAGGCCCGGCGATCTGGGTGGCCGGGTACTCGAACGAGGTCTTCGGCTACGTGCCTTCGCAACGGGTCCTGCAGGAGGGCGGGTACGAAGCCCGCGACTCTATCCTTTACTACGACATCACCGTGACACCGTTTACGCCATCGGTCGAGCAGAGGATTGTGGACAAGGTACATGAGTTGGCTCATCAGAAATGAAGTGTGATTGTTGATTTTCGACTTGGGAATCGGCAAGCAACGATCATACTACAAGAATCGAACTTCCAGAAAGGGTTTCGGTATGTCGCACGTGGCAGCATTGTTTATCGTGTTGGCGGCCGTCAACGCGGCTCCGGCTCAGGAGAAGCTGATCGCACGAACGTACAATTCGGGCTTTTCTCTGGCTCACGACACCTACAATGGGATGGGTACGGGCAGCGACGGCAAGATCTACTATGTCCTGTCGGCCGAACCGTTTGATGTTGGGGCCAAGATGTTCGGTTACGATCCTGCCACAGACAAGATCGAGTCTCTCGGGGATATCACCGAAGCCTGTGGCGAAAAGGACCTCAAGACGGTTGTCCAGGGCAAATCGCACGTCACGTTCGTGGAGCAGGGGGGCAAGCTCTACTTTGCAACCCACGTTGGCTACTACAGCATCATCGATGGGATGGAGAAGATTGGCATCCCGCCCCAGGGGTGGAAGCCCTATCCAGGCGGGCACTTCCTCGCCTATGACATGAAGACGAAGAAGTTCGAGGACTTGGCCAAGGCCCCGCGCGGCGAGGGGATCCTCACCATGACAATGGACACGAAGCGGGGACGGCTCTACGGCCTGACTTGGCCCGCCGGCCGTTTTCTCAGCTACGATCTGGCGAAGAAGGAATTGAAGGACCTGGGCCCGGTTTCGAAGGAAGGTGAAAACGGCAAGGGCGAGAACTACCGCACGCTTTGCCGCTCTTTCGCGGTCGATCCGGCGGACGGCAGCGTCTATTACACCGTCGGGGACGGCGAGATCTTCCGGTACCGCTACGACCGCCAGGCCATCGAGGTTGTGACCGGCGAAGACATGAAGAAGGACTACTTCGGGCTGTACGACCCGACCTCCGCCGGTCACATGGCGTATAACTGGCGGCAGACGTTCTGGTACGAGCCGGAGAAGGCCGTTTATGGCGTGCACGGCAATTCCGGCTATCTCTTCCGGTTTGACCCGCACAAGGTCCAGGTGGAGATCGTCGCCCGCATCACCTCATTGCCGTCCCAGCGAAGCGGCATGTTCGACCAGTTCAGCTATGGGTATCTCGGCTTTGCCCTCGGTCCCAACGGGCGGACGGTCCACTACCTGACGGGCGGCCCGATCTATGTGGATGGCAAGCGGCTCGCCGGCAAAGCCAAGACGGCCATGGGGGAATCCAAGGGGATGGAGGACCTCCACTTGGTGACATACGACATCCCCGCCGGCAAGTACACCGACCGAGGCCCGATCTTCTTCAAAGACGGCCAGCGGCCGTACTACGTGAACTCGATCGCGGTCGGAAAGGACGGCTCGGTGTATACCCTGTCGAGGATCACCGAGAACGGCCAGACCCGAACCGACCTGATCAGCATCCGCGGGCCGTTCAAAAGCAAGTAAGTGCCGATCTGATTTTACCTTGACTCTGTTCTGTGCGTTTGGCTGAACCGGATGTGCGGGCCGCTGTCCTCACACGGCCCACGGACGCTTGCGGTTCGCAGATGCTGCGATGGCCCGCCGGGCAAGCTCCGCATCCTGTTCTACCTGAAAATCGAACATGCCCACACAGATGAAATCGGCGCCGCTGTCAAAGGCGAACCGGA
>Ga0315275_10000655_pt1 | contig 28780 bp, 21 predicted proteins | sample YL17G03_0_MG_FD_205557 | JGI IMG/M metagenome (GOLD analysis project Ga0315275, IMG submission 205557) | Sediment microbial communities from Yellowstone Lake, YNP, Wyoming, USA - YL17G03_0 | ecosystem: Environmental > Aquatic > Freshwater > Lake > Sediment | place: USA: Wyoming | collected...
TAGCGGTTAATCTACTTGATGATCATCGCGTTCCCAGGATCCCATTCGGAACTCTACTGGAGGCCGGTCTTCTCGAACCGGGACAGAAGCTCTTCTTTTTCAAGGATGAGTCGATTGCTGCCATTATCTTAGCGAATGGAAAGATCTCATGTGGTGAAAAAACTGGATCAATTCACTCCATTGCTAAATTCCTTTCCAGTGATGCTCCAGTAAATGGATGGAATTGCTGGCTATACGAAGATCATGGAAAAAGGCAAAGTATTGACAACCTGCGTCAAGCCATGCAATGGGATAAGGCAGCGAAAATAGGTGGAAGATCAAATGAAAAATAACAGGAAATATTGGCTCATCCTCGGAATTGTTGGTTTGGTGATTGTGGTCATCGGAGCTTATTTCTGGACGACCAATTTAATGGATTCTGCCCAATCGTATCGTTCGCCGTTGGCAAATAATCCACCATTACCTGGTCACCCCCTCGGTAATCCAATCACCCACAGGGTTGTGATCGTCCTCGTTGATGCACTCCGTTTCGATACATCGACAAACACCTCTATAATGCCAACGTTAAGCCTCCTTCGGTCTCAAGGTGCTTCAGCAACCATGCACAGCCAGCCCCCATCGTTTTCAGCACCTGCGTGGACCTCTATCCTGACAGGTGCGTGGCCGGACATTAACGATAGCCAGCCCTTCAATCCCCCCGATGAGAATAGCGCACGCACATTTACTCAAGATAATATTTTTGAAGATGCACAACGAGCTGGATTGACTACTGCAGTCTCAGGATACATTTGGTTCGAAAAGATGCTTTCGAATAGTGGGATAGATGAAGGTTTTTATACTTCCGGAGAGGATAATGCAGCAGATAATGAAGTGATTAATGCTGCCATGCCTTGGTTTGTTGATGATTATCAATTAATCCTCATCCACCTGGATCAGGTAGATTTTGCCGGGCATGAGCAAGGTGGCCCGCAGGATCCAAATTGGAATGCTGCAGCAAGCCGCGTTGATACCATGATCCACAAAATAGTATCCATTCTTGATTTTTCACAAGATACATTACTCGTGATCTCCGATCACGGTCAGATTGATCGCGGTGGTCACGGTGGACCTGAGGCGATAACCCTTATCGAACCTTTCATTCTAACTGGTGCCGGGATTATCCCTGGAAAATATGGTGATATTAACATGGTGGATATTGCCCCTACCCTTGCAGTTTTATTGGGGACAAACATCCCTGCCAGCAGCCAGGGCAGCCCTCTGTTGAATATGCTTTCTTTGGTACCAGAGCAGGTATCTTCTATCAATAATGCAATCGAACTCCAACAAGCGCGCCTGTTTTCCTTATATACGGCAGCCATTGGTTCGTCCGCAAGAATTGAGGCCGGCGAGCCTGTATCAGCTTCCCAATCAGCCATAAACCAGGCTCGTCTGGCCCGGGTGGCGAAGGAAAGAATTTGGCGGAATGTATTGGCTGTTTTCCTGGCAATACTGCCGGCATATGCCATCTATCTTCGCAAGGACAGAAAGCTCATTTGGATGTTGGCTGGCTCCCTCTTATATATACTTCTTTTTATTTTTCGTTATGCGGTTATCGATGGACGTACTTACTCGCTTGCTTCAGTGGAAGGTGCCACCTGGCTTATCACATATACTGCCTCAACGGCAGCGATTGCAGGTATCCTTGGATGGTTAATCCCTATGATCGCCTTGAAAGTCATCCCAGGAAACCCGAGGAAATCTGCCGAGACAGTCGTCACCTATATCTGGTTAACCATCTATCTTCTTTCCTTGCCAATTCTTCTAAGTTTCGCCATAAACGGTCTTACCGTAACCTGGACTTTACCCGAGTTTTATTCCATGTATTTTGGTCTATTGTCATTAATCCAGGTGATGATAATTTCTCTCGTCGGTCTGGTTTTGATCGGGATCATGGTATTGATTTCCTGGTTTATCGGCAGATTAAAATCTCGTCCAATTTCCATGGATTGATCTCATTAGGGGAATCGAATTGACAATAATAAAGGAAGATATGAAGATATCCTTAACTGTAAACTCTAAGAACCACACGCCCGAAATCTCTCCTGGTGAAACATTATTCACTGTTTTACGCCGCCTAGGGTACTACGGGATAAAATTTGGCGATGAGCAAGGATTGAGTGGTGCCGATACCATATTATTGGATGGAAAACCAATAAATGCCGGTATCTTTTTGGCTGCTCAAGCCGAAGGGCATAACATCGTAACAATAGAAGGATTGGGACAGAATCCCGATCAAGGTTGGAAGAAAACAGAAGGGTTGCATCCATTACAACAAGCTTTCATAGAGACGGGCGCCATTCAATGTGGCTACTGTACCCCCGCACAGATCCTGGCAGCAAAAGCATTATTAGATAAGAATCCAACGCCAACCGAAACTGAAGTGCGCGAGGCAATCGCCGGTGTTCTTTGTCGATGCACTGGCTATCAAAAACCTACCCAGGCCATTCTCCGTGCAGCAGCCATCATGCGTGGAGAGAAAAGAGTCCCAATCGAAGATATTAATTCTCGTCCATATTCAGGAAGGTTCCAGCAGGTTGGGAAGCCTGTTATTAAAGTGGATGCATCCAAACTTGCCCAAGGGAAACCTGTGTTTACTGCAGATCTCAACCAGCGGGATATGTTGCATGCAAAAGTGCTTCACTCGCCACATGCTCACGCGATCATTGAAAGTATTGACACCAGGAAAGCCAAGAAACTACCGGGTGTACTTGCAGTTCTAACCTGGCAGGACCTCCCGCGGGTGGCTTATTCTACTGCTGGACAATCAGACCCGATTCCTGGTCCGCTTGATATGTTTTCCTTGGACAACAAGGTCCGTTTTGTTGGCGATCGCGTGGCTTTTGTTGCTGCTGTTACTCCTGAGATTGCTGACCAGGCATTAAAGTTGATAAAGGTTCAATACAAACTCCTGCCCCCGATCCTGGATCCACAGACCTCCATGCATCCTGGCACTGCACAAATTCACGATGAAATTGATTATGTAAATTTCGCTGATTCTGACCGGGAGAAGAATCTCGCTGCAAAGATAAGGATCGATATTGGCGATGTTGCAAAAGGTTTTTCTGAAGCGGATAAAATATTCGAGGCTGAGTACATTGTCCCTAAAGTACAACAGGCGCACATCGAACCCCATGTTGTGGTTACGACCTGGGATGAAGATGATCGGCTGGTCATCCGCACCAGCACACAGGTACCTTTCCATGTGAGAAGGATACTCTCCCCCGTTCTAGGGTTGCCTGTAAAACGGATCAGGGTGATTAAACCTCGCATTGGTGGTGGCTTTGGCGGTAAACAGGATGTGTTAATTGAAGATGTTGCCGCACATTTAACCATCGCAACCGGACGGCCTGTTATATATGAATACAGCCGTGAAGAAGAATTTACTGCTTCCCGTTCACGTCATCCGATGCGCATCCGCATGAAAACCGGGGTCAAGCATGATGGGACAATAACCGCCAATGAAATGTACATTCTTAGCGACACGGGCGCTTATGGCTGCCATGCCCTTACAGTAACTGGTAATACCGGGCAAAAATCCATGGCACTCTATGTCGGTGATGGCAAGTATCGAAAATCTCCGAACATCCGTTTTCATGCTGATGTAGTCTACACCAACACCATGCCTTCCGGGGCTTACCGGGGATATGGAGTTCCTCAAGGGTTCTGGGCAGTCGAGCGGCATATGGAACTGATTTCCCGCACCCTTGGTTTCGATCCCCTCGAATTCCGGATGAAAAATGCTGTTCGAACTGGCGAGTTTCACCCGTTCAGCACTGCCTGGAACGAAGGGCGAGAACCCCATCCGGAGACCATCCATACGGTTGGATTGGATCAATGCGTTCAACAAGGAAAGGAAGCCATTGGTTGGGAAGAGAAATATAATAATAAGAAATGGCATCAGAAATCTACTGGTAATTCTGCTCTTCGAAAAGGTATCGGAGTGGCACTCGTCATGCAAGGCACAGCCATCCCTTACTTGGATATGGGTGGTGCCTCAATAAAAATGAACGAAGATGGATCCTTTAACCTGCTCGTTGGTGCCACAGACTTAGGAACTGGATCCGACACGGTGCTCGCCCAGATGGCCGCAGAAGTACTTGGTGTCCCCACTGAGGACATCCTTGTCTACTCCAGTGATACCGATTTCACTCCCTTCGATAAAGGGGCGTATGCCTCTTCGACAACCTATATCTCCGGGACGGCAGTAACCCGCGCCGCGCAAATGGCTGCTTCACGCATAAAAATACGTGCTTCGAGGATGTTGTTGAATAAAGGGAATACAAATCCAGGAAAAGCCCCTGTTGAACCAGAATTAATACAATTGAAAGACGGAAGTGCCATGTCACCTGATGGACAGTCGGTTTCGCTCGCGGAGATTGCATTAGATTCCCTTCACCACAATGAACAGGAACAAATCATGGGTGAAGCCTCCTATGTATCACCATCCTCCCCTCCCCCATTTGCTGCCCAGTTTGCTGAAATTTCCGTTGACGTTGAGACAGGTATGATCACAGTGGAAAAACTGGTCATGGCTGTGGACGGAGGTGTAATTGTTAATCCCCAGACCGCCTCTGGTCAAATTGAGGGCGGCATGACACAGGCTCTTGGTTATGCAGTCTGTGAAGAATTGGCAATTGATAAAGAAGGCCAACCACGGGAACATGATTTTGGTGATTACCATATCTTTCGGGCAAATGAGATGCCTGAGTTGAAAACCCTTTTCATTGAGACCTTTGAACCAAGTCACCCATTCGGTGTAAAAGCGGTGGCAGAAATCCCAATGGATGGCGTTGCCCCTGCCGTTGGAAATGCTCTACTGGATGCTATCCAGGTGAATATCAACGATATCCCGTTGACGCCAGAAAAGGTCTGGAAGGCTCTTCAGCGAATTCGATGATGGCAGATCAAATCTATGTCATAGGTCATATCAATCCGGATACTGACACTGTCGCCGCTGCAATAGGGTATGCCTGGTTGCTGCGAGAACGCGATGGTGTGGACGCAATCGCTGCACGCGCCGGGGCGATCAACCCCCAGACTGCATGGGTATTGAAAAAAATGGGATTGGACGCTCCTTATTTAATGAATGACGCCTCCCCCCGTTTTGAATCAGTAACCCGCCGTTTGGACAGTATCACACCGGAAGCCCCCCTTCGGGACGCCTGGGCGATCGCTTCCAGAACCTGGGGTATCACCCCGGTTGTTTCTCTGGAAGGCACTCCTTTCGGCCTGGTGACAGGATCATCTTTATTCAAGTTCGTAAACTACTTAATTGGTCCCAATCCAACTCATCAAGACATTAGCCTGACAAAGATTTTGGAAACTCCCTGCCAGGAAGCGGCCAATACAAAAATTCCATTATTTCTCGCCTCTGTTCGTATTCGCGACACTCTCAACCGGATTTTACGCGAGGAAGGCGATGATTTCTTCGTAGTGGATGAAAAGGGATTGTACCTGGGTATCTGCCGTCAGCGCGACCTGCTCAACCCGCCTCGCCTTAAGGTAATCTTGGTGGATCATAACGAACCGCGACAGGCAATAGCCAACCTGGAAGAGGCAGAACTCCTGGAAATCCTGGATCATCATCGTTTGGGAAATCTATCCACGCATGTACCGATAAAGTTCAGTGTTGATATCGTGGGCAGCACCAGTACCCTCGTTTCTGAAAGGATTGAAGAATCAGGATTGAGCCCTTCCCCTCAAGTTGCAGGAGTACTGCTGGCCGGCCTTCTCGCGGATACATTAATTCTTACCTCGCCCACCACCACCGCTCGGGATAAAAAAGCTGCTAACCGCCTGCACAGGTGGGCAATTGCTCGTGGAGGACCCCTGGTTGGAGAAGATATTCAATCGTTTGGCAACCAAGTCTTGGGCGCCAGTGCTGGTCTGTGGACGCGCTCCCCCGAGGAAATCATCACCACAGATATGAAACTCTACGAGGCAGGTGGATATCGCTTCTTCATCTCGCAGGTAGAAGTAACCGACTTGATGCAATTATCTGAATATCTCGGAACATTAAGAAATGCTATGGTTGCACTGCGCGATAAGCGCGGGCTTGATTTCGCAATGCTCATGGTCACGGACGTGGTCAATGGTTCCAGTCGCTTGCTTATTGCTGAGGAACCGCCTCAACTCTCAGACTTGCCTTACCCTCCTCAACCTGATAACACCCGGCTTGCTGAGGGTATAGTGTCACGAAAAAAGCAATTGTTACCTGTGGTATTGGGATTATTGGAAAGGTGATGTGAGCAAATTTGATATCTTGAAGAAAGAGATTATTTGGGGGCTTCTCGGGGACGCTCAAACGAACAACTATGAAATTTCCACATTGCAAGGTCAGTTGCTCCACTGCATGAAATCCATTTAGGAATGCTGGATATTTAGATAATTGTTCTAAAGATAAGTTGAAGTATATATATTTGCTTGGGATATAATACAAACAGGATGTCAGTTTTTCAAAAGCTGTCCGACATTGAGAAGTCCCACCAACCTGCCGCTTTATGTACTGTAGTGAAAACAAGCGGCTCTGCACCGCGTCACAGCACAAGTAAAATGCTGGTTTATCCCGATGGGCATATCTATGGGACGGTTGGTGGTGGCGAATTGGAAAACCGTGTTAGAAAGGAAGCGCTGGCGTCCTTGCAAGATGGGCGTTCTCGTTTCCTTACATATAACATGACCGATCCGGCTCGCGGTGATGCTGGCGTATGTGGTGGTCAGGTGGAGGTATTCGTGGAACCTCTTCTTCCAAGTCCAATGGTTGTTGTAATCGGAGGCGGTCATGTGGGCAAGGCGGTTGTGCACCTTGCAAAATGGCTGGGGTTTCATGTGGTTGTTTCAGACGACCGTCCCGAGTTTTGTACCCCGGAAGCCAACCCGGATGCTGATGAATTCCTCCCAGTCCCTATGACCGAAATTCCCTTGAACCTGAATATCACCCCCAATACCACATTGATTCTCACCACGCGCGGGAATAATGTCGATATCGCTGGATTACCTGCGTTGCTTGAAAGCCAGGCTGGTTACATCGGGGTAATCGGATCACGAAAACGCTGGTCTGAAACCATTAAAAAACTAAACGATATTGGGATTTCCGATGAGCAGTTAAAACGCGTCCATTCGCCGATCGGGCTTGGGATAGGAGCCGAGACTCCCGAGGAGATCGCGGTCAGTATCATGGCTGAAGTGCTCATGCTGCGCAGTGGCGGTTCTGGAAAACAGATGCAGGAACCACGCTGATACTTCCTGGCAGCATGAGTAGGATGTGCATGGAGAAAGGATGATACTTTCCCTGACGGTCAGCGTAGATTAATCTGGATATAAGGCTTGTATCGTTAGACCGCTTCGAATATAATGAATTAAGCTATCTAAAAAGGAGAGACAAAATGGCTCGCATCTTTGATGTTATTGAATATTCAAACGAAATGACTGATGAAATCGTTCATCGCTTCCCGGATAATACGAGCGTTGGCGATTACCGCATCGGCTCTAATGTCATTGTGCGTGACGGGCAGGCTGCGGTCTTCTTCAGAGACGGGCAGGCATTGGATATGTTTGGCCCTGGGCGCCATGTCATCGCTACAGCGAATATTCCCAAGTTGATTGATTTCATTGGCAAAGCATTCAATGATCGAACTCCTTTCCCTTGCGAAGTCTACTTTATTTCAATGAAGGAATTCCCCAATCGCAAATGGGGTACCCCTCAGCCGATCATTGTCAGAAATCCAGGGATGGGCTTGGGTGTGGCTTTACTTCAGGGCTTTGGTACCTATAGTTTCCAGGTCAAAGATCCGCAGCAATTTGTCATCCAAATCGTGGGGAAACAAGCCACATTCAGGATCGATGAGATAGAAGAGCGTTTGCGCAGCATTCTTCTCTCGAAACTACAAGATACCCTGGGTGAATGGGCAGCAAAGTATGCGGTCCCGGAGATGATAGGTAAGACGATTGAACTTGGTGGATATGTCCGTTCGCTCGGCGAGGAAGATTTCAATGCGGTTGGTCTGACACTTAAATCATTCTACGTCGGTAACCTGAAACCATCGGATAAATCCGCTGAGGAATTGCGCGCGATGGGTATGCTCGACATGGCCACCTACACCCAGTTGCAGGCTGCAGACGCTATGCGTGATGCGGCTTCCAATCCTAGCGGCGGGGCTGGACTTACTGCCGGTATTGGCGCAGGAATGGGTATTGGCAATTTGATGGGTCAAGCCCTGCAGGGGGGAATGCAAGCTGGTCAACAGCAGCCCACAACCCCTGCTGGCGGTGCACCTGCTGGTGGGGCCATGTCTGATGTGATGACACCCAGCGAAGCAGCTGGTTTCCTGAAAGTCTCAGAAGAGGATGTATTGGCTGCAATTAAAGATGGCAGCCTTAAAGCCAAGAAGTTAGGTAAGGCGTACCGGATCAGTAAAGAAGCACTGGAAGAATTCTTGAAAAACTAGTACGAAACCTTAATTAATAAGAGAGTCCGGCAAAACCGGACTCTCTTATTTTTCCCCTTTATCCGTGGATATTCCATTCCAATTCTGCCACCACGTCTGCCACCGCTTCCAATACATCTCCAGCCAATACGGCAGCCGTGCTGCCTAGGATCTCAGCAGCAACAAGCCCAGCCTGTGCGTGAATGAATGCCCCTAAGCGTGCGGAATCATAGGCATTTAAACCCTGGGCTCGAAGACCTGTAATTACACCTGCAAGAACGTCACCAGTACCGGCTCGTGCCAGGGCAGGAGTGGCAATGGGAATAGTGGTTGTATATCCATCGGGAGAAGCAATGACGGTAAAAGCTCCTTTTAAGACGACCACGTGCCCCCATTGCGCTGAATAATCGCTCGCAATTTTCAAGCGATCTTGCTGGATCTTCTCGGTAGGAATACCGGTCAAAACCGACATTTCGCCAGGGTGTGGAGTGAGTATTGATTTTGTAGGCAGTAATTTTGGCCAATCATTAATTTTTGCCAACAATTTCAATCCATCTGCATCGACAACGAAAGGCGGTAGGATGGCGGTTTTTTGATTGTATTTAGTACCATTTGCCTGAACGAAGCCCATCCGGGAATGAGGGATTCGTCCAGAGGTTCCATCTAACAACTTTTCCAGAAATACCTTGGTTTCATTTTCCAATCCCAGGCCGGGTCCAATCAGAAGAGCGGATACTTGTTCCAGTGAATTGGTGAGCACTTCAACTGCTGCGGAAGCAATGGATCCCATTTCGTGCGGCAGGAGAATCCATGTCGCTTCGACCAATGATCCAGCAAGGATTGGATGTAAAGGTGCTGGAACCGCCAAGGTTACCAGCCCGGTGCCAACGCGGTATGCCGCTTTGCCTGCCAGCAAGGCTGCGCCGGTATAGTTCACTGAACCAGCTACAATTAAAGCAGTTCCGAAAGTTCCTTTATGTGCATCCGTTGGGCGATCAGGGAAAAGGCTGGAAAAAGATGTATCGCTTGCCACTTCATTATTAATTGCCGACCAGGATTTCAATCCATCCAGAGGACCAATATCCACTACCCGTAATTCTCCAATCAGGTCAAAAGCGGGAAGTTTAAGTAAACCTTGTTTAACTGCTGCCAGTGTAACAGTTGCGTCAGCAACCAGGCAATCTTCTGCGGCTTCGCCTGTGTCGCAATCCATGCCAGATGGGCAATCGACCGCAACAATCAGCGGTTGACCTTCAATTGATTCAAGAATTATATTAACCACTGCGAGTATTTCTGCGATATCTTTTTTTAAAGGAAGTTTGAAACCTGTTCCCAATATGCCATCCAGTACCACGTCGGCAGTTTCCAGAAATGCGGTTAGTTGTTGAAAATCCTGGTCCTTGTCCGCATGGTAGATTTCCCCATCTGCGTTTTCGAGCCGCTTGACAAGTGGATCACCGGAAGATTTTCGCTTTATGAGATAAGCTCGCGCTTTCCATCCTTTTTCTGCGAGATGGGTAAGCGCAACGAGTGTATCTCCTCCATTGTTGCCGGGTCCCACAAATCCCAAGACCTGGATATCTTCTTCTTCATCCAGGGCATAAGATAATTGCAAAACCTCACGGGACAAATTATGTCCAGCGTTTTCCATCATCATGTCGAAGGTCAAGCCTGTTGAATCGGCTTCGTTTTCTATTGCACGCATTTCAGCTATCGAGACAAGTTTCATTTGCTACTCTCCAGATCGTTAATCTACTAAAATCCTTCTTTTTACGATTCTAGCGCAATCCATTCAAGTCCTAATTTAGCAAGAATTTCTTTCGAGGGTTTACCAGTAACAGCATCCCATCCTCTTACTGCATAATATTCAGCAAGCATCTCTGAGAATGGTGGTACGTATCCGGCCGAACCACCTTTTTGATAGGGCTCCAGCAACGCTTTCGGTAATTTGTCGTTTACCTGTGTCAGCCCCATGCGGATATTGATCATTCTTTTGAGATTCCAGGCACGTTCGCCTGATAGAAATAGATCTTCAGTATCCCAGGAATAGCCACATACGGCATTAACCAGGTCAACGATATCGTTCACAGGTACATTTGCAAAAGTGCACATCACCATGGCATTAAATATTGTTCGCCAATCCTGGTGCCTGGCAACATTACGAGCCTTTTCTCTTCCTGCATGTCTTGGGTAGTACTGCATTCCAAGGCTTGAATCAGCCTGACCTAGATCCACTGTAAAATAATCTGATTGGTTGTGACATGCGCCTCTTGGTGATGTTGCGTACACCAATGCCATGCCCGAAAAACCCCTTGGATCGTGGTAAGGCACTTCAAGATCATTCACCTGCACTGCCTCGTCTTCTGCATTAAATCGGCGGCCAAATTCTCTTGATCCCCTGGCAAGGAAATTGCCAATTCCCTCTCGCCGGACGATCATTCCAAGTAGTCTTTCCACAATTTCTATATCACCCCACTTCAAGATAGCGCCACCTGTATCTTTTGAAGTAATTATTCCTTTATCAAATAAATGAAATGCAAAGCCGATTATGTTACCTGCACTGATAGTATCCATCCCGTTCCGGTCACACAATTCCCCCATGCGGGTGATCGAAGCCAGGTCGCTGTTAAGAATATTTGGACCAAAACCTGCAAGTGTTTCGTATTCCGGTCCCTTCCGTTTTACTCCGTCTGAAAGGCTGACAACTCTTCCACAGGCGATCACGCAAGCATGGCAAGCACTTGTTCCGGTAAGAATCGTCTCAGCCATGGTTGATCCAGAGACCTTATCAACCCCTTCAAAAATGCCTGAGGAGTAATATTTCTTTGGCATTGCACCCAAATAATCAGCGTAATCCGCTACGCTGGCAGTTCCCAGGTCGTGGAAAACCCGACTCATGTTATCGTTCTTGAGAGCCCGGTTTGAGGCTGAGCGTAAAGCAGCGAATAATGTTGGTTCTGCAATGGGAACCTTCTTCGACCCTCTAACCGCGATGGCTTTCAAATATTTTGCTCCAGCGACCGCACCCAATCCTGTTCGCCCTGCTGCCCGTCCATGATCACAGATAAAACCCGCGAATAAGATGCCATTCTCGCCGGCAGGTCCGATGGTAAGAACGCGCGTTCCAGGGATTCCGCTTTCATTCTTTATGAAAGTCTGGGATTCATAAGTATCCATACCCCACACTTTGCTTGCATCGCGGATCTCCACGTGATTATCGTTAATCGATAGGTAAACGGGTCGATCTGCCTTTCCCTCGATCCATATCCCATCAAATCCGCAAAAGCGCAATTCCGGCCCCCAGAAGCCTCCGCAGTTGGATTCCGCCCACAATCCTGTCGCAGGGGATTTACCGCAGACCACAAAACGACCAACGGCTGGTCCAGCCGTCCCGGTAAGAGGTCCATTCAGGAATAGTAACGGTGATTTCGGTGAAAAGGGATCCAGCTCTTTTGTCAGTGAAGGATAGAGCATGCGAGCAGCCAGGGATGCGCCACCCAGGTAATCTCGCTCCCAATCCTCGGGAATTTTAACTTCAGAAATGTCCCCAGTAGATAGATTGATCTTCAGAATTGGTTGCATGATCAGGAAATCACTTCAGTGGTGATGTCGCGACAACAACGGACAAAATCTAGAACGGTCGGTACATTACGCATCATGTACGCCAGACTCCCATGGACCTGCAACTTGCGTGTCATCATGGCCTGCATGGGATCAAGTTCCCCCTTCATGATGCGAGCGATGTCTTGATATGTCGCCGTCAATAAGAACTTGGGTTTGTTGACAGGTGTTTCAGTATAGATTTCGGTCTTTCGGCACTTGCCATGCCAGAGATCCAGGTAATAGATTATCCGTTGCGTTATGGGACCGCTGGGTATAATGTCTACGCACATATCACCTTCCCAATTCCTGGCGATTTCTGCGTATTGTTTGTCAGTATTCAATTTTTCTTCTAGAATTTGCAGCCACTCAGGGCTTGGGAAAATCACAGTCATGTAGACTCCTTTGTAGAACGAACCAAAGTGATTATATCATTCCACTTCTTTCAACTGTTGCAAGACTAGGAAAAGTAATTTCCATTTTCCTCTTGCCATAATTCGAAAGATGGTCTATGCTTATATGACCAAAGGAGACAGGCACCAAATCCTGACCTCCATCATCAGAAACGGCCATATCAGAACAAAAGGAGAGAGAAGAGATGAAAAGAACCACGATCATACTGAGTATTCTGGCTCTTGCAGGTCTTGTTTTAACTGCTTGTTCACCAAAGAGCACAGGTGGAACCGGAGGCGGTAGCGCTGCGAGTGGAATGCCCGATCTTGGCGGACGAACGATCACTGTTGCAGTGGAAAACGCATACCCTCCATTCAACAGTATTGATGAAGCCACCAATAAGGGGGTCGGCTGGGACTATGATGCGGTTCGAGAAATCTGCCGGCGCCTTAATTGTGTACCAGAGTTCAAAGAAGTCGCCTGGGATGGTCTCTTCCCTGCCATGAACGCCGGGGAATACGATATGGCCGCAGATGGGATCACATATAAGAGGCTACGCGCCTGGGGTGTCGATTTTTCAATCCCTTATACTCCCGTATCCCAGGCATTATTGGTTCGCGCGGATGAGACACACACGCTGGATGAATTCAAAACCGATACGAATCTAAAAGTCGGTACTCAGATCCAGACGACCAATTATGATGCCGCGGTGGCAACATTCCCCGGTAAAGAAATTGTTGCATTTGAGGACTTCGGAGCTCCTGTCCTTGCGTTACTTTCCGGTGACATTGATGGGGTGGTGATTGACGACGTCGCTGCCTACGGTTTCATGCAAGCGAACCCTGACCAATTAAAGGTTATTTCCTACTTTGAGACCGGGGAATTCCTATCCTTTGTTTACCCCCCTGGCAGCGATCTTATTAATCCGATCAACGCTGCACTGCGGGCTATGAATACCGATGGCACACTGGCAGAATTAAATGCCACCTGGGGTCTTGCAGATCCCGGAGCCGCTGATTATAAATAACCCATTCAGAAGCCGTTTCTGAAACACCGGCAAGATGGGGGCAGATGCCCCCATCTTGCCTGATTTTCAATCCGGAGGCACACATGCAAACTAATATCAATAGAAAGCGCCATGGACTAATTCCTATTGACATTAATATATCCAAATGGCCCTGGTGGGCAGTTGTTCTCGTTCTTGCTGGACTTGCATTATCCATTCTTATTTTGACTTCAAAGAACTACATGGACACCTTCATTTACCTGACGATAGGTGTCAAGTCTACTTTGCGGATCACTCTGTTTTCTTTTACGATGGCCACAATCCTTGGCCTGATAACAGGTTTGGCCCGGGTTTCGAAAAATCTCTTCCTTTACAATATATCCACCTTATATGTTGAAATCGTGAGAGGCATCCCCCTGGTGGTTCTCATGCTTTATATCGCGTTTGCATTGGTCCCCGTTCTGGTGGAAATGATAAAATCGGTTGGCGCGTGGGGAATATCCAACTTTCCAGCTATTGGTCTCTTCCGATCGCTGGCATCATTCAGCATCCGCGTGGTATCAATGGAAGGGCGCGCGATTATTGCCCTTGGATTTGGTTATGGCGCCTACGAAGCTGAAGTTTTCCGCGCAGGTATTCAATCGATCAGCAAGGGACAGGTGGAAGCAGCCAAATCACTGGGTATGACTAATATCCAGGCTATGCGGTTCATAGTATTACCCCAGGCCGTCCGTCGCGTCCTTCCTCCTCTCGGAAATGATTTCATAGCCTGTTTGAAAGACTCCTCTCTAGCCACCGTATTGGCAGTCCCCGAATTGACCCAGATGGGTCGATTACGACGTGCCACTACGTTCCGGGTCATGGAAACATTCAACGTGATTGCTTTCCTATATTTGTCGATGACCCTGCTTCTATCCAGTATTGTCCGCTGGCTCGAAAAGAAATTAAAGATCGAAGAATAACCAATTAAATAAGCCGCCCAAAGGCGGCTTATTCTTTGATGCGCTGGGGGGGACTTGAACCCCCACGCCTTGCGGCACATGGCCCTCAACCATGCCTGTCTGCCAATTCCAGCACCAGCGCGTAAGCAGGTCGTATTATAATCAGGATGCTATAGATGTCAAGCAAGACTTTCCCCTTGACAGAAAATCGTGTGGATAACACCTGGTAAGGAGATGAAGGATGAATCGTATAGTTGTTGATGCGATGGGAAGCGATGATTTTCCTACTCCCGATGTTATTGGCGCGGTCCAAGCAGCTCGAGAATATGGTGTTGAAATTATCCTTGTCGGTGATGAGAAGATGGTTGCACCGGTGCTTTCAAGTCAGGATCCAGGCAATCTACCCATCCGCGTTGAGCATGCGCCAGAAATGTTGACCATGGAAGACAAAGGCATGGCTTTGGTGTTGAAAGCGCGCCGGCCAAATTCGAAGAATTCCATGGCGATAGGGATCGATTTGGTAAAGAATGGTCTGGCGGATGCGTTCGTCACTGCCGGTAATACCGGTGCTGCCGCAGTGACAGCATATTTCAGGTTGGGCACAATCCCCGGTGTAGACCGCCCGGGTTTAGCCCCTGTCTTCCCCACAGCCAGCGGTTCCTGTGTTGTGGTGGATGTAGGAGCCAACCCTGATTGCAAACCGGAAAACCTACTCCAGTTTGCCATCATGGGTAGCATCTATGCGCAAAACGTACGTGGCGTCAAGAAGCCAATCATTGGTTTATTGTCCAATGGAGAGGAGGCTGGGAAAGGCAATGACCTGGTGAAACACGCTTTTCCACTTCTAAAGAATTCCAACCTGAATTTCTACGGCAATATCGAAGGAAAGGAACTTATCGGTGGCCAGGTGGATGTGGCTGTAACCGATGGTTTTACTGGCAATATCTTATTGAAATCAAGTGAGGCGGTAGCCAAGCTCCTTATGGATAAGATCAAGGCAGCCATCCAGACAGGAAGCCTGTCTGCAAAACTCGGCGGCTTGCTGGTAAAACCCGCCCTCAAGGGGATCAAGAAATTGATGGACCCCTCCGAGGAAGGAGCCGCTCCATTGCTTGGTGTTAATGGTCTTGTTTTTATTGGGCACGGTCGTTCAGACGCCACTGCCATTAAGAACGCCGTTCGTGTCGCGAATAATGCTGTCAATTCTGCTGTGTTGGACACCATCCGTACAGCAATTGAACAATCCCTTATGAAACAGAGGCAATAATGAAAGTAGTCACAAATTCCAAGTTGATCAAACGCAATGCCAAGATCGGGCAGTATACCAGCATCGGGGCGCTGGTTGTCCTGGGTATCGGTCTGTTTATATCCTTCAAGATGCCAGATAAGTTCATCTACTCACTGGCGGCCTTGTTGCTCGGTTTTTTCATGTCCCAGATAGGGATGTACTACGGAAACCGCTGGGGGCGCAGCCCCCGCCCCGACGAATTGATCGACAAAGGGTTAAAAGGATTGGGGCGTGAGTACACGATTTATCACTATGTCACCGCAGCTCCACACCTCCTGGTCGGCCCGGCTGGCATCTGGACTTTGATGCCCTATTATCAAAGCGGGGCGATTGTTTATGAGAAAAAACGCTGGAAATCAAAAGGTGGCGGATTTATCCAATCCTACCTCAGGTTGTTTGGCCAGGAAAACATGGGCCGGCCTGAAATCGAATCTGCAGCCGAGGCAGATTCTGTTAAGCGTTATCTGAGTCGTTTGCTCCCGGAAGGAAGCGAGATCCCGCAGATCAGATCCTTATTGCTTTTCACCAGCCCAAAAGCGGAATTAAAAATTGAGAATGCACCATTACCTGCGATTACTCCCAAGGATCTAAAAGACTTTATGCGGGATAAAAGTAAAGAGGCATCGATCAGCGACACTTCCCTCGATCTTCTCCTCCGTTCCCTTCCGAAACCGGATAGGGAGGAATAACAAGAACATAATTCAACTTTTGACGGGTTATGGGGAAACCCGTCAAAAGTGGTTTATGTTACACTTGTTCTATGATACCCATCGTTTCATTGGATCTCGAAACCACCGGTTTGGATCCTCACAAAGATGCAATTATTGAAATTGGTGCTGTCCGGTTTTCCGGGAATCGAACGGAAGACGAATTCACTACCCTCATAAACCCCGGTCGACATATACCGGAATTCATCTCAGGTCTAACCGGTATCAGCGACGAGATGGTTCGTCAGGCACCTATGATCAGGGATGTTCTTGATGAACTTGGTGCCTTCGTTGGCGATGCTCTCATCCTTGGTCATAACATTCAATTTGATCTATCTTTTTTACGAAAATTTAAATTATTCGAGTTGAACGAAACCGTCGACACGTACGAACTTGCAGCAGTATTAATGCCTTCTGCCAGCCGTTACAACCTTGGGGCGCTGGGTCTGCAACTCGGAATACCTCTGCCTGCAACTCACCGCGCTCTGGATGACGCCCGCCTGACTGCAGCAGCGTTCCAAAATTTACTCGCCCAGGCTTGTGATCTACCCGTTGATCTATTAACTGAAATTGTCAAGTACGGTGAACCAATCGCCTGGGATGGAGCCTGGGTTTTTTCTCATGCGTTGCAGATGAAAGGGGGAAAGATTTCCCGGGTTAAATCTGAAAAGAGCCAGGTTGGAAAGATTCCCCTTTTCCACTTTGATAAAAAATCGGTCTCCTCACCACCACTGGAAGTTCCAAAGGAGCCTATCCCAATTGATCTCGACGAAACAGCCTCAGTCCTTGAACAAGGAGGTCCTTTTTCAAAATTCTTCGAAAGTTATGAAAATCGCCCGGAGCAAGTGGATATGCTTCGGGCTGTAACGAATGCCCTAAATAAGGGAAATCACCTGATGGTTGAAGCAGGTACCGGTGTTGGAAAATCATTTGCCTATCTGGTGCCAGCTGCGCTTTTCGCACAAAAGAACAACACCCGGGTTGTCATCTCCACCAACACGATAAATCTGCAAGATCAATTGATAAAGAAGGATATCCCAGACTTGTGTGCCGCCCTTGGATTGGATCTTAGGGCTGCGGTTCTTAAAGGACGTTCGAATTACCTATGCCCGCGCCGCCTGGATCTGATGCGTCTGCGCGGTCCCTCGAATCCTGATGAACTGCGTGTTCTGGCAAAAATATTGGTATGGTTGAGAGCCAATTCCAGTGGTGACCGCACCGAGATCAATCTCACCGGTCAATCCGAACGCGATATCTGGATCCATTTGTCCGCCGAGGACGATTCCTGCACCAGCGAGACTTGCCTTGAACGTACTGGTGGTGCTTGCCCCTTTTTCCGAGCCAAGCAGGCATCTATGAATGCACATATCCTGGTTGTCAACCATGCATTATTGTTAATTGATGTTGCCACCAACAATCGTATCCTACCAGAATACGAACATGTAATTATAGATGAAGGTCACCACCTGGAATCTGCTACTACGGATGCACTTTCATTCCACTTAACCCAGTTTGACCTGGATCGATTGATCCATGAAGTGGGAGGTTCTGGTTCTGGCATACTGGGTAAGATGCTAACCGGCACGCGTAGTGAACTACGCCCGTCTGATCTTGCTGATCTGACCTTACGGATAAGCCGCGCCACTGATCTTTGCTTTCGTTTCCAGGAACAAAACCGTCTGTTCTTCAATTCTCTTTCGGAATTTATCTCCTTCCAACGTGAGGGGCAGCCTCCCAGTAACTATACCTACCAGGAACGCATTCTGCCTTCCACTCGGACGCAACCTGGTTGGGATGCAATAGAAATCTCCTGGGGTGCTGCAGATGAAACTCTCGGTTTGCTTCTTTCAATCCTGGTGGAAATTCAGAAGATTGCGGCAGAACTTTATTCGGATGGAAACGAAACCCTGGAAGATGTTGTCAGCAATCTGGGGACTCTTTATCGGAATCTTATCGAGTCAGAGAGCACGATTGCCGCGATGATTTTCAGTCCTGATGCTGATTATGTTTATTGGGTGGAGGTCAATCCTTTTAACAACAGGATTTCTTTAAATGCCGCACCCATCCGGATCGGATCTTTGGTGGAAAAATACATCTGGCATGATAAACGGTGTGTAATCCTTACTTCAGCAACATTAACCACACATTCAGAATTCAATTACCTCCGCAACACCCTGTCAGCCGATGAAGCTGAGGAATTAGCCCTTGGTTCTCCCTTCGATTACGAGAACTCAGCATTACTTTTTATCGCTAACGATATTGCTGAACCTAATTCCCCTGATTATCAACGCCATCTTGATAAAACACTTGTCGCATTATGTAAAGCAAGCGGCGGTCGCACACTTGTGCTGTTTACATCCTATGCCCAATTAAAACGCACCTCGAAGAATATCTCTCAACCGTTGTCATTGAGCGAGATTACAGTATATGAACAGGGAGAAGGTGCTTCACCCAATGCATTGCTCGATTCTTTTAAAAGCGCAGATCGCGCTGTCCTCCTGGGGACGCGCTCTTTCTGGGAAGGGGTGGATATCCCGGGAGAAGCACTTTCCGTTCTTGTCATAGTAAAATTACCATTTGGAGTGCCCACGGATCCTTTGATAGCAGCGCGATCAGAAACTTTCGAAGATCCTTTCAATGAATATCATTTACCTGAGGCAATTCTTCGTTTTCGCCAGGGATTTGGACGGCTTATTCGCACACAATCGGACCGTGGCGTGGTCGCAATCCTCGACCGGCGGGTACTGACAAAAACCTATGGAAAACTATTCATCGAGTCCCTGCCGCGATGCACCCTTCAAGTAGGTCCGCTGGGCGACTTGCCCAGGGCAGCAGCCAAATGGTTAAATGTCTAATATTGGAGACTTTATGGACCAATTAAAATATGAGATTCTTGTTGAAGTCTTTGGAAGGCTGGAAGCTGAGTTGATTGAGAGTTACCTGGAGGCTCAAGGGATTGATGTCGAACTTGTCCAGGAATCTATCGGACATTCGGCTTACCCGGTTACTGTGGATGGGCTCGGTCGCGTCCAATTATTTGTCCCCAAGGAAAAGCTAATCGAGGCGCGTGGATGGCTGGCTTCTTACCAGACCGGAGTTATTGAGGAATAGAGGGGAAATTGCTACTAATTATAATAAATCCACAATAGGCGCAGGTACTCTGCACCTATTGTGGATTTCCTTTGCTAGTTAAATAGTTGTATTCTTATTTCTTGCTTTTCAAATAAAAGGAATACCCCACATACGTGCCGATGCACAATATCAGGGCGATTAAGAAAATCAACCAGCCCTCTGCAAACGCCTGCCCAATGGCGCTGAATGCAGAAGCGCCGCTATTGAACAGAGGTATCCAAAGGATTGTCAAGACAAGTGCAAACACCGTGGCAAAAATCGCGACTGTCCATATTGCCATTCTCTTTAGTTTCTTAGAATTGTCATTCATGAAATCCTCCTGAGATTTTGTCCAATGGAAAAATTGTATCATGCTTTCGACCGAAGCATGTTTACATTTACCTTACTTATTAATTTTGATCCAGACATCGTTCCCTTCCTCGATAACTTGAATATCGAGGGTTCTTTCTGAAACCAATTCACTGATTTCCTTCCGGCTGAGGAAATGGCTGCGCATCAATAATATCTTTTCTGCGGCGGCGATTAGTTTCACGACCAATTTCCGGATATCAGGTTCAATGATTAATAATACTCCCGCAGGGGAAAGGACTCTCCATAGTTCTTGGATGGTTGTACGCGAATTATAGACATGGTGAAGCGCGTCGACCATGATGATCCGGTCGAAAGTATCAGATGCAAATGGGAGGTGTTCCACAGGAGCCCTGGTCGCTGCAAGCCCTTTTTCCACAACATATCTCAACATCGGATGTGAAATATCGTCAACAACGATTTTCTGAACATATCGACGAAGGGACTCTGCCACTCTCCCGGTACCACCACCGGCGTCGAGCAGCATCATTTGAGGTTTTAGGTCAAGCAGGTCAAGCAATCGAGCCGGAGGGGAGAACGCCGGCATCCGGTTATATAATCCCGAGATGATGCCAAAATGATCAATGATCATTCTACGGTTCCAGAGTCAGGTAATCCTTGATGCGATCAAATGTAGCCTGTCCTAATCCAGGTACATTAAGAATATCCTCGATGCTTAGGAAAAGACCGTTCTGGATACGGTAATCAACAATCGCCTGCGCCATTGTCGGACCGATTCCTGGCAAGGCTTCCAACTCAGAAACCGAAGCAGTATTAATATCCACTCGCCCTGCGTTGACGTGGCTCGAATTGACAATTCCGGGTACATCAATATGCTGCCCGTCTGTTACCAGTGATGCCAGGTTTATCCGCTCTGCCTCTGCCCCGGATACCAAACCTCCTGCAGCCTGGATCGCATCCTGAACCCGGCTGCCATCCGCAAGGATATAGACTCCCGGGGATGCCACTGCTCCACTCACATAAACTGTCAACTGACCGGGTGTTGAGGTTGGTAATAGCGCCACTGGCTGTCCTCGCGGCCTTGATGCAAGTAAGATAATTCCTGCAGCCAACAGGCCGATAAAAATTCCCAATACTATATTCAGAATATTCTTCATTTGAATCCTCAATCCAAGCGCATGATCATCAACCGGTTTTCGGGTTTTGCATCCATGTTAATAATCCGTTCTGCACGATAGATTCTGTGAAAGTAATTTGGCATCTCAACAGGTTTAATTGGATGAAATCCGAATTTCTGATAGAAATCGGATAATCGTGTCCGGCACATTAGATACAGCGGGCGCCTGGGTTCTTCAATAAGCAGCCTTGAAATGATCTCACGCGCCACTCCGCGACCTCTGCTCTTTTCCTCTACGGCAATGGATGCCATTTCCTGGGAGCCATCCCCATGCGGTTTGATCTGCCCGCATCCCAGGAGGTCGCCTTGAGGCGTCTCCGCGATATAAAATCTCCTCCAATCCAAACCAAGTGGATTAATATGAACCATATGAATTAACCGTTTTATTCCCCGATTATCCTTCGCGAGCGCTCGCCGTACAATGAATTCATCCAAGGAAACCTGCCGCGACAATTATTGTAAATGATGCAACAAACCAATGAATAAGTAATGGGTATAGAAATGATCTTGTGCGCCATGCTACCCAGCCAAAAGCAAAACCGCCGAAAATTGTCGAAAGTGTCTCTACTTCTGGTTTACCTATATGTGCCAGCGCAAACGGGACTGCCTGGAGCCAGATTGCTTCCGGTCCAAATCGTCTTGCATAGCCAAACAACAGCCAGCCGCGAAAAAAGAATTCCCAACCAAAAAGGTCTAGAAACGTATTCCAGGGTAACCCGGTGGCGAGCGGTTTATAATAATCTTGCATGGAAGGAGCCCCTCGACCAATAAGCCATAAAATTGGCGTGATAAGCGTGATAGCGCATAAGGTGATTATTATTCCTGCCTTCCAATCGCCAAAAGTAAAGCCATAATTCTTCGGATTCTCTCTAAACAACACCAGAATGAAAAATATGGGGATTATGAAATACAGGATTGTTCGATCAAGCACTTTCATTGAGATATTGCTGAAATCCCAGGCAGGGAACCATTTATTCCATGGTAACAAGGGGTAATGGTAAGCATCCGCTATCAACAGCAGTGTACTCGCGATAGCAAGAATGGCAATTTTCCAATCCAAATGAAGTTTCTCGCCGAATAATTTTCTCATAGATCCTGCTTTAATATGAAAAATACGCCTGGTTTCCATTCGGACCAAATAAAAGCGCGATCTTGTCAGAATCACGCCACAATTCCAAACCCCAATTGGCGAACAGCAGTAAGATCGCAATCAATGCCAGAATAATTGCTGCCTTCCCAACCTGCGTCCCTTTCCACCTCGCGCGCAAGGACGACCAACCTCCATCCCAGAATTGAGCTGAGAGGATGGCCAGGAAAGGAACGGTGGTCAAATGGAAACGATCCTCTGCAATGATTAATAAGTGAGGAAGTATGTAGCCAATTAGAAATAATGCCAGAATCCATGTTGCTGAGCGCCATTTAATAGTCGCCAAGCCCATCACTCCTGATGTGCTGACCATGACAAACGGCAGGCAAAAGAGAATATATATCATTCCTAGTACAGGAGAAGAAATATATCCAAAATAATTATTGGAATAGAAATATGTCAGGATTCGTTTCTCTAATCCGAAGAAATATCCTGCCCTCCTAAACAATAAATAGAGCGTTCGTCCTGGATCTGCTTTAATGAATTCAAGAGTTTTTTGAATCCCGATTTGATCCCTCTCAGAATCATTCATCATTGTCATTAAATCCAGTGACTGCGGGTATTGAAAAGTACCGGTCCCCAAAGGGTGGTAACCTAGGTAGAGATCGTAACCAATGGCAGATTCAATTCCGGTTACCTTTCCATATAATAGCGAGTTGCGTACCATCCAGGGAGCAATAATTATAAATATTACCGAAAGAGTTATTAAGGCTTGCTTGTGTGATTTTAAGCAATGCCAAACCCAGAATATTGCCAAAATGGCAAAAAGCTGCGCAACTGAACGAGTCAGGCAGGTCATTCCTATCAGTACACCAGATAGAAGAAACCAGCGGTTCCTGACAAGAAAATATCTTGATTGTTCAACTCCAGGATTATTCCTTGGAAGACTATCTTTCGCTTTGAGTAAAACCAATAATGAACATAGCACCAGGACAAAAAATAGATTTTCAGTTGCCAGGGATAGTGGATATATTACCAACATTGGGTACAAAGTTATTACCCAGGCGGATACCCGGGCAGCACGTTTCTTTGCTGGAAACAAACGGAGCGCCAGGGTGTATGTCAGCGGTGCCAGAGAAGCAGCAAGCAATGCTTGGACCAACCTCGCAATAAAATACCGTTTTATTCCCCTGCCAAAAATAAAATATATCACCGCTAGAAAAGCAGGGTAAAGAGGTGGACGAAATGATGTCAGTACTCCTCGAGGATCGTAATCTATTGAAGTGAGATCAAGTTGAAGATAAGGTAAAACAATAGGTAAATCCTTCTCTGCATACCAACGATAACCATCTCCAGACGCGATCGAGCGCGCCAACATATCATACTGAAACATGTCATCAAGACCAATTCCCATATCGCGCGTAACGATCACAGGAACCAGCCGAAAGAGAAGCGCGACAATAAAGATGAAAACAGGGAAATTCCCTTTAATTCTCCCCAAGTTTTTTACGACCAACTGTCCCATGGATCCTTTCTTCACAATCCGTTCGAAAAGTCGTTTACTTGCCAACTTATATCATTCAAATTTGCATAATCTCACAGTCTTAATTATTCCTCATAGAATATCTAATCGTAAGATTGCTTAACAGCCGCCCGGAAACTCTTATGAGCAGATAACATATCCGGTGTGCTCAGCTCGATCCGTAATCCATCCAACCGCTTCGCCCCTGGAAGGCGTACCGCGCGATCGGCGGATTCGGGTTGACGAAATTCTATTGTAACAATGACTGGTTTTTCTACAACGAATGGCTTGGGAGCTGTTCCCTCTTTCAGTCGCAGGACTGCTTTCTTTGACGCTTCGCGGATCATCTTTAATGTGTTTTTCATTGGAAGACATTCGGCAGAAAAGTAACCCGAAGCCTGTTTCACTATAACGGTTTCCAATGATCCAAGCAGCTCAACTGCCTGAGCGCAAGCAGTCTGATCTCCTGAAATCATCAGCACCGGTACATTAAAATGACCCGCAACGGCGGCATTTAAACCATATTCCCCAACGAGAACGTCATTTAACCAAACATTCGCAATTCGTCCACTAGACCAAGTATGTGCCAGGACTGCATTCTCAGATCCACCTCGAGCGTGATATCCAATGAAAATGACGCCCGATGTGTTCGAATCCACTCCCTGCATCATGGACAGGGGGGAAGAACCTCCTGAATTTAATTTTGCATCCGGGTTCAAATCTTCTATCAGGATATTGGTCCCATCACCGTGCCCATCGACAACGACAAGATCCTCTGCTCCGGCTTCTTTTGCCCCTGCGATCGCTTCATTTACTTCGTTTGTCATGATCCTTCGAAAACGCGTGTACTCGTTATGGGTTGGGTCCGTCTCCTCCCATCTCGTGATTCCCGATATACCTTCCATATCAGCTGCAATCAAAATTTTCATTCTTCCTCCCGGATATTAATCCCTAGAAAGATTATTCCGTATTGGACCTGTCTCAGGAACTGGTTGTTCTGATTCCAATTCAAATAGTATATACGAATTCGAATATAAAACAAGTCAGCTGAAGCTATAAAATAGCCATGCTATAATCTACCTCACTATCACTTCCCTTATCGCATCGGACTCTATGCAACCTAGTTCAACCAGGAAGAAAATTGGGTGGAACCAATACCGCTGGCTGATAGCCATTATCGGAATGCTCCTGATGGTGGTTGGTCAGGCTGTGATTTCCCGTTCAGTGCCGCCTTCCACCAAACCCACACAATTTGGACTGTGGTTGAATGGCGTCCTGCATTCTGGTATCCCCAGCATTGATAATGTCATAAATGGAATTCCAATATTTATTATAGGGTGCTTCCTTCTCGCGCTTGCACTTAGAGGGATTAGGTTATTACCCATTGAGAATGGATTTGAGAGCAGGAGACCATTTGCCTTCAACATGGTCGCCTTTGCAGTACCAGGTATTTTTTTCGCGGTCGCATTATTTGGAACTACCCTCTGGTCCCTGGTCCATCTCGAATACAAGAATTGGATGATCGTTGGGTGGCTTGCAAGCGTTTTGATTATTCTTGGCGCGATAGCGATCTGGGATAATCGACGTGGGATAAACCTGTCACCAGGATTACCACGCAAGGACATCCTCTGGATTCTTGGATTAATGATTTTTGCGCTTGTGCTCGGAGTCTACCGCCTCCAAGCCATGCCTGATTCCCTGATGGGCGATGAGGGCTACTTCTGGACTGCGGCGCGCGATATTGCAGAAGGCCTCTTCAAACCTCCAATTTTTACAGTAGGAGTGTACACATTTCCTGTATTAAGTACATATATCCAGGCCTGGATTCTTAAGGTTTTTGGGATCAGCTTATGGGGCTGGCGTCTCAGTTCGGTTCTGTCAGGAATCGTTACAATCGTTCCTTTATACCTGCTAGCACGGGATGGATTTAACCGTAAGGTTGCCATCGCATCTTCCGTTGCGTTAATCATTAGTCCTTACTTCCTTGCTTTTACCCGGTTGGGTTATATCAGCATCCAATCGTTATTCCTAACGACTTTAGCCGTGTACTGGCTGTATACGGGCTTAAATCGAGACAGCCATCTTTACCTGTTCCTGGCTGGTTGTGCTTCTGGACTTGGCTTTTATACATTCTTTTCTGCACGAATAAGTATCCTGATTGCGCTTTCGTTTATTGGATTCATGTGGTTGGGGAAGAAGATTAATCTCCGAAAAGCAGCGTTTGCTATCATCCTGGTGGGGATTGGTGCTCTACTGATTTCAGGACCCTATTTTCTTTATGGATCCAGCCATGACGCCAGTGGAATGAGTTACAAAATATTTGAAAGTCTGTTTTTTAATATTTTCTACGGCAAGCAGTATTTTTCTGAAAATGAACTTTATGCCATAGCTCAACCTTTTACGATCAATGGCAATACATTATTTTTCAATCCAAAGATCTACCTGATCTTGATCGCGAGCGGCGTGTTGCGTACCTGGCTCGCCTTTCAAAAACCCGGTCTCATCACAGAACATTTCATTTCCACGTCTTTAACAGGGACGGTCGGAGTCATCTTCTTCTTGGTCGGCTTGGGGATCATTATCGCGAAGTTTAAACAGCCACGCAGTATGCTCCTTCTTCTGTGGTTTTTTGGCGTCTTCTTTGGACTTAGCGCACTGAATACTGTACCTCCCCGTCACACCCATATGGTTTCAATCATCCCTGCTTTGGCAATATTTACTGGATTGGGTCTTTATGCGATTGCAGGGGCATTGAAGGCATTATTTAAGAGACTTGCAATATATAGAAACTCCATCCTGGGAGCCGGAATTACCCTCTTGATACTCGGCGGAGTGATTGATTTCTTCGTCCTGGCGCCTCACAAATATCACCCGCAGCCAGACCAGGTGATGTCGTGGGCAGCGCTGTATGCCAGGGATGAGTCATTTGTTTATGTATACTCAAATCCGAACCAACAAAACTTCCAGCCTTATGTGATTACAGAATTCAGAAAGAACATACCATTCAGAACAATCTCTGTTGAAACATTGGATGCTGATCAAACGGTTGTAAATTGGGCACAGAAAACAATAGTATTTTATACGCCTGACCTTGCCGGGAAAGTTGAACCTTTTTTGAATAGAAAATGGGGGGAAGGGTTAATCGAAAAGACATTTTATAGTACCGATGGGATTCCGGTGCTGACAGCAGGGATGAACACACCCTTTGTATTTGTTCGCGACCAGACTCCCTTGATGATCCTTAGAGATTCTTATTTTCATCCCCCATTGTTGATCTTAATTGCTGTTCTTGCATGTTTGGTAGTGTTGTTTATCTTCCTGCCAAAATTCTGGATATCTCCTGTGAGGAAGATTTTTAGTAGATTGACAGAATGGATCATCGGTCCCGCTTACCAAGTACCGGGGTCAGAAGAACAGACAATTTTCGAGGATCCGGAATTCGTACGATCAGGTGAAGCCCTTCCTTCTGAACCGCCTGATTGGGCAGAAAATATCTTTCCTGCCGATCAGCCTGCGAGACCGAAGCGGTTGCGTATTGATTTTAAACTGGTTGACAAGGCGAGCGGCAAGGATATGTATTTCAGGATTCACATTCCGTCGATAAGGATCCCTGGTGTTCATATCCCTGATGCAGTAAAAATTTCATTGCCATCCTTTAAAATACCCAATCCATTTCTCTTGTCTCTGGCAATATTATCGGCAATTCTTGCCCAAATAATGATCTCAAGCGGAAATTCCCTCGCAGGCATCCTTTTCTATCTTCTTAGCTTGATCGGCCTTATCATTTGGATTCGCATCAATCCTGGGTGGTCCCATGTATTTGCAAATCAACTACAAATCTCGCCACTCGCAGAAAAGGTGATTCTAAGTATATTAATCGCGACGTCAGCAATCTTCCGATTTTTCGATCTTTCCAGCAGGGTATATGGACTTGATTTACAAGAGATCAAGTTGACATTGCAAAGCTGGTATTCAACTATCTTAATGATCGATAAAGGCGACTTGCTGTCGACTTATCGATTATTTCCTATAGGTTTTTGGATCCGCTCGGTTTTCCTTAGAATTTTTGGGGTAAATTTTCTATCCGCCCGAATAGAGTCAGCAACCCTGAATATTGTTGCCATTATTCTGGTATATTTTCTAGTTCGAAAGTTATTTAAGAGTAAACCTGTCGCCTTGCTTACAACTACGATGTATTCTTTCTCTTTTGTTGTACTCAGAACTGCCCATCAAGCCCTTGGAGAGCCTTCAACTGAAATGTGGATTTTGTGTACTCTATATTTCCTGATTCTTGGGCTCCGCGAACGTAAATGGTGGCAATTCCAGGTCACAGGAATTTTCTTATCCATTGGATTGTTGACTTCGAGACTTTTCCTTCCAACGCCAGTTCTGGTGATACTTTATATATTAGGAATTGCTATTTTCGAGACCCTAAGAAAAAGAATGTCGGTGCGAATATGGCTTCAATTTTTATTTGCGACCCTATGGCCAACGATTTTGGTTGTGATTATTTATGCTCAACAACCAGCCAATATCCGGATGAATCTTGGCTATGCGACATTAACAGAATTCTTCAATAACGGTATGGATGTATCAGGAATTTTCCATTTCCTAAGCACCAATGCCAATCAACTTTTCACAACCTTGTTTTCACACGCAGTTGTAACGGATTCCATCCTCCCATTGAATGGCCATTTCATCAATCCAATCTTCCTCCCATTCGTGATGATTGGATTGTTCAATAATCTTAAGAATTTTTCCCGTGATTACAATGGAATAATTCCTTTATGGTTCTTATCCTTTATTGGGCTTGGTCCTGTAGCAATGAATTTGGTTTCACCGAATGTGCTTGTTTTGGTATTGGTTCCTCTCATGATTTGGGGGGCACTTGGGCTGTGGATTTCCCTGGGTGTTATTAGGGCATGGTTTATAAAATCGAAAGTCAACCTGGCAGTTCCAATTTTTATTATCATCATATTAGCCATTATTTCAAGTGATTATCACAACTTTATTTCTAGATCCCCGATTCAAAGCGAATCCCAAAGATTCCATGAACTATCTGATTTCTCTTCAAACTCAGCCAATACTGTACCCAAGATCATCTATGCTTACGAAGATATTTCAAATGATTCCCTTACCATTGAAACTGAAAT
>Ga0315275_10000656_pt1 | contig 28767 bp, 12 predicted proteins | sample YL17G03_0_MG_FD_205557 | JGI IMG/M metagenome (GOLD analysis project Ga0315275, IMG submission 205557) | Sediment microbial communities from Yellowstone Lake, YNP, Wyoming, USA - YL17G03_0 | ecosystem: Environmental > Aquatic > Freshwater > Lake > Sediment | place: USA: Wyoming | collected...
AACCAGGATGGGGAACTCCTCGATTTGCGCGGATGCGCCCGAGATGGTGCTCCATCCGGCCCGGTCGTTTTCCGAAATCTGACCCAGGGAAGAGAGGATCTTCTCGCGAAGATCCAGCCGCGCCGCGTAGAGCCTCCTCAGTAGCGCGGGGGTACGAGCCGCCGCGATCTGCCCGGCGTTCGCTCCACCCACAACTTCGAGCGCGGTCTCCAGGTTCTGTGCCGTCACGCCCGCTCCAGTAGTCGTCATGCCGTTGAACTTCATCGTGTAGACCCGATCGGTGATTGCGAACGGGGTTTGGGGAGCGTGCGACTCGCAGAGACCGAAAATCTCGCTCCAGCTCGGACTCGTCGTCGGCACTTGAGCGCGGGTGGGATAGATCGTGACGTCCGCTTCCCATTGGCGCATCTGGTAATCGTACGTCCACGAGCTCGAATCGGCGTTGGGCCATACGTTTTGGAGCGTCGGGCTCGGGGCCGGTCCGGGGCAGTTGACGCAGTCCTCATCATCGTCACAACCGATCATCAACGCGAGCACAACGCACAATACGGCAATCGCAGTCTTCATGGTTCGCCTCCCAGGTTGTCCTGCAGATTATAGCCGATTCGGCCCCCGAAAGGTAGGGCCTCAGCTCTTGCTGTTGTCGCAATCTGGCGCGATGGGCGCCTTGGGGGAAAAAATAAGCCCCGCGACAAGCGCGGGGCTCTACGGTCATCCGTCGAATCAGCACTTTCCTTCTCAGCAGAGCCGTGCGAGCGGCGCACGTTAGTGCAAGGTAGCGGCCTTGGGGGGCCTGGGGGAACCTGTGCCGCACGACTCTCCCTCGAGTACCTCCTCTCGGATGACTATGACCTCCACCCCTGGAGTTTTCGAGTCGAGCTGACTGCGGCGCAAAGTTGCCGTCACGCCGACAGTGAGCTTCGAGGGGTCTCGAATCGAGTGTCGGCCTTCTTTATGGCAAGCGGCGTACCATTCCGGAGGGAGAATGGTACTTATTGACAAATAACAAATTACGAGACGGCGGGTCGCGGCAGTTCTACCTAAACGGCAATGCCGTTTACACCCGGGTGTGAACTACGTGGATAGTTGCACGCTGGCGTCTACCGGCTGGAGCGATGCGTGCGGCAACGTCGACGATGGTGCGGGGACCACCCTCCAATTATCCAACGAAGAAGACGCGGCGGCCACCCACCTGTCCCGTGGCACTAGGAGATTATGTTCAGCTGTTTCATCTTGAAGAGAAGAGTCGTCCGGGGGATCCCGATCTGCTCTGCGGTCTTGGAACGATTCCACTCGTTTTCTTCGAGCGCTTTGAGGATGAGACGCCGTTCGAAGCGCTCCACTCTCTTGGTGAGAACTCCTCCGTCACTCCTTGTTTTGAAAGCGTCTTTGATCCGATCGGAGAGCATACCGAACCGGATGAGTTCCGCTTCGCCGATGAGCGACAGAATCCGCATGATCTCGTTCTTGAGTTCCCGTACATTCCCCGGCCAGCGGTAGATCTCGAACGCTTCGAGGGCTTTCATGTCGACGTGGACCAGTCGGCGCGTCTTCCCAATCTTTTCCAATCCCTCTGCCAAGAAATGCCGCATCAGGAATTCGACATCTCTCTTGCGCTCGCGTAGCGGTGGTATCTTGAATCCCACCGTGGTGAGCCTATAATAGAGATCCTCCCGGAAGAGACCGCGCTCGACCATTTCATGAAGGTCTTTGTTCGTCGCGGAAACCACACGGATGTCCGCGTACCGGACCGAATTCTCTCCCAGCCGTCTGAACTCCCCGTTCTCCAAAAGGCGTAGCAGCTTGACCTGCAACTCTTCCGACATCTCGCCCACTTCGTCGAAGAAGAGCGTACCACCCTTCGCCTCCTCTACCAAGCCGACCCGATCCGCAACCGCATCGGTGAACGCCCCCCTCACGTGGCCAAACAGCTGGCTCTCGAGAAGGTTGAGCGGAACCCCTCCTGCGTTGATCGCGATGAATTCGTTGTTCTTCCGCGGACTATTCGCATGGATCGCGTGGGCAAAGAGCTCCTTCCCAACCCCGGTTTCCCCCTCGAGGAGTATCGGCACAGCTGTTTGGCTTGCACGTTCCGCCAGCCGAATCGTCTTGATTAGTTCGGGATCCAACGTAATGATGCTTTTGAAATGGCCGCCTGGATGTAAGAGTTGGCCATTTTTTTCGTCGATGAAATCGCTCACATCGACAATCGTCGTTGCGTTCGAATACTCCTCCGCAACTCGCTCCAGCGCCTCCACGCTCGCAAAAAGGAACTCAAGATCACGCGGCGTGAACGTCTTTCCCTCTTCGAGCACAGTGCAAAGTATATAGCCGGCACCCGTCTGGCCGGGGACGCACGCGAGCGTTTTTCCATTCATCATATCGCAGATCTTCGGATCCTTCCCCTCAAACAAATCATCAACACTGCACTTAATCTGCCGCCGAAGAATGTGCTTTGCGTCGTTGTCGGACATGTTGTATTTCAGTGCAACCCGATACCCTCCGTTTTTCTGCCTCACGAGAAACACGCTCTCTGCGCCGACGTTTCGAGCCACCTCTGTCGCCAGCTCCGGCTTCAACTCTTCTATTGGGAATCTGGCCTCTTCGTAAATCTTGCCGATCGACTTCAGCTTCTCGGCGGACTCCATGCTCGTTTTCAGAATCGCTTTCTCCAGTGTCCTGTACCAATCACGGATTGCCGGCCGGAGTATTTTTCTATCACACGCTTGGATGCCGTCGCAGATTTCACTCGCCCTCTTTAGATTTGTGGTCGCAGATTCGAAATCTCCGTTATTGTAGTCGTATTTGCTGCAAAGCAACATGACCTGAGCCATGAAGAAATCTATGCCGAGTTTCTTACAAAGCTGCTTGGCCTCCAGAAGATACACATCGGCATCTCTGTTCTTCATCTCGATCAAGTACGCGCTATACGCAATGCAGGTCCTCATCAGCTCGTAGCATTCGTTGATCCCCTTGAGAGTATTGATACTCGCGTCGAAGGCGGCCACCGCTTTTTCCCGGAGTCCGAGTTCTACGTTCGCCTCGGCGACGATTCTCAGCGCCGCGCCCATTTCGTGCTTGTCACGAATCTTCTTGCAGAGGCGGATGCATGTTAGTGCTTCCTGTTTCGCTTTCTCTGGTTCTTTTTGGAGCAAGTAGAGCTGAGCTTGCCGGCGATTGATCTCGGTCATTACGTCGCTGCGTGGGGCAATTTGCTGGGCGATGTGGTGGGCCTTTTCTAATCGTCCCCTAGCTTGGTCGATTGCTCCGCGCTCTATGCAATACTCGCCAAGAAACTCATGTACCAACGTGAGGTTCCGTCCATTCTGCAACAAGGCCGCTTTTGCCAGGAGCTCATCGAATTTGACTTGCATGCCACGGAATTCCCGTCGAAGAAGACAAAGATGTGCTAGGTTCACTTCCGTAAACAGCAAGGCGTCGTGAAAATGGCTGTGTTGACCATTGATGTCTGGATCAGCGCTAACTTCTTTTTTCAGCTGCAATGCCTTCCTCAAGCAGTACTCCGTGCTACTCCAATCCCCTTTTTTGAAGCTGATCACCCCAAGATTGTTGTAACACAAAGCCTGACCCTCGATAGCTTCAAGACGCGTGAATATCTTCAACGCCTTTTTAGTGAGCTTTTCACTCTCCTCGTACTCGCAGACTTTCTTCTTCAACACCCCGTAGTTGTTCAAGCTGTACGCATACTGAATCTCGTTATCGAGGCGGCGGAATGCGCTGATGGCATCCTGAAAACATTCTTCAGCAGCGGTTTCCTCTCCCAACGCTGCCAGCGTGATGCCCATCCCGTTGTTCACCAACGCATAGAGATAGTGGTGATCTGTGTATCTTAGCTCGCCCACAAGAGGTTCAAAGAGAGCTTTGGCGCCAACCGTGTCTCCTCGCGTGAACAACATCGACTCTGCCTGCAGAATTCGGAATTGAAGCTGCAATACCAGATGGCCCTTTACCCTTGTTGCCATACCCTGGAGGGCATCGCGTACCTTCTGATCGTCGAGATTGAACCGCATCCTTTCCAGCCGGATTAATGCCATCTCAACACTTGCTGCATCGTTTTCGCTGAGCGAACCATCGCCCATGACATCCCTGATCTGTCTTAACATCCGAGCAAAGGACGCCGAATTCTTGAAGCCCTCAGGGCACTCCAATATAAATCGAAACTTGTCGTCCGAGCGTCTCAAGCTGTCTTCAAACTCACGCATCTGCGTCCCCATATTCTGGTAGATTCGTCACTGCCTATTTATGGGTGATTAAGTAGAACTCAAAAACCAATGCCGCGTTGCGAAGAAGGAAGACCTTTGTCGAATGTTCTCTGTCTTGCCCCTCTGGAGGGATTGCCCGGCGATCAGATCCGGTGCTCGGCGCATCCTGAAAGTCATAGTCCTTGTACCCTCCGACGCCGTCACCATCTCCAGGAACGATACACGGTTTTCGATCATCTTTGGCGAACACACTCAAGGAGAACGGGCCGCAGAAGAGTACAGCAGGCAAAACGAGCAACAACACACGCATGAAGGCATTCGCCGTCGTTCGGTTCACGAATGAGAGCATGACGCAACACCTCGTCTCACGTGCAGAACACAATAGGGGGTGACTACGAAACTAGGTCTCGGCGAGAAAACCTCACAGTGAAATGGGCACACTCGCGCTCTCCCGTCGCAAAACGGAGCGGCAAATGTGCCCGTGTTTGGTAGACGCTTCATCGCGCGTTTCTCAGAATGCTGTTATACCCGTCCACCTCCGCCAAGTTCAAGCTCTGTCGAATAGTCCGCTAGTGACGGAACGAGTATACCAGACGCCTTGTCCGTGATCAACTGGAAAACCGGAAGCGCGATGCTCGCGAAGACCGTCAGGCAGTTTTTTCCTCTTGCCACTTGTGCAAAGATGCCTGTGGGCTTCCCGCTCGGCCTTCAAAGCCGGGACAAAAGAACTGGCGGGCGATCTTCGAGTTGCCTGTTGCGAATGTGTTTTCATGCACATTTTTCGACGCTGTGGTCATGGTTTGAGGTCTTTTTTCTGAGTCGACTGCCGCCACCCTGGCCAAGTGTCAGGTTTTTGACATCGTGGACTCTGAACAAAGTCGGGCTTCACCGTGTCATCGCCCAAGTTGTCGTCGAAGCACGGGTGTCAACTGCCCTTGACACTAGATGCCAAACTTGGGAGAAAACTCTATCTCAACATGAGTCAATGAGATACACCGGGCGATCGTTTGGCATGTAGGTTGCGGATTGATTTCGCACCATGCAGTACGCTGTCACGATGTGAATCGTGAGACACGGACTGTGCCGCAATAGGGGTGGCTGACATGGATGGGGTCGTGGCAAAAAGGGCTGTCGCGACCCCCATGCATGATTGTCGTTACTCTACGCTCGAATTCATGCGGACGGGTTCGAAGAGGAGGATCTGGGGTTTGAAACGAAGCATCGACTTGCCGGGGCCCGTTCTCAATTAACCCCACCTATGCTTCACCCGACATTCGCTCCGTTCTAGTACGCTGAGGATTCCTTCTGTCAAGGGGCCACAAACGGATCATGCCTGAACCCGGGGGACGCGCGACGTTCCTCGCACCGGGGTTGCAGGGTGGATTGGCTTTCTCCGGCAACGTCAAGTACGCGTCGACCGACATTCTACCTCTGACTCTTCACAGCTTCTGCTCCTTTACCCCACGGTCCCACGCAACAATCGAGACCAACAAGGAAGAACTGGGACGAGGTCAACGGGTACGATCGACTAGTATGAACCGTGATGAGGCGCAAACAGACTGCGAGAACCACTATCGTCGCAAGAGCAGTTGAAAACCAACACGGTGGCTTGATCTGGCCATGGCGCTGTTAACCTTTTATCTTCAAATAGATTCCCCGTCTCTCACGTGCCTACTTCACCCGACCCTCTCGGTCCCAATCCCCAAGTCAGCAGGTTCTCGAATCTGCCAAACCACACGCGAATGGACAAACCTCCTTCGACCAACCCCTCCCGAACCCAATTGAACAGCGACCCAACGCTCTGCTTTCAAACAAGATAGCCTCCAGTCAGAAGGCCGATCTCTTCGTTGGTCTCGGTTCTCAGCGACGTCCGGCGGCGCCGCGGTCGGACGTGGCCTTGTGCTTGCCCTCTCCAGAATCGCCTGACGTTTGGGAAGTCAACCAAGGGGGTAGATAAGATGTCCCGCTCGCACCACACAACCAGAACCTTAGCCTTGCTTGCTTGCCTAGCCCTTCTTCTTGCCGCAATGGGTTGCAAAGAAGGCTCTGTGCTAGCGCCTGTTGACGAGACGGGGGGCGTTAACGCCGAGCCGACCCTCTACGGCATCTCATCTACCCCCGATAACCCGGACCTGACCGTCTATAGTAGTGAAGGGAAAACATGGGGGCACCTCGTCTCCTCTGACAAGGGTGGTTTCGTTGGCAACGGTCGCGTCTCGCTTGAGATCCCCGCTGGCGCGTTGGACGAGGACGCCTACATCACCGTGGAAATGGTCGACAAGTCCAACCTGGTCGTCGAGTTCGGCCCCGATGGTCTCGTATTCAACAAGCCGGTCACGATGACGATGAAGTTGACCGGCACGGCCGCAGAAGGTCGGGCCGAGAGTACACTCATTAAATGGTACAACCCGGACAGTCGCAATTGGGAGGATATTCCCAACCTGCCGACCGACAGCCCCAACAAAGCGAGCGCTCTCCTCGAGCACTTCTCCAAGTACGGGGCTGACGTAGGAGGTTAATCGAGCCCCGTGCCGCTCTCACCAAACTCTGCGCGAGGTCCTGGTCAGTTCGATACGAACTGGCCAGGATTCTTTTTTAGCCCCTTGAATGTAATGACCATGTGGCGAAGCTCCGGGCTCCGATTGAAGCCTTCCAACCACTCGGCATCCGGCAGGTTGGCTGCCATTTGCTTGACGTGATCATAGTATCGTTCGAACTTTCTCGTCGCCTCAGGAACATCACCCCGCTTGGCATAGGCCTCGCAGAGAGCCGCCTCAATCTTCATGGCGACCCAGGCATCACCTATCCGTTCTCGCATCGTCTCACAACGGTGGACGTATCTGTTCACAAGGCGCTCGGGCGCGCGTTTCCGACGGAAGTATTTCAGATTCAACAAACAATACTCCGCTTTAAGGTCGATTGATTGCATGTGTAGAATTCTGTTCCTGATCTCCTTGATCAACGCGGTGACACCACTCATCTCCCCTCTATCGATCAGGATCTCTCCGACTGCCACATCGACCCGGGCAATATCGTCGTCGTAAGCAACTTTGGCGTACATCTCCTTCGATTTGCGATATTCCTCGAGAGCGCGTTCGCATTCTCCTTCGCGTCTGTAGTAGTCCCCCATCAATTTGTAGTACAGTCCGATTCGATACGTCGACCGAACATCTTTGCGCATCGCGCGGACTCTCTCCGCATACGCATCGGCCCTTGGGCTGTGGGCCAATAACGACACCTCAAACAAAACAAGCAACGAGTAAAACAGTTGCTCCACAGCGCCAGATTCCAAGATACGAGAAATTACCGTTTCCGCGCACTTTATGGCGTCGCCGTAGCGGCCGAGATTCTGGTAGATCATCGCATATCTCAACATGTACTCGTTGACTTGTTCTTCCATGCCATTCTCCAACGCGATCCGAATAGATCGATCCAGGTATCGGATAGCACGGTCGTGCTTCGCCTCCTCATAGTACACCGCACTGACGACGAATAAGATCAGACACAGACTTCGATACTGTTTGTGTTTTGTCGCCACTCGAAGTGACGCCCTCGCCGATCGCTTCGCCTCGGCATATCGCGACGCGTTGAGAAAACTCTTGATCTCTTCGTATTTTACTCTCAGCAGATGCTCGTAGTGTCCCGACTCGATCGACAACTCCGACGCGAGGTTCCCATAACGCAAACCCGCGGCTACATCACCGATCCTCTGATAGTCCAACATGTATACGACGTACAATCTCGCGCGATGGGTTGAACGGAGTACGTCCGGGCGAATCTCGTCGAGCAACTTCAACGAATCGGCCGGCTGTTGCGCGTTGTACAACACATTCCCCTCCTCCAACACCAACAGATAGTACGTCTCCGACTTCTTGTCCTCAATCCGACCCTTGCCGTCCTCGAGCACCTTCTTGCACGCCTCAATGTTCCCCGTTCTCTCCAGCGCGGTCGCGTACTTGTAGAGAAAACTGAGCGGCACCTCTCGTTTCCGCCGCGCAAAGTGATCCTCGACGACTTTGACGAGGTTCCCGTTGTTCGTCACCCTCCACTCGGCGTTCACCCGCTCCTTGATGAAATACCTTTCGATCAGCCACTTGCGCGCCCGCCACTCGCGGCTCCTCAGATGTCGAACGTACTCGATCCCCCCGTCACACAGCCGTCTGAGTGCGAAGACATCCTGAGCCCGTCGCGCGGTGGCAAGAGCGCGCACACGCATGAGCAGCGCCTCTCTCACGAGCCCGATCTGTTCGTAGTGGTGGCCCATGGTTTCAAAGTAACGGGAACTGTTTTCCACCCTCTGAGCGAAGTGGGCGATGGTCCGCTTGTGGATTCGGTCTCGCTCGTTTTTCTCGAGCGCACGCCGTAGCCCCTCCCTCACTTGATTGCTGATGATGTCCATGCGCCGGCCTTGCTGGGTGACGGCGAGTTCGATGATCCGATACGGCCGGATCGTCTCGATCGCTTGATCGATATCGACCTCGGAGAGCCCGGAGATGCTCAAGAGCTCGTCCGACGAGAGAGCCGACGGGTGACACACAAGAACAGCGACGAGCTCGCGCGCCGCGCCTTTGAGTTCGCGAAAAAACCCCTGGTAATACGCCGCCGTGGAATCCGCACGCTCAACACGCGGCACCATCCGATCGTGGAAACGCCATCGACCGTGTTGATGAACGAGACATCCCTCCGCGATGGCTTGCTTGAGTGAGGCGTGGAGCGACGCGCTCGTTTGGAGGTTGGCCTGGAGAAACGCAGAGAGCGATTTCTGTTCCGTCACACCCGAGAGGTGCCCGCGAAACCGTTCAGCGATGGCCTCTGCGTCCTCCTTGCCGGGCGGCGGTACTTCGAGCGCCGACAGGGCGCCTTCTTTACCGGCCACGGGAAGAAGCGTTCTTTTCGCGTCCGCGCTCCGGCCGACTGCAACCAAGAACACACCCGGTTCTTTTCCCTCGGCCAGCTCGTGGCCGAGACGTTTGCCGATGTACTCGAGAAACTCCTTTTCTTCGACGCTCGCCCGTTCGAGGTCGTCGACGATCACAACGACGCCCTCCTCTTTGCCCATCTGCGACAACCGTTCCCATACCGCGACGAACCGGTCGATGATGATGGAGCCTGGATCCACTTGCTCGAATCGGGCGCGTGCCCCCGCGGCGGTTTTCCCGTCACCGACGCCCCCACCTGCACTACCGCTTCGAACCATCGTCTCATAGTCGCTCTCTCTCCCCAGCGAGACGACATTGACGCCACGAATGTGAAGCTCCGTCTTGAGCGCCGAGAGGATGTGGCTTTTCCCGCTCTGCGGCGGGCCGGTGATCGCGAGCACGCGAGGGATCCCGCGTATGGGTTCTTCGCGATGGTCACGACCCCGCGCGGCGGCTGCGCTCGCCATGAGATCTTGCTTGATCCGTTCCTCGAGACCGCTCGCGCTCCCTTTCAACACGTCGTGGGGAGCGACGCCCGCACTTGCCGCGGTCTGCGCGGATGCAACGGTATCATCGGATACCGCCGCCTTAGACGGATCCGTCTGCTCGCCGTGTCCAGACGGCCCAACGCCTTTCCTCCTCGCCGCCAGCCCCTCGCTCAGTCGAGATGCCCACGCCTTCAGCTCGTCCCATGCGTCCTTCTTCCCGACAAGCCCAAGCGACTCGACATAACCGAGGGCGAAAACGCGCTCGATTCTCTCAGTCGTCTCACCCAGACGCGCCGCCATCGCCCGCCTGAACTCCTGAAACGCCTCGAGCCTTTCCCGCGGCTCCTTGCTCATAAGCTTTTCGATCCACGGGTAGAGCTCGGCGTACTCGACTTTCCGCCTCTCGAATGTGACGTCGTCCGCAAGATGCGCGCGGAGGATATCGGGCATGCTCCCGCGAAACGGGAGCCGTCCCTCGATGAGCTCGTAGAGGATGACGCCAAGCGAGTAGTAATCTACGGCCCGCGTGAGGTTCTCTTCGCCCCTGATCACCTCGGGGGCCATGTACCCGGGCGTGCCGACCAGTTTCACCTTTCCGCCCGTCTCACGCCGGTAGCTCAAGCCGAAGTCGATGAGAACGGCGAGGGGCATTTCCTCGTCAGCGAGCGCCTTCGTTCGCCGCACGAGAACGTTGCTGGGTTTCAAGTCGAAATGGAGGAGATCGTGCTCGTGTATGAAGGCGAGAGCTTCGTTCAATTGATAGAGGAGAAGCCAGAGGTCACGGGGGTTCTCGCGCACGTACTGGTCGAGCGGGTTCCCCTCGAGGTGCTCCATCACCATGAAAGGCGTCCCGTCGGGCGCGGCGCCGTAGTCGTAGACTTCTGGGAGGGTCGGATGGTGGAGGGCGCTCAGGATACGGTACTCGTCTTCGAACCGCGAGACCGCACGGTCCGTTCGGGCGTGTTCGGGCTTCAACGCTTTGAGCGCGCGGATGGAGCCGTCCTTGAGGGTTCGGACCTTGTAGACGGTCGCGAGCGCGCCCTCACCCAAGGTGGCGAGAATCTCGTAACGGGGAATGTCTCTCATCAAAACCATCATAACCTGTACCCGCCCGCGGCCACGCGGGTTTTATCGCCGATTATCCTGCGCGCAAAAACAAGCAGCGCGGAGACAGAACATCAGAACCCCACGATCAACTGAAAAAACCCGTGGTCGTGTATCCCGAACTGCCCCCGGTCTTCCGGGTCGAGCTCGAACCCTTCGTTGAGACGGATCACATTCGACTCGCCGAACACGTACTCGAACGCGAGATAGAGACGGTGATCGCTGAAGCGTTGTTCGCTGACGGTGACCCTGGGCTCAAACGCATCGGCGTATTCCTCGGTTCGTTTCCTGGACTCGGACACGAAACCCGCCTCGACGAGACACTGCCGCTCGTTCCCCATCGCGTACGACACGCCGATACGCGGCACCAGGTATTCGTTCGTCGTGAATGACGTCCGATCCGTGTCGCCCTCAATGCCAATTTCGCGTTTCTCGTATCGAAAGGTGCCTCGCAGGGTCACGCGTTCGCCGAGGGGCACCCACGCGTACGGCGATACGTAGCCACGCGTGTCCCGCCACCTCGTCACCGTGTCATCGTCGGTCCGCTCGTAGAGGTCCTCCCCGAAATGGTTCTGCGGGACGGCCCAAAGGGTCTCGTCTCCGCGTAATGACATTCGCGTGTCCGTACGCGACGACACGCTCCCGTCCGCACGCGGGAATAAGAGGGCGTCCGGGGTTCCATACACCGGCGCCGGTCGGTCCTGGAAGTCTTTGGACTTGGTGGATCGCTGGGCCCCCGCCTCGACACCGAACGCCATTTGATCCCTCACGCCGCGCGAGGGATCGACGACATACTCCAGCCAGCCATCCACCCCTTTTGCTTCGGCGCTTTCAAGGGAGATGAGTTCTCCCGTTGCGTTGATCTCTTCCCCCATGGTGAACTCCGGCACGAATTCTCCCGTGGCACGGATCCACACATTCGGCGTGATCTCCTCGTGCATGTCGAGTCCGAACCGTATGGGATGGTCGGTGAACACGTTGAGAAGACTGTCGGACGTCTCGCGGTGGTGTTCGGAGAAATTTCTCATGAACCCGGGCCATTCGATGGAGAGTTTGAAGAATCGATCGACCGCGTCGCGGCTCTGGAACATGACACCGAGCGACCCCTCGCGTTTGTCGAAGGTCGGCCGCGCGTAAAGCGAGAGGTACAACTGGTCGTGGATCCGCCCTTCGAATTCCAGCACGTCCCAGGAAATCTGTTCGGTCGCGTACCGGAATTGCCGCGAATGATAGAAACGGAAACGGACACGGTCGTGAAGCGAAGTCGAGAACTTGAGCTCTTCTTCGAGAAACCACTCGGTGACGCTGTTGCTCCCCAGACGGAAGCGGAGCCGGTTGTCCCCCGCGTCCCAGATTTCTCTCCACCACCGGCTGTAGTCGTTGGTGACGATGTCGAGGACGTATTCCCGGTTGTCCTTCTCGGGCTCCTGAGGGACAGACGCGGCAAGGACGGTTTCCCAAGCCGAAAGGACGACGAAAATCAGAATGCATGAGAGACGCTGCATGAATCCGCCTCCTGCCGCCTCGACTCTAACCGCGCTCCGCTCCCGGTGTCAACATCCCGACAGCGCTCATCGTCGAATCCGAACGCTCATCGCCGTCTCAGGATTCAATCTCCAGTAAACACGCGGGGGCCGCCTGTGTGCGATGGCCGCCGGGGGCCTTTGTCGGCTCTCGCCTAATTGTCGTAACGATGCGGCAAAGCGACAAGTGCGGACCTTGGTACGATCGATGCGATAGACGACGGCGGAGCGATCCCGGCGAGGACGCACTCTCTTAGGAGATGACACGGTCCCTGTTCTCGCCGGCGCTCCACGGACGCTCTTGCCGGCGCTTCGAAAGGCCCGCCGGCATTACAACCATACAGACGGGAGGAGGACGTGATGAGGAGGATCGTGTGGATTGCGCCGTGGCTCATCGCCACATGTTTTTCGTGTACGAACAGCGGAGACACCGTCACAAAACCGGAGGTGCTGAAGACACCGGACATCGTGCGCGAAGACGACGGGTTTACCTCGAGTTTCTACGACTCGGATAACCCATACACAGTCCGGCAAGTGAACGAGGCGGGCGAGCACGACGTCGTCCGGGCGACTGTGGATGATTTCGAGAGCCTGGGATACGCGCGCGCGCTCGAATACTCGTTTGTCGCCGAGGGCGTCGACCCCAACGGAGAACGCGTGGAGATCATAGCGGTGGCCATGAGTTCCCCGTCCGGGACGGCGGGGGATGCCGTGTACGTCTTCTATATCCGTGGGGAAGGATACGAGGTCGCCATCCCCTTGCGAGTGGCGTTCGACGACGACCCACCCGATGGAGATTTTCAAAGGATCGGCGAAGGTGTGTGGCTCGGGTTCGCCGAAGAACCGCTGGGTGCCGGCGGGGTCGAGTCATCCGCGCGATTTTACTGGAGCCCGTGGCTTCGGTGTGTGGGCGAACGGATTGCCGCCGGCGCGGCGAGCTGCGCCGTGACGTGCAGCTTTACCTTCAACTTCTATATCCCTTGTCTGGTCAAGTGCACGGCGGGGTACGCGATGTACGCCATGCTGTATTGCGCGTTCACCCAGCTCTAAGGAGAACCAGTGAAAGAGCTCACGAAGACGATCGTTTTGTTTCCAGCGGCGCTTGCCGTCCTATTGGCCGTCGTCCACAAGATGCTCGGCGATTGGAAGTACGCGGGCGTATTGGTTTGGCTGCTTTTCTTGAGCGTTATGGCCGCCGTGTGGGTGCCGGCCATTCTTCTGCCGCACGTGAGGCGGCAACGCGCGCGCGACTGAGACTTGCGCCCTTGAGCCCCGGCGGGAAGGCCATCCGTGGCCGCCCGGCCGTGTGGCGAACGGTTGGACAAGGCAAAAAAGAGAGGGACGCGTTTCTGCGTCCCTCTCTCGTCAGGTCGACCCGCGCAGTGCCTTGCTTAGGGGAAAGGCTTTATTTCAAGAGAACCGCCCGGGTCACCTTCTCGCCGATTTGCGTTTTTACGCGAACGAAGTAGACGCCGGAAGCCGCCGGCGCGCCCTGATCGTTCCGGCCGTCCCAGCGAAGCTCGTTCGGACCCGCCGCGAACGTCTTCTGCTCCGCGAGCACGCGAACACGGGCCCCGGTCACCGACCATACCTCGGCGGATACCGGCATGCTCCTCGGCAGCGTGAACCGAACCGTTGTGGACGGGTTGAACGGGTTGGGCGAGACGGACACGATGGTGAACGGCATCGGCACCGCATCATCTCCAATCGCGGTGACCCAATCTTTTGTGACCGGAATCACCGTCGGGCCGTTGATTGCATTGCTCACGATCGTGATCTGGCACGCCTCGGATCCCGGGCCGGTCGGCGTGACGCACACGGCCATCGTCGTCGAGTTCCCCGGCGTCACGAGGTGAGCGGTCATCGTCGTATCGATCGAGAACACGCCGGTCGTGCACCCGTAGATTCCGGATATCGTGAGAGCCGACGGCCCGTTGTTGGTGATCTGGATCGTGTCGCACGTGGTCTGGTTCACCGGAACCAATGTGAACCCCACGGATGTGGGATTGGCGACAAGAAGCGGAGGATCCGTGCAGATCGAGCGTTTGTCGACGCTCTTCACCACGACGTTATCGACGAACATCCCGGTGGCGGTGCCGGTGTTGTTATCGGTTCCCAGATCGAAGAACAAGCGGATCGTGGTGCCGCCAAGACCGGGGAACTGGAGATGCACGGTGTTGAACGCCGGTGTCACATTGGACGACCAGCACGACAGATCGTGGATCGGTTGGCCGGTCACCCCGTTGCCGTACCTCTCGATCTGCCAGGGGTAGAACGGTTCGAAGAGCGATGCAAAGGCGCCGGCGAGCTTCGTCGTCGTGGTCACCCCGTTGTTGATTTCGACACGAAGGAGCGCTCCGTCGAATGCTCTCCGTTCGCTCAAGAATTCGAGGTTGTGTGTCACGGAAAACGTGACGTCTACGAGATCCGTGCCGGCGGGAACGACGATCGATGGGCTTTGGAGACGGTTTCCGCTGACCGCCGTTCCTATATCCGCGCAGAACGCCGCGTTGGGGGCCGATGCCGAAAACGTCGTCGATGTCTTCCACGGATTCGAGGCGCCTCCGAATATCGTCGTCGACCAGCCCGCGGGAAGAGCAGGCGCCGTCACGCCGTCGAAGTTTTCCGAAAGAAGCGTCGCCTGGAAAGCATCTCCCGTTGCCAGGCGGAACGGGATGAGCGCGCTCCCCTGCGGCGTCGCGAGCGTCACCAGAAGATCGATGGAATTCGGAACGGAGAAACCGCCCCCCACCTGTATCACGAACGCTGTCGTGTTCGTCGATGTCGTCCCCGCGCCGCCGAGAGACCCAAACCCCGACACCCCTTGCACGATGGCCACGCTCGGTGTGGACGTAGTAAGCGTCCCCGTGGGTGTGATGATCCCCGCCACGCAGTTGCTGTACTGCTGGATCGTCACCGTGATGGTGACGGTCTCACCCGCCTGTATGTACCCATCGCCGCTAGTGCACCCCGACTCCGTGAAGGACACCGCGGAGAAACGGACCGGCGCGTCCGGCGGTGTCGCGTCGTGCCCGTCGACGTATGTATCCGGCGCATAGGTGAGATACGAGGGCTCGTCCGTCTTGGCGAAGGACGTATACATCCTGCCGTTGTCCGAGACGCACTGGTTGTAGTCGCCCATGTTCGGCTGGCTCGTGGTGTTGCCGTACTCGGCGTGGAACGGCTTGTCCGTAAGCGGTGTCGGGCACGTCCACGTCACCCCGTTATCCGTCGAGTGAGTATGAAAAACATCGGTGATATCGGACGTTCCCGTCCCGTTGATCTGGTCGTACCACATGGCGTCGACCCGTCCGTTCGTCTGATCGACACTCAGCCACGGAAAGTACTGTGCCCGATCCAACCCCGGTCTGGAATTGATCGCAACCGGAGTGCTCCACGAGACACCCAAGTTGGTCGAACGAGTGAAATAGATATCGGAGAAATCCGGCGAGAGGTTTCGCGAAGAGTAGACGATGTAGACGTTGCCATTGGTGTCATTCACGTCCATCCCCGCGAACCCGTGTATACGGTCGGAACCGTACGGATTCATGGGATTCGCGAGCCCGCTGACGATTGTTGTCACGGCTCCCCATGTGGCGCCGTTGTTCGTCGATCGAACGAGCTGGATCGTCGTAGTCGTGCGCCAAGTCAGGTACACGTTGCTGCTGTTGCCGGCGGCGCGGGGCACCGACCCTTGTCCGACGTTCGTCGAGAATGTCGAGGGCCCGTTCCATGTGAGCCCTTTGTCGTCCGAATACGTGATTCGCATCGTGGTCGTCGTGCCGAAGTTCGTCCAACTGAGGAAAACCCGGCCGGTCTCGGGATCGACATCCATGAAGACCTTGTCCGGAAAGTCCGTCGCGCTCGTCGATGTGGTGACTTCACGCGGGCCGATCCATGTCGCGCCACCATCCGTCGAGACATGGAGACAGAGACTGCTCAAACCGGCCGGCGTGACGTAGAGCGACGAGTAGAAAAAGTAAATCTGCCCGCCAATCGGATCCGTCCACGTCTTGACATCGGGGTCACCAAATACGGCGCTCGATCCGCCCGCCGCAGGCAACTGCCCGCCATCCGTCCACGTCACGCCCGCGTCCGAAGAATACGCGTACCCCGACACCGACACGTTGGGGAGCGGAAATCCCCGTGTGTCGTTGTACCCGACAACCACTTTGTTTCCGTTCTTGGCGATCGTCGTCTCGCTTTGAAAATCCATCGCGGTCGGGCTGTGGGTGAGTTTGTCGTTTCCTTGAAGACTCATCGGGGTCTGCGAAACCGGCCATGGACCTTGGTTGAGAGCACCGAGCTCCTCGAGAGTGGGAATGGGAACATCGCCCCGTGCGATCGCGCCCATCGGAGAGATCTGGGATTCCTCCGTTGTTTTCTTGCTTGTCGACAACACATCTCGCGCATCCCACGGGCTCGCCGCGAGGACTACCGCACCGATCACAACCAATGAAACAACAAGCCAGAGCACTCGCGGGACGCCGGAACGGCCCCGCCGGCTGGTCTTGGGTTCATGCGAAGAACGGTTAGACAAAGAGCGGTCGAGTCGCCTCGGTTGCACGGGTGAACCCCCTTGGTGATGGGAACGGTGAGAGTGGATCACACACCTTGATGCGGTCTCCTTGGATGCAATGACCAAAAAAGTGCTGACAGTCGATGGCAATGAAGACAGGGTGAAGAAAGTATAACAGGCGAGACGCTGCGGGTAAAGCGCTTATTTCCAGCCGGTTTGTCAACCTTGTCAATAGCCCAACGGGCGATGCATGCATCGCCCGTTGGGCTATTGAAGAACGCTTATCGGAGACTAAGTCCGGGTTTCTCGCTCTGTCGCGCCGGGCCACGCCGCGCGAACAGGGCGTTTGCCTGCGCCGGAGTCCTGGTCTCCGCCGGGTCTTTATCTCACCCACCCCAGCTGCGCTTCGTAGATAAAGAACTCGGGCGGGACCATGAACAGCGGCCGTCCCGGCTGCTTCGCCACGCTACGAACATAGGTCCACTCGGGGCGGAGGGCGAGATCGTCAGCGTCGAGCTGTGGGTCTCCTCCCCAGAGGTTTTTCGCCAGCGCCCCGAACGGCAGAAGGGACGGAAGGCTGATCTTGAACGGCGGCATTTTCGGGAGCTCGACGATCTCGACGCTCTCGCTCTCGGGAATCCCCGCGGCTTCCCTCGCGGCGGTGATCGCCGCATCGAGTCCGCCGATCTCGTCCACCAGACCGATCTCTTTCCCGCGTGTTCCGCTGTACACGTGGCCTTCCCCGATCTCCCTGACCTTCTCGACCGTCAGGTTCCTGCCTTTAGCCACCTTGCCGACGAATTCATCGTAGAAACCGAGGATCTCCGTCTTGACGCGCGCACGTTCGTCATCGGTGAGGTTCCTCTGGGCAAGCGTCGGTCCCATGAGCAGAATCCGAATACCGGACCCCAGGTCAGCGTGGTCTCCAACCTGGACGTGGTCGTATGTTTGTCCAAGCTTCTCGCCAAGGCCGTTGTCCCACATCCAGCCTCCGATCACGCCGATCGATCCGGTGATCGACGTGGGAAGCGCGTAGATCTTTGTCCCGTACATCGATATCCAATACCCGCCCGAGCCCGCCACGTCCCCCTGGCTCACGATCACCGGTTTTTTCTCGGCGCACTTTCGGAGCGCTTCCGCCACCACGTCGGAGGCCATCCCATCGCCGCCCGGAGAATCGACACGAAACACGACCGCTTTGACCTCGCGGTTATTCCTCAGTGCGTTGAAGACCTTCTCGAGCCGGCGGGCGTTGATTCCCTCGTCCATCGCGCACTCGCCGAGACCGTACACCACGGCGATTTTGGGATCCTCTCCCCAGAGGAGCGACGGGTACTTGTTGCCGGCAAGCTCTTCGCGGGGGACATACCGTTTCTTTTTGCCCTCGAGTTTCGCGATGACATCTTTGATGTCTTCCCAGCGCCCCAGCGTGTCGACGAGGCCCGCCTTGAGCGCCTTTTGCGGAGTGAAGAGCAACTCGTCGTTCACCCATCCGTCGAAGGTCGCGGTGTCTTTTCCGCGCGACACGGTGATATCGGCTCTCACGGTTTCGTAGACGTCTTCGATGATGCCTAAGCGCTGTTCGCGGTCCGCATCGGACATACTGTCCCTCGAGAATGTTTCGGCGGCGGACTTGTACTTGAAGAAACGCCACTCGTCGAACCCGATACCGAGCTTCTCGAGCGTGCCCTTGACGTAGGTGCGCCCCAACACATAACCCGGCAGGTTCACCATCCCCTGGGGATCGAGAACCACACGGTCCGCCACGCTCGCGAGGTGGTATTCCGTCATTCCGATATTGTCGACGAAGATCACGACGTGTTTCCCCGCGGCCTGAAGCTGAGAGAGTTTCTGGCGGATCTCCCACGCTTTGCCCACCGACATGCCGGCCCCGGAAAGGTTGAGCGCGATGCCGCTCACCTTCGGATCGTTTTTCGCGTGCTCGATATCGGCGAGGATTTGCGAGAGCGCGTGGCGATCTTTGTCGAAATACTTGTACGTCCGGTAGTCGACCGTACCTTTGAGGTTCATCTCGAGGTACGCGTTGTCCTTCGCGGCGTACTTCGTCAGCACGTCGCGCTGCGGGTAGCCCGCTCGAACCCCCCACAGAGTTTCCGCGTACGGGCTGGGAACCCGGTCTTTCACGTACTGAGGGCTCCCGAAGAACCCCAGAACGTCGAGGGTGTAACCGATGGAGAACGCGTAGTTGTCGTCGTCGAAGTAACGCCCCGTGAGCTGGAGCCCCGGGCCCACGTCGAGCATCGCGCCGACGCTCCAGGGCGCATCGGAAACGCCCACACCCTTGGGCAGCTCCGCATCGGCGAAGACGGTGAGCATCGGATCGCCGAGCGGCCGGACGGCGAGATCGATGAGCCCGGATTGATAGCTTTTCTCTGTGGCGAAGTTCCCCACGAGTCCCACCGACGCGTAGCGTCCGAACCGCTGCGTGGCGCCGGCCTGTATCAAACTGCTCCGCCCCACGAGATCGCCATCGCCGCCCGACCAGCCGTAACTCAGACCGAGCGTCCCGTTCTTGTTCCCGCCGGACAGGGCGAACCGGTAGTCGTTCACACCCGCGGTTTTTCCATCGCCGAGCGCGATCTCGTTTCGAACGACGCCAAACCCGATGTTCGGCGCTCCAAGGAAGAGGCCCCAATTCTTCATCCCGCCCTGATTGTCGGGCGCCTCCGGGTCGGCCCACGTGAACCAGGTTTCTCTCCCCGGGAGCATCCCGTAGAAGGCAGGGTTCGCGTAACCACTGATCGACGTGGCTCGCGCCCCGGGGCCCGTGAGGTTGTATCGAAGCTGGTCATAATACGAAGGGATCGGTTCATCCGGGTTCGCCATGGCGACGGCTGCACAGGCGACAACCATCGACACCACTCCGACGATCAACGCGCACCAGCGCCCGCGCCGTACCTTTAGCAGGTCGAATGACCTCATTGAAACGCCTCCTTGGGAAGTTGTCTCGTGCACACGCTCTCTGCCCGTGAATCGATCAGGCATGTGGTGTCTCGCGCACACCCGTCGCCCCTGCGAATCCGCCGTACATGTTCGAAATACGCAAAACCCGTCGTGCGGGTTGCAGATATCCTCTCAACGGTTTCCCGGGCGATCGGTGGAATCCATAGAATCTGTCAACCCGTGTTCGCGTGGGCCGACGACTTGTCGACCCGGCCCGTGTGACGTAAAAAAAGAAAACTCGTTGCAATTGTATCCGATCCGGTGTTTTTTGAAAACAAGAACACGGCACGGCTCCGAGGCCAGGATCGGGTCTTCGCACACTGTGGAGGCGCCCTCGGGCTCCGGTCCTCGCGCACTGCGGAGTCGCTCTCGAAGGTATCCGCCAACCCTTATGAACCCGCCACCCATGGATCAGAACACACACGAACATCACGGCGGCCGCGGCGCCGGGCAAGGCGCCTCTCCGGTCTTTTTGAAAGACCCGGTGTGCGGGATGACGGTCAAGCCGGACTCCCCCCATCGTTTCGAACACCAGGGGACAGTCTACCTGTTCTGTTGCAGCGGGTGCCTGGCGAAGTTTCAGGCTGACCCGGATCGGTATGTCACAACGGCCTCCCGCTCGGACCCGCCCCGATTGACCCCACCCATTGCCGCTTCTTCCCCGGTCGGTCGGCGTGACGAAACCACAGGGCGCGCGGGGGATGCCTCTGCGGCAAAGTACACCTGTCCTATGCATCCCGAAATCGTGCGGGACGCACCCGGCGATTGCCCCATCTGCGGGATGGCTCTCGAACCGGTGGCTCCGTCGCTCGACGAGAAGGAAAACCCCGAGCTCGCCGACATGCGGCGGCGGCTCCGTGTGGGCGCCGTGCTCACACTCCCCGTCGCCGTCCTCGGGATGGGGGACATGATCCCGGGCCACCCGTTTGCGACGTGGTTCTCTGCGCGCGGGGTCGTCTGGCTCCAACTCCTTCTCGCCACTCCCGTGGTTCTCTGGTGCGGCTGGCCGTTTTTTGTTCGCGGTTGGGCGTCGGTGGTTCGCCGCGCGCTCAACATGTTTACGCTGATTGGTCTCGGTGTGGGGACCGCGTACGTGTACAGCGTGGCCGCGGCGCTCTTTCCGGATCTATTCCCCGCGTCGTTCCGCATGTCCTCCGGCGACGTCGCCGTTTATTTCGAAGCGGCAACAGTGATCGTCACGCTCGTCCTCCTGGGGCAGGTCCTCGAGCTCAAAGCGCGAAGCCGCACGAGCGCGGCGCTCCGCGCGCTCCTCGGTCTCGCTCCCAAAACCGCGAGACGTGTGAACGAAAACGGGTCGGAAGAGGACGTGCCGCTCTCGGACGTTCACACAGGGGATCGACTCCGCGTGAGACCCGGGGAGAAGATCCCTGTGGACGGCGTCGTTCTCGAAGGATCGAGCGCCGTCGATGAGTCCATGGTGACCGGCGAGTCCATTCCCGTCGAGAAACGGGCGGGCGAGCGCGTGATCGGCGGGACGCTCAACGGAAACGGCTCGCTCGTCATGCGCGTAGAAAAAACCGGCGCCGACACGCTGCTATCCCGGATCGTGGCCATGGTCGCGGAGGCTCAGCGAAGCCGAGCGCCGATACAGAGGCTTGCCGATGTCGTCGCGGGCTATTTCGTCCCCATCGTCGTCTTGGTTTCGATTGTCGCTTTTGCCGTTTGGGCTCTTGTGGGGCCCGAACCCCGTATGGCATTCGCGCTTCTTGCCGCCGTCTCCGTGTTGATCATCGCGTGCCCGTGCGCGCTGGGGCTGGCCACGCCGATGTCCATCATGGTCGCCGCGGGAAAAGGCGCTACCGCGGGAGTGCTGTTCAAGAACGCAGAGGCGATCGAAGTGCTTCGCAAAGTCGACACGCTCGTCGTCGACAAAACGGGAACGCTCACCGAGGGGAAACCCGCATTGGCCGCGGTGATCCCCGCCGAGGGGGTCGATGAGAACGAGGTCCTGCGGGTGGCCGCAAGCCTCGGACGCGCGAGCGAGCACCCGCTCTCGGGCGCCATCGTGACGGCGGCCGGGGTGCGAGGCGGCGTGCTCGCGGTCATCGAGTCTTTTGAGAGCATCCCGGGCAAGGGCGTCACAGGAAAACTCGATTCGCAAGACGTTGCGCTTGGGAACCAGCGGCTGCTCGATGATCTCGGCGTCTCTGCGGCACCTCTCGCCGCAGCGGCGGAAGACCTTCGCGCGAAGGGACACACGGTGACATTTGTGGCCGCAAACGGAGGGCTCTTGGGTCTCATCGGTGTCGTCGACCCCATCAAACCGACGACACCGGCGGCGTTGCATGCCCTTCGGAAAAAGGGAATACGCATCGTGATGTTGAGCGGCGACACGCGCACCACGGCGCAGGCCGTTGCTCGAGAGCTCGCGATCGATGATGTGATCGCCGAGGTGCTCCCCGATCAAAAAGCCGACGTCGTCAAACGTTTGCAGCGCGAAGGGTCAACGGTCGCGATGGCCGGGGATGGAGTGAACGACGCCCCCGCGCTCGCTCAGGCGGACGTGGGCATCGCGATGGGGACGGGGACGGATGTCGCCATGGAAAGCGCCAGTGTGACGCTTGTCAAAGGAGATCTGTGGGGCATCGTGCGGGCGAGAAGACTCAGCGAAGCCACGATGCAAAATGTGAAACAGAACCTCTTCTTCTCGTTCGTCTACAACTCTCTCGGTGTACCGCTGGCCGCCGGTGTTCTATATCCGGTGTTTGGGATCATGCTGAGCCCCATGATCGCGGCGGCGGCCATGAGCTTGAGTTCGGTCTCCGTCGTCGGGAACGCACTCCGTCTCCGCCGTGTGCGCCTGTAACGGCCTTCTCGCCCTCAGTGTTTCTATCACTCTTCGTACCCTTGTTGCCCCTTGGTGCTCTTTGTGCTTTTTGTGTCCTTAGTGCGGGCTCTCGGTTGAGGCATCTCCATTGAGATACTTGTCCGGATTTGCTGTCAGCATCTCCACGCACCCGGCCGAGCAACATGCGTACTTCTTGTCGCCGATGGTCGCTACCTCGACGTACTCGCGCTCGAGCGTCATCCCGCACACGGGGTCGATACCCGGTTTCGGGTTGTCGTACGCCGTCGTCCAATCGGCGGTTTCTTGTGTCGTCTGGCTTTCAGTGGTCGCCTGCGGTTCCTGAGTTCCTTGGGGCACTTGAGTATCCGGGCTCTTTTGCTCACCATAGGCGGATTGCGAGGACTCCGTGACCTTCGCCGCTTTCTCGGCGGGCGATTCGGTTTTCTCTTTCGATCCACAGCCGAGATAGACCGCCGACATAATAACGATCATGATTACGCCCAGGAGGCGCGTTCCGTAGCTCGTCGATGCTTTCACTGTTTTCCTCCTTCAATGACTTGAACTTTGTCGCGGTGGATTGCCAAGACAATGAATAGAAACCGATCGGCGGTGTCAAGCGATATCGCCGTCCAGCTGGTCTCGTTCTCCTGTTTGACCGCGACCGGCGCTTCTGGTAGAATGACCCCAGTTCTTGCGATCCACCCGAGCATCCGCACTGGTGAATTCGTACCCTATCATCGGGGGGGCGATGATCGGAAAGACCGTATCCCACTACCGTATCCTCTCCAAGCTCGGCGAGGGTGGGATGGGGATCGTCTACAAAGCCGAGGACCTTAAGCTCCAGCGGTTCGTCGCTCTCAAGTTCCTCCCTCTCTCCATCGGTGACGACAAAGCGAGACAACGTTTCGTCCACGAAGCACGGGCCGTTTCCGCCCTCGAGCATCCTCACATCTGCGCCATCTACGAGATCGACGAGACGCCCGAAGGACAGATGTTCATTGTGATGCCATGCTATGACGGCGAGTCTCTCCACGCCAAGATCGAACGGGGCCCGCTTCCTCTTGACGAGGCGATCGAAATTGCCACTCAAGTGGCTTCGGGGCTTGCCCGAGCGCATGAGAAAGGAATCGTCCACCGGGACATCAAACCGGGAAACATCCTCATCACGAAAGACGGCGCGAAGATCGTCGACTTCGGGCTCGCAAAGCTGGCCAAACAGACGAAGGTCACACGAACAGGGACGACGGTCGGCACCGTCATGTACATGTCCCCCGAACAGGCACGGGGCGAGGAGATCGACCCCCGGTCGGACCTTTGGTCCCTGGGAGTTGTGCTCTACGAGATGGTAACGGGGCGCGTGCCCTTCAAGGGGGATCACGAGCCGGCCGTGATCTATTCGATCACGAACGAGGAACCGGAGCCGGTGACATCGCTTCGGCCGGAAGTGCCGGATGACCTGCAAGCGATCATTGAGAAGATGCTCGCCAAGAAGCGGGAGGAGAGATACGCGAGCGCGGATGAGGTTCTCGCGGAACTCACGACCCTGAAACAGGATTTTCTGGCGGCGCCGGACGGAGCGATCGCCAAGGGACGCCGCAAAAAGATATCGAAAGCTGCGCGCCAGCGCGCCCGCAAGAAATGGACGCTGGGCATTGGTCTACCGGCGGCCGTCGGGCTTCTCGTCCTGGGCTACTTTTTCCTCAGGCCTCTTTTCTTCAAGGACGTGGCGGTGTCAGCCCCCACGCCGATAGCTGTGATCGGGTTCGAGAACCAGACCGGAGACCCCTCGCTCGACTATCTTGGAGAGGCAATCCCCAACCTCCTCATCACCAGCCTCGAACAGTCGAGCTACTTGCAGGTGGCGACATGGGAGCGTCTACGGGATCTCTTGAAGCAGATGGGAAAGAGCGATATTCGAGAGATCGACGAGGAGACGGCTTCGGAACTCTGCCGGCGGGGAGGATACTGCGCCATTGTCCGGGGGAGCTTCACGAAAGCCGGCGATTTGTTCGTGACGAACGTGAAGGTCATCGACGGTCAGACGAAGCAGAGCCTGGGGAGCGCGAAGAAAGACGGAAAAGGGGTCGAGAGCATTCTCGAGAGCCAGATCGATGCGCTCAGCCGTGAGATTGCCAAGACCACAGGGCTTTCGGACCGCAAGTACGAGGAGACGAATCGACCGATCGCCGACGTCACGACGACCTCGATGGAGGCGTACGGGTACTTTCTGCGAGGGCAAGACGCTAACGACAAAGGGTACTCTCAGGATGCCATGCGATTCTTCGAAAAGGCCGTAGAAATCGATTCGACATTCGCCATGGCTTATTTCTATTTATTCGGAGTGTACTCTACAGAGCGCGGAACAAAAGAAGTCGATAGCGCATTGAAACGTGCCAAACGGTTTTCGGAGAACGCGACGGAGAAAGAGCGTTTGTACATCGACGCGGCGTTTGTCGCCTGGTATGGGGGAGAGGGAAGGAACCGCGCCGACATCCTGCAGGAGCTCGTCCAGAAATACCCGAACGAGAAACGGGCGCTCGTTGACCTGGGTTCGGATCATGCCGGCAATAATATGTTCCCCGAAGCGATCGCCGAGTTCAAACGCGCGCTTTCGTTTGATCCAACCTTCGGCCCGGCTTTGTACCAGCTCGGCTATACGTACATGGGCATGGGTGAGTTTGATCAAGCGCTACGGCAGTTCCAGGAATACGCGTCTTTATATCCGCTCGATGCCAATCCTCTGGATTGTATGGGGGACCTCTATTACAAGTGGGGGAAACTGGACGGAGCGATCGCGAAGTACAACGAAGCCTTGAAACTCAAGCCCGACTTCGCGTCCGGACAGAAAATCGCTTACGTCTATGCACTCAAAGAGGATTACGGCGAGGCCCTTCGAAGGATGGACGAATACATCAAGGCAACGCCGGACGAGTTTGTGCAGAAAGGGTACGGCCTTTGGAAAGGGTTCTATGAGGCTTGGCGGGGGAACACGAGCGCCGCGATTTCTTATCTTTTGGAACTGAAACAGTTTGCCGAAGCCAAAGAATCGAAGTTCGATGAAGCGCTGACGACGCTGTCGCTCGGATATGTCTCCTATCAAAGAGGCGAACTCGAACAGTCCAGGAGCAATGTCAATGAAGCAGGAATGATTTTCACTCAACACTCAGCGGTCTTCAAGGATCCCGACAAAGAAATGAAGGAACCGCCGTGGTGGGCTGCTTACCGGCATGTCATGCTCGCCCTGACCGACTTGAGGGAAGGACGTGCCGAAATCGCGAAAAGAAGCTTGGAAGACATGGAGTCGTGTTTGCGAGACGTCGAGGCGGAGTACGAGCCCTCATGGGCGGGGCACGTCGCTCAGGCGCGCAACCTCCTGGAAGCGGAGGTACTTCTTGCGGAGGGTTCCTTCGATCAAGCTATTCGCATCGGCGAGTCTGTCCCGCTTTCTCTTTACTGGGGCATGTTCGGGCCAGTGGTTTTTTCGTTCAACTGTCCCCTCGAGCGCGACGTGGTCGCCCGCGCCTACGTGAAAAAAGGTGATCTCGACAGAGCCATTTCAGAATACGAACGCCTCGTTGTTTTTGATCCGAGCCGAGAAGAACGTTTTCTGATCCGTCCCATCTTCCACTACCGCCTCGCCAAGCTCTATGAACAAAAAGCGCGCACCAAAGACGCCCTCGCGGAGTACCAGAAATTCCTGACGATCATGAGCGAGGCCGACGTCTGCCTCACCGAGATCGCGGACGCGAAGGCGCGTGTGGCGAGTCTTACGGCAGTGCAACGTTGACAGCACCTCCAGTCAACGTAACCCCCCAAGTTCGGACTGCAGAATATTCTACAACCCCCCGGCCCGACCCCCGAACGTCAACTAGGAATTGATCTTCCTCAATAAATCTGTTAAATTCCAACCTCCAAGAGCGGTTTACCTTTGTAAGCACGCTTTTTTGTTTTTCTCCCGAAGCCCGGAACCCTCTGGGGCTGAACCTTCGAACACGAAACACTCGCGGACGAGGTGGTCATGCAGCGCAAGAACTTTAAAGTCCTCATTGGCGCGATCATTGTGGTGATTGCGATGGCGTACTTTGGGTTTGCCGGTTTTCAGGAAGGCAAGGCGTACTACAAAACCATCGACGAGCTGAACGCGATGGGAGACCAGGCCTACGGCAAACGGATCAAAGTGGCGGGGATCGTGGCCGACGGCTCCGTGCAGCGGCGCGGCGAGGAGGTCTACTTCCGTCTCCAGCAGAACGACCTCAGCCTCCCGTGTGTTTATACGGGAAGCGCGCCGGTGCCCGATACCTTCAAAGACGGCGCGGAGGCGGTGTGCGAAGGGAAGGTCAGGGGAGACGGCACGTTCGAAGCGAAGAAGATACAGGCCAAGTGCGCGTCGAAGTACCAATCGAAGTACGGCTCGGGCGCGGCCGCAGCCTCTCCGCACTAGTGTTCAGTCCCAGAAACTCGTAGTCCGCCGCGAGCGCGACGCCGACGTGTCCCCCGCGGTGTCATTTCGTCGCACGAGGAACTGCATGGCGAATTTCGGCAATCTCGCACTCACCCTCGCCTTTTCCGTATCCCTCTACGCGATTCTCGCCCTGCTTTTCGGATGGCGGAGCCACCGGCGCGAGATCGTCAAGTCCGGTGAATACGCCGTTTACGCGTCTTTCTTCCTCGTGACGATTTCGACGACGGCTCTTTTCTATCTCTTTGCGACGAGCAATTTCAATGTCGAATACGTCGCGCAGTACAGCAACCGTGACCTTCCCATGTACTACAAGCTCGCCGCGCTCTGGGGCGGGCAAAAGGGATCGCTTCTTTTCTGGACGTGGATTCTCTCGATCTTCGCCGCGATCGTCACGTTTCAGAACCGCCACCGCCGGAGCGATCTCATCACCGTGGCGGAGGCGATCATCGCGATCACCCTTCTCTTTTTCCTTCTTCTCAACAATTTCATCGAGAATCCGTTCTCACGTCTCGGCGTCGTTCACGCGGGCGACGCCGCGCCGATGCCGTTTACACCGGAGGACGGCCGCGGTTTGAACCCGCTCCTCCAGCACCCGATCATGGTGATCCACCCGCCGCTCCTGTTCATCGGGTACGTGGGGTTCGTGGTTCCCGCCGCCTTCGCGATCGCCGCCCTCATCACAAGAGAACTCGGGAACGCGTGGGTCACGCTCATACGGCGGTGGGCGCTCGTCGCGTGGGGGTTCCTCGGCGTGGGGGTCATACTCGGCGCCCGCTGGGCGTACGTCGAGCTCGGCTGGGGCGGCTACTGGGCGTGGGACCCGGTCGAGAACGCATCGTTCATGCCGTGGCTCACGGGGACTGCGTTTCTCCACTCGGCGATCGTCCAGGAAAAGAAGAACATGCTCAAAGCCTGGAACGTCGTGCTCATCCTTGCGACGTACCTGCTCTGCATCTTCGGGACGTTCCTCACGCGCAGCGGCATCGTCTCCTCGGTCCACGCGTTCGCCGAATCCGAGTCCGGCCCGTACTTTATCGGTTTCATCGCGCTCGCCGGCGTGGGGTCGATCCTGCTCATTTTCTCGCGTCTCGAGTATCTCAAAGGTGAAAGCACGTTCGATTCGATCGTCTCGCGCGAGGCGAGCTTCCTTTTCAACAACCTGGTGTTTCTCGGCGCCTGCTTCGCCGTCTTCTGGGGGACAATGTACCCCGTATTCTCCGAAGCCCTTGAGGGCGAGAAGATCACGATCGGCCCGCCGTTTTTCAACCGGATCTACGTCCCGTTGGGTCTTTTCATCCTGTTCCTGACCGGTGTCGCGCCGCTTCTCGCGTGGCGGAAAACCTCATTCAAGAGTTTGTCGAAAAACTTCCTCTGGCCGCTCGCGTCGGGCGTGGTGGTTACGGTCGCGCTCACGATCGCGGGTGTGCGGGGATTTGCGCCCCTCGTCGCGTTTTTTCTCGCCGTATTCGTCACCTCGACGATCGTCATCGAGTTCGCTCGCGGCGTCGGGACCCGCATGAGGGCCCACGCGGAACCTTTCGCCAAGGCGCTCGTGCGTCTCGTCTCGAAGAACAAACGCCGTTACGGCGGATACGTCGTTCATTTCGGCGTCGTGCTCATGTTCGTCGGGTTCGCGGGGGCGGCGTTCAACCGGGAGACATCCGGCGAAATCGGCAAGGGGGACTCGCTCTCGGTCGGCAAGTACACGTTCCTCTGCGAGGCCATCGAGGAGAGGGATACGCCGAACTATTACTTC
>Ga0315275_10000658_pt1 | contig 28730 bp, 21 predicted proteins | sample YL17G03_0_MG_FD_205557 | JGI IMG/M metagenome (GOLD analysis project Ga0315275, IMG submission 205557) | Sediment microbial communities from Yellowstone Lake, YNP, Wyoming, USA - YL17G03_0 | ecosystem: Environmental > Aquatic > Freshwater > Lake > Sediment | place: USA: Wyoming | collected...
TGGCCGGGAAATTGAAGGGCCCCCTCCCCTTCGACCTCTTCCTCGACTCGGGCGACTCCGACGGCGCCTTGCAACAGATGGATATGTTGCGAAAGGTCCTCGACGCCAAACAGGCGACGTACCAATGGTTCGTCGGCAAGGGCGGACACAGTTGGACCTACTGGACCAGCCGCGCCGACGATCACCTGGCCTGGTTCGCCGACCGGTTCGCCCGGAACCGGCGCGACGGGCGGTTCGCCGCCGACACACCCCCCAAGGCCGCCGAACTGAAAGTCATCGCGCGGCTGCCCGACGTCGCCCTCTCAGAGGAGGCCGCGCGACGCCTCGCCGCACCGTGGGAGCGCCTCTCCGCAGCCGCGCCCCTGGCCGTCACCGGACTCCCCGCGAGCGGCGGGCCGCTCTCCAGGACCGACGAAAAGTATAAGCGCGTCAACCTCAGCGCCAATCTCACCGCCCACGGCCACGCGAGCGGCCTTTTCGTTTACCGCATCCTCCTGACGGCGAGTTCGCCCCTGCCGCGCGCGGGCACCATCTCCCTTGCGACGAGCCTCCGGAACGGCCGCAGCATGGGACTCCTGGGCGTGCCGACCGCCGCCCTGACGGTCCCCGAGGGTCCGGCCGACCGGCGCGTAGAACTCCGGGCGCGCCTGGTCGTGGAACTTAAAACGCCCGACCCGCTTCGCGGCGGGATCGTCGCCGGACTCCAGGTCTTCGGCGCCGACGGCCGGCCCGTCGGCGAACCGCTGGTCGGCAAGGCGCCGCCAGGTTCCGTCGAGGCCGAGATGTGGACCGTCGCGCCGCAGGCTGCGGCCGCATGGACGCTCGCGCTCGAGGGCGACAAGGCCCTCCCCCTGGCCGCCGTCCATCAGGTCCGCCTCGAAGTCGAACCCTGATCCGCTCGCGCGGCCGCGTTGGGAGAGGGAGGACAGTCTTTCTCTGCACCGCGCGAAATCGCTTTGACGATACTCAGGGGCGCGTGTAAACTCACGCCGCGCTTTCAGAAATAGCAGGACATGGGTGGCACTGGCGGCTTGTCCGCCAGTGCACGGGCAGGCAAGATGCCCGTACCACCCATTATGTTTAGATGCTCTTACATCGTTCGAAGGAGGCATCCGTGGCGAATGTCTGGCTGGTGACCGGCGGCGCCGGATTCATCGGGTCGAACCTGGCGCGGGCACTGCTCCAGGAAGGCCGCCGCGTCCGCGTCCTCGACAATTTCCTCACGGGGTTCCGCATCAACCTGGCCGACGTCCTGGCGGACATCGAGTTCATCGAATGCGACATCCGCGGGGCCGACGCGTGCCAGGCCGCCTGCCGCAGCGTCGAGGTCGTCTTCCATCAGGCCGCGCTGCCGAGCGTCCCGCGCAGCATGGAGAACCCGCGCGCCAGTTTCGAGAACAACGTCCTCGGGACGTTCAACATACTGATGGCAGCGCGCGACCAGGGCGTGCGGCGGGTCGTCCTGGCCGCCAGTTCAAGCGCCTACGGCGACACCGAGGAACTTCCGAAGCGCGAGACGATGCCCCTGAGGCCCTTGAGCCCCTATGCCGCCGACAAGGCCGCCGGCGAACTCTACGCCGCCATGTTCTCGCGCGCCTTCGGGCTCCAGACCGTCAGCCTGAGATATTTCAATGTGTTCGGGCCGCACCAGGACCCGACGAACCAGTACGCCGGCGTGATCGCCGCCTTCGCCGCCGCCATGCTCCGCGGCCGAAGGCCGACAATCTTCGGCGACGGCACACAATCGCGCGATTTCACCTTCGTCCAGAACGTCGTCCACGCGAACCTCCTCGCGGCCGCCGCCCCGGAGGTCCGCGGCGAGGTCGTCAACATCGGTTGCGGCGAGGCGATCAACCTCAACCAGATGGTCGCCGTCTTTAACGAGATTCTCGGCACCGGCCTCAAGCCCATCTACGCCCCGCCGCGCCCGGGCGACGTCAAGCACTCGCTGGCCGACATCTCGGCTGCCGCACGACTCATCGGCTACCAGCCCCAGGTCCGCTTCGCCGACGGACTCCGCCGGACCATCGAGTGGTATCGCCACGCCATCGAGACGGGTTACGGCGGCTGGAACAAAATGAAGTGACCTGGGCCTTGGCCCAGATTCCGCTACGAGACACGTAGGGTGCGTGCTCCGCACGCACGCGGAATGGAAAAACTGATCGGTGCGTGCAGAGCACGCACCCTACATAGTCTCGCGCGCAACCAAATCCTTGTAGGCCGCGGCCAGACGCTGCGTGACCGCGCCTGGCTTGCCGGCGCCGACGACCTGCCCTTCCAGTCGCGTGACCGGCATGACCTCCATGATCGAGTTGGTGAGCATCACCTCATCGGCCGCCAGGAACTCCTCCAGCATGACCGGTCGCACCTCGGTCGGAATGCCGCAGGCCGCGGCCACCTCCAAGACCACCGCCCGGGCAATGCCAGGCATGAGCCCCTCTTCGCCCGGCGGCGTGATGAGCCGCCCGCCACATACAATGAAGACGTTTGTGCCGGCGCCCTCGGCCAGACGCCCGCTTGTGTTCAGGAAGACCGCCTCGACGGCCCCTGCCCGATGGGCCGCCCGCCGCCCCAGGAACAGGCGGACGCGGCTGGTCAGTTTGTGAAGGGCCGCCGGGTCGCCTTCCTTTGCGCGGTCACCGGTGATTACAACCGCGGCGCCCCGCTCGAAAAGATCGGCGGCATACGGCACCAGGCGGACGGCCGTGACGATGAGCGTGGCGGGCGGCGGCGGGTCGGCCTCGGCCCGGTCCGCCGGACCCGCCGTGGCGGTAATCCGCACGCGAGCCTCGGCCGTACCGTTAGACTCGACCAGCCGGGCCACGATGGCGGCAATCTGGTCATCGGACTCCCCAACGCGGATGCCGAGGAACTCGGCGCTCCCATGCAGCCGCCGCAGGTGCTCGGCCAGCCTGAAGGGCCGGCCGCCATAAGTCCGCAGAGTTTCATACGCGCCGACGCCCTGAAGGAGCCCCAGATCGGTAATCGGCACGGTGGCCTTGGCGACAGGCAGAAAGTGTCCGGCCACGTAAGCCAGGGGCGAGGGCGTCATGGCGGTCCTCCGAGTTCTTCGGTTTGCAGGCCGAGCGCGGCGAGCATCGCGCGGGCCTTGTCGGTCGTCTCGTCGAACTCGGCCGCAGGGTCGGAGTCGGCCACGATCCCGCCGCCGACCTGAAGATAAGCGCGCGGCCAGTCGGCCAGGAGCGTCCGGATGGCGATGTTGAGGACGCACCGGCCCGCGGGTTCGCCCGCCGACCGCGGACCCAGGAACCCGACCGCGCCAGTATAGACGCTGCGACACGTAGGCTCAAGTTCGGCGATGATCTGCATGGCGCGGACCTTCGGGGCGCCCGTGACCGAGCCGCCGGGGAACGTCGCCCGGAGGAGGTCCGTCAGGCTGCGGTCGGGGTGCAACCGCCCTTCGACCGTCGCCACGGTGTGATAGACGGCGGCGTAGGCTTCGACGGCCCGCGGCTCGGCCACGCGGATCGAGCCGTAGGAGCAGACGCGGCCGAGGTCGTTCCGTTCGAGGTCCACGATCATGACGAGTTCCGCGCGGTCCTTTGGGGACGCGAGGAGTTCGCGCCTCGCGCGGCAGTTGAAGGCGGCCTGGCCGGGCCGTCGGGGGCGCGTGCCCTTGATGGGCCGCGTGAGGACGCGGCCGCCGGGGCCGAGTTCGAGGAAGAGTTCCGGGCTGCTCGAGAGGACGGCCCGCCCGACGCCGAGGCCGACGTAGGCGGCATAGGGAGCGGGGTTCGTGCGGCGGAGGCGAAGGTAAAGGTCCGCGAGGCCTGCCTGCGCGTCGCCGCCCCTACGGGCCGCTTGGCCGCCTAGGGTAGCCGTAAAGCGGCGGCTGAGGTTGACCTGGTAGATGTCGCCGGCGGCGATGTACTCTCGCGCGCGGCGGACCGCCCGCAGGTAAGCGTCGCGCGTGAAGTTGCACGTCAGTCCGGCCGGATGCGGCGCGGCGTCCGGTTTCTCGGCGCCGGACGCCGCTGCGGCCGACGCCAGGGCATCCTCGATGGCCTTGCGGCCCGCCCAAGGCGGGCCGCCGACGAGCATCGCCCGCCTCTCGGCCCGGTCCACGACGAGGACCGTCTCGTAGAGGCCGAGCCACATTTCCGGCAGTCCGCCCTGCCCGCCCGAGGTGGGTCCGCCTGGGGAGGAGGCGGGCCGCGGCGAGAGCGTCGCCTTCGATTCGACCTCGGGCGCAAGGTCGTAGGAGAGATAGCCGTAGAACCCCGGACCGAACGGCAGGCCCGCCGGACCGTTCTCTACAGTTGCGGCCGCGAGCACCTGACGCAGCGCGTCGAAAGCGCCGGCCGGCAGGCTGCCGCACAAAGGGCGACCGCCTGCGTCGAGGAGCCGCGATGCGCCGCCCTCGTGAACGAGCACGGCCGAGGGCGCGGCCGCAAGGACGCTCCATCGCGCTAGGCGCGTCGGGCCGCCGGCGCTATCGAGCCAGACACAGTGCGCCTCGCGCGCGAGGTGCGCGAAAACCATTTCTAGGTCCGCCGGCCAGGCGACAGCGCTGGCCTCGGCGCTCAGCGTGCGGTCGAAGATCGCCGGCAGTCGAGTCATGAATGGCACATCATACAAGGGAATAGACCTGAAACATAGATGATGAAGGATAGAACACTTGCACGGCCCGCCCAGTGCAGGGTGCCATGCATTCGCTTGCGAAAGCATGGGGCAGATGTGCGCTGGGCATGCTTTCGCCAGCGAAAGCATGGCACCCAGCGCGGCCGGACAAGACCGCCATCACCCCGCCTGGGCCGCGGCGGCGCGGACGGTGTTGCGGAGGAGAATGGCCACCGTCACGGGTCCGACGCCGCCGGGAACGGGCGTGATCGCGCCTGCGACCTGGCTGGCCGACTCGAAGTCCACGTCGCCGACGGTCTTCATCTTCTTTTTGCCCTTCTCGTCGAGGACCGGCTGGCCGCTCGCGTCGAGGACCGCCGCGCGGTTTATGCCGACGTCAATCACGGTGGCGCCGGGCCTCACGTGCTTGCCGGAGACGAGGCCGGCCTTGCCGGCGGCGACGACCAGTATCTCGGCCCCGAGCGTGTGCGCCGCGAGGTCGCGCGTGCCGATGTGGCAGATGGTGCAGGTCGCCAGGTCGTTCGTGAGGAGGCAGGCGACGGGTTTCCCGACGATGGGCGAGTGGCCGACGACGACGCACTCATAACCCTTGATATCTCCGAGCGTGAATCGGATGAGTTCGTAGGCGGCGGCAGCCGTGCACGGAACGAGGTCCGCACCCTCGTAGAAGAAGAGGCGCCCCAGGTTGGCGGCCGTGATGCCCTCGACGTCCTTCGAGGCCGGGATGCGCTCGGCCATGTCGCGGGCGTTGATCCCCGCCGGCAGCGGCATCTGGAGGAGGATGCCGTGGACCGTCCTCTCGTTGCCGAGCGAGTCAATCTTCGCCGCGAGCGTCGCCGAGGTGGTGTCGTTCGGCAACTCGACGAGTTCGTATGCGATGCCGGCGTCCTGGCAGGACTTGGCCTGGCTCCGCGTATAGACCTTGCCGCCGGGGTTGTCGCCGACGAGGATCGAGGCGAGTTTCGGCGGCGCGCCGGTCTTCGCTCGCAGCGCCTGGATTTTCGGCGCAAGGTCCGCCTTGATCTTCGCCGCCAGGGCTTCACCGTCAATCAGTTTCGCGGACATTGGACCTCCTTCACGTTATGGGTGCGGCGCGGATTCGGCATGGAGTCATGGCGCCAGGCCGGCCTCCCGGATGATCTCGGGCACGAGGTCGTCCCAGCCGAGAGTCATGAGGTGCGCCCCCTGGCACATCGGGCGCATCTGGCGGACGAGTCGGCCGGCGATCTCGGCCGAGACTTTTTTAAGGTTCTCCTTCGGGGCGGCCGAAAGTTCCTTGATGATCGCCTCCGGCACCTGGACGCCGGGAACGTTCTTATTCATGTACTTGGCCATGCCGGCGGACTTAAGGACCACGATGCCCACTAGCACTGGAATCTTAATATGTTCTATCATGCGCATGAACTTCTCGAAGACGGGCGGGTCATAGACCGCCTGGGTCTGGACGAACTGGGCGCCGGCGGCCGCCTTCTTTTCGAGTTTGATGATCTGCGGCTCGACCTCCTCGGTGCACGGCGTGACGCAGCAGCCCTTGAAGAACTGCGGGACGCCGTCGAGTTTGTTCGGGTTCCCCTTGGGGTCGCGGCCGAGGTCGGCGCCCGATTCGAGCGTCGTCATGGCCTGAAGGAGGCCGACCGAATCCAGGTCATAGACCGGCTTGGATTCGGGATGGTCGCCCATGGCGACGTGGTCGCCCGTGAGGGCCAGGACGTTGCGGATGCCGAAAACGTAGGCCGACAGGAGGTCGCTCTGGAGCGCAAGGCGGTTGCGGTCGCGCGTGACCATCTGGTAAACCGGCTCGATGCCGCGCTCGAGGAGCAACTTTGAGAGGGCCAGCGACCCGGTTCGCATGACGGCCGTCTGGATGTCGGTCACGTTGACGGCGGCGACGCGGCCTTTCAGGTACTGCTCGGCCTCGTGGAGGACGGGCCCGACGTTGGTGCCCTTGGGCGGCCCGATCTCGCCGGTGACGACGAAGCGGCCGGAATGGAGGGCCTCCTGCAACTTGCTGACGGGCGGTGTCATGCCTTGGGCTCCTCCTCGAGCACAGCCATTTCAGGGTGGGTGAGCCGCCGCACGCCCGCGCCGCGGTCCTTGCGGTAATCGCGGGGCGAGCGCAGGGTGCGGAGTTCGTCGAGGCGTCCGAGTTCTTTCAGACGCTTATAGATAAGAAGCCAGCCGCAATCCATCTCCTGCTTGACCTCGCACTTGCCCTTGTTGGTCCCGCCGCAGGTGCCGTTGATGAGGCTCTTCGAGCATCGGGCGATGGGGCAGATGCCGCCGGTCCACTCGAGGACGCAGTCGCCGCAGCCGTGGCAGTACTCGGCCCACGTGCCCGGGACAGTGCCGGCGCCGTAGAACGTCGTGTTCAGTCCGGGCAGGACGGGCACCGCGGGGAACTGTTCGCTCATAAAGCCGACCCCGACGCCGCAGGCGATGCTCAGGACGGCGTCGTACGACGCGAGGGGCGCCTTTAAGTTGGCGACGAACTCGCGGTCGCACTGGCGGGTAATGCAGTCGGCGTCGGCCACGAGGTCGCGCCCCTCCTGGCGAGCGGCAAGCCGCAACTGGGCGGCCAGTTCGTCGGCCTGCTTCTCACCGCCCGTCAGGCAGACCGTCACGCAACTGCCGCAACCCAGGACGAGCACCCGCTTGTACGGCGCGAGCATCCGCCGGATTTCGTCCATCGGTTTTCGTTCGGCCACAATCATGGATATATGCTCCTAGAAATTCTTCGCTTCGCTCAGAATGACAAACCTTTACGACGCCGCGGCCGCACCGGCCAGGGCCTCGTAGACGGCCTCGTCGCCGGCATCGGCCAGTTCGACCCACCGCAGCCGGTCGGCCGGGATTCCGATCTCCGCGAGCAACTGCCGGGCCTGGTCGAACCGCCGCCGTGCCCGCCGCGCGGCCTGCGGATACCGCTCGGCCTCTTCCTTGACGGCGGCCACCACGACGGCGGCCGCGCCCTCCTCCAGGGTGCACAGGAGGTCCCTCGTGCTCAAGCGCGCCAGGCTCGGCAGGTAAACGACGGCCAGGCCCGGCGGCCGCTTCGCTTCGCCGCGCCACTGGGCCGCCGACGCGCGGTGGCCGCAGACGTAGGCGACGAACTTGGGCCCGTCACCCGGCGTCGAATCAATCGCCTCGCGCGCCCGCGAGGGAAGGCCCCGGGCGTCCCAGCCGCGCGCGATGATCGCGTTGGCCGGACACTCGGCGATGCAGATGCCGCACGCCTGGCACAGGGCCGACTCGATGCGCGCCACGTCGGTGATCTTCGGAATGTCGAACGGACAGACGCGCAGGCACGTCAGGCAGGCCGAGCACTTGTCCACGAGGACTTCGGCCCCCGCGCCGCAACTCATGCAGCGTCGGGATTCGCGCAGGGCCGATTCCTGGACGTAATTTTTGTCCACCTCTGCGAAGTTCCGCTTGCGCGCCTCCGGCGGCAGGGCCTCGACCGGCTCGCGCGAGACCTTCGTGACCTTCTTTGCGGTCTCTGCGGCGATCGTGCTGATCTTCGGCGGCACCGAATCGTCCAACTTTATCGTCTTGCCGCTCAGGTACAGGCCGATCGCGCAGGCCGCGCGGTGGCCGCTGGCGCACGCCTCGACCACCGAGCCGGGGGGCGTTACGATCTCGCCGCACGCGAACACCCACGGCACGGGCGTCTGGAGCGTCGCCGGGTCGCACGGCAGCCGCCCGCGCTCGTCGGCCTTGAGGGAACTGCCGCCAAGGAACCCTATGTCGGGGGCCTGGCCGATGGCGATGATGACCGTGTCGCAGGGGACCTCGCCCGTGGCGGCGTCGTCGTAGCGCGGGTCGAAGCGGCGATTCTCGTCGAAGACGCGCGTTACCACGCGGGTCCGGACGCCGACGATGCGGCCATCTCTGACGACGACCTCGGTCGGCCCGCGGCGGTGAAGAATGTCAATACCTTCCTCGCGAGCCTCGCGCTGCTCCCACGCGAAGGCGGGCATCTCCTCCTCGGACTCAAGGCACATGAGGCTGACCCGCTCGGCCCCGAGGCGCAGGGCCGTCCTAGCGGCGTCCACCGCCACGTTGCCGCCGCCGATGACGAGCACCTGGCGGCCGAGTTCGGGCGGCTTTCCGAACGCCGCCTGCGTCAGGAATTCCAGGGCCGGGTACACCCGCGGATGGTCCACGCCGGGGATCGGCAGCGGACGGCTGCGCGCCAGGCCCGCCGCCACGAGCACCGCCTCGAACCCTTCGCGGTGCAGATCGTCGAGCGTCTTATCCTTGCCGATCTCCAAGCCCGTCACGATCCGCACGCCGTGGGCGACGATCCAGTCCACATCGATCTGGATCACCTCTCGCGGCAGGCGGTACGCCGGCACGGCGGTGGCCGGAATGCCGCCGGCCCGGGAGAACTTCTCGAAAATGGTCGGGCGGTAGCCGGCCATGGCGAGGTCGAGCGCGGCCGAGAGGCCCGCCGGTCCTCCGCCGACTATCGCCACGCGGGCCTTGTTCTGGACGGGCGCCTTGTGGACGGTGGCGCCGGCGGCGCCCTCGAGTTCGGCCACGAAGCGTTTCACTTCGCGGATGGCGACGGGGTCGTCCACGTCGCGGCGTCGGCAGTTGGCCTCGCAGGGATGATGGCAGATGCGTCCGCAGACGCTCGCCAGCGGCAGGCGCTCGCGGATGATGTCAATGGCGTCGCGCCAGCGGCCCTGGGCGGCCGCCTCCAGGTAGGCCCGCACGTCGGCATGGACCGGGCAGGCGTCGCGACACGGCGCCCAGAGGCGATCCATCAGGTCGGTCGTGGCAGCCAGTTTGGCCGCGTCCTTGGAAGTCAAGTCGCCGTCATTCATGCAGAGACCTCTTGCTCCGTCGGGGTGCCATGCTTTCGTGCCGTCGCGAAAGCATGTCCCTCGCCCCGACAAGCCCATGCTTTCGCAAGCGAAAGCATGTCACCCGCGACGTACGGGCAAGGCATTCTAGGCGCCCCTCGGCCGTTAGAACAGGCCCACGACGCGGCCGTCGGGGCCGATGTCCACCTTCTCGCCGGCGGGCTCCGTCGGAAGGCCCGGCATCGTCCGCATCGCCCCGCACAGCGGATACAGGAACCCCGCGCCGACCGAGGCCCGCACGTCGCGCACCGGGAACGTATAGCCGGTTGGCCGCCCTTTCAGGGCTGGGTCGTGCGTCAGGCTCAGGTGCGTCTTGGCCATGCAGATGGGAAGTTTGTCGTAACCGAACTTCGTGAACCGCTCGATGGCCAGGTCGGCCGGCTTCTCGTATGTGACCTTGGCGGCGCCGTACATCTTCGTGGCGATGGTCTCGATCTTCTTCTTGATGGGCCAGTCGGTCTCGTAGAGGAACTTGAACTGCTTGGGCGCCTCGCAGGCCTCGACGACGGCCTCGGCGAGTTCGGCCCCGCCCTTGCCGCCGTCGGCCCAGACGTTCGAGCGGACGACCGCGAAGGCGCCGGCGGCCTTGGCCCGTTCCTCGACGACCTTGAACTCCGAGGGCGCGTCGGTCGTGAACGCGTTGATTGCCACGACGCACGGCAGGCCGTGGAGGCGGACGTTCTCGATGTGCTTTTCTAGGTTCGGGCACCCGTCGGCCACGGCCTGGGTGTTCTCGCGCGTGAGGGCCTCGTCGAGGGGCTTGCCGGCGACGACCTTGAAGCGGCCGCTGTGCATCTTCAGGGCCCGGATCGAGGCCACCAGGACGACGCAGTCGGGGACGAGCCCGCTGGCGCGGCACTTGATATTGAGGAATTTTTCCATGCCGATATCTGCGCCGAAGCCGGATTCCGTGACCGTGTAGTCGGCCAGTTTGGTCGCCATGAAGTCGGCGATGATCGAGGAGTTGCCGTGGGCGATGTTGGCGAACGGCCCGGCGTGGACGAAGCACGGCGTGTGCTCCAGCGTTTGCATCAGGTTCGGCTTGATGGCGTCCTTCATGAGGACCGCCATGGCCCCGGCCACCTTGAGGTCCTCGCACGTGACGGGCGAGCCGTCGCGCTTGTATGCGACCACCATGCGGGCGAACCGCTTGCGGATGTCCTGGAGGCCCGTCGTGAGGCCCAGGATGGCCATCACCTCGCTCGCGACCGAGATGTCGAAGCCCGTCCGCCGGACAATGCCGGAGCCCAGGCCCGTGATGATGTCGCTCAGGGCCCAGGAGTCGCTGATGTCCACCACGCGGCGCAGGCTCGGCGCATAGGGGTCAATCCCCAGGGGGTTCTCGTGATAGATGTGGTTGTCCACGAAGGCTGCGGCGAGGTTGTTGGCGAGGCTGACTGCGTGGATGTCGCCGGTGAGGTGGAGGTTGAAGTCCTCCATCGGGATGACCTGGCTGTACCCGCCGCCGGCCGCGCCGCCCTTGATGCCGAAGACCGGCCCGAGGCTCGGCTGGCGGATGCACGTACAGACGCGTTTGCCGATGTAGCCGAGCGCCTGCGACAGGCCGATCGTCGTGACGGTCTTGCCTTCGCCGAGTGGCGTCGGCGTGATGGCCGTGACGTCAATATACTTGCCGCGACGGACCGAGGCCAGGCGATCCAGGATCGCCAGGTCCACCTTGGCCTTGTAATCGCCGAAGAGTTCCAGTTCGTCTTCCTGGATGCCCAGGGCGTGGGCGATGTCGCAGATAGGCTGCATCTTGGCCTTTTGGGCTATCTCCAGATCGCTAAGCATAGGCTGTCTCCCCTTTCAGACTGGTTCTGGACCTAGAAACCGGATTCGGCGGCGGGATTCGATTCACAGGTCAGGCGGCTCCCATAGAGGAAATGCTCCGCGGACCAAGGGTAGCCAATCTAGGAGTCGGCCGAAGTGCGGTCAACACATTTCCCGGCGAAGAGGGAGGCCATTGTGACTTTTTTCACAAAGCAACTCCCGCCCCCGGCGTCCCTCGCTGTGAAAATCGTCACAGAGACGTCGCCTAAAAGCCCTATTCCGGCTTGACTTGGCTCTCGGCCCTACTTATCCTTCAATGGCCTCAGGTTGGCGTATTTATTGCAGCCATGCCTCCGGCCTCCAGCGGCGGCCTATGAAAATCGCTATCAGCGGAAAAGGCGGCGTCGGAAAGACCACCGTAACCGCCATTTGGGGTCGCCTCCTCGCACGCCAGGGGCTGGACGTCTTCCTCGTGGACGCCGACCCCGACTCGAACCTGGCCTCGGCCCTCGGAGTGGCATCCGAAGATATACCGAAACCTCTGGTTTCGCTGAAGGACCTCATCCAAGAGCGGACCGGGGCGGATCCCGACAAGGTCGGCCAGTATTTCCGCCTCAATCCGCACGTCGCCGACCTGCCGGACTCTTGCGCCGTGGCCATCGCGGGGATGAAGTTGCTGGTGCTCGGCGGCATTCGCGGCGGCGGCAAGGGATGCGCTTGCCCGCAGGGGACGTTCCTGAAGGCGATGATGCGGCACCTGATGCTCGAGCGGCGCGAGGTTCTCCTCGTGGACATGGAGGCGGGCCTCGAGTTTCTCGGTCGGGCGTCCGTCATGGGCACCGACCTCCTGGTGGCCGTGGTCGAGCCGGGCCGCCGGAGCATCGAGACGGCCGAGGCCGTCGCCAAGATGGGCCGCGAGATCGGCCTGAAGCGCTTTGCGGCGGTCCTCAACAAGGTGACCGACCCGTCGCAGGTGGCGGCCATCCGAGGGGCGCTCCCGCAGGGGATGGAACTCGTGGGCCACGTGCCCTACAGCCCTGCCCTTCAGCAGGCGGACCTCGAGGGCCGCTCGATCCTCGGGGCCGACGCGGCGGTCGAGGCGGCCCTGGCCGAGGCCCTCGCACAGCTTCAGACGCTGGTGGCTGCCGACGCCCCCACCAAGACATGTAAGGATATAGAGGAGAAAGATGTATCGGGGAACCGACCATGATCAGTAAGGTGAAGAAGCCGGCGGCCAGGACGATCGTCTGCCGCATCGAGCGGTGCATGGGGTGCCACTCGTGCGAGATCGCCTGCGCGCTGGAGCACAGCCGGTCGAAGGACCTCTTGTCGGCGATCCAGGAAGAGCCGAAGCCGAGGGGCCGGATAACGGTAGAAGCGGCGGGCGGGCACGCCCTCCCGCTCCAGTGCCGCCATTGCGAGAATGCCCCTTGCGTGATGATCTGCCCGACGGAGGCGATCCACCGCGACAGCGAGTCCGGCCCGGTCGTCATTGACGACGCCCGCTGCATCGGATGCAAACTGTGCATGGTCGTCTGCCCGTTCGGCGTGATAGACTTTGCGCCCGGCGGCAAGGCGGTCATAAAGTGCGACCAGTGCGCCGCCCGCGTCGAGGCGGACGAGTTGCCCGCATGCGTTTCGGCGTGCCCGACGCACGCCCTTGAGTTCGTCGAAGTGGAAGAATACAACCGCCGCAAACGTAAAACGGCCGCCGAGCGGATCCGGGCGGAGGCCGAGCAAGAGCCGTAGCGGCGCAGGCCGCGGGCGGGTGCGCGGCTCGCATGGCCAGGATGGAACCGGATATCCGGAGGTCCCAGGATGCCTGTGGCCGACGTCGAGACATTCGACTTCTCGAAAGTCGATCGCGTCCTCGAAAAGTACCACTGCGAGAAGTCCTGGCTCGTGATGATCCTCCAAGACACGCAGGGCCAGTACAACTGGCTTCCGCGGCCGGTCCTTGAGCGCGTGGCCGAGCGGCTCGGAATATCTATCAGCCAGGTTTACAACGTCGCCACGTTCTACGCCTCGTTCAGCCTGAAGGAGCGCGGGCAGCACATTATCAAGGTGTGCGACGGCACGGCCTGCCACCTGCGAGGGGCCACGTGGCTGCGGGACGCAATCGTCCGTAAACTGGGCATCAAGGAGGGCGAGACTACTCCCGACAGGCTTTTTACGCTGGAATCCGTCGCCTGCCTGGGGGCCTGTGCCCTGGCGCCAGTCATGACCGTTGGGTCAACAATCCACGTGCACATGACTCCCGAGAAGGTCAAGAAGGCCCTGGTGTTGTACCGGCAGGCGTCGCCGGCAGCCCCGCGTGTCGGGGCGGGAGCGGCGGCGCCCGAGGGCAAAATGTCGCCGAAGAAAACGGCACGGGCCAGGCCCAAGGCCCAGCCGAAAAGTGGGCGCGGCCGGCGTAGCGGCTAAGGCGAAGATCACGCTGAGGACGACCTATGATCAAGTCCGTAAATGAACTTGCGACCCGGCAGGATGCGGCAAGGGCCAGGTTCTACGGCGACCAGATCAGCATCGGCGTCGGCGTGGGAACCTGCGGCCTGGCAAACGGGTCGCGGGAGGTCCTTGACGCCATCCGCGACGAGGTCACCAAGAGGGGCCTGAAGGCGTCGGCGCGCGGCACGGGCTGCGTCGGGTTTTGCCAGGCCGAGCCGATGGTCGACGTCCTCGTACCCGGCCTTCCTCGCGTCTTCTACCACAAGGTCTCCGTACAGAGGGCCCGCGACCTCGTCAAGGGCCTCGTCGAACGAGAGTTCCACCCCGAGTGGGCCCTGATGCGCCTGGACCACGACGAACTGCTGGCCGAGACCGACCGGCCACTGAACGCCTCCCTCAACGGCCTGGCGAAGGTGCCGACAGCGGACCAGATGCCCTTCTACAAGGGCCAGTTGAAGATCGCCCTGCGAAACTGCGGCTTCATCGACCCGGGCAACGTGGATGAGTACCTGGCCAGCGGCGGATACGCGGCGCTGGCCAAGGCGCTGACTTCCATGGCGCCGGACCAGATCATTGACTGGGTCGAGAAGTCCGGCCTGCGGGGCCGCGGCGGCGGCGGGTTCCCAACGGGCCGAAAGTGGCGATCCTGTCGGAAGGCCCACGGATACCCCAAGTACGTCCTCTGCAACGGTGACGAGGGCGACCCCGGCGCTTTCATGGACCGCAGCGTCATGGAAGGCAACCCGCATGCCGTCCTCGAGGGTATGGCCATCGGCGCCTTGGCCATCGGGTCGGACCAGGGCTACATCTACGTCCGACTGGAGTACCCGTTGGCAGTCGAGAACCTGGCGGTGGCGATCCGACAGGCCGAGGCAGAGGGGCTTCTGGGCGAAAACATCCTAGGCACAGGCTTCAACTTCACTGTACGCATCAGCCGGGGGGCCGGCGCGTTCGTCTGCGGTGAATCCACGGCCCTCATGGCTTCCATAGAGGGGTTCTCGGGCGAGCCTCGCGCCAAGCACATCCATACCGCCGAGAAGGGCCTCTTCGGCAAGCCGACCAACCTCAACAACGTCGAGACCTGGGCCAACGTGCCCGTGATTATCAACAAGGGATGGGAATGGTTCGCGGGCATCGGCAGCCCCGGCAGCAAGGGCACCAAGGTGTTCTCGATCGTCGGCAAGGTCAAGAACACCGGCCTGGCCGAGGTGCCAATGGGGATGACGTTGCGGCAGATCATCTACGACATCGGCGGGGGCGTGGATGACGACCGCAAGTTCAAGGCCGTCCAGACCGGCGGACCGTCGGGCGGATGCCTTCCCGAAAGCGAACTGGACCTGCCCGTGGACTTCGACCGCCTCGTGGACGCCGGCTCCATGATGGGGTCCGGCGGCATGATCGTCATGGACGAGCGGACCTGCATGGTCGAGATCGCCCGCTACTTCACCGACTTCCTGCGGAAGGAGTCCTGCGGCAAGTGCACCGCCTGCCGCGAAGGCTGCCAGCGCATGTACGAACTGCTCGAAAAGATCACTAACGGCGCCGGTACCACTGAGGATGTGGATCTTCTTCAGGAAGTCTGCGAATACGTGCGCGACAACAGCATCTGCGGCCTGGGCAAGAGTGCCCCCAACCCCACGCTGAGCACGCTGCGGCACTTCCGCCACGAGTACGCGGCCCACGTCGTGGACCACAAGTGCCCTGCCGGGGTCTGTCCGGCCCTGACCACATTCATCATTGATAAAGAGAAGTGCATCGCGTGCGGCCGCTGCCGCAAAATATGCCCGGTGGAGTGCATCGCGGGAGAGAAGAAGGTTCCGCACGTCATTGACGAGGCCCGGTGTATTCGGTGCGGCTCGTGCCGCGAGATATGCCCAGTGGACGCCGTGGTGACGGCCTGAGCGGTCGGCCGAAAAGGAAACGCGAGTGGCGCTGGTCAAAACAACCATCGATGGGCATGAGATTCAGGTCGAGCGCGACCGCTGGGCGCTGGAGGTCGCCGCCGAGATGGGCATCGCCATTCCCACGCTCTGCCACCATCCGGCGCTGGAGCCGTACGGGGCCTGCCGCCTGTGCGTCGTCGAGGTAACACGGGGCAAGTGGACGTGGCTGACGACGGCGTGCGACCTGCCGATCCGCGAAGGGCTCAGCATCCGGACGGATACGGAACCGGTCCTGAAGGCCCGGCGGACGGCGTTGGAACTTCTGTGGGCCGAGGCCCCCGACGCGGTCGAGATTCAGCAGCTGGCCCGCGAGATGGGCGTCCTGAAGCCGCGCTTCGCCCAGCGCGTCAAGGAGGGCCGGTGCATCCTGTGCGGCCTGTGCGTCCGCGTATGCCGCGACCTCATCGGCCGGTCGGCCCTTTGCTTTTCCCATCGCGGGACCGACCGCCGCATCGGCCCGGCGTTCAACGCGGCGACGGATGCCTGTATCGGATGCATGGCCTGCGCCGCGGTCTGCCCGACGGATGCCATCCGGGTCGTTGACGAGGGGTCCGTTCGCCACATGGAGACGTTCCATACGGACCTGGACCTGGCGGCGTGCGAGGTCTGCGGAAAACCGTCCGTGCCAGTGAAGTTGGTTGAGTTTATTCGCTCGAAACTGCCGGAAGACATCCCGGTCAGTTCGCTTTGTCCAAAGTGCCGCAGGTCGAAAACGGCCGGAACGTTGACGGACGTGACGCTCCTGGCTGCGCAACTAGGCTACGTAGCCGAGACGGCGGCCGGAAAAGGTAAGTGACGCGGATAATCATCGCCGTCGGGCCAGCGCCCCGCGGCCAACGAGGGAGAATGCGGATGGATGCCAAGAAGCGCAGTTCCGACCCGGCCGCCCAGGAGATGATCCGCCAAATGGCCGAGGCGGGCGTGGAGACCGCCTGGGACCGCCTGGAAGCCCAGGAGCCGCAGTGCGGGTTCGGCCAACTCGGCCTCTGCTGCCGCGTCTGCAACATGGGTCCCTGCCGCATTGACCCGTTCGGCGAAGGGCCGCAGCGCGGCGTGTGCGGGGCCGACGCCGACACGATCATCGCCCGCAACTTTCTGCGAGCCGTGGCCGCCGGCGCAAGCGCCCATTCCGACCACGGTCGCGGCGTGGCCCACACGTTCCTGGCGATGGCTCGCGGCGAGGCGCCGGATTACGGCATCAAGGACCGCGTCAAGTTTCTCGCCCTGGCCAAGGAATGGGGCATCAAGACCGACGGCCGGCCTGACAAGGAGATCGCTCAGGAACTCGGCGAACTCGCCCTCGCGGAATTCGGCAAGCCTCACGGCACGCAGCGGATGGTCGAGCGGGCGCCCGAGCGGCGGCGGGCCATCTGGAAGAAGTACGACATCACGCCGCGCTCCTTCGACCGCGAAGTCGTCGAGGCCCTGCACCGGACGACGATGGGCGTGGACCAGGACTATAAGAGCATCATCCGGCACGCCTCGCGCACGGGCCTGGCGGACGGCTGGGGCGGCTCGATGATCGCCACCGAACTCCAGGACATCCTGTTCGGCACGCCCGTGCCGACGCGCGGCGAGATCAACCTGGGCGTCCTCAAGGCGGACCACGTGAACCTGGTGGTCCACGGCCACGAGCCCCTGCTGTCGGAGATGGTGGCGATGGCGGCGTCGCTCCCGGAAATGACGGCCGAGGCCAAGGCCGCCGGCGCCAAGGGCGTCAACGTGGCGGGCATCTGTTGCACGGCCAATGAACTCCTCGTGCGCCACGGCATCCCGGTCGCGGGGAACTTCCTGTCGCAGGAACTCGCCGTCTCGACCGGCGCCGTGGACCTCATGTGCGTGGACATCCAGTGCATCATGCAGGGCCTGACGGAGACCGTGCGGTGCTTCCACACGAAACTCATCACCACGTCCGAGAAGGCCCATCTGGAGGGTGTTGAACATATCCAGATGGAAGAGGGCCGGGCCCTGGCAGTGGCCAAGGAGATCGTCCGGAAGGCCATCGCGGCCTACAAGACCCGCCGCGGGCCGCCCAAAATCCCACAGGACAAGGGCGAGGCCGTCGTCGGTTTCAGCCACGAGGCCATAAACTACATGCTCGGCGGGCGGTTCCGTGCGTCGTACCGCCCCTTGAACGACAACATCATCAACGGCCGCATCCGCGGCGTCGCGGGCATCGTCGGATGCACGAATCCGAAAGTGACCCAGGACCTCGCCCACACGACGATGGTCAAGGAACTCATCAAGCGCGACGTCCTGGTGGTGACGACCGGCTGCGCCCAGATCGCCTGCGGCAAGGTGGGCCTCCTCATGCCCGAGGCGGCGGAGTTCGCCGGGCCGGGCCTCCGCGAGATCTGCGAGACGGTCGGCATCCCGCCGGTCCTGGCGGTCGGCTCGTGCGTTGACAACAGCCGCGTCCTCGTGGCGTGCGCCGCGATGGTCCGCGAAGGCGGACTCGGCGAGGACCTCTCGGACCTGCCGGTCGCGGGGGCGTGCCTCGAGCACATCACCGAGAAGGCCATGTCCATCGGCCAGTACTTCGTTGCTTCGGGCGTCCTGGTGGTCTTCGCGAAGAAACTTTTTCCGGTCATGCCGGGGACGAAGGTCGCCAAGTACCTGATGGAGGAGATCGCGGAGGAAGTGGGCGGCCGGTGGGCCGTCGAGGACGATCCGGTCAAGGCCGCCGAACTCATGCACGCCCACATCGAGAAGAAGCGCGACGCCCTCGGCATCAACAAGGCCCAGGAGCGGAAACTCTATAGCATGGAAGACCGCCAAAAATTACAGGTGTAATTCATTTCACACTTAGCCGCCCATCTTGATGGGCGCGTTGATAAAGGAGTCGCCATATGTCGAAAAAGATTGCCACTGCCGCCATCCGCGGCGCCCACCAGATCGCCGCCCAGGCCGAGCAGGTCCTCGCGCGGGCCATCCGCGAAAAGGGCGAGGCGGCGGCCGTCGAGTTCCCGAACACGGGATACTTCATCCCGGTCATCTACGCGATGACCGGGCGCGAGGTGCGGACGCTGGCGGATTTCCGGCCGGTCCTGGAGGACATCAAGGTCCTCCTGCCGCCGCCGGTCGCCGACCGGATGTGGCTGCCGTACCTCGGCCCGGTCCTCGACGCCGGCATGGCCACGCTCTTCGCCGAGGAAATCATCGAGGCGTGTAAATACCTCATCGGCCCGAGCCCCGTCCGGGACATCTGGCTCGGCGCGGCCGACGACATCATCCTGCGCGAGCGCGGCATCCAGTTCGTGGACGGGACGGCCCCCGGCTTCGCGGCGATCGTCGGAGCGGCGCCCGACGTCGAGACAGCCGTCAAGATCGCACGCCAGTGCCAGGAGCGGAGCCTCTACGTCTTCATGGCCGCCGGCGACCACGGCACGTCGTTCGCCAAGCAACTCGACGAGGGCGGCGTCCAGTTGGGGTGGGACACACGCCTCGTGCCGTTCGGGCCGGACATCACGTCGGCCATCTACGCGCTGGGCTTTGCGGTCCGTGCGGCGATGAGTTTCGGCGGCGTCCAGCCCGGCGACTTCACGCGGAACCTCCTCTACAACAAGAGCCGCGTCTTCGCCTTCGTCCTCGCGATGGGCGAAGTGACCGACGAGTGGTACGCCACCGCCGCCGGCGCCATCAACTTCGGGTTCCCCGTCATCGCCGACTCGGACATCCCGCAAATCCTCCCGACGGGCGTCTGCACCTACGAGCACGTCGTCTCCAACATACCGCAGGCCGAACTCGTCCAGAAGGCCATCGAGGTGCGCGGCCTCAAGATCAAGATCTCGAAGGTGCCGATCCCGGTGGCGTTCAGCCCGGCGTTCGAGGGCGAGCGCATACGCAAGGAAGACATGCACTGCGAATTCGGCGGCCAGCGGACGCCCGCCTTCGAATGGCTGACGAGCCTCCCTTCCGACAAGGTCGAGGACGGCAAGGTCGAGGTCGTCGGGCCGGACGTGGACACCGTGGCCGAGGGCGGCAAGATGCCCCTGGCGGTCGTCATCGAAGTCGCCGGACGCAAGATGCAGGCCGACTTCGAGCCGGTCCTCGAGCGCCAGATCCACTCTTACATGAACCACGCCCAGGGCCTCTTCCACATGGGCCAGCGCGACACCATCTGGGTCCGCATCTCCAAGGACGCCTTCAAGGCGGGCTTCCGACTCCAGCACATCGGCAAGATCCTCCATGCGATGCTCCACGAACATTTTTCGAGCATCCTCGACAAGGTCCAGGTCAAAATCTACACCGACCCGGCGAAGGTCGCCCAGTTGATGGAGACGGCGCGGAAGGTGAACGCCGAGCGCGACGCGCGCCTCGCGGGCATGACCGACGAGTCCGTGGACACGTTCTACTCGTGCACGCTGTGCCAGTCGTTCGCGCCGAACCACGTCTGCGTTATCACGCCGCAGCGCTCTGGCCTCTGCGGGGCGTACAACTGGCTCGACGGGCGGGCCGCCTTCGAGATCAACCCCGCCGGCCCGAACCAGCCCATCCAGAAGGGTGCCGTCGTGGACGAGAAACTCGGCCAGTGGGAGCGCGTCAACCAGTTCATCCACGAGAAGAGCCAGAGCACCATCGAGCGGATGAGCGCCTACTCGATGATCACCGACCCGATGACCTCGTGCGGGTGCTTCGAGTGCATTTCGGCTGTTCTGCCCTCGACGGGCGGCATCATGATCGTCCCGCGCGAGTTCCCCGATATGACGCCGTGCGGCATGAAGTTCTCGACGCTGGCCGGGACGGTGGGCGGCGGGCGCCAGGTGCCCGGCTTCGTCGGCCACTCGAAGCACTATATCGTCAGCCCCAAGTTCATCAGCGCCGACGGCGGATTTGCGCGGATCGTCTGGATGCCCAAGGTCCTCAAGGAAGAACGGCACGACGCCCTCGTGAAGCGGGCCGATGCGCTCGGCCTCGGCGGCGAAGCGTTCATCGAGAAGATCGCCGACGAAACCGTCGCGACGACCGAAGAAGAGGTCGCCGCCCACGTCGCAAAGGTCGGACACCCGGTGGCCGAACTGGCGCCGATGTTCTGAGAACAATTTTCGATTTTCGATTTGAACGGAAACAAAGGCGTGCGCTGCACGGCGTCCTTGCCGTCAAAATCAAAAATCTAAAATCGAAAATCGAAAATGAAAATTGACTCCACGGACCCTGATGCGTTAAGACATACCTCAGGAAAGGACACACTCGTATGGCCCTGAGCGGACTCGACATCTTCAAACTCCTGCCGAAGACCAACTGCAAAAAGTGCGGACAGCCGACGTGCCTGGCGTTCGCCATGGCCCTCGCGCAGAAGAAGGTGAGCCTGGACCAGTGCCCGGACGCCAGCCCGCAGGCCCGGGAGGCGCTGGCGGCCGCGGCCGCGCCGCCGATCCGCCTCCTCGCGTTCGGCGCGGGGCCCGGCGCCGCCAAGGCCGGCCATGAGACCGTCCTCTTCCGCCACGAGGAGAAGTTCCATAACCCGACCGTCATTGCGATCACCCTGCCGGACGACCTGGAGCCGGCTGCCGCCGCCGCACGCGCCAAGGCGATCCAGGGTTTCGCCTTCGAGCGCGTCGGCCAAGCCATGCCGATCCAGGCGGTGGCCGTCGTCAACCGCTCCGGCGACGCCGGCCGATTCGCCGCCACGGCCGAACTCGCCAAGACCACCTGCAAGGCCCTCATCCTCGTGACCGATAGCCCCGAGGCCGCCAAGGCCGCCCTGGCGCACGTCAAGGACACCAGGCCCCTGCTCTGCGGCGCCACCGCCGAGAGCGCCGACGCCATGGCGGCCCTCGCGAAGGAAGCCGGCTGTCCGCTCGTTGCGCGCGCGGCGGACCTCGAGTCGCTGGCGACCCTGACGGAGAAACTGAAAGGGGCCGGGTGCGAGGACCTCGCCCTCTGGCTCGATGCGCCGGACGGGTGGACCGAGATGACGGGCCTGACGCAGATCCGGCGCCTGGCCCTGAAGAAGGCGTTCCGGCCGCTCGGCTATCCGCTCATCGCGTTCGCCACCTCCGGCACACCGGAAGCGCAGGTCGCGCGGGCTGCGGCCCTCGAGTGCAAGTATGCCGGCATCGTCGTCGTCGAGACGCTGGAGCCGTGGGCGCTGCTGGCGCTGCTGACGGCGCGGCAGAACCTTTTCACGGACCCCCAGAAACCGGTCCAGGTCGAGCCGAAACTCTACGCCGTCGGAGAGGCAGGGCCCGACAGCCCCGTCATGTTCACGACCAACTTCTCCCTGACCTATTACACCGTCGAGGGCGACGTCGAGGCCAGCCGCATACCTTCCTGGATCCTCTGCGTGGACACCGAGGGCACGAGCGTCCTGACGGCCTACAGCGGCGACAAACTGAACGAGAAGGTCGTGGCGAAAGCCTTGAAGGCGGCGAACCTCGAAGCCATCGTCAAGCACCGCAAACTCATCATCCCCGGGTACGTGGCCGTCATGAGCGGGAAACTCGAAGCGGAGACCGGCTGGGAAATCCTCGTCGGCCCACGCGAATCGAGCATCATCCCGCGCTACCTCAAGGAGGTCTGGGCGTCGTAGTGGAAAGCCGAGCGACAGGCTATGACTGACAAGAAGCATGATATCTGCAAAGTCCGGTTCGAGCCGGCCGGCCTCAAGACCGAGGTCCCCCTCGGCTCGACCATCCTCGATGCCGCGCGCCTCGCGGGCGTCTACCTGACGAGCGTGTGCGGCGGCGACGGATACTGCGGCAAGTGCCGCGTCATCGTCAACGAGGGCGACGTCGAGGCGCCGCCTACCACCCTCCTCTCGGGCCAGGAGACCCGCGAGAACGTCGTCCTCGCGTGCCAGGCCCGGATACGGACGGACCTCGTGGTCACGGTCCCGAAGAGCCACCTCCTGGACACCGGCCCGATCCTCGTGGACAGCGACGCCCATCGCTTCAGCGAACTGCCCGGCGAAGACATGGGCGAGGGCGCGTTCCCATACGACCCGCTGGTCCAGAAGGTCTACCTGGAGATGGACCGGCCGAGCCAGGAGGACCAGTTGGCCGACCACGAGCGGCTCTACATGGCGATCCGGCGGCGGCGCGACGCCCCCATCATGCAGACCGGATACCGCATCCTCCAGCAGTTGCCGGGCCTCCTTCAGGAGTCCGACTACAAAGTGACGGCCGTCCTGGCCCAGCGCGGCGGAACCGTCGAGGTCGTGGACGTCGAGGCCGGCGACACCAGCCGGTGCAACTATGTCGTCGTCGTGGACGTCGGGACGACCACCGTCGTGGCCCACCTGGTGGACCTGGCCTCGGCCACGACGATGGACGCCGAGGCGACCTACAATTCGCAGATGCATTTCGGCGAGGACTACATCCGCCGCATCATCTATGCCGAGCAGCACAATGCCTTCGACGAGATGCAGAGGCGGATCGTCCGCGACGTGAACGACCTCGTGCAGACGCTGGCCCTCCGCAAGGGGATCGAACTGAACTGCCTCTCGGCCGTCGTCTGTTCCGGCAACACGGCGATGATCCATTTCCTCCTGAACCTTGACCCGCGCCGCATCCGCCGCGCGCCGTACATTCCAACGGCGGCGTGGGTGCCGCCGATCCGCGCGGCCGAGGCCGGCGTCCGCATCAACAAGCGCGGACTTCTCTACGTCCTTCCGGCCGTCGGCGCCTACGTCGGCAGCGACATCGTGGCGGGCGTCCTCGCGACGCGCCTATACGAGGCGCCGGCGCTCTCGCTCCTCATTGACATCGGCACCAACGGCGAAGTCGTCGTCGGCTCGCGCGAATGGATGGTCTGCGCGTCCTCCAGCGCCGGCCCGGCCTTCGAGGGGTCCGGCGTCAAGCACGGCATGCGGGCTGCGCCGGGGGCCATCGAGCGTCTCTCTGCCACGCCGGACGGCCAGTTCCGGTTCCAGACGATCGGCGGCGAACCGCCGCGCGGACTCTGCGGCACGGGACTCCTCGACACGCTGGCGGCGCTCCTGGAAGTCGGCCTGATTGACCGCGGCGGGCGGTTCACCGATGCGGCCGCCGGACGACTCACGGACGGTCCCGACGGTCCCGAGTTCACCCTGGTTCCCGCCCAGGACGGCCGCGCCCCGATCGTCATCACCCAGGCCGACATCTCGAACCTCGTGCGGTCAAAGGCGGGCGTCTATGCCGCCATCCAGGTGCTCCTGGAGTCCACAGGCACCAAGGCGAGCCAACTGGAGGCCATCTACGTCGCGGGCGGATTCGGCAACTACCTCGACGTCCGCAAGGCGATCACGGTCGGCATGCTCCCGGACGTTCCTGTCGAGCGGATCCACTTCGTCGGCAATACCTCGATCGCCGGGGCCAAGATGGCCGCCATGAGCCGCCTCGCCATGGCAAAGGCCGAGGAAATCGCCTCACGAATGACTTATTTCGATCTGATGAACCATCCGCACTACATGGACGCCTTCATCCAGGCCAACTTCCTGCCGCACACCGACCTCGGACTCTTCCCGAGCGTCCAGAAGCGCCTGAACCGGGCCGGCGCCGCACGGGGGCCGACGCCATGAGCGTGACCATCGCCATCTCCGGCAAGGGCGGGAGCGGCAAGACCACCGTCGCCGCCATGATCGTGCGGCTCCTGGTGGAGCGGACGCGGCGGAGCGTTCTGGCGGTGGACGCCGACCCGAACTCGTGCCTCGGCCTCGCACTGGGACTTGCGCCCGAAGTCACCGTGGCCGAACTCCGCGACGCCACCCTCCAGCGCAAACTCGAAGGCGCCGACGCCAACCGCGAGCGGGCCTTCGAGTACGCACTCCAGCGGGCCGTCGTCGAAGGCAAGGGCTTCGACCTCCTCGCCATGGGCCTCCCGGAAGGACCCAAGTGTTACTGCGCCGTCAACAACCTTCTGCGTAAATATCTCGATGCCGCCGGCAAGGATTACCGCTACCTCGTCGTGGACAACGAGGCCGGCATGGAACACCTGTCGCGCCGGACCACCGACGCCGTGGACCTGCTGGTCGTCGTGGCGGAACCGACGCCGGTGGGCATCCTGACGGCCCGGCGGATACTGGGTCTCTCGGAGCGCCTGCCGATCTCGGTCCGCCGTCGCGGCGTTCTCTGGAACAAAGTCGCGGACCCGGCGGCCCTGGCATCCGCTGCCGACCTGCCGGCCCTCGGCTCGGTCCCGTACGACCGAGAGGTCCTCGATGCCTCGGCTCGAAACGCCACCGTCTTTGAACTTTCCGCCGCCAACCCGGCCCTCGTGGCCGTCGGCGAGGTCCTGGCCGCAATCGCCGGCGCGGCCGCGCACGAGGCCACTTGAGAATAGGAGGAGCCATGCCCTTACCGCCGCTCCAGGAACCCTACGCCGGCCAGGTCAACGCGATCACGCTCGGCGGCGGCACGCGAAAGTCCACCGTCACGGTCGGCGGCGCCAAGACGATTCCGTACGGCGGCGAGCGTGCAGCGTGCGGCGCGCGGCCGGCCATCGCCATTGACGTCCTCGACTCGCCGCCAGCCGAGTGGCCGCCCGTACTCGCCCAGGCCTACGCGAGCGTCCTCGCGGACCCGGCCGCATGGGCCAGGAAGGCCGTCGAGGAACTCGGCGCGGACCTCGTGTGCCTGAAGTTCGACGGTCTCCATCCCGACAAGGGCAACTTGGGCGCCGACCACGCCGTCGCGGTCACCCGGAGGGTCCTGGGGGCGGTCGGCGTGCCGCTTATCCTCTGGGGCTGCGGCAGCGACGCGAAGGATAGCGCCGTCATGCCGAAGGTCTCCGAGGCCGCGAAGGGCGAGAAGGCGCTCCTCGGGACCGTCACGCAGGACAACTACAAGAGCCTGACGGCGGTGGCGCTGGCGGACGGCCACTTCCTGATCGCCGAGGCCCCGCTGGACATCAACATTATGAAACAGGTAAATATATTTGTTTCCGACATGGGGTTTCCGCTGGAGCGGCTCGTGATGTTCCAGACGACCGGCGGCCTGGGCTATGGGCTGGAATACGCCTACTCGCTCCAGGAGCGCGGGCGGCTGGCGGCGCTGGCCGGCGACAAACTCATGGCCGTCCCGGTCATCTGCGACGCCGGCAACGAGGCCTGGCGGGCAAAGGAAGCCAAGACCCCGACCGAGGAGGCCCCTGCCTGGGGCGACGCATCGCGCCGAGGGCCGCTCTGGGAAGCCGTCACGGCCGTGGCCCTGCTCCAGTCGGGCGCCGACATCGTGCGGATGCGGCATCCGGCGGCCGTGGCCACCGTCAGGGCCTACATTGACAGCGTCTGGGGCGCGCTCTAAGCGGGTCCGATATAGTGTTACCGAAGTAGCCGGTGCGGAATGACGGGTGCGGAATGACGAAATCCGAAGCACGAATGACGAATGAATGACAAAACGACAATGACGAAACAGCGGCACAGCCTACGCGGCCCGCTGTCCTGGTTTTTCGCCGGTTTTCGTCATTCGGGTATGCCGTTTGATTCGTCATTCGGATTTCGTCATTCGTCATTGCCCAACACACGCCCACAGAGGCGCGGACACTCAGCAAGGAGGTTCCAATGATCGCCATCGGCGAACGCATCAACGGCATGTTCAACGACGTCAAGGAGGCCATCGCCCGAAAGGACCCGCGGCCGATCGTGGACCTGGCGAAACGCCAGACCGCGGCCGGCGCGGCGTACCTGGACATCAACGTCGGGACGGCCGCCGCCGACCAAGAAACCGTCATGAAGTGGCTCGTCGAGACGGCCCAGGCGGCGGTCGCGACGCCGCTGTGCCTCGACAGTCAGAAACCGGCCGTCATCAAGGCGGGCCTCTCGGTGTGCGACACGAAGCGCGGAGTGCTCCTCAACTCGTCGCCCCTCAACAAGAAGAGCGACCCAGACGTTTTAAGCAAATATGTGGAAATGGCCATGAATGCCGGCGGAAGCCTCATCGCCCTGACGATGGACCGCGAGGGCGTCCCGCAGACGGTCGAGAAGCGCGTCGAGATCGCCGCCGAAATCCTCACGAAGTGCATGGAACTGGGCCTGGCGACCGACCGGCTCTTCATTGACCCGATCATCCTGCCCGTCAACGTCCCCGGCGCACAGACGCAGCCCGGCGCCATCCTGGCCGCGATAGACCAGATCCGCCTGATGTCCGACCCCCCGCCCCACATCACGATGGGCCTCTCGAACCTGAGCCAGGGAACGACCGAGCGGAGCCTCATAAACCGGACGTTCCTGGCGATGGCCCTCAGCCACGGGTGCGACTCGGCCATCGTGGACGTCCTGGACGAGCGGCTGGTGGACGCGGTGGCGACGGCCGAAATGCTCTTGAACAAGCAGATCTACTCCGACAGTTTCCTGAGGGCGTATCGAGGCATCGCCGGCGCCAGGACCTGACGCCCGGTCGCCGCGGGCGACCTGCCTGCCGGACAGGCAGGCTCGACGCGGCTAGTCGCGCTCCGCGGCGTCAGAGAAGGCCAGCGCAAGGAGGCCGCACGATCGGCAGGGTGTCCCCATGAAACCCCTCTACGTCAGCGCCACCATGCAGAACACCGGCAAGACCACCCTCATCCTGGGCCTCCTCGAGGCCTTCCGCGATGCGGGCCTCGGCGTCGGCTACATGAAACCGGTGGGCCAACGATACGTCGAGTACGAAGGCATGAACATTGACGAGGACGCCGTCCTCGCGCTCCGGGCCTTCGACCTCAAGGATCACGCGGCCGACATGAGCCCGGTGGCCATCGTGCGCGGTTTTACGGAGCAATATATCTTCAACAGGAACCCACGGCCGCTCGAGGAGCGGATCCTCGCGGCCTTCGGACGGCTGCGGTCGGCCCACGAGTGCCTCGTGGTCGAAGGGACCGGCCACGCAGGCGTCGGCTCGTGCTTCGACCTGTCGAACGCGCGGGTGGCCGAACTCCTGGGCGCCGCAGTCGTCATCGTGACGGACGGCGGCATCGGCCGGGCCATTGACGAGGTGGCCCTCAGCCTCGGCGCCTTCCGTCGCCAGGGCGTTACGGTGCTCGGCGTCATCTTGAACAAGGTCTGGACCGAGAAGCACGCCCGCATCCAGCGCGCCGTGGCGGAGGGCCTGCGGCACCTCGGGACGGAACTCCTGGGCGCGATCCCCTATCGAACCAGCCTGGTCGAGCCGTGCATCGAGCAGATCGTTGCGGAGGTGCGCGGGCGGCTGCTGTGCGGCCATCACGCCCTCGGCAACCGCGTGGGGCACACCGTCGTCGCCGCCATGGCGCCACAGCATGTATGCACCTATGTGCGTGAGAATACTCTTATCATCACCCCCGGCGACCGGATTGACAACATCGTGGTCTCGATCGTGGCGTGCCCGGCCGAAACGGGCGGCGCGAGGCCGGTCGCGGGGCTCGTCCTTACGGGTGGATTCAAGCCCCCATTGAGCATCATGACGCTCCTGGAGGCCTCCGGCATCCCCGTCGTCCTCTGCAACGAAGACACCTACTCCGTGGCCACACGCCTTCGGGAGTTGACGTTCAAAATCCGGCCGGAGGACACCGACAAGATCGCGGAGGCCAAGGACCTGATCCGGACGAGCCTCGACGTGCCGTCGCTCCTCACGGCCCTCCGGCAGGAAGGGTGATGGCCCACCGGGCCGCCGGGGTACGTTTTGAGCGATCCCTTCCCCCTCAGCCGCGCCGACGACGCGCCAGCGCGGCGACGCCCGCGACGAACATGGCCAGCGTGGCCGGCTCGGGGGTGACGCCCATGCTTCCGCCTACGCCGTCCGCCACGAGGGCCTGGAGTTCGACCGGCATCGCCGCGTCGCCCAGCGGCGCTCCCTGGTGGTAGTAGCCGTACACCATGAGGCTCACGTCGTCGTAGTTCATCACGCCGTCGTAGTTCAGGTCGCCCGTCTGCCAGCCCATCTTGTCGCCCCCCGGCGTGTGATAGTAGTAATACACAAGTATCGAGACGTCGTTATAGTCCACCACGCCGTCGAGGTTCATGTCGCCCCACCACGTGTACCGGACCAGGATCGAGGACGTGTCCACCGCCTGGCCGCCGAAGGTGGTCTTCACGGGCCGCGTCCCCTCGAAGTCGAACGTGTTGTCCATGACGCCGACGGCGCTGGTCAAATAGTTGGCATTCGCGGTGCTCGACGTGATGCCGCTCGTGCCGTCCCAGTGAACGCGTCCGATGCCGTCCTTG
>Ga0315275_10000659_pt1 | contig 28711 bp, 44 predicted proteins | sample YL17G03_0_MG_FD_205557 | JGI IMG/M metagenome (GOLD analysis project Ga0315275, IMG submission 205557) | Sediment microbial communities from Yellowstone Lake, YNP, Wyoming, USA - YL17G03_0 | ecosystem: Environmental > Aquatic > Freshwater > Lake > Sediment | place: USA: Wyoming | collected...
CGACGGTCCCATACGAAAACCACCCGACGACGCCTTCGCAAACTCGGCATCAATGTCAATCAGTTGAGGTCCTGTGTGCCAGGTGAATCATGACTAAGCGGCGCTGTAGTATTAGGAACGGAGAGGCTGGAGGCTTGTCGCCTGAGGCGACCCGCCTGGGGCGGGAGGCTGGAGGTAAGGATGGGGGAGAAAAGACCTGGTTAGCCGCCGCGCTTGCGCGGCGCGTTTTTGAGGGGGGTGCCACGGCTCGCGCCGTCCGCAGCCGTGCTGACATAAGCCCCGCCAGGGGCGGACTGTGCTCTAGCCACGGGCGCAAGCCCGTGGAACGCGGCAAGCCCGACCCCCATTTTTTTAAGGTTTGCGCGGTGGGTCTCCGTACCCACCGCGCCGAATGCGGATACGCGGCGGGTCTCTGACCTGCCGCGCATCGCACGATTCAGTCGCCCCTTGCGGGGCTTAAGGGGAAAAGAAAAAAGATGGGGTTCGCTATCTCCGCCTACCCTTCCGTCTCTTGACAAATGGCAGCCGCTCACGGTAAGTTCATTACTCAACGGAGGAGCCGGTATGAGCGGCCGAGTAGGTCACCGCAAGCGGCTGATCTGCGTCAACGCCGCGAACCTGCGCGAGAACCATTTGTACCTGACGGGTCACGCCGACTTCTTCCCGGCCGACACCTTGGCTCAAGGCTAGCACCCTCATGCTGCGATACCGTGAGATTATCTCGTATCCTGACATGATTCAGCGCGAGGGCATTGCCCTTCAGAAGGGGATGAACTTCCGCGTGCGCGGGGGCGCAGCCGGTTATTCAATCATCCTTATGAGTGTCCGCAAAGGTGCACCGTATCAAGACCAATGGCACGACCAATCCACCACGGGTCCCTACGCGGGCATGCTCGAGTACGAAGGACACGATGCGCCAAGATATCGGCACTCGAACGTCGACCCAAAAACAATTGACCAGCCCATGACATTGCCTGGCGGGGCGCTTACAGATAATGGCAAGTTCTTTCAGGCCGCAATGGACGCCAAGTCCGGCAGGTGCAAGCCCGAAGCGGTGCAGGTCTACGAGAAGATCGCCGACGGAATCTGGTGCAATCGAGGCCGCCACCTGCTTCTGGACGCTGAGATCAAGGCCATTCCGCTGGGCCCGAAGACCTCACGCACGAGGAAAGTGTTCCGCTTTTACCTCCGGCCGACCACCACTCCAGATGTGACGACGCGCGAAGGCAAGCGTGTGCTTTCGATCTCAAGGCAGATTCCGACGGCGGTGAAAGTCGCTGTTTGGAGGCGCGATCAGGGCAGGTGCGTGAGGTGTGGTGCGACGGACAATCTTCATTTCGACCACGACTTGCCCTTCAGCAAAGGTGGGTCGAGCATCACCCCGGACAACGTCAAGCTGCTGTGTGCCAGGCACAATCTTGAGAAGTCCGACAAGATCATCTCGTTCGGGCCACTTATCGCAGCGGTGTTAGTTTCGATGGCCCGCGGGGCGTGAGAAGGCCGAATCAGCCTATCTGCACAGGAACCGGAAAAGTGTTTGAGGTCGCCTGACGAACGGTCCGCAAGGAGGCACATCGCCATGAACGAACTGATGACAGAAACATTGCTCGCCGAGTATGAAGCCATGGTCACCGATTTGGGTAAGGACGCTACCCATGAGCAAATCGTTCGTGCGCTCGTAGAACGCGGCGACTGGACCGAGCAAGGCGCGCGAGAACTCCTCCAACTCGCCCGGCGGTACGGAACGAGCATCCTTCGCAACGCGCTGGCGCTTGCCGCGGCGATGAAGATCGAGGACGGCAACGCGGGCCTCTGAACCTCGGTGTTCTCCATCAACATGGCGGTGCCGTTTTTCGCCCCAACGGGGCGGCGGGGTGTAGCCACGGGTGGAGCGGCGCGGCCGCATTGCGGCCCGATGCGGAACCCGTGGAAAGCGGATGAAGGAAAAAGGGTTGGGTTCTTTCCTTCCTTTTTCGCCCCGGAGGGGCGAAGGAATTACCCGATCCAACGAAGGGACAACGATGCCCGGCACCTACTCCCAGATTCTCCTGCACAGTGTCTTCTCGACCAAGCATCGCGAACCGTGGATAAAGCCCGAAATCGCTGAACGCTTGTATCCATATATTGGCGGCATAGTCCGGGCCGAGAAGGGCGTGCTCTGCAACATCGGCGGCGTCGAAGACCACGTTCACCTGTACCTCGGATGGCGGCCGGACGAGTCGGTGTCGGCCCTGATGCGCACCGTGAAGGCACGTTCGTCGAAGTGGGTGCATGACAAATTTCCCGCACTCGGTTCGTTTGCGTGGCAGGAGGGATACAGCGTGTTCTCCGTCAGCAAGTCGCAGGAAGATGCGGTGAAGAAGTACATCGCGGGACAGGCCGCACATCACAAGAAGGAGGACTTCAGGTCCGAACTTCTGCGAATGCTCCGCGCCCACGGCGTCGAGTTTGACGAGCGGTATGTGTTCGATTGATCCGTCGTGCGTCCAGGCGATTCCTCCGCCCCTCCGGGGCGGGTTTTTTAACAAATACACACCTCTCCACGGGTTGCGCGCTGCCCGCCTTGCGGCGGGCCGCGCTTCACCCGTGGCTACAATCCGCCGCCCCTTCGGGGCGAGAAAGGAGTTCCTCGCTACTTCTACCACCCACGGCTCCACCCGTGGCTACAATCCGCCGCCCTTTCGGGGCGAGGAGTGTGAGATGATCCCGACTTCCACGGGTTTCGCTGCGCGCAACCCGTGGCTACAATCCGCCGCCCCTTCGGGGCGAGGAGTGTGAGATGATCCCGACTTCCACGGGTTTCGCTGCGCTCCACCCGTGGCTACAATCCGCCGCCCCTTCGGGGCGGATGTGTTAAAACACCATTGCTCCCACGGGTTGCGCTCCGCCCGCCTTGCGGCGGGCTGCGCTCCACCCGTGGCTACATACCGTCGCCCCGTTGGGGCGAGGAAGGAGTTCCTCGCCACTTCTTCCACCACCACACCCGGCGGCATTATTTCTGCAAAAAAAGAGGTTGACAGGATGATTGTTGGTGATAAACTCTCTCGTCTCGGCACTTATCAAAAATACCGGTCCAGGACCGGACAACAATGCGCCCACGTAGCGGCCGAGCCGTTTTGCGGGTCGGGCAAAGCCGCCGGGAGGGATGTATTGTCTTTTATGGGTCGGTCCATCCGGCAAGAGGCGGCGAATGGTAGGCGATCGAATTCGAATCCGCATGGAAGCGTATGATCACCGCGTCCTGGACCAGAGCGCGGCGGAGATCGTCGAGACGAGCAAGCGGACCGGCGCACGCGTCAAGGGGCCGATCCCCTTGCCGACGCGCATCGAGCGATACACGGTGCTCCGCTCGCCTCACATTGACAAGAAGAGCCGCGAACAGTTCGAAATCCGTACCCACAAGCGTATCATTGACATCGAGGAGCCTACGGCGAAGACCGTGGATGCGCTCAACAAACTCAGCATGCCCGCGGGCGTGTTTATCAAGATCAAGGCGTAGCGATGCCAGCGATCCTGGGCAGAAAAATCGGGATGACCAGCGTCTTCGACGGCAAGGGACGCCAGGTGCCGGTCACGGTCATCGAGGCCGGGCCGTGCCAGGTGCTCCAGGTGAAGTCCGTCGAGAATGACGGCTACAGCGCCGTCCAACTGGGTTTCGCCGAAAAGCCCCCGCGCCTGGCTTCCAAGCCCCTCGTCGGCCATGTCAAGAAGGCCGGCGCGACGCCGAAGCGGTTCATCCGCGAGTATCGCGCCGACGATGTCTCGAAGTACCAGCCGGGCGCGACGGTCACCGTGGCCGACTTCGAGGGCGTCGCCCTGGTGGACATCATCGGCGTCACGAAAGGCCGCGGCTTTGCGGGCGTCGTCAAGCGGCACCACTTCGCCGGTCAGCCCGCCAGCCATGGCACGGAGCGCAAGCATCGCTCCAGCGGCGGCATCGGTGAAGGCGCCGGCATCCCCGGCCGCGCTATCCGGCTCGGCAAGCGCATGGCCGGGCACATGGGCAACGAGCAACGCACCGTCGAACGTCTCGAGGTCATCAAGGTGGACGTTGAAGGCAACGTGCTGGTGGTTTGCGGCAGCGTGCCGGGGCCGAACGGGTCCTATGTCTTTGTGCGCAATGCCAGGAAGGTCGGCGCCGCCAAGGCGTAGCGCCGAAAAGTCACGAGACCATGATCCAAGTGCCGGTTTACAACACGGACGGCGGCGAGGCGGGCCAGATCCAGGTGGACGAGGCCTGGTTCGGCGGCAAGATCAACATGGAGATCCTCCGGTTGGCGGTCCGACGCCATGAGGCCAACCAGCGCCAGGGCACAGTCGCCACCAAGGGCCGCGGCATGGTGGAAGGGTCCACCAAGAAAATCTTCGCTCAGAAGCACACCGGCCGCGCACGCGCCGGCACGATCCGGAGTCCGAAGCGTCGCGGCGGCGGCGCGACCTTCGCCAAGGCGCCGCGCGATTTCAGCCTCGGCATGCCGAAGAAGATGCGCCGCAGGGCGCTGGATTCGGCCTTACTTGCCCGCATGCTCGACGCGGAGGTGCTGGTCCTGGACGGCCTGAAACTCGAGCGGCCTCGGACGCGCGAAATGGCGAAAGTCCTGAAGGCCATCGGCGTCGAGCGATCGTGCCTCCTGGCGCTGCCGCCTAAGGACGACGTGGTCTACAAGTCCGCCCGGAACCTGCCGCGAATGCGGGTCCGACCGGTGACGGACCTGACGGCGTACGACGTGCTCTGGCCCAACCGCGTGGTCTTCACGCGGGCGGCCTTCGAAGCGATGCTGGAGTCGAGGAAGAACTGATGGACCCGTACCAGGTGGTCATCAAGCCGCTTATCACGGAGAAGGGCACCGCGCAGAACGAGGTCAACCAGTACGCGTTTCACGTCCATCATGGGGCCAACAAGCAGCAGATCCGTGAAGCGGTCGAGAAGATTTACGAAGTGCGGGTCGTCAAGGTGCGGACGATGAAACGTCGCGGGAAGGTGCGGCGGTACCGTTATACGCACGGCCGCACGGCCGGCATGAAGAAGGCCGTCGTGACGCTGCATCCCGAGGATCACATTGACCTGTTCTAGCCCGTCCTCCGCAGCAGCGGCGCTGCCGCTGCGGAGGGAGGAGGCGAGCCGGGCAATCGGCGGCCCACGAAGGACGGACCATGGCGATTAAGGTTTACAATCGGACGAGTGCGGGGCGGCGCAATTCATCCGTCCAGGATTTCTCGGACCTGGCGAAGAAGCCGCCCGAGAAGGGTCTCGTTGAGCGGATCACCCGGGGCGGCGGCCGCAACAACCAAGGGTTCACGACCGCGCGGTTCCGCGGCGGCGGCGCCCGGCGGCTGTACCGCGTCATTGATTTCCGCCGCGACAAGGACGGCGTGCCGGGCAAGGTGGCGGCGGTCGAGTACGACCCGAACCGCAGCGCCCGCATCGCCCTGATCCATTATGCTGACGGCGAGAAGCGTTACATTCTGGCGCCCGATGGCATTCAGATCGGCCAAATGATCATGAGCGGCCCGCAGGCTGAACCCCGTCCCGGCAACTGCCTCCCCCTGACGAACATTCCCGCCGGCCTTGCGATTCACAACATCGAACTGGTGCCCAACACGGGCGGGCGCCTGGTCCGCGCGGCCGGCCGCGCGGCGGCCCTGAGCGCCAAGGAAGGCACGTGGGCCTATATCTCGCTTCCCAGCGGCGAAATGCGCCGCATCAACATCGAGTGCCGCGCGACCGTCGGGACGGTCGGCAACGTGGACCACAACGCGGTCCGCTGGGGCAAGGCCGGCCGGACGCGGCACAAGGGACGCCGGCCGCATAACCGCGGGTCCGCCATGAACCCGGTGGACCATCCGATGGGCGGCGGCGAGGGACGCCGGTCCGGCGGGCGCGACCCTGTTTCCCCGACGGGCGTGCTGGCCAAGGGCGGCAAGACCCGTCGCCGGCGCAACCCGACCAACGTGCACATTATCCGCCGGCGCATCGGCCGTCGTTACGGCGAGGCGAAGATTCCTAAGTAAGGGGTTTCCGGACCATGGGACGTTCGACAAAAAAAGGTCCATTCGTTGATATGAAACTTCTGCGCAAGGTGCAGCGCATGCAGGAATCCGGCGCCCGCGACCCGATCAAGACGTGGTCGCGCGCTTCGACGATCGTGCCGGAGTTTGTGGGCCAGACGTTCCTGGTGCACAACGGACGGACGCACCTGAAGGTGTTCGTGACGGAAGACATGGTGGGTCACAAGTTGGGCGAGTTCGCGGCGACGCGGACCTTCCGCGGCCATAGCGGGAGGAAGGCGGCGCTGGCGGCCGCCGGCGCTGCCGCACCGGCCCCGATGGGCGCCGGCGGCGCTCCTGGCGGCGGGGGGGGGCAGGCGAAAGGCGGCTGAGCATCATCAGGCCCCGAGCCGCATGCGCCGGCCTGTGCGAGGTTCCACGATGGCGTATCGAGCGAGTCATCAGTATGCGCGAATCAGCCCCCGCAAGGTGGGCCTCGTGATGGAGATGATCCGGGGTATGCCGCTCGAGGACGCGCTCAAGGTGCTGGACTTCAGCCCCCTGCGCGGCGCGAAGTTGGTGGCTAAGGTCGTCCGCAGCGCCATGGCCAACGCCGACGAGCAGGAGGCGGACCTGGAGCAGTTGTACGTATCCGAGGCCCGGGCGGACCAGGGCCCCGTGCTGAAGCGCGTCTGGCCCCGGTCGCGCGGCTCGGCGGACATGCTGAGGCGGCCCACGTGCCACCTCGTCGTCGAACTGGAGCAGGCCAAGGAGTAGCCGCGCGCAGGCGAGGCGGAAACGTATGGGACAGAAGATTCATCCAACCGGTTTTCGCATCGGCATCACGGAGCCGTGGCGCAGCCGCTGGTACGCGCCGAAACGGACCTTCGGCCAATTGCTCGTCGAGGATGAGAAGATCCGCGACTTCGTTAAGACCAATTACGGGTTCGCGGCCATCTCTAAAGTCGAGATCGAGCGGACCCGCGAGGAAGTGAAGGTCATCCTGCACTCGGCGCGGCCGGGTCTCATCATCGGCCGCAAGGGCGCAGAGGTGGACAAACTCCGCGAGGAACTCGAAGAACTGACCAGCCGTCGCATCACCGTCAACATCATCGAGATCATGAAGCCCGAACTCAGCGGCCAACTGGTCGCCGAGGGCGTGGCGCAGCAACTGGAAAAGCGGGCCGCCTTCCGCCGCGCCATGAGGCAGGCCGTGGATGCCACCATGGCCGCCGGCGCCAAGGGGATCAAGATCCGCTGCGCGGGACGACTCGGCGGCGCCGAGATGCACCGGTCCGAGGTCGTGATCCGCGGCAGCATTCCGCTGACGAGGCTGAGCGCGAATATTGACTACGGGTTCGCCGAGGCCCGCTGCACGTATGGCAAGTTGGGCGTGAAGGCCTGGATATACCTCGGCCCGTACCCGACGAAGCAGGAGGAAGCCGCCGATGGCGCTGATGCCTAAGCGGGTGAAGTTTCGCAAGAGCCAGCGCGGCCGGATGAAAGGCAACGCGCAGCGCGGCAACTACGTCGCGTTCGGCGATTACGGTCTTCAGGCGTTGGAGGAAGTGTGGCTCACGGCCCAGCAGATCGAGGCCGGCCGCGTTGCGGCTACGCACTTCCTCAGGCGCGAGGGCAAACTCTGGGTGCGCGTGTTCCCCGACAAGCCCATCAGCGGCAAGCCCCTCGAGACCCGAATGGGCAAGGGCAAGGGCGAGCCGGAGTACTGGGCCTGCTGCGTGCGGCCGGGGCGGATTCTGTTTGAACTTGGCGGCGTGCCGGAGGACCTGGCCCGCCAGGCGCTTCGCCGGGTGGCCAGCAAGATGCCGATCCGGACGCGCATGGTGTTTCGCCGTCGCGGAATGTAACGTGTCGCGGGCCGCCGCTCGCTTGCGGCGTGCCCTGAAGGGTGACGCTATGAAGCCGCTAGAAATTCGCGAAATGAGCCGGGAGCAGATTGAGCAGGAACTCCAGGCCCTGGAGCGCAGGGTGTTCGACCTGCGGACGCAGGCCGAGACCGAGGAACTCCATGTGCCGAGTGAACTCGGCAAGGCCCGCCGCGACATCGCGCGGATGCGGACGATCCTGAGAGAGCGGGAGTTGGGCCGTACGCCCCCCTCCCGTAAGGAGAAATAGAGGGCATGAGCCGGCCGCGTGGAAGGCGTCGTCGGATTCGGGGTGTGGTCACCCGCGACAAGGCCGCCAAGACCATTACGGTCGAGGTGGTCCGGCAGTTCCGCCATCCGAAGTACGGGAAGATTGTCCGGAAGAAGAGCCGGATCCACGCGCATGACGAGGCCGACGCGGCGCACATTGGCGACACGGTCGAGATCGTCGAGTGCCGCCCGATGTCACGGACCAAGCGATGGCGCCTCGAACGGGTGCTGGCGCGGGATGTTGAGGAACCGGGCATCGTCCCGGTGGAGGAAATCGCACCGGCCCCGTAGGCCGAAGGAACCGCCTCGATGATTCAGATGCGCACCATCCTGGATGTGGCCGACAACACCGGTGCGAAGACCGTCCGGGCCATCCGGGTGATCGGCGGTTCGACGGCGCGCGGCCGATTCACGCGTCCGATCGCCGGCGTCGGCGACGTCGTCATCGCCTCCGTACAGAAGGCCATTCCGAGCGGCGAGGCCAAGAAGGGCGAGGTCGTCCGCTGCGTCGTCGTCCGCACCCGATATCCGACGCGCCGGCCCGACGGGTCTTACGTCCGGTTCGACCGCAACGCGGTCGTGCTGATTGATAGCGAAGGGAACCCGCGCGGCACGCGCGTCTTTGGCGCCGTGGCGCGGGAACTGCGGGAAAAGCAATACATGCGGATCGTTTCGCTCGCCAGCGAAGTGGTCTGAGGGTCGAGGCCGAAGGTTATGCATATTCGACGGGACGACACGGTGGTCGTGATCGCCGGTGACGACAAGGGCTCGCGGTCGAAGGTCCTGCGCGTCGAGCCGCGCAAGGGCCTCGCCATAGTCGAAGGCGTCAACCGGGTCTATAAGCACCTGCGCCGCTCGCGCAAGAATCCTCAGGGCGGCCGGCTCGAAATCGAGGCGCCGATCCACGTCTCGAACCTGCTGGTGGTCTGTTCGAAGTGCAACAAGGGGGTCCGCGTCGGCTTCCGGCGCGAGGCCGACGGCAAGAAACATCGCGTGTGCCGCAAGTGCGGCGCCGACCTCGGAGAGTTGTAACACGCTATGGCGCGAATGCTCGAACGCTATCGAAACGAGATTGTGCCGGTCCTCCAGCAGCGGCTCGGCCGCAAGAACGTCCTCAGCCTGCCGCGACTGGAGAAGATCGTGATTTCCGCCGGTCTCGGCAAGTCCCAGGACGAGCCGAAGCGTATAGAGGCGGCGGTCGAGGACCTCTCGATCATCACCGGCCAGAAGCCGATCCTGACAAAGGCCAAGAAGAGCGTCAGCGCGTTCCGCCTGCGCCAGGGGATGACGATCGGCGCGAAGGTCACGCTGCGCGGACGGCGGATGTACGAGTTCCTGGACCGGCTGATCAACCTGGCGATGCCCCGGTTTCGCGATTTCCGCGGTCTGGACCCGAATGCGTTCGACGGTCGCGGCAACTACAATCTGGGCGTCAATGAGCAAATGGTGTTCCCGGAGATCCGGGTGGACAAGGTTCAGTATCAGCAGGGCATGAACATCACGATCGTGATTCAAAGCAGCCGGTCGGACGAGGAGTCGCGGGTGCTGCTGGAGGGGTTCGGGTTCCCCTTCAGGCGAGAGCGGTAGGCGCCGGCCCCGACGAGCCGGGGCGGCGCGTCTCGGGCGGCCAATGACGGAGACCGCATGGCGACGAAAGCACAGATACTGAAGTCGAGGCGTGAGCCGAAGTTTTCGACGCGGCTGCGGCGGCGGTGCCAGTTGTGCGGACGGCCGCGAGCCGTCTATCGCAAGTTCGGCATCTGCCGCATCTGTTTCCGGAACCTTGCCCACGAGGGGAAGATTCCGGGCGTGCGCAAGGCTTCCTGGTAACAGGCAAGGAGAGCGAAGGGCGATGACCCAAGATCCCATCGCCGACATGTTGACTCGGATGCGCAACGGCCTCAAACGCCGCACGGACCATGTGGACGTCCCGGCATCGAAGGCCTGTCGCGGCATCCTGGCCGTCATGCAGGCCGAAGGCTTTGTGCGCAGCGTGGACGAGATTCAGGACAATCGCCAGGGCGTCATGCGGGTCTATTTGAAATACGGGCCCGACGGCGAGCAGGTCATCTCGCGGATGAAGCGAGAGTCCAAGTCGGCCCGTCGCTTCTACAAGAAGGCGGACCAGGTTCAGCCGGTACTGGGAGGCCTGGGCGTCGCTATTCTTTCGACGCCCAAGGGGATCGTCGGCGATCGCCAGGCCCGGCACCTCCACGTGGGCGGCGAACTGCTCTGCACCATCTGGTAACTCGCGTCCGTTCGGCGGGCGCAGGAAGCCGACTTCGCTCGCTGAAGCGGGCTAAAGTCGGCCGCGCAGGCGGGAGAATACGATGTCGAGGATCGGCAAACAACCGGTTCCCATTCCGGACAAGGTCAAGGTGACCGTCTCCGGCCACACCGTCAAGGTCGAGGGGCCGAAGGGCACACTGGAGTGGGAGTTCGACAGGACGATGAAGGTCGTCGTGGACGAGGCCAAGAAGGAAGCCCGCGTCGAGCGCCCCGACGACAATCGCCGCAGCCGCGCACTGCACGGCCTGACGCGGGCACTCCTGGCCAACATGGTCAAGGGCGTCACCGAAGGATACCAGCGGGGCCTGGAACTCTACGGCACCGGTTACTCGGTCAACGTCCAGGGGAAGAAACTGGTTGTCCAGTGCGGCGTGGCGCGCCCCGTCGAGAGGCCGATCCCGGCCGGGGTGGAAGTGGTGGTCGAGGTGCCCAACACTCGCGGCAACGACACGCCGGCGAAGTTCGTCATCAAGGGCTGTGACAAGCAACTGGTGGGCGAGTTTGCCGCAGAGGTGCGGCACCTGAGGCCCGCTGAGCCTTATCTCGGAAAAGGATTCCGGTACGTCGGCGAGCAGATCCGCCGCAAGGCTGGCAAGACATTCGTCAGCGGCGCGACGGCATAGCCGGCGCGCTCGATGGGTTCACCGCCCTGCAAGCAGGGCGCGGCCGTGGCCGGCGTGCTGTTTGGTTAGCCGCCCCGCTCGCGGGGCGCAAGTAGTTTGGTTAGCCGCCCTGCTTGCAGGGCGTGGCAGTGGTTGTTAAGGATATGTAGCCATGATGGGTATCAAGGAAAAACGGGCGGGGCTGAAGCGGCGGCGCCTGAGGCTCCGGCGCCGGCTGGAAGGGACTCCCGACCGGCCGCGACTCAGCGTCTATCGCAGCCTGAAGCACACTTATGCCCAGATCATTGACGACGTTTCGGGCCGGACGCTCGCTTCGGCCAGCACCCTGAGCGAGCCGCTCAAGGGCGCCCTGAAGAGCACCGGCAATCGCGAGGCAGCCGCAAAGGTCGGCGAACTCCTGGCCGCAAGGGCCAAGGAGGTCGGCATCACCGCCGTCTGCTTCGACCGCGGTGGTCGGAAGTTCCACGGCCGCATCAAGATGTTGGCCGAAGCGGCACGCAAAGCCGGGCTCAAGTTCTAGCGCGGCAGCCCCCGAAGGGGCGGAGGACGGAAGCGCGTGGCAACCGAGCAGCAACAGGATTTCTTTGGCGACACCGGCGACCTTCAGGAAACCGTCGTTGCCACCAACCGGACGGCCAAGGTCGTCAAGGGCGGACGGCGGTTCAGTTTCTCCGCCATGGCGGTCGTCGGCGACCGGCACGGGCGGGTCGGCCTGGGTTACGGCAAGGCCAACGAGATGGGACCGGCCATCGAGAAGGCCTTTGGCGACGCCAAGAAAAACCTGGCCCGGATCCCACTCAAGGGCGACACGATCCCCCACGAGGTGGTGGGCCGCTACGGCGCCGCGCGGGTGTTCATGAGGCCGGCGGGACCCGGCACGGGCGTCATCGCCGGCGGCGGTGTCCGGGCCGTCTGCCAGATGGTCGGCATCCGGAACATCCTCACGAAGTCGTTCGGGAGCAACAACCCGGTCAACCTGGTCAAGGCCGCCATGGACGGCCTTGTGAAACTGAAGGACGCAAAAGAAGTCGCGCGCCTTCGCGGCCTGCTGCTGGAGGAACTGATCGAGGAACCGGCGGCCTCGGTCGCCCAAGGCGACTCGACTGGGCGAGCGGCCGCAGGCGACGCGACGCCGCAGTCGGAAGGACCATCGCAGTGAACCTGACGGATATCAAAAAGAGCAAGCGGGCCCATCCGCTCCGCATCCGCGTCGGCCGCGGCATCGGGTCCGGCATCGGCAAGACTTCCGGTCGCGGCCACAAGGGCATGAAGTCGCGCTCGGGCTACTCGCGGCGGCTGACCTATGAAGGCGGCCAGATGCCCCTGTTCCGCCGCATGCCCAAGGTCGGATTTTCCAACGCCCGGTTCGCCGATCCGGTGACCATCATCAACGTGGAAGACCTCAACCGGTTCCCGAAGGGGGCCGACGTGGGGCCGAACGAATTGCGCGATGCCGGCCTGGTGAAGGGCCGCCTCTACAGCCTCAAGGTCCTCGGGCGGGGCGAACTGAAGTCCGCCCTGACCGTCCGGGCCCACGCGTTCAGCGCCTCGGCGGCCGAGAAGATCGCCAAGGCCGGCGGCAAGGCGGAGGTCATCGAAGCGTGATCGAATCTCTGATCAACGTCTTCAAGATTCCCGAACTCCGGCGGAAGATTCTCTTTACCCTTCTCATCATTGCCGTCTACCGCCTGGGGATGTACGTGCCCATCCCCGGGACCGACACGGGGTACCTCGGCAACCTGATCGCCCGCGAACAGAGCGACGTCGGCGGCGGCGGCGGCCTGAGGGACTACCTTAACTTCATCGCCCGCATCACGGGCGGCAAGTTCGAGCCGTTCCTCTTCGCCCTCGGAATTATGCCATACATCAGCGCTTCGATTATTCTTCAATTGTTGACGCAGGCTGTACCGTCGCTCGAGAAACTCGCCAAGGAAGGCGAGGCGGGCCGACGCAAAATCAACGAGTACACGAGGTACCTGACGGTCTTCCTGTGCATCATCCAGGCCGCGTTCATCGTCAACACGACTTCGTTCGGCCAGGGAGGATGGCGCGGCGACGTCAGCCCCGTCATCTACTTCCTCGTCTGCGTGACGGCCATGAGCGCCGGCACGATCTTCCTGATGTGGCTGGGCGAACTCGTGGACGAGTTCGGCATCGGCAACGGAATATCGCTTATCATCATGGCGGGCATCGTGGACCGCCTGCCCGCCGTCGTGGCCTACCTTCGAGCGAACGCGACCATGGAGTTCCGGAGTTTCCAGGCAGCCGAGAGCATTGGCATCGAGATGGTGTTCCTGTTTGTCTTCATGTTCGTCGCGGTCGTCGTCGGCGTCGTCCTGATTACGCAGGGCCAGCGGCGGATCCCGATCCAGCAGGCCAAGCACACCCGCGGCCGGCGCGTCTACGGCGGCCAGCGACAGTACCTGCCCCTTCGAGTCAACCAGGCGGGCGTCATCCCCGTCATCTTCGCCTCAAGCCTTCTGTATCTTCCTATGTACTTCTTTCAGTGGGCGGCCGCCTCCACGTCGGGGACCTGGGCCGGCCCCGCGATGCATGAAGTCGCCGAGGCGTTCGGCTACGGCAACTCCATTCACCAGTTGATTTACGTGGCGCTCATCTTCATCTTCTGTTATTTCTGGACGGCCATCCAGTTCCAGCCGCGCGAAATGTCCGACAACCTGCGGGACTGGGGCAGTTTCATCCCCGGCATGCGCCCCGGCCGGCGAACCGCGGAGTACCTGGAACGGGTGATGAACCGCATCACGTACGTCGGGGCGGCCTTCCTGGCCGTGATCGCCATCGTGCCGATGACCGTCAGCCACTTGACCGGCGTTCCCATGATTATGGCGGGGTTCCTGGGCGGCACGAGCCTCCTGATTATCGTCAGCGTGGCGCTGGACGTGGTCCAGCGGATCGAGTCGCACCTGATCATGCGTCACTACGAGGGATTCCTGGCGGAAGGCCGGGTTCGCGGTCGCCGCTGATAACGTGTTCGAGGCTGCTGCGGGCCTGTCCCGGCGTAGCCCGACCTGTCCGCCATAGACCGAAGGGCGACGGCGGAAGGGCGAAGCCGGAAGCGGCGGGGGCGGCAGGGAGGAGCAGGCTAAGTGCGACTGGTTTTCATGGGCCCCCCGGGGGCCGGCAAGGGGACGCAGGCCAAAGCCGTGGCGGCCCACTATGGCGTCCCGCACGTCTCGAGCGGCGACATCTTCCGCGGAGAGATCGGGCGGAAAACGACCCTGGGGTTGAAAATCCGGTCGTACCTGGATTCAGGAACCCTGGTGCCCGACGAGATCACCGTCGGCGCGGTCGCCGGACGGCTCAGGCAGGCCGATTGCGCCAGGGGCTGGCTCTTGGACGGCTTTCCGCGCACCTTGGGCCAGGCCGAGGCCCTCGACCGGGCGCTGGCCGAGGAAGGCCGCAAACTCAGCGCCGTCGTCAACATCGAGGTTGACGACGAGTCAATCGTCGAGCGCATGGGCGGCCGGCGGGTGTGCCCGAAGTGCGGGCATTCGTATCATGTGTTGTACATCAAGCCTCGCGTCGAAGGCCGATGCGACGCGTGCGGCGCGGATTTGGGCATCCGCGATGACGACCGGCCGGAGACCGTGCGGCAGCGGCTGGCGACGTACCAGAAAGCCACCGCGCCGTTGATTGACTACTACGCCCGGCAAGGGCTTCTCGTCCGCGTGGACGGGAGCGGCAGCCCCGACGAAGTGCGGGCCAGGCTCTTTGAACAATTGGAAGCGTTTGTGGGCCAGTGACGCGGCGTGCCATGACCCTTAGTCCGAAGAGCGCCGAAGCGATTGAGAGGATGCGAGCGGCCGGACGGGTGGTGGTTGAAATCCTCGGACGGCTGCGCCAGATGACGTGTCCGGGTGTCCGGACCGCCGACCTGGAAACCGAGGCGGTTCGGATGATGGCCGAGCAAGGCGCCAGGAGCCTTTTTCTCGGCCAGCCGCACCCGCGCGGCGGTCGGCTCTATCCGGGCCAGATTTGCGTCTCGATCAACGAGGAACTGGTCCACGGCATCCCGGGCGACCGGCGGATCGCCGAGGGCGACATCGTCTCGGTGGACGTCGGCGTCGAGAAGGACGGCTGGTGCGGCGATGCCGCCAGGACGTTTGTCGTCGGCCGTGTCCCGGCGCGCGTCCGGGAACTGGTCGAAACGACCGCCGAGGCGCTCGAGGTCGTCCGTCGCGAGGCGAGGGCGGGCGTGCTCTGGTCGGCGGTGGCCGGCCAAATCGAAAACCTGGTGCAGCAGGGCGGGTTTTCGATCGTGACGGACTACTGCGGCCACGGAATCGGCCGCTGCATGTGGGAGAGTCCGAGCGTGCCCAACTACGTGGCGCGCGAGGATTTCCTCCTGCTGGAAGGGCTGACGCTGGCCGTCGAACCGATGGTGAACATGGGCGGCCCAGAGGTGCGCGAGAAAGAAGATGGGTGGACTGTGGTGACCGGCGACGGGAAACCTTGCGCCCATTTCGAGGATACGTTTGTGATCCGTCGGGACGGGGCGGAACCCCTGACCCGGCTGCCGCAGGCCCAGGTAGGATGACTCCTCCAGTGGCCAAGGACGTTATACGGGTGGAAGGGCGGGTCGTCGAGGCGCTGCCGAACGCGGTGTTCCGCGTGGAGTTGGAAAACGGACACCGCGTGATGGCGCACGTCTCGGGCCGGATGCGCATGAACTTCATCCGCATATTGCCGGGCGACCAGGTGACTGTGGAACTGTCGCCCTATGACCTGTCGAAAGGGCGGATCGTTTATCGGGCGGGCTAGGGCCGGTCCGGTTCCAAGCGAGGTCGAGCGGTCATGAAAGTACGGACGAGCGTCAAGCGGATCTGCGAGAACTGCAAGGTGGTCCGGCGCGCCGGAGTGGTGCGCGTCATCTGCACGAATCCGCGCCACAAGCAGCGCCAGAAGATGCGCGCGAGGAGGAGATAAGCCATGCCCCGTATCGCCGGCGTGGACGTTCCGGCCGACAAGACCACCTGGTGCTCACTGACGTACATATATGGGATCGGGAAGCGATCGGCCTATGACATCTGCAAGGAAGCCCAGATCAATCCCGAGAGCCGCATGAAGAGCCTGAACGACGATGAGATCGGGCGGATCGCAGCCATCATAGACCGCAATTACACCGTCGAGGGCGCCCTCAGGCGCCAGGTGCTTCAGAACATCGCACGCCTTCGCGACATCACCTGCTACCGGGGCGTGCGCCATCGGCGGGGTCTGCCGGTGCGCGGGCAGCGCACGCGCACCAATGCCCGCACGCGCAAAGGGCCGCGCAAGACCGTGGCCGGAAAGAAGGGCGTGAAGGAGTTGCATTAGCGCTGAGCCGCGAGCCGCAGGCGATCGCTCGCGGAAGCCAGGTAAGGCGCCTCGCGCGGCTCAGGGCGGCGCCGAAGTGGAGAGGCAATGGCCAAGAAGAAAAAAGTCCGGCGAAGCGTGGCCAAGGGCATCGCCCACGTTCAGGCCACCTTCAACAACACGATCATCACCATTACGGATCCGGCGGGGAACGTCCTCTGCACGGACTCCGCCGGGACTATCGGCTTCAAGGGAAGCCGCAAGTCCACGCCGTTCGCGGCCCAGCGAGCCGCCGAGGCGTGCGCCGACAAGGCGATCAAGATGGGCATGCACGAGGTCGAGGTCAAAGTCAAGGGCCCCGGTAGCGGCCGCGAGTCGGCCATCACGGCCCTTCAGGCGGCCGGCCTGAAGGTCACGGCGATCGAGGACGTGACCCCGATCCCGCATAACGGATGTCGCCCGCCGAAACGCCGTCGCGTTTAGTCGCGGGCCCGCCCTGGGCGGGCGTCGCCCCGGCGGGCCGGGAGGTTCAACCCAAGGATGGCTCGATACACTGTGCCGGTTTGCCGCCGCTGTCGTCGGGCGGGCATGAAGTTGTACCTGAAGGGCGTGCGGTGCGAAACCGCCAAGTGCCCGATCGAAAAGCAGTGGCGCAATAAGCCCCCCGGCATGCACTTCTGGCAGCGGCGCCGGCCGTCCGAGTATGGCCTGCGCCTCCGCGAAAAGCAGAAACTGCGCTGGTACTACGGCGTCCTGGAACGCCAGTTCCGGCGGTTCTTCGACGAGGCCCAGCGCAGCAAGGGCTCCACGGGCGAGGCGCTCCTCGTGCTCATGGAACGCCGCCTCGATAACGTTGTCTATCGCCTCGGCTTTACGTCCAGCCGCAAGGCCGCCCGCCAACTCGTCAACCACGGCCATATCCTGGTGAACGGCCGCCGCGCAGGCATCCCGAGCCAGAAGGTGAAGCCGGGCGACGTCATCGAGGTCCGCGACCGCAAGCCCAGCCGCGACCTCGTCCAGACCTGGCTCACGGAAGAGGAGGGCCGCGTGGTCCCGCCGTGGCTGTCGGCGGATCCGCCCAACTTCCGCGGCGAAGTCAAGGCCATGCCGTCGCGCGAGGATGTCTCACTGCAACTGAATGAACAGTTGATCGTGGAATTCTGTAGCCGCTAGCCCACAGGTTAGGAGGCGACGAACGTGATGCGGATGAAATGGAAGGGCCTCGAACTGCCGACCCGTGTGGTTCTCGACACGGCCAGCGCCACTCCGACCTACGGACAGTTCGTGGCTGAGCCGTTCGAACGCGGATTCGGCGTCACCATCGGGAACTCGCTGCGGCGGATTCTCCTGTCGAGCCTCGAGGGCGCCGCCGTCACCGGCATCAAGATTGACGCGGTCCTCCACGAGTTCTCCAGCGTGGACGGCGTCATGGAGGACGTCACGGACATCGTCCTGAACGTCAAAGGTCTCGTGGTCCGTCTCGAAGGGAGCGAACCGCGGATCGTGACGCTCGAAGCCTCCGGCGCCGGGCCGGTCACGGCCGCACAGATCAGGACCGACCCCAACGTCGAGGTCATCAACAAGGACCACCGGATCTGCACCCTTTCGAAGAACATGAACTTCCGTATGGAAATGCGGGTGGCCAAGGGTCGCGGCTACATCACGGCCGAGGAGAACACCCCCGAAGGCGACCAGGAAGTCGGTTATATCCCGGTGGACAGCCTCTTCTCGCCCGTCGTCCGCGTCCGTTACCGGACCGAGGACACGCGCGTAGGCCAACGGACGAACTATAACCGGCTCATCATGGAGATATGGACCAACGGCACCGTGGCTCCCGACATGGCCCTGGTCGAAGCCGCCAAGATCCTCCGCAAGCACCTCAATCCGTTCGTCGAATACTTCCAGCCCGGCGAGGAAGTCACCGCCGAGGTGGCAGCGGCCGAGGAAGGACCAGCCGCCGAGGAATACGTGTCCGAACTCGAACGCAAACTCGCCATGCCGATCGCCCAGTTGGAACTCTCGGTCCGCGCCTCCAACTGCCTGGAGTCCGAGAACATCATGACCGTCGGCCAGTTGGTCCGCATGAGCGAAGACGATCTGCTGGCCGTCCGGTCCTTCGGCAAGACGAGCCTCCGCGAGGTGAAACGAAAACTCGCCGACCTCGGCCTAGCGCTCGGCATGGACCTGGAGGGAGTGTCTGCCGGCGGTGGCGGAGGCGGCGCTTAGAGAAATTCCCGCGCGGCCCCGGGCTTCGCGGCACTCTGGTTTGTCGGAGAATTGCTGACATGCGGCATCTCAAGAAAGGTCGCAAACTCGGCCGCACCAAGAGCCATCGCGCAGCCACCCTGCGGGCCCTGGCGGCCGCCCTCATCGAACACGAAGCCATCACGACCACCGTCCCCAAGGCCAGGGAGGCCAGCCGCTTCGTGGACCGGCTGATCACGACGGCTCGCGGAGGGACGCTGGCGGCGCGGCGCCTCGTCGCCTCGCGCCTTGCGAGCGAGGCCGCCGCGAAGAAACTCTTCGAGGACGTCGCCCCGCGGTTCCGGGAGCGACCCGGCGGCTACACGCGCGTCGTCAAACTGGCCAAGTTCCGCGTCGGCGACGCCTCGCAACTCGCACGCCTGGAACTCGTCGAGAAGAAAGAAAAGCCGAAGCCGGAAAAAAAGAAGGGCAAGACTGGTTAGCCGGTCGCCTTGGCGACCGCGCGCCGTTTTGGGCGTTGCCGTTTAATCCGTAATCCGCAATCCGAAATCCGCAATATGAGGAGCCTCCATGTCCGACTGCATCTTCTGTAAGATTGTCTCCGGCCAGATTCCCTGCACGAAGGTCTATGAGGATGGCGCGTGCCTGGCTTTTCTGGACATCGGTCCTATCTCGCCCGGCCACACGCTCGTCGTTCCGAAGAAGCATTACGAGGCCATCCGCGAGATGCAGGCTGAGGAAGTTGCAGCGATATATCGTCCGGTCGCGGCCCTTGCAGCCGCCGTTCAGGCCGCGGTCGGCTCCGAGGGCCTGAACGTCCTCCAGAATAACGGCCGGTCGGCCGGCCAGGCCGTGGAACACCTCCACGTCCACCTGATTCCCCGCTGGACCGGCGACGGCCTTGGCTTCCGCTGGCCCGCCAAGAAGGCCGACATGGCGGTCCTGGAGAAACAGGCCGATGCGATCCGGGCGAACCTGAAATTGTAGGGTGCGTGCTCTGCACGCACCGATTAATTTTCCATTCCGCGTGCGTGCGGAGCACGCACCCTACGTGCTCCTCAGCATCGCCGATCCACCCGGCAAGTATTCCTATTCTCCCGAAGGAAAAACTGTTTGACAGGTGGTTAGGTGTGTGTATAATACACACGATGAACAGCCGGGAAATCATCAGGCGGCTCAGGGCGGACGGCTGGATTCACGTGCGGACGAAGGGAAGCCACTGGCAGTTCCGGCATCCCGCCAGGCCCGGCCTCGTGACCGTCCCGCACCCGAAGAGGGATTTTCCGGCGGGAACCTTGAAGGCGATCATGAAACAGGCGGGGTGGAACGAATGATGAACTTTCCGATCGTGATTCACAAGGACCGCGGCTCTGACTACGGCGTGACGGTGCCCGACCTGCCGGGATGCTTCTCGGCCGGCCGCACTCTCGACGAGGCATTGGCCATGGCCAGAGAGGCCATCGAACTGCACCTGGAGGGACTTATCGAGCACGGCCAGGTTGTCCCTCGGCCCGGCGCCGTCGAGAACCACAGGCGCGATCCGCGTTACCGTGGCGGCACGTGGGCCGTCGTCTCCGTCTCTCCCGCCGGACTGCGGATCAAGGCCAGGCGGATCAACGTCAGCATCCCCGAGCGGGTGCTAGACGCCGTGGACCGGTTCGCCAAGGCCGAGAACGAAACCCGATCTGGCCTCCTCGTTAAGGCGGCCGCCGCCTATATTCGCCAGACTCCCGCCCGACCCCGCAAACGCAGCATGCGCCAGAAAACGTAGGGTGCGTGCTCTGCACGCACCGATTAATTTTCCATCCTGGCCCGCCAAGAAGGCCGACATGGCGGTTTTGGCCAAACAGGCGGAGGCCATAAAGGCAGGCTTGAGGCTGGAGGCTTGAGACTTGAGGTTGGAGGCTTGAGGCGGAAGCAACCGGCGTCTTGCCTCCAGCCTCCAGCCTCCAGCCTCCAGCCTCCAGCCTCCAGCCTTCTTTTCCGCTACTTCTCCTTCTCGTGCTTCACGATCTCCCAGTCCTGCGGCACGGAGGGGCGATCGAACTGCTTGGAGTCCACGTTCTTGTTGATCTCGATATCTCGGAAATCCACGGTCGTGATGTTCTCGCTCGTGTCGTAGAGCCGCACGCGCGTCGTAAGGCTCGTCTTCGGGTCCACCCAGAGGAGGATTTTCGTGTAATCTTTCGCCAGCGGCGTGTCCTTTTTCGGGACGAGGAAGAGGACGGCGCGTTTCCCCTTGTCAGCGGCCTCTTCCTTCGCATCGCGACTGACAGAGAAAAACTTAAGGACCTGCTCTTTCTTCTGGCCGAAGGGCAGGGGGAACGGCGTCTTCCCTAGTTCGAGCGACTCCAGGGGCTTCTCATCCGGCAGCCTGAGTTCCCAGATGACGAGTTGCCGCGTAGCGTCCTTCTTGTGATAGAGCGTGCGGCCGTCGAAGACGAAGGTCTCCTGGGGCTTGTCGGTGAACTCGAACCTGAGGCGGTTCGGCGCCTCGTAGGCGATGACGCCCTTGCGTTTCTGGATGTCCTCGTAAAGGGTCTGGTTGAGTTCGTAATCGAACTTGGCGAGGACGGTCTTAAGGTCCTTTCCTGCCGCGTCCATCTTGTCAAGGACCTGGGCGACTTCGGGCGCCGGCGGCGCCTCGGCCGCAGGCTGGGCCGGCTCGCCCTTGGGCGTCGCGGCAGGCTCGGCGGCAAGGGCCGTCGCGATAACGACGCACGCACCGAACAGGGTCGCGGGCAAGAATAGCGGTTTGAGCATGCTCATGTTGCCTCCGGCACGGCAAAACGCGCCCGCCGAGGCGGGCGGCTAACCAGGATAGGCGATGAGGCTAACACGATTCGCTACCCTTATTGACGGCCGCCCTGGCCCGAATCTTCGCCGCAAACCACCGTGCAATCGGCGGCAGGCCGCGCCACAAGCCCAGGATGATCGTCGCGCCTGCGATTCCCAGAACCCACTGCCAGCCTAGTTTGAACTGGTCGGCCGCGAGCGCGAACATGAAGTATCGCGGCCAGCGGCCGACAAAAGACCCAAGCGCGAACCAGAACCTATTGTACCCTTCGCTGATGGCCAGCAGCCTTACGAAATCCACCGGGATCGGCAGAAACGAGGCCGCGGCCAGCGTCGCGAACGGCGACCGGTTATACCACGCCGCTACGCGCCGGTACAGCCCGGTCGTGCGGATCATCTGGACAGGCTTGTAGCGGTACAGGAACGTCAGGAGGTAGTAATCGTGCATGCTGGCGATGGCCGACGCGACGGCGCCGACCGTCGCGACCGCAAGGGGCGAGATGCCCAGGCCGCATCCCTCAACCGGACCGGCCGCCCAGAAGATGACCGGCGTCGTCGGCAGCGGGCAGAACGTGCACGCAAGGCTGAGGTATGCGAACACGCCGGCCAGCGCTGCCGCGCGGCTCATGTCGCCGTACTCCAGGCGCACCCAAATCAGCAGCGCCAGCAGGAGGATGAAGGGGTAGAACCACGCGCGGAACCGGAGCGGTTCGTGCCGCTCCAGGCGCACTTCGAGGTCCGCCTCGGTCTTAGCCGGCGACAATTCGTCCATCGCGCATCCTCACCAGGCGTCCGGCCCGGGCCGCCACCTGCTCGTTGTGCGTAATCAGAACGATCGTCTGGCCGAGTTCCCGATGAAACCGGGCTACCAGTTCCAGGACGCGGTCCGAGGCCTCGGAATCGAGATTGCCGGTGGGCTCATCCGCGAGGAGCACGGTTGGCCGCGTGACGAGGGCCCGCGCGATGGCGACGCGCTGCTGCTCGCCGACGCTGAGGGAGTTGGGGCGGCGATATCGTTTCGCGTCGAGGCCTACCGCCGCCAGCGTGTCGCGCGGGACGCTGCCGACCGGAAGGCCCCGCAACTTGAGCGCCATCGCGACGTTCGCCTCCGCCGAGATCGTCGGCAGAAGGTTAAATCGCTGGAACACAAAGCCGATGTGCGCCCGCCGAAGGCGGGTCCGCTCGCCGTCCCCAAGGCCCTTCGTGTCTGTGCCGGCCAGAACGACAGAGCCTTCGGTAGGCCTGTCCAGAAGTCCCAGGAGGTACAATAGCGTGCTCTTGCCGCAGCCGCTCGGACCCATGACCGACAAGAACTCGCCCTGGCGGACCGAGAGGTCCACGCCGCGCAGGGCCGGTGTCCCGACGCCGTCGGTCCGGTAAACCTTCGTCACGCCGCGAGTTTCGATGATCGTTGCCATAGTCGCCACGTTCGACGGATTATCGCCCCGCGAGCGGGGCGGCTAACCAGGATAAGCGGTCGCCGCGGCGACCGGCTAACCAATACTATTCATATCTTAAACTTTCAACAGGGTCCTGCCGCGCAGCGCGAAGGGCTGGATGCAGGGCCCCCAGAAACGTTCCCATCGCCGCAAGCGCCGCGGCATAGGCGAACCGGACGGGCGGAATCTCGATGGTCCACAGCGGCTGAAGGTCCAGGATGACCGCGCGGCTGATCCACGTCAGGAGGAACCCGACCACGATGCCAGCCGCCGCAATCAACCCTGCCTCGGCCAGCACCAGGCCGAAAATCTGGCTCCGCGACGCCCCGATGCCCTTCAGGATTCCGATCTCCCGCGTCCGTTCGATGACCATCGTGTAAACCGTCAGCAGGATGACCAGGAAACACACAAACCCCGCCACTGTGACGACCCCGCCGATCACGAGGTGCATGTCGCCCAGCAGGTTCGAGAGCCGCGCATAGTACTCGTCGAGCGTAAAGGCGCTCAACTTCATGGCTGAGATCGCGTCGCACACGGACTTGACGGCCTCCGGGCCGTCGGCCTTGACATAGAAGAACGTCGCGCGGCGGGCATCCTGCTGGAGGCACTCGTTCAGCGTGTTGAGGGGGACGAAGACGCGGCCCGCCACACCCTCGCGAGCGATGCCGACGATCGTGAACGTGTGGTTCAACCGCTCGATCTTCTGGCCGAGGGTGTATCCGCCGACCCGCTGGAGCCGCGTGTCTATGATCATCTCGTAGCCGCCGGCCAGGGGCCGTCCCTCGATGATGGCGTCGGGCTTGGTGGCGAAGAAACGCCAGTCTTCGGGCCGGACGGCAAAGACGTTCTGGTCGCGTCCCGCCATGTTCAGTGTCCAGCAGAGGACGGGTATCGCCTCGCGGATACCGGAAATGGCGCGCAGGCGGGCTTCGGTCTTGTCGGCCGGCAAGCCGCCACCGAGCAGGATCGCCGGCCCTGCGGCCGGCATAACCATAATGTCGGCGTCCACGTTGGTCGCCCGGTCGGCGATCTCGTGGAGCATGCTCGTCAGGCCCACAAGCACAAGGAACAGGGCCACCCCGACGCCGACCGCCAGGACGCTGATCGTGGAGCGGACCTTGCGGGACAGGATGTTCGCCAGTGGCAGCATCGGCGGCGCGTGTTCCTACCAGGTTTATTCCCCAGGAGGCATCGAGCCGATTATAGACGGCCCGGCCCCAAGCGACAAGCCCCACAAGGCCCCGTGGTCCGCTGTACCTTGCATTTCGGCCCCTGGCCGCTATAATCGGCCGTCGCGCGTGCCCTGTCGGCGCCGTTGGTGCGCCCTGCGGTGGCCAGGCGGCTGTCATAGGCCCGAGGCACGCGGCGGAGGCCATTTTGGGTAAAACGCTGGGCGAACTGGCCGAACTGGTGGGTGGTCGCCTGGAAGGCGACCCTGCGCGGACTGTGCAGGGGGTGGCCGGCCTTCAGGAGGCCGGGCCTGACGACGTGGCCTTTGTGGCTATCCCGCGCTTTAAGACCCTGGCAGCCGCAACGAAAGCCGGTTGCCTAATCGTGCCGCTGAAGTGGCGGAAAGGTCCGCCCCCTACGGGCCCATACGGGTCCGGTCTCAACAAGGACCGTATGGCCGGCGCGGCCCTGATTCGCGTGGCCGACCCGAACCGGGCGATGGCGCGGGTGGCGGCGGCCCTGTGCGAGCCGCTGCCGATTCCGCCGCGCGGCATCCATCCGCGGGCGGTCCTCGCGCCGAGCGCGAGCCTGGGGCGCGACGTGCACGTTGGCGCCTGCGCCATCGTCGGCGAACGTGTCCGCATCGGCGACCGGACGCGAATCCGGGCCGGCGCGGTCGTGGCCGACGAGGCCGTCGTCGGCGCAGACTGCGACATTTATCCGAACGTGGTAATCCGTGAGCGGGTCCGCCTGGGCGACCGGGTTGTCATCCATGCCGGGTCGGTCATCGGCAGCGACGGGTTCGGATACCTGGCGGGAGAGGCCGGCCCGGAGAAGATTCCGCAACTGGGCACGGTCGAGATCGGAGACGACGTTGAACTGGGCGCCTGCGTGACGGTGGACCGGGCCCGGTTCGGCGCGACGCGGATCGGACCGAAAGTGAAGGTTGACAACCTCGTCCAGATCGCCCATAACGTGGAGATCGGCGAGGGAACGATCATTGTCAGCCACGTGGCGATTGCGGGCAGCACCCGCATCGGCCGCGGTTGCGTCATCGCCGGCCAGGCGGCCATTGACGGGCACCTCGTGATCGGTGACGGCGCCCGGATCGCCGCCAAGGCGGGCGTCACGAAAGACGTTCCGCCGGGCACCGATGTTAGCGGCTACCCCGCGCGGCCGCATCGCGAGGACCTGCGGCATCAGGCGGCCCTGGAGCACATGGAGGAAGTCCTGGAGCGGCTGAAGGCCGTTGAAGTGCGCCTGGAGGCCAGGGAGCGGAAAGGTTCGACGTGAGCCGGCGTCAAAGAACCATCTCGCTGGAGGCCGAGATCGAAGGGCGCGGCCTCTTCACGGGGCAGACGGTCCACCTGCGCCTGAAGCCGGCCCCCGCGAACACGGGCCTGGTGTTCACGCGCGCGGACCTCGGGCCGTCGGCGACGGTGCCGGCTACGATCCAGTCGGTTGCCAGGCGGTTCCAGCGGACGACGCTGGCCAACGGCGAGGCGTACGTCGAGACGACGGAGCATCTGCTGGCGTCCCTCGGAGGCCTGGGGATTGACAACCTCTACGCGGAACTGAGCGGGCCGGAACTTCCGGCCGGCGACGGCTCTGCCGCCGATTACGTCCGGCTCCTCCGCCAGGCCGGCATCGTCGAGCAGGACGCCGAGAGGCCGAGCCTCAGGATCGTGGAGCCCGTGACCGTCCAGGATGGCGACTCGATCATCACGGCGCTGCCCGGACCGGAAGACGCACTGACGCTCGCCTACCACTTGGACTACGGGCCGGGTTCGGTCGTCCCGCCGCAGGTCTTTCATCTGAAGATGAGCCCCGACGCCTTCGTCGAAGAACTCGCCGCCAGCCGCACGTTCATCCTCGAGTCGGAGGTCCAGGACCTCAGGCGGCGCGGCTACGGGTCGGAGGCGACGTACGACAGTTTGCTCGTGTTCGGGGCGGACGGGCCGATCGGGAACGTCCTGCGGTTCGCCGACGAGCCCGCGCGCCATAAGATGCTGGACCTGGTGGGCGACCTGTTCCTTGCGAACTGCGACGTGTACGGCCGGATCGTGGCGATGCAGAGCGGCCACACGCTCAACCACCGGCTGGTGCGTCGGCTCCTGGAGCAGGCGGCCGGCCTCGGAACCGTGGTCCGCGGCTCGATCCGCCAGGCCATGGACATCAACCAGATCATGGCCGTCATTCCGCACCGGTACCCGTTCCTGCTGGTGGACCGCGTCATCGAGTTCGAGGAGAACGTCCGGGCGGTCGGCATCAAGAACGTTTCTATTAATGAACATTTCTTCCAGGGCCATTATCCGGGAACGCCTATCATGCCGGCCGTCCTGACGATCGAGGCGATGGCCCAGTTGGCGGGGGTTCTGCTCCTCAAGCGCGTGGCGCATGACGGCCAGGTGGCCGCACTCATCAGCCTCGACAAGGTGAAACTCCGACGGAGCGTCCGTCCCGGCGACCAGTTGCGGCTGGAGGCCGAGGTAGTCCGGTCCAAGGCACGCACGGCCGAGGTCTTCACACGGGCCTGGGTCGGCGACGCCCTGGCCGCCGAGGCCCGGATCCGCTTCATGCTCGTTCCCCCCGAATCGGAGTCGTGAGGCCACGATGGCGATCAGCAAGTTAGCCGTGATTCATCCGAAGGCAGAACTGGGCCAGGACGTCGAAGTCGGGCCGTTCTGTTACATCGGTCCGGACGTCGTCCTCGGCGCCGGCTCGGTCCTCCACCAAGGCGTCACCGTCGTCGGACACACGCGCCTGGGCCAGCGCAACGTCGCCTACCCGAACGTCTGCATCGGCACCCCGCCGCAGGACCTCTCGTATCGCGGCGAGCCGACCCGGACAATCATCGGCGACGATAACGTCTTCCGCGAGTGCGTCTCGGTCCATCGCGGCACGGCCAAGGACGCCGGCGTCACGCGCATCGGCAACCGATGCTACCTGATGGCCTGCTCACACGTCGGCCACGACTGCGACCTGGAGGACAATATCATCTTCGGCAACAACGTGCTGATCGGCGGCCACGTCCACGTACATTCGGGCGTCAACATGAACGGCGGGGCCGCCGTCCATCCGTTTACGACGGTCGGCCGGCTGGCCTACATCGGCGGACTGACGCGCGTCGTCCAGGACGTGCCGCCCTTCATGATCGTCGAAGGCCATCCCAGCCGCGTCCGCAATATCAACAGCGTCGGTATGCGGCGGGCGGGCATCGCCGAGGAAGTGATCGAGGCGATGGCCAGGGCGTACCGGCGCATCTATCGCCGCGGCCGGCCACGGGCAGCGGTCCTCGACGAGATGGAAAAGGAGGACGGGTGGCCCGAGGAGGTCCGGTACCTGTGCGCGGCCCTGCGCGCCAGCGCCAGCGGCAAGCACGGCCGCTATCGCGAGTCTCTGAGGAAGAAATCGCCCGCCTAGAGCCTCTCCGAATAACCCGCCGTCGGCCCGAGGTCGAGCGAGGACGAGCCGGGCAAGGAGGCCGAAGCAGGCGATGCAACCGGAGAGCATCGCCGATGCAGCTCGTGCTTCGTAGCGAAGTAGCATCGCTACTTCGCAGAGTAGCAGCCGACGCCGCCCGGCGAAGCCGCAGCCGGCCGAAGCCAGGCGGGATATTCGGATAGGCTCTTAGCATGTCGAAACGATTGAAAATGGCTCTCGTGGGCGCCGGTCACATGGGCAAGTTCCATGCCCAGGCGATCGCCGAGCGCTCCGACGTGGACCTGGTGGCCGTTTGCGACGTGGACGCGGATCGCGCCGCGCAAGTTGCGGCCGCGTCGGGCGCGCGGATCGAGACGGACCCAAGGCGCCTCGCGGGGATTGATGCCGCCGTCATTGCAGCGGCCACAAGCGTCCACCGCGACGTGGCGATCCCGCTCATGGAGCGCGGCGTCGCGGTGCTCATCGAAAAGCCGGTGGCCGGCACCGCCGCCGAGGCCCGCCAGGTCGCCGAGGCCGCCCGCCGCTCGGGCGCCGTCGCCCAGGCCGGCCACATCCTTCGCTTCGACCCCGTCACGCGGGCGATCGCCGGCCGCACCGCGCGGCCAGCGTTTATAGAAGTCTCCTGGGTCGCTCCCTTCAGCGCCCGCAGTCTCGATGTGGGCGTCGTCATGGACGTGATGATCCACGGGTTGGACCTCGTTCTGTGGATGGCGGGCGAGATGCCCGAGCGCGTGGACGCCGTCGGCGGCACGGTCGTCGGGCCGCACGAGGATTTCGTGAGCGCCCGCCTCGCGTTTCCCCGTGGATGCGTCGCGACGCTTGCAGCCAGCCGCCTCAGCCGCTCGCGCGAGCGCCTCCTTCGCGTCTTCAGCGATGGCGCGTACCTCAAGATGGACTATGCGGCCCGCTCGGTTGAGCGCATGACGCCGAAGCCCGGCCTCGCGTCGCTGCTTCGAAGCGGCAAGACGCCGGCGGGCGGAATGGATGATCTCGTGGCGGTCGAGAAGTTGCCGGTCGAGACGCAGCCGGACGCCCTCAGGGCGCAACTGGCGAGTTTCATCGCCGCGGTCCGCGGCGAGGGGCCAGTGGCCGTCACCCTCGACGACGGCGCACGGGCGGTCGATGTGGCGGAGCGAATCGTCACGGCGGTGACCAAGGCGTAAGGCCGCGTCCCGAAAGCGGGTGGAAATTGGGTGGTGAAAAAACGGCGTTTCCCTATCCTCGGAGCCCAGTTGTTCACGAGCAAATGGGACCGGGGGGAAAGGAGAAACGCCGATGGCCAGACCGT
>Ga0315275_10000660_pt1 | contig 28671 bp, 30 predicted proteins | sample YL17G03_0_MG_FD_205557 | JGI IMG/M metagenome (GOLD analysis project Ga0315275, IMG submission 205557) | Sediment microbial communities from Yellowstone Lake, YNP, Wyoming, USA - YL17G03_0 | ecosystem: Environmental > Aquatic > Freshwater > Lake > Sediment | place: USA: Wyoming | collected...
AGTGACTCGCGTGGACGTATGGGCAGCAGGCATTGAAGACCGGCCAGGGGGTCTGGCTAAAAAACTCGCGGCCCTGGCCAAGGTGGGCGCGAACCTGGAGTTTGTCGTGGCCCGACGGGCGCCTGACAAGCCTGGCACGGGGGTGGTGTTCGTGGCACCCGTGAAGGGCGGACGTCGAATCCTCGCGGCCCAAGAGGCAGGATTCTCGAAAGCAGAGAGCCTTCATTCGGTGCGGGTCGAAGGGCCTGACAAGCCTGGTCTTGGCGCCAAGATGACGCAGGCCTTGGCTGAAGCAGGCATTAGCCTGCGAGGCCTGTCGGCGGCAGCCATCGGAAAGCGGTTTGTGGCCTACCTGGCCCTGGACACGGCCGAGGATGCTGCCAGGGCCGTACAGATTCTGAAGAAGATGGCGTAGGTCTTGTAGGGCTTGCAGGACGGAAGTCGGGATGGACGCGCTCCTCATGACGGCCTCTGGCAGGAAGGGGCTACTGCATTCGTGAAACGGTTGTCTCCGGCGTCCGTTCAGTTTGAGAAAATGGAGATCCCGCCATGAAGATTCTGTCGCTGGGTTTGGCGGTCGCGCTCGTCATTGCCGCGGGATGCAAGAGCGAGCCGTCGGCAGGTCCGCCACAGCCTCAGGTGGCGAACGATGCGCCTGCCGCACTACCTGATGACCAGACAGCCCTTCCTCCTTCCCAACGCGCTCCTGCGGTTGCGGCCCCGGCGGCGTCTCCGTCGTTGTTGCCCCGAATAGGCTATCTGGGATACGTTTACAGTGTGGCATTCAGCCCCGACGGCGAGACAGTAGCAACGGCCACGGACGCCAACAGGGTGGTCCTATGGGATGCCGCAACGCTGTTGCCGCGTCGCACGTTGACGGGGCATGGGGCCGGGGTCTTCGGCGTAGCCTTTAGTCGCGACGGCGCGTTGCTGGCCTCCGCTTCGGACGACGGATCGGTGATCCTGTGGGACGTGGCCACCGGCGTGCAGCACGGAACGATGTATTCGTGGGGCAAGGAGTGGGTGGTGACAACCCCCGCCGGCGATTTTGCCTGTTCAGACGGCGCGATGAAGGATCTGTCGCGGGTGGCGGACGGCAAGCGGCTGCCTGCGGACGCGTTCGCGGCGGAGCACCGGAAGCAAGCGGTGAGGCTCGCACCGTAGTCCGGGGTCTCTCCTTGTTTCTCGCGGCCAACCCGCCACCCCTCACCGCTTCATAGGCGGGGGGACCACGAAAAGCCGGTTGGTCTTGAGAACGTCGAGCACCTCCTGGTCGATTCTGCCCACGCCGCCGAAGGCTTGGAACTCGGCGCCCGAAGCGTTGGAATGGATATCCATGTCGCGGACGCCGGTATCGTTGAAGTACTAGCCATAGTTCTGTATGGCTTCAAGGATACGAAGGGCAGGCAGCGAGAGATTCATCGCGGACAGTTTCAGTTGCGGGTCCAGCCGCACCAGTCCGCCGTATGGCACCAGGCCGTCTCCGCCGTTGGACTTCCCCACCCACTCATCCCAGTTCACCGCCGGATAGACGACCGCCTTCCAGTATCGCCTGCCCGGACCGAAAAGCGCATGCGGGATAGGGTGCGCCGGATCGGTCGCTTCGCCCGCGCGAAGGAGGCCCACCAATTCGGCTATCTGAGTGGCGGTGGTGCCTTCTCCGATACCGAGCGTCCCCAGCGGATGCGAGCCGTACGCGCGATAGCCTGTGAAAACATCACCATACTTGCCCACGACCCAGGTATGGAGCACGGTCAAATTCGCCGTATCGATGAACGTGAGATGCTTGTCGCCTTTATTGGCCGGCGCGAAATCCAGCGCATCTTTGCGAACGTGCATGGTCACTTCGCGGTCGCCCTTGGCGGGAACGGCCTTGTTCCATGTCTGTACGATCTTACGCAGCGGGTCTTTTCCCGTTGAGATCACCACGCCGATCCCCCACCCGTCCCCGCCGGGTCCCACCGTCGCGATGTGAAATGAGCCGATGTAGCCGGGGGGCAAGGCGACCCCTTTCGCCGGCGCCTTGTGGTAGAACGGCGAGTCCACCGAATACGGTTGTTTGAACTCACCGCGGAGCGGCTGCGGTGTTTGCCGCGAGTAATTTTTTGGCACAAACATGCGTTGCTCGTAGGGGTCCATCGAAATATCGACCCCGGCCGCTTTGTACATCGCGATGATCTCGCGGCGATACTTGGCGAATTTCGGTCCGAGTTTCCTGCCCGGCGTGGTCCTCTGGTAAATCTGGTCAACGCTTAACGTCTGCGAGGTCGGGTGGACCGGATACGGACTCAATTCGTCGCTGAAGCGATCAACCACGCCGGCCTCGATGACCCCGTTGCGGTTCGGGCCGAGCCACTGGATCTGGTCGGCGCCCCCGAGTGCGGTGACCGCGGCGCCGGTTATGGCGCACAGCACGAACCCGATCGCGAACGCGGCAAGGGCAACGAACCAACTGCCGTGGCGATGCCAGGTGGATCTTTGTGACAAAAGTACGCCCTTTTCAGTCTGGCGATGCTGCTTGCGCCGGTTTCCGGTTGGCATAGGGACCGCCGGCTGCGGTTCCCCACACGACTTCGTCAGATCGCAACACGGGGCGACCGGGATTTCCCATTTGACCTTTGGCCTACAACCATCGTGGGCCATTTTTGATGATTTTTCGTAACCGTTCACGGAATTCTACTCAAATAGCACGCGGCCAGAAAATGAAAATTGTTTCAGAATTGTCTGGCGCTATGGTGTTTGTTAGGGTACACCATGGCATATGCACGATGATTTAAGCATCAAGCGGTTGCTAGAACGGCTGGAAACGCTCGAAGTCGAGGTGGCTGCGCTGCGGCGGGAGAACCAGCAACTCCGCCAGGAGAATCAGCAGCTTCGCCGGGACAACCAGCAGCTGCGCGACGAGATCGCCCGCCTCAAGAAGAACTCGTCGAATTCCTCCAAGCCGCCCTCCAGCGACATCGTCGCGCCGCCCAAGGGCCCGCCCCGACGCGGCAAGAAGAACAAAATCGGCGGCCAGCCCGGCCATCCGCGGCACCAGCGTCCGCCGTTCGACGCCAACCAGATCGATCAGATTTGTTTCCATGAGTTGTCGCCGGAAGAGGTCCGCCGCCGCAAGCTTCGGCCGCTGGACTCCTGGAACGTATTGCAGCAGGTGGAGTTGGTCGACAAGCCGTATGTCGTCACCGAGCACCGTGCCCGCCGGTATGTCACGCCCGCCGGCCGCATCGTCCTGGCCCCGCTGCCGCCGGAGATTCGCGGCTCGGGGCTTCTGGGGCCGAACCTCACGGCCCTGGTCGGCTGGCTGAAGGCCTGCGGCCACGTCAGCTACGGCCGGATCGAGGAGTTCTTTCGGGACGTGCTCGCCCTGCCGATCAGCGGCGGGCACCTGGCCGCCTGCTGCACGGGCAAACTGTCGGAAGCCCTGAAACCCGCCTACGAGGAGGCGGCGGCGGCGCTGCGGGAGGAAGCCGTGCTGGGCAGCGACGAGACGGGGCATTATCACGGCGGCCAGGGGTACTGGACGTGGTGTCTGCGGGCGCCGGGATTCACGGTCTTTCGCATCGACGCCACGCGGGCCGCGCAGGTGCTGGTGGACCTCTTGGGCGAGGACTTCGGCGGCATCCTGACGGTGGACTACTATTCGGCGAATCGGTCGTTCGCCCGGCGTTATGAGGTTCGGGCGCAGTATTGCTGGTCGCACCTCCTGCGAGACGTGAAGTTTCTGCGGGAGTTGGGCCAGCCGCCGCTCGTGCGCTGGGCGGATCAATTGCTGGCCATCGCCCGCGGGCTGTTCCGCGCGTGGCATCGGCGCAAGGGGACCGATCCGCCACGCTGGCGCCGGCAGACGGAGCAATGGAAACGGGCGTTCCTGGAAAAGATTCGCCGGCCGCCCCAGGAGGCCGATGCGCTAAAACTCAGCCGGCGGTTCGACCGTCGCGGGGCGCCGACGTACTTCAGGTTCCTCGATACTCCGGGCGTGGAGCCGACGAACAACGCCACCGAGCGAGCGATTCGTCAGCCGGTCCTGGACCGCCGCATCACGCAGGGTACGCGAAGCGTGCGGGGCCTCCGCTGGTGCGAGCGGGCCTGGACCGCTGCCGCCACATGCTCCCAGCAGGGCCGAAGCACCTTCCGATTCTTCCGCGACGCGTTGGTGGCCCACTTCACCAACGCCCACGCCCCATCACTGCTGTCCGTAAATCCGTGAACGGTTACGATTTTTCGGCATCTCCAGGCTCTGACAAACCTGTTTCTTACCGCGTTCACTTATCGCGGCGCCTACAAGGGCTTTTGACTGTTCAACGCAACCATTGGCGTTATACGCTTCGGCCTTGGCGATGAGAACCATATTTCGCACGCGCGACAAGGCAGCCGCGCCCGCCCCGTCCGAGCGGAGGCAGGCTCACGCGACGGCTAATAAGGCATGGGTTCGTCTTCGCAGCGGTCGGGGGCGGACGCGTAGTCGCGGCCGAATTGTTTTTCGAGGTCCGCCTTGCGCAGGACGAGCGCCGTCGGACGACCGTGCGGACACGTCGCCGCCAGGTCCGCCGCCTCGCGCCGCGCCAGCAGCGCCTCGATCTCCTCGTCCTTCAGCCGGTCGCCGGCCTTGACGGCGGCGCGGCAGGCGGCCACGTGGGCCAACTCTTCGAGCACCTGCCGCGACGTCGGCGGCGAGTCCAGCGCCAGGACCCACGCCAGGAAATCGCGCAGCGTCGCCTCCGGGTCGGCACGCGAGAGGAGCGTCGGAAACGCCTGGATTCCGACCGACCGCGGACCGAGCGGCTCGGCCTCGATGCCCAGCCGCCCGAGCGACTCGCGATGTTCCTCGATGGCCGCCATCTCGCGGTCGGTCACTGCCACGACGAGCGGCATAAGGAGCCGCTGGCCCTCGAGCGGCCCGGACTCCAGGTGCGCCATGATGTCCTCAAAGAGGATCCGCTCGTGCAGGGCGTGCTGGTCCACGATGAGGATTCCGTCGGCCGTCTCGGCCACGAGGTACGTGTTGTGAAGTTGGACGGCCCGCGCGGGCGGGGGCGCTTCGTCGGTCGTACTGGTTAGCCGCCCGTATTGACGGGCGTGTTGTTCCGGCGTCATGTCGGCGGCGCGCGAAGGCTCTCCAGGCTTGGCCGGCGCCCGCCCGGCCAGCGACAGGCGCCCTTGCGCTGCTGCGGCCGGACTCCTCAGGAAGTCCGCAACCGCTTGTCGCACGCGGTCCTCGCGCGCGGCGTCGGTACTGGTTAGCCGCCCACCTTGCCTGTCCTGAGCAAGGTCGAAGGGACGGGCGCGTTGTTCCGGCGTCACGTCGGCCGCGCGCGCCGGCTCGCCATGCTCGGGCGGCGCCGGCGTGACGAGCCGCGGCGCCAGGCCAGGTCCCAGGAGCCGCTCGCGCACCGCCGCCAGGACCTGGCCATAGAGGAGGTGCGCGTCGCGGAGGCGGACTTCGATCTTCGTCGGATGGACGTTGGAGTCCACGCGGTCCGGCGGCACCGTCAGAAACAGGAACGCCACCGGCTGGCGCCCGCCCTCGAGGAGCCCGCGGTACGCCTCGCGCAGGGCGTGCAGGAGGCCACGGTCGCGGACGAACCTTCCATTGACGAAAAGGTACTGCGTGGCGGCGGTCGCCCGCGCGAGGTGCGGCGGACCGACGAGGCCCCACAGCCGCCCGCCGGGTTCCTCGGACCCGATCTCCAGCAGCGCCGCGGCCAGGTCTTCTCCGAAGAACGCTGCAACCCGGCCGCGGACCGACTCGGTCGCGGGCAGTTCATAGACGCTCCGCCCGTTGTGCGTCACCGTGAGGTGGACCGCGGGATACGCCAGGGCGATTCGCGCGACCTGCTCCGAGATGTGGCCCATCTCCGTGGCGTCGGTCTTGAGGAACTTGCGGCGGGCGGGAACGTAGCGGAACAGGTTCCGCACCTCGACGGTCGTGCCGACCGGTCCGCTCGTCGGCCGCGGCGGCTCGGCCTTCGCGCCCGAGACGGAGACCTCGGTCGCTTCGAGCGCCTCGGCCACGCGGCTGACGAGGCGCACGTCGGCTACCGACGCGATGGACGCCAGGGCCTCGCCGCGGAAACCGAGCGTCGTGATGGCCTCAAGGTCCTCGGTCGTGGCGATCTTGCTGGTGGCGTGGCTGGCGATGGCCTGCGGCACGTCGTCGTCGGCCATGCCGAGTCCGTCGTCGCTGGCGCGGATGAGTTTTTTCCCGGCCTCTTCGAGTTCCAGTAGGATGCGGCCGGCCTGGGCGTCAATGGCGTTTTCGAGGAGTTCTTTGACGACGCTCGCGGGCCGCTCGACGACTTCGCCTGCGGCAATCTGGTTGACGAGCGTCTCGGGAAGAATTCGGATCGAAGCCATCGCCCGCGCGGTCCTTGTCGCCCAAGGCGACCCGCCCCCGCCCGAGGCGGGTCCGCCTCGGGAGGATTGGGTGGGACGGTGTTCGGCCGCATTATAGACCCTCCGCGCCGCCGGCCGCAAGAGACCGCTCTCTGTTCTCGCAACCCGCCCGATCCGCCCGAGGCGGACCCGCCTCGGGCGGGGGCGGGTCGCCTAGGGCGACGTGTTGCCCGCGCCGGGTCGGGACCCTAGAATAGCGTTACTCGGAAAGGCCGCTATGAGATCGCGCCCTGATCGCCGGAAGCAACCGCCCCCATGGTACGCCGCGGGTCTGCGCTTCGAGTGCCAGGTCTGCGGGGGATGCTGCGGGGGGGGGCCGGGCTACGTCTGGCTCGACGAGCGCGAAATGGCCGCCATCGCGGCGCGCGTCGGCCTTCCTGCGCCCGAGTTTCGCCGCACCTATGTCCGTTCGCTCCTGCGCGGCCTGAGCCTGCGCGAAAAGACGAACTACGACTGCGTCCTCCTGGACGGCGGGGGCCGATGCATCGCCTACGAGGCCCGGCCCAGGCAGTGCCGCGTCTGGCCGTTCTGGCCGAGCAACCTGCGCCACCCTCGGGCCTGGCAGGACGCGGCGCACAGGTGTCCCGGCATCGGCCGGGGATCGGTCATCCCGCTGGAGGAGATCGAAGCCATACGTATGGAGATGGAAAGGTGAGCGAGATCTGGGGCGCTCCGCCGCCGCAACGCGCGCCGTCGGCCGCGGAGCGCGCGGCCCTCGACGCCATCTACCGCGACGTTGATGCCGCGCTGGGGCCGGTCAGCGGCGCCTGCCGGGCCTGCGGCAAATGCTGCCGGTTCGAGCCGGGCGGGATCGTCCTCTTCGCGAGCGCCTTGGAACTCGCCAACCTGGTCGAGAAGGCCGGACGGCCGCCGGTCCAGCCTTCGCAGCCGAGGCTGCTCCCGCTCTTCGCAGCCCGCCGGTTGCTTCGGCGGGCGAAGAAGAGTCGGCGGAGTAGGCTCGCGGCGCGCGCTCAGCACGGACCGCCCGATGCGGCGTGGCGGTGCCCGTACCAGGAGAAGAACCTGTGCACGGCGCGGCCGGCCCGGCCGCTCGGCTGCCGCACGTATTTTTGCGATGCTGCTCTGCGATCTCGCGGCGAGGAGGTTTACCGCGAGGCCCACGAGCGGATTCGCCGGATGTGCGTGCGCCCGCAGGGGGCCGCCGGGGCCGAGTCGCGCTGGTGGTACGGCCCGGCGAGGGCCTATCTGGCAACCTTGGCCGAAAAGGGGACAGTCCCCTTGGGTTAAAAGGGGACTGTCCCCTTCCCGTCATAAACCGCTGTAGCGATTTTTATTGTTGACAGGCCCGGATGCGGCACTTAGGATACGCTTGTTGCGGTGGGCGTTCATACGGGACGTCGTTAGGAGAGACGATCTATGAAGCGTCTGTGTCTATTGCTCGGACTGCTCTTGGCTGTGACCATTGTGGGCATCGGCTGCTCGGCTCACGACCAGTATCGCCGGATGACGTGGCGGTACAGTGTCGAGGCGGATGGCATCACGTTCCAGGATGACGTGGATGCCTACATCCTCCAGGAACGGCCGACGCACCTGTCGCAGTGGTACTTCAACTAGACGGAAGTCGCCGAACTGATTCTAGCCCCGGCCCCCTCTACGGGAGGGGGTCTCTTTTTTTGCGCCCTAGGTCTCAGGCACGAAGGGAAAGGGACACGAAGGAACGAGGAGCCTTACGCCCCGGGGCTCCTGACCCCTTCTCGTTTGCGCGGCGCACCGCACAGACGTTATGGTTTGATGGTGACCTTGATCGGTCCGAGGGAAGCCAGTTTGGGATACTTCGCCACCGCCGCAGCGTAAACCTTGCACGTGGCGGGCGTAAGGGTGACTGTCACCGTTTTCCCGGCCTTGAGGACAGGGCACTTCGCGAGCGCCGGCACGATCGCCTTAACCGTCGAGGCCTTGATAGTGATGCTCAGCGGTTTCGTGGCGGCCGCGGCAAGACTATCCAGCGCAAGGACCAAGCACGCAGCCATAACAATAATCATCACGCCGGCCAGTATCTTCACAGACTGCCTCCTTATCTTTGACCGTCCCTATTTTACATCGGAAATCGCGCCAAGGCAAAATCAACTGTAATCGTTAAAACCGCGCGCAGACCTCCGGCCGGCTGCACGCTCCGCAGGGGAGTTCGATCTCCTTGTCCACCTCGGCCGACCGGACCAGGACCTGGCGCGTGCGGCTGCGGTCGCGGAACACAGTGATGCCTTTGCACCCCGTCTCGTAGGCCATCCGGTAAACCTCGTCCACGTCGGCGATGGTGGCCTCGAACGGGAGGTTCACGGTCTTCGAGACGGCGTTGTCCACGTGCTTCTGGAAGGCCGCCTGCATCTCGACGTGCCACTTACTTGCGATCTCGTGGGCCGTGACGAAAATGCGAGCGGCGTCCTCCGGGACGCCCCGGACCTGGGCTAGCGACGGCGCTGCCGCAATCCGCTCCAGAAGGTCCGCAGTCCAGAATCCGCGATCGCGGGCCACCTGCTCGAAGAGCGGATGGACCTCGAATAGCCTCGCGCCGTCCAGCACGTGCCGCTCCATCGCCAGGGCGAAGATCGGCTCGATCCCCGACGAGCACCCCGCGATGATCGAGAGCGTGCCGGTCGGAGCGACGGTCGTGCGGCAGGCGTTCCGGTAGGCCGGCGACTCGGGCCGGTCGTAAATGCTGCCGGGTAGGTTCGAGAACGGCCCGCGCTCGGCCGCGAGGGCGGCGCTGGCGCGGTCGGCCTCGCGCCGGATGAAGCCCATCACCTCGTCGGCCGCCTGGAGGGCCTTCGGAGAATTGTACGCAGCGCCCAGCCGCACCAGCAGGTCCGCGAAACCCATCACGCCGAGGCCGATCTTGCGGTTGCCGTGGACCATCTCGGTGATCTGCGGCAGGGGATAATGACTCATCTGGATACAATCATCCAGGAACCGGACCGCGAGGCGGACGATCGAGCCGAGGTAATCCCAGTCCACCGACCCGCCGCGGACCACCTTGTTGAGGTTGATGGAGCCGAGGTTGCAGGCCTCGTAGGGCAGGAGGGGCTGCTCGCCGCAGGGGTTGGTGCACTCGATGGGCCCAAGGCGCGGCGTGGGGTTGTCGGCGTTGATGCGGTCGAGGAAGATGGCCCCCGGGTCGCCGCCGGCGTGGGCCTGCTCGATCATGGTTCGCCAGATCTGCCTGGCCGCGACGCGCTGCATGATCCGCCCGCCGCGGGGATTCAGGAGGTCGAAGGGCAGGTCCTTTCGGACGGCCTCCATGAAGGCTTGAGTGCAGGCGACCGAGATGTTGAAGTTTTCGAGTTCGCCCTCGACGGTCTTCGAGCGGGCGAAGGCCTCGACGTCCGGGTGGTCGCAGCGAAGTATGCCCATGTTTGCGCCGCGTCGGAATCCGCCCTGGCTGATGGCGCCGGTGGCGTAGTTGAAGACCTTCATGAAACTTAAAGGGCCGGAGGAGCGGCCGCGGCTGGACTCGACGAGGTCGTTGGCGGGGCGGATGCGGCTGAAGGAGAATCCCGTGCCGCCGCCCGACTTGTGGATGATCGCCGCGTACTTGATCGCGTCGAAGATCGCCTCGATATCGTCCGGGACCGGGAGGACGAAGCAGGCCGCAAGTTGCTGGAGCCGGCGGCCGGCGTTCATCAGCGTCGGCGAATTCGGCAGGAACTCGAGCCGCGCCATGAGACCGTAGAACTGCTCCTCGGCGGCGTGGGCGTCGCGGGCGGCGCCCCAGGCCAGTTCCGCCTGGGCCACGTTGGCCGCAACCCGCCGCAGCATGTCTTCCGGCGACTCGATTGGCTCGCCGCGATCGTCCTTCTTCAGATACCGCTTCGCCAGGACGATCGCGGCGTTCGGCGGAAGGTCAATCCTGGACGGCATAGCGGCTTGGATAGTTGGCACTGGCATCATACACCCCCAACCTATCGCCCTTCTTCTAAAAATTATACAAGATGTAGTAGATGAAGGCCATAGTCGGCCCTCTCAGGCCGGCGGTTCGCCCTTAGAGTCCGACGGTGGCTTGGGCTCGTCGCCGGTATCGGCGGCATCGGACGGCGGGCTCGCCGCGGTGCCATCCGGCGCCGCTTCGCCCTCGGCGGCCTGGCGGCCCATGAGTTCATCGTCGCTGTAGATCGGGCGGAACTTCTCGACCTCGGGAACCTGGATCGAGTCAAGTATCTCGTCGAACTCGGTCTTTTCAAGTTGCGGATCGTCCATCATCTCGCGGAGGCTTTCGACCTGGTGGCTCGTCGGGCGGCGCGGACCTTTGCGGTGGAGCGCCTCGCGCGACGGACGGGCGCCCTTGGGCGTCACCGGCTTGGGCGGCTCCTCCTTCAACGGGTCGCGAAGGAAAAGGCGGACGTCTTTGAAATCGGCTTCCTGCTCGGCGCCGATGCGGCGCTGGCGCACCAGTTCCAGGACCGCCAGGAACATCGTGATGAGGTAAATGGGGCTCTGGCCTGCCGTGAAGATTTGCGAGAAGAGAAGCGACTTTCCCTGCTCGATCCGCGCGAGCAATTGTTTGGCGGCCTCCTCGACGGGCGTATCGTCGTAGATGACTTCGCGCGGCTCGGCATAGCCGAGGGTCCGCAGGCACGCGCTGAACGCGCTGATGAGGTCCCAGACCTCGACGCCCTTGAGGAGTTCCGAGGGCACGTCGTCGCCCTCGTCGCCGAACTGTTTCAGGAAGTCGTCGTCGAGTTGGCGCGGAAAGCGGCGGGCCATCTCGCGGCTGCGGTCCTGGAGCATGGCGGCGGCCTCCTTGAACCGGCGATACTCGATGAGTTGGCGGATGAGCGTCTCGCGCGGGTCCTCGAGGTCCTCCGCCTCCTCGCCCTCTTCGAGTTCCGAGGGGCGGGGGAGGAGGGCGCGGCTCTTCAGTTCCAGCAGCGTCGCCGCCATCACGACGAAGTCCCCGGCCAGTTCGATGTCGAGGCCCTTCAAGAGGTCCAGGTAGGCGACGTACTGGTCGGCGATCCGCGCTACGGGGATGTCGCGGATGTCCACCTCCTCGCGGCGGATGAGGTACAAGAGGAGATCCATTGGACCGTTGTAGATGTCGAGATCAACCTTGTAGGCCATGCCTGCCGCAACCTCCATCATGTGCCAGGAACGACAATGCTAAATGTCAAATGTCAAATGTCAAATGATGGAGTGATTTCTTTTTCCTCCATTTGACATTTGGAATTTGACATTTGACATTGCTGTTACAGTTTCCCCAGCCCAACAAGTTCCTTGATTTCGTCCAGCGTTGCGCGCGCCGCCTTTCGCGCCCTCGCGGCGCCGTCGTCGAGGATTTCGCGCAGCCGCTCGGGGTGCGCCTCCAGTTCGGCGCGCTTGGCGCGCGGCTCAGAGAGGAACACGACGAGCACCTCGCCCAGTCGCTTTTTGCAGTCCGTGCAACCCCACTTCGAGTTGCGGCACTTGTCGGCCACGTCTTCGTAGGCGTTCGGATCGAACACCTTGTAATATTGACACACGTTGCAGTCTTCCGGGTGTCCGGGGTCGGCCAGGCGGATCCGCAGCGGGTCGGTTATCATCGTCATGACTTTTTTGCGAACGAGGTCCGGGGGGTCGGCGACGTCAATCTGGTTGCCGTAACTCTTGGACATCTTGCGGCGGTCGAGGCCGAGGAGTCGCGGCGCGGCCGTCAGTTTGGCGGCCGGTTCGACCAGGCAATCGCGCCCGACGAGGTGGTTGAACCGCCGCACGACCTCCCGCGCGAGTTCCAGGTGCGGCAACTGGTCTTCGCCGACCGGCACGAGGTTGGCCTTGTAAATGAGGATATCGGCCGCCTGGAGCACCGGGTAGCCCAGGAACGCGTAGTTGTGGATGTCCTTGGCCGTCAGTTGCTCCATCTGTTCCTTGAAGGTCGGGTTCCGCTCGAGCCACGAGATGGGCGTGTAGCAGGAGAGGATGAGGTGGAGTTCGGCGTGCTCCGGGATCTCGCTCTGGCGGAAGATGACGCTCCGGGCCGGGTCCAGGCCGCACGAGATAAAGTCAATGAGGACCTCGCGCGAGTTCGCGGCGATGGGCGCGGGGTTTTCGTAATCGCTCATCAGCGCGTGGTAATCGGCGATCATGAAGAAGCAGTCGTACTCGTCCTGGAGCATCCGCCAGTTCCAGAGGGCCCCGACGAGGTTCCCCAGGTGGAGTCGGCCGGTCGGCCTCATGCCGCTCAGGATGCGCTGGCGCGGGGTGGATGGTTTTTCGGGGGTCATCGCTAGGTTCCTCTGCTGCCTTTCGTCAAATAAGTTTGTTTATGGCGTCCGGTCCGGCAAACACGTACATAAGTAGCAGGATCGGCGCCATCAGCGGCGACACGCCGTGATAGCCCAGAAAATCGAATTGAATGTACCGGTTGGCGACCACCACGGCGACCAGGAAGAACAGGCCGTGGCGCCCGAGTTCGGCAAACCTCGCGGCCGCCTGCGCCGGCAGGAGTTCCCGCAAAATGTGCGACCCGTCCAGCGGTGCGATCGGCAGAAGGTTGAACACGAACAGGCCGAAGTTCAGAATAATGGCGTACCGCAAAACGATCCACACGTAAACCTCGAGGCGAGTCGTCGGGAGCATCCCCCGGTCTATGAGCACCCGGACGAGGATCGCCACTACGGCCGCAATCGCGAAGTTGGCCGCCACCCCCGCGCCGCTCACCAGGATCTCGTCGCGCCGCGGGTTGTGGTAGTTGTAAGGGTTCACCGGAACCGGCTTGGCCCACCCGATCGGGGCGAAGATGAGGCAGATCGTCCCCAGAAGGTCCAGGTGGGCCAGCGGATTCAGCGTCAGCCGCCCGGCCCGCAGGGCCGTATCGTCGCCGCATTTCCACGCTACATATCCGTGCATGAACTCGTGGATCGTCAGGGCAAACAGGACCACCGGCAGGCGCAGCGCCAAGTCCAGGATGTCGAGGTCCATCTGCGGCCTCTCCCGGCGGGCCTGGAGCGCCTCGTGCCGGCGGTCCAGCCCATCGCGCGCTCACTTTACCGGCGAGCGCCGCGGAAGTCAACGTTCGAGCGGCCCGTGTTTCTTGACTTGGCCGGCCGCACGCCTTAGACTGGCCTTCTCAAGATCGGACCCTGTGCAAGGGAGTATCGCCCGTGGCGAAACTTTATGAAGATGCCGGTTGGACCATCGGACGCACGCCCCTCGTGCGCATCCAGCGGATCATACGGTCGAAGGCCCTCGTCTATGGCAAACTTGAGTTCTTCAACCCGCTTTCCAGCGTCAAGGACCGGATCGGCCTGGCGATGATTGCCGCCGCCGAACGCGAAGGACGCATCGGCCCCAAGACCACCATCATCGAGCCGACGAGCGGCAACACGGGCATCGCCCTGGCCTTCGTCTGCGCCGTGCGGCGATACCGCTGCACGCTGACGATGCCGGAGAGCATGAGCCTGGAACGCCGAAGGCTCCTCAAGATCCTCGGGGCGGAACTCGTCCTGACGCCGGCGGCCGAAGGCATGTGCGGCGCCATTACGCGTGCTGTGCAACTCGTCCAGGAGACCTCCGACGCCTTCATGCCCAACCAGTTCGAGAACCCCGCCAACGTCCAGGTCCACCGCCGCACCACCGCCGAGGAAATCTGGTGGGACACCGATGGCCGGGCCGACGTCCTGGTGGCCGGCGTCGGGACTGGCGGAACGATCACCGGCGTCGCCGACGTCATCAAACGCCGCAAGGCCTCGTTCCGGGCGATCGCCGTCGAGCCGGCCGCCAGTCCCGTCCTTTCGGGCGGCAAGCCGGGGCCTCACAAGATTCAGGGCATCGGCGCGGGCTTCGTCCCGGCGATCCTCGACCGGTCGCTCATTGACGAGATTGTACAGGTCGGCGACGAGGAAGCGCTCGACTGGGCACGCCGCGCCGCCAGGGAAGAGGGCCTGCTTGTGGGCATTTCGAGCGGCGCCGCCCTGGCCGCCGCACAGAAGGTGGCCGCCCGACCAGACATGGAAGGCAAACTCATCGTCGTGATTATTCCGAGTTGCGGCGAGCGATACCTTTCGACGGCCCTGTTCGAGGGCATTGCATGATCGGCAGAGCCGTGAGGGCAGGGGGTCCACTGCTGTGCCTGGCTGCCTTACTGGTGGCCGTAAGCGGGTGTCTCTCCGCAACCGATCCGGTCATTCAGAGCGACGCCGCAGCGGCGAAGGCCCGCGCGCGCATCCGGTTGACCGAGGCCACGGGCCACGGCCCGTTCCGAATCCCATACCGCGACGATGAGGGCCGCACGGCAACGCTGACCGTGGCTTATGAAGACGGGGTTGCAAAGGTCGCGATCCACAACGCCGACGGCAAGGTGTTTCCAGTTGATGGACTTCAGAGCCTGCCGTTTCTTCTTATGGAATACGGCCCGATTGATCTCTACAAACCGGGGCAGGGCGAGGCTGTATTCCTGGCCATGAGTACTGGCGGATCGGGATACACGACGACTTATTTGTACGTGATCAACCCGTCCCGGCGCGAGGCCATCTGGCTTGGCCTGACACAAGCGCATTCGACGGCTCATCCACTGACGGAGGAATGCTGGTCAGAAAACGCTTCATCACTGGGGCTGGCGATTGAATGGACTTTCCTCGATATCTTGAAGCCGGCCTATGGGTACATGGATGAGGCCCGGGTGCTGAAGCGGGCGGATGAGCCGATCTTCGCTCCCTACTTCTGGTGGCGCGACAACGATGCCTTGTCTGACGGCCCCATGGTCATCCGTCGCCTGAAGGGGCCTCCAGATAGTGGCGGGGCTACGATCGAGGCGCGCCTGGAGGATGGACGGGTTACTTATACGGCCTTTTTCAAGGAGGCCGTGTGGGCCTATGACGCGGAGACTGATGAGTGCTTCGTGGTTTTCCATCCGCACGATTGGTACTGTTGGCCGACGGCACTCCGTAAATCCGGTGATTGGCTGTGCATCGCTACGTGCGGGGAAGGCGTGGCCCTGGTTAATACGCGCACGTGGTGGCTGAAGCGCGCACCCTATGACGCCCTGGAGATTACGGCCTTCGAGGTGCGCGACAACAAGGCTTTCATCAACGGGAAGTACGAGGTAGAGTTGCCGACCCAAGCCGGGCTTCGTCGGATGCGTTGAGTACGAATAAACAATGATAGGAGTCTTGCGTGCAGCGCACCCTTGTGATGCTGAAACCCGATGCCGTTCATCGCGGCCTGGTGGGGCGGATCCTCGCGCGGTTCGAGGCCAAGGGCCTGAAGATCGTCGCCCTGAAACTCGGCCGCATAGACCGCGCAAGCGCCGAGCGCCACTACGCCGCTCACCGCGGAAAGGATTATTATGAGCCGCTCATCCGGTTCGTCACGAGCGGCCCGACGGTGTTCCTTGTGCTCGAAGGGAAAGGCGCGGTGGCCGTGGTCCGACGGATGCTGGGCGCCACGTTTGGCGCCGACGCCGAGCCGGGGACAATCCGCGGCGACTTCGGCATGTCGAACCGCTTCAATCTCGTCCACGGGAGCGACTCGCCGGAGACCGCCGACCGTGAGATTGCGATGTTCTTCCGGCCCGAGGAACTCATCCCCTGGGACCCCGCCACACGGCCGTGGACCTACGACTTCTCGACCGGCGAACCGGTCTGACGATTGCGGATTTCGGATTTCGGATTGCGGATTGAACGGCGTGGCCGGTCCGCTCATGCCCGCGTTTCCCTTTGAACCGCGTCCCGCCTGCCTTATAATCGGTGCTGTACGCTTGGCTGTGGGAGGCGCATCGTGATTCGCCGAGTGGATTACCGGACGCCGGATGGCCGCAAGGATCTGGAGATACTGCGCCTTCTCCTGACCTCCGAGCAAGGGGCCATCTGGGGGGACAACACGCCCGAGAAGGCCGAGGATATCGTTCGGGATATCCTGCACAACGTTAAGGTTATGAAAGATGCGGCGGTTAGAAGTTTACCCCTCGACGAGGTCTGCCGGCGCGGCGACGCCAAAGTGTGCGAATACACGAAGCAGTTCGACGGCGTTTCAGTTCAGGAATTGCGTGTTCCCGACGAAACCATCGAGGCGGCCTATAAGTCCATGCCGCGCGAGTTTATCCAGACCGTCACGCGCATCCGCGATTCGGTCCGGCGGTTCCAGCGGCACGTCTTGCCGCGCGACCGAAAGCCGCTGGTCCGCGACGGGCGGACACTCCGCCTTGTCTATCGGCCGCTCGCGAGAGTGGGCGTCTATGTCCCCGGCGGTAAGGCGTTCTATCCTTCGACGGTCCTGATGACGGCCGTGCCTGCGCTGGCGGCCGGCGTGCCGGAGGTGGCGGTGGCGTCTCCGCCGACGTACGAGGGCGATATTCATCCGTCCGTTCTGGCGGCCTGTCGCGTGGCAGGCGTCTCGGAAATCTACCGCATGGGCGGCGTCCAAGCCATTGCGGCGTTCGCCTACGGCACCGAGACGGTCAAGGCGGTCGAGAAGATCGTCGGTCCCGGCAACGCCTACGTGCAACTGGCCAAGCGGATCGTCTTCGGCCGTGTGGACATAGACAGTTTCGCCGGCCCGAGCGAGGTGATGATACTGGCCGATGCGGCGGCCGACGCGCGGCTGGTGGCCGCCGACATGCTGAGCCAGGCCGAACATGATCCTGGCTCGGCCATTCTCGTTACGCCGTCGGAGACGCTGGCCGACGCCGTGGCCGCCGAACTCGAAAAGCAGGTGGCCGCACTCGCGCGGGCCGACGCCGCGCGGGCCGCGCTCGAAAAGTATTCGGCCATCGTCCTGGTGGGCCACGTGGACGAGGCCGCAGCGGTCGTCAACCGATTCGCGCCGGAGCACCTGGAGATCCAGGTCAGGAATCAGGAAGACGCCCTGCGCAACATCCGCTGCGCGGGGGCCGTCTTCCTCGGCAAGTACACGCCGGTCGCGGTCGGCGATTACGTAGCCGGGCCAAGCCACACGCTTCCGACCGGAGGCACGGCCCGCTGGGCGAGCGGCCTGACGGCCAACGATTTTCTCCGCGCGATGAGCGTCGTCGAGTATGACCGGCAGGCCCTTGCGGCCGATGCCGCCGACATCCTGCGGATGGCCGAGGTCGAGGGCCTTTCGGCCCATGCCGAGAGCGTCCGCAAACGCCTCGAAAAATAACCTGGTTAGCCGCCCCGCTTGTCGCCCGAGGCGACCCGCCTTGGGCGGGCGGGGCGTGCTTAGGTTGTTAAATATGCCAATGAGTTACTTGCGCAAAAACATCGAAACCATGGCCGGTTACACCCCGGGCGAACAGCCGGGGCCTGATGACCGTGTCGTCAAACTCAATACCAACGAGAACCCCTATCCGCCGTCGCCGCGAGTCATGGAGGCCCTGCGGCAAATCCCGCCCGACCGCCTCCGCCGCTATCCCGATCCGATGGCCAATAAGATCCGCGACCTCATCGCCGACCTCTTCGGCCTCCGGCGCGACAACATCCTCTGCGGCAACGGGAGCGACGAACTCCTGACGCTCGTCGTCCGGGCCTTCGTCGGCCAGGGCGAGCGCCTCGCCTATCCGACGCCGACGTATTCGCTTTACCCCGTCCTGGCGGAGATTCAGGGGGCCGAGACGGTCGAGATCCCGACGCTCGAGGATTTCACCCTCCCGATCGGCGCCCTCAAGCGCGCCGACGCCAGGGCGATGATCCTCTGCAACCCCAATGCGCCGACCGGCGTCTTCGTCGAACCCAAAGTGGTCGGCGACCTGGCGGCCAAGTTCAAGGGCGTCCTCGTCGTGGACGAGGCCTACGTGGACTTCGCGCCGGCCAACTGCATGCGCCTGGCGGCCGAACGGCCGAACGTCCTCGTGCTTCGGACCCTCTCCAAGTCCTACAGCCTGGCGGGCCTCAGGTTCGGTTACGCGGTCGGGCCGGCTGACCTCATCTCCGGGTTAGCCAAGGTCAAGGACTCGTACAACGTGGACGCGGTGGCGATCGAGTTGGCGGCCGCCGCCATCCAGGACCAGGCCTGGATGCGGGCCAACGTCGAGAAAATCCGCTCCGAGCGCGGTCGCCTCGCGGCGCGGCTTACGGCCCTCGGGTTTGCCGTGACGCCCTCGGAGTCGAATTTCCTACTTGCGCGGCCCCCCTCGGCGGCGCTCGGGGCAGGCGCCGGCGGCGACGCTGAGGGGTGGTACGAGCGCCTCAAGGCCCGCGGCATCCTGGTTCGTTATTGGAACGTCCCGCGTTTAGCCGATAAACTCCGCATCACCGTTGGGATGCCGGCCGAGAACGACGCGCTCCTGGCGGCCATTAAGGCGTTTTAGCCTGGTTAGCCGCCCCGCTTGCGGGGCGCGAGTTGTTGCCTGGTTAGCCGCCCCGCTTGCGGGGCGCGAGTTGTTGCCTGGTTAGCCGCCCCGCTTGCGGGGCGCGTTTTAGGAGGTTTCGCGTGAGCCCCGAAAAGCGAGATGCCGTCCGCCGGGCCGAAATCCGGCGACGGACTGGCGAGACCAAGGTCGAACTCGACCTCGCGCTCGACGGCCAGGGCAAGGCCGACCTCGAGTCGCCTGCCGGGTTCCTCAATCACATGCTCGCGCTGCTGGCGCGGCACGCGCTCGTGGACCTCCGAGTCAAGGCCGCCGGCGACACCGCAGTGGACCAGCATCACACGGTCGAGGACGTCGGCATCTGCCTGGGCCAGGCGCTCGACAAGGCGCTCGGCGGCCGCGAAGGCATCGTGCGGTTCGGGTGCGCCGCCGTGCCGATGGACGAGGCACTGGCCCAGGTCGCGGTGGACCTGTCGGGCCGGCCGTTTCTCGTCTTCAGCGCGACGTTCCCCGGCGAGAGGGTCGGCGACTTCGAGACCGAACTCGTGGCGGAGTTTCTCCAGGCCCTCGCAACGCACGCCCGGATGACGCTCCACGTGAGCGTGCCGTACGGCTCGAACGATCACCACATCGCGGAGGCGATCTTCAAGGCCCTCGCGCGGGCCCTCAAGGCCGCAGTCGCCCTCGACCCGCGCGTCACGGGAACGCCGAGCACCAAGGGCGTGCTGTAAGGCCGGTGACGAAGTGACGGTGTGACAAAGTGACGAAGGGCTTTTGAGCACAACTCAAATCGCGGCGGGTCGGGAGGCCCGCCGCGATTCAAGTTTTACTCAGGCACTCAGACACTTAGAGCAGTTCACGATAAACTGTAGCACCTGGGGTGCCATGCTTTCCCGTGAGGGAAAGCATGTTGCCCATCCTAGAGCATGCTTTCGCCCATACGGGTCTTCGCTGCGCTTCGACCAGCGAAAGCATGGCAACCCGCTGCGAATCATCGTGAACTGCTATAGGCACTCAGGCACTTCAGTCGAGCGTCGCCGTTTCCGGCAGGCCGCCCACCAGGGGCAGGGCATACGCGCGGAACGACGGGCAGACGTCGCTGGCTCCGGGGCAAATGAACTCCTGCGGCACAACCTTGTTCTTGCCGGCCACGAGTTTAAGGTCCACGAGTTCATAGTAAACCTTGTACGCCTTGCCCTTGGCCCGCCGGATCGCCACCGACCCGTCGAGGCCGCGTGCTGCGTACTTTACGGCCTCGCGGCCGACCGCGCGGGCCTCGCGAATGTCCACCTGGCTGGCGAAGCCTGGGAACGACCGCTGAAGATATCCGAATGTGTCCGCCCGGACGCGCGAAACGTCGGTGCCTTCCTTGACGCGCCCCGCCAGGAAGTCCGCAAGGACGCCGGTGCCCGAGAGTTGGAAATGGCCGAAGGCGTCCACCTTGGGTTTGCCGAAGAGGTTCTTGGCCTCATTTTTGAGACCGTCGGCGAGGTTCTGTCCGGCCGTCTCGGCCCAGAGTTTCCCGGACTCGTCGCGGATGCCCTCGCTCGCGCAGATGACGCACCGGCCGTGCCGGCCGTAGGCCTCCTTTACGTCAGCGAGAAAATTCTCGACCGTGAACGGCGCCTCCGGCAGATAGATGAGGTGCGGCCCGTCGCTCGGCTTCTGGCGCGCCAGCATCGAGGCGGCCGTCAGCCACCCGGCATCGCGGCCCATGATGACGTTGATCTTTATGCCGGGCAGGCTCCGGTTGTCGAGTTCGTCGCCGCGGACCGCCGACGCGACGAACCGGGCGGCACTCCCGAACCCCGGCGTGTGATCGTTTTCCATCAAGTTATTGTCAATCGTCTTCGGAACGTGGACCACGCGCATCTCGTAGCCGGCCTTTGCGGCCATGCCGGCGACGATGTCGGCCGCCTTGGCCGAATCATCGCCGCCCACGTAGAAGAAATACCGGATGTTCTGCTTTTTGAAGACTTCAACCATCGCGGCGCAGTCGTCCTCCGTGGGCTTGTGGCGGACGCTGCCCAGTGCCGCCGCAGGCGTCGCCGCCACGACCTTGAGTTTCTTCGGCGGCACGCGGAAGAGGTCGAGAAAATCCTGCTTCATTATCCCCTTGGTGCCGTGCCGCGCGCCGAAGAGTTTTTTGATTTCCTTGTGGCGCCTGGCCTCCTCGATGACGCCGACGAGGCTCTGGTTGATGACGACGGTCGGCCCGCCCGACTGACCGATGCATGCATTGCCCACGAGTTTCGCAGCCACTACCGTCTCCTTTGCTCTATGTCGCCTGTTTCGCTTATATCAGGAACCATATTTTCGCCGAGTTGTGCGTGGTTTTCAAGCGTTTTGCCCGGACCGCAAGGGCATTGCAGGCCGACCCCGCCGCATGTACCATGGGCGCGAACGGTGCGGCGGACGAAGGAGATTGCCAAAATGATGGACACAGCGACCCCTCAGGTCTTCGAGGCCGGAATGCTCGTCTGTTTCGGCGTCGCCTGGCCGGTGGACATCTTTAAGACGCTGCAGACGCGTCAGGTGGCCGGCAAGAGCGCCGGCTTCATGGCCCTCGTCCTCGTGGGCTACCTAGCCGGGATGGCTGCCAAGATCGTCCGGGCGCCGGAGGGCGCGATGCCGGAGGCCGTGTCGCTCCTCTATGCGCTCAACGCCGCGATGGTCTGCCTGGATATTTTGTTGTACCTGCGATTCCGCCCGAGTGCGGCGGCCAAGCAGGCAACGGTTGGCCGGTCGCGAGATTTTCCGAAATTTTCATGTGGCAAATGTGAAAAAATATCGTATAACCTTTTAACGAATCGGGAGATAGCGACCGGAGGGACAAGGGGTGGACCGCCCTCCGGGGTGACGCTCCCGGAAGCCGCATGGAGAACGCGTGGCCAAGGCCATAGCCGCAGTCGCCAGTGCGTTTGAGCACCAGGGTCGCCGCGGGGCCGCCGGCGATTACGACGTCGCCTTGATGTTGGCTTTCCAGAGGGGCGACGAACTGGCGTTCCAGGAACTCGTGGAGCGCAACCACGCCCGTGTCATCGGGGTGGTGTATCGCTTCGTCGGCGATACGACGGACGCCGAGGACCTTGTCCAGGAAGTGTTCCTGCGTATTTACCGTGCCCGCGAGTCGTACAAACCCACCGCGAAGTTCTCGACGTGGATGTTCCGGATCACGGCCAACGTGAGCCTGAACGCCCTGCGGTCGCGGGCCTCGCGGCGCGACGAGGTCTCGCTCGGCCGGTTCCAGGACAACCGCGAGGCGGACCGCTCGCTGCCTGATCCGGCCGCAGCGCCGCCCGACCATCACCTGCGACAGGAAGAACTGAAAGAGCACGTCAAGGAAGCCATCGGCACCCTGCCGAAGAAACAGCAGATCGCGGTGGTGCTCAACAAGTACGAGGGGATGAGTTACGCGGACATCGCGCGGACGATCGGTTGCAGCACGATGGCCGTCAAGAGCCTCCTTGCGCGGGCACGCGATAACCTGAAGGACCGCCTGGTGCGGTATCTGCGGACTGGCCACCGGCCGCAGCGCAGTGCCTGAGTTCCCCTCCGCCGCACGCCGATAACCACTCTGGGTATCGGTTTTCTGCGCGCCGCACTTTTTTCAGGAACCTTGCGGGCCGCCGCGTGTTTTACCCTGTGGATCGCTCATCCAGGCAAGGTCTAAAGCATGTCGGATCCCGCGTGCCATTGGGTTCGCAGCGTGTTGGCGGCATACCTCGACGGCGAATTAAAAGCCTCGACGGCGGCCGCCGTGCGCAAGCATCTCGAAGGCTGCCGCGAGTGCCGCGACCACGCCCGGATGCTCACCGAAACGTGGGACGTCCTTGACGAGGTGTCCGCGCCGCCGGTCCGAGGCGGTTTCACGCAGCGGATGATGGCGCGGATCGTCGAAGAAAAAGAACTCGAGGCCCTCGAGGCCCGGCTGAATCCCAACCGCAGGCTGCGCCAGGTGATGGCCGCGGCCTGCGGCCTTGCGGCGGGCCTGGTCCTTGGCCTGGCGCTTTGGAGTTGGACCAACCTCGTGCCGCAGACGCGAAGTCCCGTCGAGCAAGAGGTCAGCCGCAGCACGGCCTTCCTCGAGGATTCGGCACTGATGGACGAGGTGGCCCTGATTGAGGCCATGGACGAGGTGGCCCATCGGCCTCCGGGGCAGGGCGGAGCATGACCGTGGACAGGCGTCGCGAACAACTCGTGCGGCTTCTGGCTCGCCGGCGGCGGCGAACGGGACTCCTCGTGGCCTGCGCGGCGATGGCGATGGCCTGCGGTCTTGCGGCCGGGGTGGCCGGACCGCGCATCCTGATCGGCAGCGTGCCTGAAACTCGCCCGCCCGCTGCCGGTCCCGCGGAATCCTCCGAGCCGGTCGTGCCGCAGGCGGCGCCGCTGGCGCTGGCGGAGCGCCTGAGTCTGGACCCGCGTGAGACGAAGGCTAACGAAATCCGCTGGGCGGCCATGTCGGAACCCCAGCGCCGCGTCCTCCTGGACCGTTACTGGCGCCTGGCCCGGATGGACCCGGTCGAACGCCAGCGCCTGTTCGAGCAATATGCGGCCTTCCGCGAACTCCCCGCGGAGCGCCAGGCCGAGTTACGAGCGCGGGCGACCCGCCTGGCCGAGTTTATGCGGACCCTCAGTCCGCAGGACCGGGCCATGATCGAAAGCATGAGCGACACCGAGCGGGCCGCGCGGGTCCTCGAACTCGCCAAAGCCCGGCAGGATATGTGAGCGACCCGACAGGAAGGGGACTGTCCCCTTTTCGTTCAGGGGGACTGTCCCCTATTCCTAGAATTCCCCCAGCCGTCCTTCGATGAGCACATCGGGGCCGACGCTCTGCACGGTCAGGTCTTCCAGTTGGAGCGCGTCGGCGAGCGTGCGGACAGGAAGGGGACTGTCCCCTTTTCGCCCCGGCGCAGCCGGACCGGGCGCGGCGGCGCTCCCCAGAATCCGCGGACTGATGAAAATCATCACGCGGTCGGCCAACCTCTCGGCAAAAAGAGAGCCAAAAAGGCGCGGCCCACCCTCCACGAGGACGCGCGACATCCCGCGGCGGCCCATGTCTTCGATGACGGCCGCGAGAGATACGCCGCCTGGTCCTTTCGGGACGGCCACGAGTTCACATCCGGCGGCCCGGAGGGCATCGGCCCTCTCGCGGCGCTCGGCCAGCGCATCGGCCGTCGTATAAACGATGACCGGCACCTCGCGCGCGGACTTGGCCGGCTCGCGCGACGGGTCTATCACCAGGCGGTCGTCGGCCACGACGCGAAGCGGCTGGCCGCGCTCCGGCAGCGGCTCGACGTGGCGGACCGTCAGCAGCGGCTCGTCCTTGACGGCGGTCCCCGCGCCGACGACGACGGCGTCGCACAGGCGCCGGATCTGGTGGACGAAGCGGCGGCTGGCCTCGGAGGAAATCCATCGGCTGTCGCCCGAGGCGTCGGCCACGCGGCCGTCGAGCGTCATCGCCCACTTGGCGATCACCAGTGGCCGCCCGGTCCGCAGGCGTTTCAGGTAGGCCGCGTTCAGTCGCCGCGCCCGCTCCTCCAGGACGCCGACCGCCGTCTCGATGCCCGCCTCCTTGAGGACCGCGAGGCCGCGTCCCGCCACCTCCGGAAACGGGTCGGTCATGGCGGCCACGACTCGCCGCACGCCCGCCGCAAGGATCGCCCCGGTGCATGGCGGCGTCTTGCCGAAGTGGCAGCACGGCTCGAGCGAGACGAAGAGTTCCGCGCCGCGGGCCAGCGGTCCGGCCTGCTCGAGGGCGATCGTCTCGGCGTGCGGTCCGCCGAACCGGCCGTGGAACCCTTCGGCGACGATCCGGTCTTCCCGGACGACGACGGCGCCGACCGCCGGATTCGGCTCGACGCGGCCGAGCCCCTGGGCGGCCAGTTCCAGCGCGCGGGTCATGTACCGTTCATCGCGGCTGAGGTCATCCACGTCAGGCGTCCTTGCGAGAGGATTTGGCGGCGTCGGCCGGCGCCTTGCCGAAGACGAAGACGCAGGCCAGGGCGGCGACGCCGACCACGAGGTAGACGTCGGCCAGGTTGAAGACGTAAGGCCAGTCGAGCGTCACTCCGCCGACCGTCGCGTGGGCGGTGATCTGGACGATGTCGCGGACTGAGCCATAGACGAGGCGGTCGAAGAGGTTTCCGAGCGCTCCGGCCAGCACCAGGCCGCACCACAGGTGCAGCCACCGCTGCCGCGGTTGCGATGCGGCGAAGATGTAGAAGATCAGGCCCGCGGTGACGGCGGTCAGCGCGACCGTCAGAAGGCGTCCGGCGTCAGTGCCCAGGCCCAGGCGGTCGGCAAAATCGAAGCCGAAGACCACGCCGGGGTTGTGGCTGGCGATCAGGCGGAGCCAGCCGGGCACAAGGACGACCGTGCGCCCGCCTTCTTCGGGAGTTCCACCGAGGAATTGCCAGCCGAGCGATTTGCTCGCCAGGTCGAGGGCAAGCCCCAGGCCGACGGTCAGCCAGAGGCGCCTGTGGCTGGCGCGGTCGGTTACAGCACGCCCTTTTCCAGACGGCGTTTGCATTCGATGCAGTGCTTGGCGTGGGGCTGGACTTTCAGACGGGCCTTGGGGATCGGCTCGCCGCACGCGACGCATTGGCCGAACTCTTTGCGATCAATCCGCGCGAGGGCTTCGTCAATCTCGCTGAGGGTGGCCTGCTCCGTCTCGATAAGGCCCAGCGTGAACTCCTGCTCGTAGTTGTCCGACCCGATATCGGCCATATCGAGCGGCATCTTCGAGAGGTCTCCGCTGGCGTCCTGGCGGCTGTCCTGAAGGGCCGCCTTCTCCAGGGCGTTGACATCCCCGACGAGCAAACGCCGCTTTTCGAGCAGCAGTTTGCGAAACTGCTCAAGTTCACGTGACCGCATTCCTCGGCTTCCCTTCCCCATAGTACGCTCGCCCTGAGTCCGTAAAGCAACACACTATAAGGCCGCACGCGACGGATGTCAAGGCCGCCGCGCGGGCCGACGAAAAATTCTGCGCCGCCTCGGCCGACGCCAGGCGGGATATTCGGATAGGCTCTTAGTCCCGCGGCGCGGAGTATTATCGGCCACCCGTCGACGCCGGTTTCAGGCAATCGGGTTGAGAGGGTGGCCTGGTCACCCTGTTGGGTGACCAGGTAGCGCCATTCCGAGAGCATGGTCACGCAAAGGCAAGGCGTGACCATGCCACCCGTCATTCCGCCCGCAGCGCTTTCGCATTGCGACCATTCCGGCGGCGCGGTAGCATCGCCCGGAGGGGTTTCGCGAAGTTCTCGGGAAGAAAGGCCCGCCCATGTACCTCGATCACCCGGCGATTGCACCCATCCGCGACCTCCTGGCCGACCCGGAAGTCACCGAGATCATGATCAACGGTCCCGGTCAGGTTTTCGTCGAGCGCGGCGGCGTCATGCAGCCGCACGCGCTCCGGTTTACCGACGTCCGCCAACTGGACCTCCTCATCGCGGCGCTCCTTCAGTCGTCGGGTCGGTCCGTCTCGTCGTCGGACCCGTACGTGGATTTCCGCCTGCCGGACGGGTCGCGCGGCAACGTCATCATTCCGCCGCTCGCGCTGAACGGACCCGTGCTGACCATCCGCAAGTTCACGCGGAGCCTGACGAACGTGGCCGACCTCATCCAGGCGGGAACCCTCTCCCAGCGCATGGCCCACCTGCTGGCCGTGGCCGTCAAGGGCCGAGCCAACATCCTCTTCTCAGGCGCCACCGGCACCGGCAAGACGACCACCCTCGGAATCCTCAGCCGCTTCATTCCGGAGACCGAGCGGATCGTCACCATCGAGGACACCGCCGAACTCCAGTTGCAGCAGAAGCACGTCGTGCGGCTGGAATGCCGCCACGCCAACGTTGAGGGCAAGGGGGCCGTGGACCTCGCTCACCTTCTGCGAAACGCCCTCCGTATGCGGCCGACGCGGATCATCGTCGGCGAAATCCGCGGCGACGAGGCCGTTGACATGCTCCAGGCCATCCTCAGCGGCCACGAAGGATGCCTGGCGGTCATCCACGCCGGCTCGCCGGTGGACGCCGTCTCGCGGCTGGAAATGATGTCGCTCTCGCGCGGGCTCCTTCTGCCCCTGTGGGCCATCCACAAGCAGATCGTTGCGGCGATTGACCTCATCGTTCAGCACCACATGCTCGAGGGCGGCACGCGCAAGATCACTCACATCTCCGAACCGGCGGGCATCGAGAACGACCAGATTCTTCTCAGGGACCTCTTCGCCTACCGCCGCCGCGCAGCGGACCCGTCAGGCCGCGAACTCGGCGAGTGGGTCGCGGCCGGCGTGAAACCGCGATTCCTCGATAAGTGCGAGAAGATGGGCTTCACCCTCCCGCCGGAAGTCTATGCCGCAGGGACCGACGAGTAGCCCGCGTCCGCCCGCGGAGGAAAGGAAAACGGTATTGGCCCCCGGATGACCCGGAAAAAGGACCCTGAAACATGAAACGCACCGGTCTTGGATACATCTTCCTCCGGCAATTGGTGAATGTGGGCATGGTGCTCGCAGTCGCAGCAGGAGCGATAATACTTTCAATTAAATTTGGATGTTGTTGCATCGGTCCGGCAGATACCCTGCTTAAATACATGCATACGGTCGAGACCGTTGTCACGGACCTTGAGGGCCGACCCGCCGCGGGGGTTAAAGTGAACTATATGGACGTCTACGGACCCACTTGGTCCAGGGGGCCCGATGGCCAGGTGTTGTTTGATTCTGCCAAAAAGGAGGGTGCACTTCAGAAGAACAGGCCGGAACTGCTCAGTGGAGTGAATCATCAAACCGATGCCTCCGGCCGCGCGGTGATTCCTGTGTTTGTCTACCAGATTTTCAGTGTCATTCCGCTGGTGGGATTAGTGCCCAAGAAAAGCGGATTATAAGGGGATAGCCGGGCAATTGTACATTATTGTTGTGGATGATGGTGTCAACGTGGACAACATACCCCTTCGGGTGCTGCCGGGAGCCAGTGCCCACGGTGAGCATTGGCGAGTCGAGATACGTTCATTGTCCACTCCACAGGAATATAGTTATTCTGATGACAATTCATCCTAAAACAGCATGTAGGGTGCGTGCTCTGCACGCACGCGGGTGGGCCGCCAAGAATTGCCAAAGGCCGTGTGGGTCCATAGGGCCCACCCTAAATGTTGGCGTGTGGCATGCTTTCGCTGGCGAAAGCATGGCGGACAGGGCCTTCAGGCACGATTGAATTGTGGACGAAGTATTTCCGCAAAAAGCCCCGATGGGGCGACGGATTGTAGCCACGGGTGTAGCGGCGCGCCCGCGAAGCGGCCCGACGCGGAACCCGTGGAAAGCGGATGTTCTTTATCCTTTTTTTCTCCTCTTTTCGCCCCGGCGGGGCGAAGGAGATTCCCAAACCGACGCAGGAAAAGCGATTCCTCCGCCCCTCCGGGGCGGGTCTCTCGAAGACACACGGTTTCCACGGGTTGCGCACCGCCCGCCTTGCGGCCGGTGCTCCGCCCGTGGCTACAACCCGCGGCCCCGTTGGGGCCGAAGCACGGTTGCCGGGGCGCGACACGGCCTACGTAAATCCGGAAGCGCCCGCCCCATACGGGTCTGTACGGGACAAGGCGGGCGGCTAACCAGGACCTCCATGCCGATTCCCCGTTGCCGGTTCCCGGCTCCCGATTACCGATTCCCGACTCCCGATTCCCTGTTCCCGGTTCCCTAAGTCGTTTTGCGAAAACGCGACTTACGACAAAAATGGACAAAATCAAAACGAGTCAAAAGCGCTCAAACGACCCTCACTTGCGCGCCAAAAGTGATCAAAAGGGGGGTACTTCCTGGTCAAAACGGATCAAGCCATTTTAACATTCGGCTTTGGCATGCCGCTTGCTCCCTCGCGGCGCTAGCGCCAAGGCCGGTGGGGGGATAACTGGGGAGTAACTTTTGCTAAAAAAGCGCGTTTTTCGGGCGCGCAAAAAACGTAAGTCAACTTAATACTACAGCGCCACATAGGCTCAAGTAATCAGGCGGCGTGTGCCGATGAAGTCTTCCAAGTGATTGCCATTGGAGGACTTACGGCATGGACGCCAGCGAGATTGCC
>Ga0315275_10000661_pt1 | contig 28668 bp, 31 predicted proteins | sample YL17G03_0_MG_FD_205557 | JGI IMG/M metagenome (GOLD analysis project Ga0315275, IMG submission 205557) | Sediment microbial communities from Yellowstone Lake, YNP, Wyoming, USA - YL17G03_0 | ecosystem: Environmental > Aquatic > Freshwater > Lake > Sediment | place: USA: Wyoming | collected...
CTGTTCGCCGGCACCGCGCGGGCGGTTCGCAGAGCAGGCTGTGGCACCACGGCCTGACCGGCCTGCGCCGCACCTACTGGTGGGGAGCCCTTGGGCTGCAGGAAGGCCTTAAAGTGCCTATTGCGCCCTTTTTCGCAGGCTTCACGTCTTTGAGGGCCGGTTTCCGTCTTCGCCAAAGAATTAATAATTACAATATGGAAAATTAATATTATTTGTAATATAGAAAAAAATAACGTCCCTCCCCCTTAGCTCTTTCGCAGCTTCGCTATGAAGAACCCCTCTGTCTGCGTCCTGTGCGGCCAGAAGCGGCGGGCCTTCTCCAATGCGGGATTCAGCTTCTGGCCCCCCCACTCTAGAATCCCGTTATCGCCAAGAGGGATATCCAGCTCCATCAGCTCAAGGTCGGGGAACTTCTCCAACAGCCAATTGATGACAAGCTCGTCCTCTTCCGGCTCCAAGGAGCAGGTGCTATACACCAAGAGGCCGCCCGGCTTCAGGACCGCGTACGCCGCCCGGAGGAGTTCCCGCTGCACGCGGCTGTTCTCCCGTACATCTTCTATCCTTCGCTTCTCGAACCACCCCTCTTCGGAGCAGAAGTTGCCGGAGCAGGGGGCGTCCAGCAGCACCTTGTCGAACTTCATCCCAAAGTCGGTAGAGAACCGGGCATCCTTTTTCAGCATGACAACATTCTTGACCATCAGGCGCTCGCAGTTGTTCCGCAGCGCTGCCAATCGTTGCGCGTTGGTGTCGAGGGCGACGATCGTTCCCATGTTCCCCATCAGCTGCGCCATGTGGGTCGTCTTGCCCCCGGGAGCGGCCGCCATGTCGAGGACCGTCTCTCCACCTTTCGGGCCGAGCATCTCGGCGACGAGTTGCGAGGCCGCGCCCTGGAGGTAGTAGTATCCCTGTAGGTATTCAGGAGTTGCGCCAAGGCTGAAGGTCGCGTCATAATAATAACCATTCTCCAAATAACTAATTTTTTCTAACTTCACCTTTTTCTGCTGAAGCCTTTTTACCAGCGCGCACTCCTCGATCTTGAGGGTGTTGACGCGGAGCGCCGGCCGCTCCTTCACGTCAGAGGTGAAGTCAGGGCAGATTCGCCGGTAGCGGTTCTCGAAGAACATGCTCCCTCACCCCTCCGCGCCCAGCTCTATCGTCACTTGGCCCTTCTGCTCGTCAATTGTAACATTCGGAAACTTCTTCTTGAGGTCTGCCCATGACATGGTCTTATGCGCCTCCTTGATATCGTGGAGGAGCCTCTCGACCTCCGCGTAGTGCTCGTAGAGCAGCTCTCCCTTCCGCTGGTTCTCCTCGGCGGCCTTGAGCAGCCCGGCGAGGGCCAGCTCCTGCTGCTTCACCACGTCCGCGGCCTTGTCCCTTGGCCGCTTCGCCTCCGCCTTCGCGACCGTGACCGCGCTCTCCTCCGGCTTCGCCATCTCGATGGCGCGGGAGAAGGAAGGCGTGTCCACGACCTTCTCCTTCGTCCGCATCGTAATCGGGAACGCCCCGTCGCCGTTGATGAAAGGAGAGGATTTTTCATCAAACATCTCCTTCACGACAGCCGCTATCTTCCCTAACTCCGTCTTTGACAGGTCCTTGCGCGCCTTCTCGACGCCGGCGCGGCTGCAGACCTCCTCCGCGTACTCCCCGCCGAGGCCGAGGTCGATGGCGAGCGACTTGACGATGGAATCCTTCGTCGACGAGAAGAGCTTCTCGACTATCATCTCCGGCGTCGCGTTCTTCGTGTCGAAGAGGACCGGCGGCGGCTCGTAGACGGCGCCTCCCCTGAGCACGCGGCTGCTCGTCTTCTGGGGCTCGAGGAGGTTGATGATCTTCCCTTGGTTATTGAGGAGGAGCCCATTGCCGGGTGGAAGGAGCTCGAGGACAAGTGTAAAGATGCCGTCCTTATTTTCTAATTTCAACTCCAAGAGCCGTTCGAACCCTTTCTGCTCCACGCCGACGAGGCGAGCGTTCCCGACGTGCCGGCGGAGGAACGTGGCGAACTGTCCCGGCATAGCGTCGTACTCCAGCTTCTCCCCAGCCACGTAGACGAGCCCGGGGAGCAGGACGCGGAGGAGGGCTTTGCCTTCGTCCTTCTTGTGGAACTGGAGCAGGAGGTCGCGCTTCCGCTCGCCTGTGCCCTGGTACGCCTTGTCGAGCCGCGCTCCGACCAGCGATTGGAGCTCGCGGACGAGGAAATGGAGGTCGAGGGAGGAGAGTTGCCCTTTCATCCTCAGCAAGAACGAGAGGGGGTTTTAATAGTTTTAGAGCACCGTCACGCTCTTCGCCAAGTTCCGCGGCTTGTCGATAGGGCAGCCGCGCGCGAGGGCGATGTAGTAGGCGAGGAGCTGGCCGACAGTGCCTGCGAGAATCGCGAACTCCGCCTCGCTCGCGGCTGGGACGACAATCTCGTCGCCAGGAACGGTGCCGATGATGATGGTGCGCGCGCCGCGGGCCTTCACCTCCTGCGTGCTGCTTCGCATCTTCGGGTCGTTGGCGTAGACGAGCGACAGGACGGGAGTGCCCTGCTCGATGAGCGCTATAGTCCCGTGCTTCAGCTCGCCCGCCATCATCCCCTCGGCGTGGACGTAGCTCACCTCCTTGATCTTCAGCGCGACCTCGCGGCTCACCGGGTAGCCGAGCCTCCGGCCGATGATATAGAGGTCGTTGTGCGGATAGAGCTCGCCCGCGAGCTGCTGCAGGGTCTGCTCGAGCATGAGCACGCGTTCGAGCTTCCCCGGCAAGTGGTCGAGGCCGTTCGTGTAGCCGAACTCCTGGGCAAGCGCGAGCATCACCGCGCACTGGTTCGTGAACGCCTTGGTCGAGGCGACCGCCACCTCTTGGCCGGCGAGTATCTGGAGCGACAACGAGGACATCCGCTCGATCGTGCTGTACGGCACGTTGACGACGCTGGCGATCGTCGCGCCGCGCCCCGTCGCGTACTTCAGCGCCTCGATGACGTCCATGGTCTCGCCGCTCTGGGTGACCGCGATAACAAGCGTATTTTTGTCGACTGTGACGAAGTTCTCGAACTCCGAGGCGATGATCGCCTGAGCGTTGATGCCCTGCTGGTGGAGGAACGAGGCGCCGAGGAGCGACGCGTGGTACGCGGTCCCGGCTGCGGTGAAGACCGTCTTCGACGCATTCCGGATGGCGGCGACGAGCGCCGCGAACCTGTCCTTCTGGTCGCCTGTGAGGCTGGCGATGAGCCGCTGGCTGACGAGCGGTTCCTCGTGGATTTCCTTGAGCATGAAGTGCTCGTACTCTGCCTTGTCTTCCTCGACCGCTGCCCAGACGAAGTGTTGCGGCCGCTTCGTGAGTGGCTTGTCGTCCTTGAAGAACTCGTACCCGGAAGCGCTGACGACCGCGTACTCGTCGTTCTCGAAGAAGATTGCCTGGTTAGTCGCGTCCGAGAAGGCGTAGATGTCGCTCGCGAGTATCATCTTGCCCTCGCAGATGCCGAGGGCGAGGGGTGAGTCCCGTTTCGCCGTGTAGATGCGGTCGTCGCCATCCACCATGATGAGCGTGGCGAATGTCCCTTTCAGAGTCTTCACCAAGAAATTCAGAACCTCCTTCATCGTCCTCTGGTTCCGTAACTCCCGTTCGACGAGGTGGGCTATCACCTCGCTGTCGGTCTCCGAGGAGAACGCCGCGCCGTCCCTGACAAGATCCTCCTTCAGCTCCTTCCAGTTCTCGATGATGCCGTTATGGACGATCGTGACGCTGCCGGCGCGGTGCGGATGAGCGTTCGTTTCGGTGACGCGGCCATGAGTTGCCCAACGGGTGTGGGCCATCGCTGTCCTGACAGCAACCTTGTCGTCGAACACCTCAATCCTGCCGACGCGGTTCAGTAGGCTCTTCCCGTTCCAGTAGCCCCAGGAGTCGTAGCCGCGGTACTCGAGCTTCTTGAGGCGCGAAAGCACCTCCTGGGAGGTGAAGGGATGTTCCGAGACGATACCGATGATGCCACACATATAAAATCACCAATTGTCCTTGCCTTGAGTGATCATTCCGTTGATTTTAATTTCAACTAACCTTGTCCTTCGTCACGACCTCGCCCGGCAGGGTCGAGCCGTCCGGCCAGATCTTCCTCCCAGGGTAGATGGACGTGGTGATCGCTGTGTGGACCCTGTCGCCGAGGAAAGCGCCGAGTTTCCGCCGCTTAGTATCCACCTTTTCGCCGTGGACAAGGGTGACATGGCTCTTCCCGTCGTGCCGGTAATCCGCGGTGACGGTGAACGCCCCGATGTTCGCCTCCTCGCCGAGTACGGAGTGGCCGAGGTAGGCGTGGTGCTTCGACGTCGCTCCGCGCATGATGACGCAGTCGACCACCTCGGATTTCCCTATCCTGCAGCCGTCGCCGATGGAGGTCTCAGGCCGGAGGTGGGCCATCGGGCCGACCTCGCAGCCCTCGCCGATGACGACCGGGCCCTCGATGTAGCTGCCGCTCCGGATGACGCTCCCCGTGCCGATGGCGACCTCTCCCTTGATGACGACGTTCTCCTCGATGGTGACAGAGGGGTCGATGCGTCGTTTCACCTCCTTGATGAGAGCCTGGTTCGCGTTGAGGAGCTCCCAGGGATAGTTGACGCGGAGCGCCTCCTCCACGAGCCGCGGGACGTCGAGGCCGAGCCTGCGGAGCAGCTCCTTGAGGGACTCCTCTTCCTCTGAGCCGTCCGCGGCCGCCGCATAGCCGTGCTCGTCACGCATCTTCCTGCGCAGGAGGAGATCGCCCGGGATGATGATGGCTTTCTCGAGCAGCGCCTTGAGCCCGGCGTCGTTGTCAGCGACGAACCGTACGTTCGGGATCTTGGAGTCAAGAATCCTCTTGTTCTGTTCGTTGTACACGACGACGATCTCGTGAGAGTCTTTCAGGGCGTCGATGTGGCGGAGGAGGAGCTCCCTGTTGCAGACGGGGAGGAGGCAGTACGGTCGCGTCGAGGTGATGGGCTCGCCGCGGGTGCAGCCGCTGAGCGCGGTGATGACAGCGATGTGGTTGCTCATCCTCCCGCCTCCTCCTGGAACGCCGCGCTTATCTTCTCTGCCACCTCGTGGACGAGGTTGGACTCCTTCCCCTCCACCATGATCCTCACCTTCTGCTCTGTGCCAGAGTACCGGACGAGGAGCCTGCCGTCGTCTCCCAGCAGCTTCGCCGCGTGCTCCATCGCGGATTTCACCTTGTGAAGCTCGGCGAAGGGGCGCTTCTCCCTGATGTGAATGTTCTTGACGACCTGGGGCCAGGAGGCCATGCATCTCGCCAGCTCCGAGAGCGGCTTGCCCGTCTCCTTCATGATGCGGAGGATCTGGAGCGCGGAGATGGTGCCGTCGCCTGTCGTGGTGTGGTCGAAGAAGACGAGGTGGCCTGACTGCTCGCCGCCGAGGTTGTAGCCGTGTGCACGCATCTCCTCGATGACGTGCCGGTCGCCGTTCTCGACCCTGACGACGCTGATGGAGGCGCGGGCCATCGCCTCGTCGAACCCCTTGTTGGTGTAGTGCGTCGCGACGACGGTCTCGTGGTTGAGCCTCCCTTGCTGGTGGAGCTCGAGGGCGGCGATGGCGAGGAGGTGGTCGCCGTCGACGTCGTTCCCCTGCTCGTCCACCATCACGACCCTGTCGGCGTCGCCGTCGAGCGCGATGCCGATGTCCGCGTGGTGCTCCTTCAACGCCGTCTTGATGACCGCGGGGTGGAGGGCGCCGCACTCCCTGTTGATGTTCAGGCCGTCGGGCGAGGCGTTGAGCGCGATGACGTGGGCGCCGAGCTCGCGGAGGATCGTCGGGGTGACGCTGTAGGCTGCGCCGTTGGCGCAGTCGAGCACGACACGGAAGCCCTTGAGCGAGGTGTTGCTGATCGTCGCTTTGGCGAACTCGATGTACCTCCCCTTGGCGTCGTCGATGCGGCGCGCCTTGCCGATGGGCTCGTCCCGCTCGTCCCTGCCGTGCTTCGCGATGGTCTCGAGCGCGATCCGCTCGATCTCCTGCTCCTTCTCGTCCGCCAGCTTGAAGCCCTGGCTGTCGAAGATCTTGATGCCGTTGTGCTCGGCGGGATTGTGGCTCGCGGTGATCATGATGCCCGCGTCCGCCGCGAAGCTCCGCGTCAGGTGTGCCACCGCCGGTGTCGGGAGGGGACCGACGAGGTAGACTGTCGCGCCTGCCGCGAGGAGGCCGGCGGTGATGGCGTTCTCGAAGAGGTAGCCCGAGAGCCTCGTGTCCTTGCCGACCACGACGTGGGGGGAGCGGCCGTTCCGGAAGACATGGGCCACAGCCTTGCCGAGCTGGAGCGCCACCTCCGGCGTCATGGGGTAGCGGTTCGCCACCCCGCGCACCCCGTCCGTGCCGAAAAGCGTCCTCTCTACTGCCGTCATCCTCACACCCGCCTCATGCCTTTGTCCCCCTGATGAGATCGAGCTCTCGGCGAAGCTCGAGGTACGCGTCGAGAAGCAGCCGGTAGTCGTGATCTAGCCCCTTCTGCTCTATCCGGAAGTCGCCGAAGGTGTTGATCAGCTTCACCATGGCGTGCCAGGAGATGCGCCCCTTTATAAGTATTATTGAAAAAATTTTAATACTAGTAAAAAAATATTTTTAGTATGTCCCGTTTCGTCGAGGAGAAGGAGGGAGCCCTCACAAGCATCCCCTGCGCAGCAGCCACCTTCTCGCAGCTCAAGACGGCTGGCTCTCCTCTCGCGCAGCGCATCCTGGCACTCCTCGCGGAGCGACCGGGGTACAGCCACGAGCTGGCGAAGGAGCTCCGCGTCCACGAGCAGAAGGTCTACTACCACGTCCGGAAGCTGGAGCGCGCCAGGCTCATCGTGGAGGAGCGGCGCGAGGAGATCAAGGGGGCGAGCGCGAAGTACTACCGGCTTGCCTCGCCGGCGTTCGCGGTGCTCCTCGGCAGGCCGACGCCGACGCCGAAGATCAGCGCGCTCGCGGAGCCTCACGAGCGGTTCCTCCGCCCGTTCATCGCGGACGGCAAGGCCGACTTCCTCATCGTCGTCGGCAGCCCTGAGGCCCACGGCCCGCAGATGGCGCGCGCCAAGGACGGCGTCTACGCCCTCGACCTCGCCCTCTTCCTGGGGAGCTTCCTCGCGGAGCAGCCGCAGCCGGTCGTGAAGCTCGACACCGAGTTCACCGCCGAGGACTGGCGGCGGAACCTCATCGTCATCGGCGGCCCCATCGTCAACACCATCGCGGGGAAGGTCAACAACAGCCTGCCTATCAGGTTCGAGGAGGACGGGAAGACCATCCGCTCGACCCTGACGCACCAGCGGTACGCGACGGACGAGATAGGGGTCATCGTCAAGGCGGAGAACCCCCGCGCCAGGGGGAAGGCGCTCCTCTTCATCGCGGGGAGGCGCGGCGCAGGGACGAAGGCGGCCATCATCGCCTTCCTGCACCACTTCGACGAGCTCATCAAGGGGAACGCGAAGCGGCCGGAGGCGATGGCGCGCGTCGTCGAGGGGCGCGACCTGGACAGCGACGGCGTCGTGGACGAGGTGAGGTTCAGGGAGTGATAACCCAAGAATTCGGGAGCATATCTTTCTCGTTTATCGCCCGGTGCTTCCGAAGCCCTCCTCGCCGCGGTCGGTCTCGCTCAGCTCTGCCGCCTCTTCCATCTCAGCAGTCGCGATAGGAATGATGAGGAGCTGCGCGATCCTGTCGCCCGGCTTGACGAGGTGCTCCCGCTCCGTCGTGTTGAGGAGGACGACGCCGAGCTCGCCGCGGTAGGTGTGGTCGATGACGCCGCCGAGCGTCGTGATCCCTCTTGCCGCGAGGCCGCTCCTGTCCTTGATGAGGGCGACGTAGCCCTGCGGGATCTCGATGGCGAAGCCGAGCTTGAAGAGGAACGGCTCGCCCTGCTCCAGCGTCCTGGTGTCGCGGCTGAAGAGGTCCATCCCCGCGTCGCCGGGCCTGGCGTACTGCGGCAGCCGCGCGTCCGGGTGGAGGCGCTTCACCTTGATTGTTATCGGCGTTGTCATTTTCACATCACACGATTACTCCGGTCGCCGCAGCCTGCTCGCTCTTCGCTGTGTTGTCCGAAAGCGGGGCGCCTCCCCGTAAGGGACAACCCCCTCCCCGCCCGATTCTTTCATTTACTGCATCGCTCGCCTTAAGGCGGCGGCGACCTCCGTTATACGCAACGTTATACGCAATCATCTCTTCTGCTTCTTCGCTGTCCCTTTCGTCTTCTTCAGGAGCTTGTGGAGCTCTGACTCGAAGTCCTGGAGGTCCGCGAACTCCCTGTAGACGGCGGCGAACCGGATGTAGGCGACCTTGTTCAGCCGCTTCAGCTCCTTCATGACGAGCTCGCCGATCGCCTTGGTGGAGACCTCGCCTTTCCGGTGCTCCGCGAGCTGCTGCTCGACCCTCGCGACCGCGCGATCGATCCGCTCGCTGCTGATGGGGAGCTTCTCGCAGGCGCGGAGCATGCCGAGCCGCAGCTTCTCCCTGCTGAACTGTTGCCGCGTCCCGTCCTTCTTCACCACGAGGAAGGAGGCGCTCTCCACCCGCTCGTACGTGGTGAAGCGCCGGCTGCACCGCTCACAGGCGCGCCGACGGCGGAGCGCGTTCTCCGCCGCGTCGCGGGAGTCCACCACCTTGGTCTCGCTGTGGTTGCAGAAAGGGCATCGCATCGCAGCCACCTACTCGGGGGGCATCCCTTCGCCGAAGCAGACGGCCTCGAGGAGGACCCTCCCCTCGAGGTTCTTCCGCGTCGCGAAGAAGCGCGGCTGGACGTCGACGCCGAGCCGCTGCCGCACGGCATCCATGATGACCCGCTGCTGCTCCTGCGAGAGGTCGCCGCGGATGTGGACAAGGCAGTCCCTCACTGTGCCGCTGAGCGGGTCGAAGAGTCCGCCGACAGCCTCCTTGACGTTCACCAGCTGGCGCGTCTGCCCGCCGGTCTCGAGATCGTACTCCTGGCCGACGGGAATCGTCCGTTTCAGTATCCGGACGTCCTCGTCCAGGGCGATGGCGCTCTTGAGCCTGCTGAGGAGCGGCCGGTGGCTGCAGAACTCCTCTGTGAGGCGGAGCCGGAGCTCGGAGAGCGCAGACTCCTCAGCCACTCCCTGGTCGGCGTTGAGCGCCTCGATGATGCGCCGCACCTCGGGGAGCGCCCGTTCGGGGGAGCTGCTCTCGAGCTCGAACTTCACCTGGGGATGGTCGACGGAGAGCCTGAGGAAGCCGGGCGGCGCCTTCCGAGGGGGACTAATACGTCCGGAGCGAGAAGCACCACCCATGCTCAGAGGGAATGAGGGGGTGTTTTAATAGCTTTTCCCTCGGAGCGCTGCCCGCCACCGGGTGAAGGCGAGTCCGTTGAGGATGAGGATGATGGCTGCGCTGGCGAGGCAGAGCGGGCAGAAGACGTGGAGCGCGAACGCCTCGATGCTGGTGAGGTAGAGTGAGAAGAGGAGGCCGAGGAGGCCGTGGCCGATGAAGAGGAGGGCGTAGGACTCGTTGTCGAGGTCGAGGCCGCGGCGCAGCGCCTGTCCGAAGAGGGCGAGGCCGAGGAGCAGGAGGTAGTAGAGGAAGCCGAGGATTGCGACCGGGACGCCGAGGAAGACGGCGTACTGGCTCCTGTTCACGGCGCTGCAGTTGAACGTGTCGTTGATGTCGCAGAAGGAGGCGCCGGTGGAGGTGTAGTGCTCCTTGACGAGGTAGCCGGAGACGAAGAGACCGATGACGGCGAGAATCCCTATCACCATCAAGAAGACGCGTTCCTTCATGGTTGAGGCGAACAGAGGGCGTTTTATAAAACTATTGCGGACGATGAAAAGGGTATCGCCGGAGGACAAACTATTTATACGACCGCCGCCGTCGCTTGAATGAGGGAGGTGGCTCTCATGGTGGCGCAGAATCTCAGGAGGCACGAGGTCCTCGGGCTCGTCTACCAGTTCCTCGGCGCGACGTGCATCGGCATCGGCATCTACTACGCTGTGTGGGCGGCGACGCGCTCAGCCTACTACCGGACGCTCATCACGGTGCAGGGATGGGAGTGGCTCCTCTTCCCGCTCCTCTTCGGCATCGGCGCGGTCCTCTGGAGCCTCGGCAGCATCGAGCTGAAGGAGGCGCAGCCAGGCTACGGGGTGAGGAGATGAGCAGGGAGCGGAGCGCAGCGGGCAGCAGAGCAGCACCCCGCGCTCGGAACGCAGCCAACGGGTTCGGCGTCAAGGAGTTCCTGCAGGGGCTGGCTGTCGGCATCCTCCTCGGATTCCTCATCTGTATATTGATTCTATCACCGTAGAGGCGAGTATGGTGGCGTGCGAGCTCTGCGGCAGGGAAGGGCAGCTCTACCAGGCGCGCATCGAAGGGACGGTGATGACGGTCTGCGAGTCGTGCAAGGCCTACGGGGAAGTCATCAAGAGGGTCCCTTCGGCGAAAGAGGCAGAGAGCGCCACGAAGATGAGGACAAAGGAGCGGGAGGAGTACCGGACGAGAGTCTCGGCTGCGCCGAAGGGCGAGGTCCTGCTCCTGGTCCGGCCGGACTACGCCAGGGTCATCAAGGCTGCGCGCGAGCGGCTCGGCCTGAAGCAGGAGGAGATGGCGAAGCGGCTCCGGATCAAGGAGAGCCAACTCCACAAGCTCGAGACTGGGACGCACGTCCCCGACATCGAGACCGCGCGGACGCTCGAGAAGGATCTCAATATCAGGCTCGTGATGGAGCACACCGAGACAGGAGAGGCGAAGCTGCTCGGCGGCGGCTCCGGTCCCTTCACCATCGGCGACATGGTCAAGCAGAAGAAGTAGCCGCCCTATATGATTCCCAGCTTCTTCGCTCCTGCTGTGAGGGCGTCGAGGAACTCGGCCACGTCCTCTGCGGAGTGGCTCGCGCTCAGCTGGACCCGTATCTCGTCGCTCCCCTTCGGCACGACAGGGTAGGAGATGGGGGTGACGAGGAAACCCCTGGAGCGGAGCTCGTCGGCGAGGCTCCGCGTCTTCGCAGCGTCCCCGATCAAGAGCGGTTGGATCGGGTGGTCCGAGTCCGCTGCGAACCTGAGCCCCATCTTCAGCGCCTCCTTCTTGAAGGCGGCGATGCGGCTGTGCAGCTTTTCGAGAAGCCTCCGTCCCTCTTCCGAGTCCACGATACCGATAGCTGCGCAGGCTGCCGCTGCCGTACTGGGCGCGACCGGGTTGGAGTAGATGTAGGTGGCGGCAGATTCCCGGAGGTAGTCGAGGAGCCACCTGTCGCCGACGACGTAGCCGCCGTCCACGCCGAACCCCTTGCCGAGGGTGCCGACGAGGAGCGTCGCCCTCCCGCCGGTCGCCTCCTCTGTTCCTCTCCCTGTCTTCCCGTAAGCGGCGACGCCGTGCGAGTCATCGACAATCGTGATGACCCCCTCCTCATAGTCGTCCTCGAACTCGGCCGCGACGCGCTGGAGCTCCCCGATGTCTTGAGCCTCGCCGAGCATGCTGAAGATGCCGTCAGTCACGACGATTGCTCTCCGGTATTTTCCGCGGTGCTCTGCCAGGATCCGGTGGAGGTCGCCGAGGTCGAGGTGCTTGAAGACCGCCTTCTGCTCCGATGGGAGGCCGGCCACGCGGATGCCGTCGATGATGCTCCGGTGGTTGAACGCATCGGAGACGACGAGGCAGCTTCCTGAGAGGAGAGAGTCCCTGCTCTGCCCCTTGAGGAGCGCGTGGAGGACGCCCATATTGAGGCTGAACGCCGAGGAGAAGACGACGCACTCCTCGCGGCCGTGGAACCTGGCGAGCGCCTCCTCCAGCTCCTTGTGGACGCGCGTCGTGCCGCAGATGAACCTGACGCCGCCGGGGCCTGCGCCGAACTCCGTGCTTGCCTCGCGCTCCGCCTCGCGCACCTTCGGGTGGAACCGGAGTCCGAGGTAGTCGTTCGAGTTGAAGAGGACGAACCGCTCGCCGTTGATGACGGCGCGTGGCGCTTTCCCTTCCGGGAAGTCGAAGGAGGCGATGACAGGCTCGTGCCGCTTGGAGACCTTCGCAGCGTCGAGCCGGCTCAGCTCCTCCTGAAGGACGTCACGCAGCCTCGCCATCTCCGCCACCGGGAGCCCGGGAACAGGAACCCCTTTATAGCGTTTGCTTTCCAGATGAAGCGCCCCTAAAATGAGAGAGGTAGGGGAGGAAAAGAGGGAAAAGAAATTCTGGAAAAAAAATTGTTTCTTGCATCAGTTCACGGCGAAGGCCATGTTCACGTTCCCCTGCACCGCCATGCGCTGGGGAGAGATGACATTGCCGGCGTACTGTGCGGGGATATCGCTTGCGTCGTCCGACGGCTCCGAGGATGGGACTATCCACCAGCTCCCCTCCTCGATCTTGAGCACGCGGCCAAGGTGCACAGCCATGGAGCTCGTCACCGCCTGCGCCTTCTGCTCCGCGGCGACCGAAGCCTGCCGCATCGCCTCGGCGACAGCGGCGTCCTTCGCCTCTTGCGTGATGAGGAACTCGACGCGGTCGACGCCGTTCGCGCCGGCTCCCACCGCGGTCTGGATCGCCTTCGCCGCCTCCGAGACGTTCGTCGTCACCTGGAGCGTGTGGCTCAGCTCATAGCCGCGGTCCACGCTCCCGTTCTCCGTCCAGTCGACGCGCTTATTGAGATAATAGGACGAAGTCTGGATGTTCCGCGCATCGATGCCCACGGCGACGAGGGCTTGCTGGATACTCTGCGTCGCGGTCGTGTCCGCTTCCTGCGCCTCTTGCGCCGTTGGCTCGAGCGTCGTGACGGTGAAGTAGAGGACGGTGCGGTCCGGTCGGATGGTCACCTCAGATTGGCCGCCGATATTGATGTAGTCGCTCTGCCGGGGAGAGAGGACGGCGAGCCCTATGATGAGGGCGGTGCCGATGATGGCTGCTGTCGCAAGTACCGTGGCTGTCAAGTTGGATGTTTTCATGATATCACCGATTGCCGGAGACACCTGTTCTGTATATAAACTCTTCTGAGTTCATGCGCGGCCAGCCTGATGCTCGAGAGGAAAATGGGCGGGAGAAGGCGTTCTCTCGTCGCCTTGAGTGTCGGGGAAACCTTTTTATTAAGGGAAGGGGGCCCATTCCTCATGGCGAAGCGACAGGCGCTGAGCAGGCGGAGCATCCTCATCTTGGCCACAGCCCTCTCCATCGCGCTCTTCGCCGCTGGTCTCATCAGCGGCCTCGCGGTGAGCAAAATCATAGAGCAGCAGGCCCAGCAACGCGCGCAGCAGGAGATGACGTTCTTTGTGGACTACGTCAACAAGCTGGACGACGAGCTCAGCTCAGTCCAAGTTCAGGAGGCGTTCGTCAACAGCCTCGGTGAGAAGAAACGGTGCGCGCTGGCAGACGCGTACTTCTCCCAAGCGGCGGAGAACCTGAACTACTACTGGCAACGCCTCCCGGCCAGGCTCGAGGCGTACGAACAGGGACGCGAGCTGAGTCCCGAATACCTCCAGCTCAAGACGGAGTACACGAAGCTGAGCCTCCGCGTCTGGCTCATCGCGCGGGGGAACGAGCGGGACTGCCGCTCCGACGTGCGTCCGGTCCTCTATTTCTATTCGGCAGATTGCGCCGACTGTGTCGCCCAAGGCGAGGTTCTCGACCACGTCAAGGCGGCGATGCAGGAGGAGAACCAGACCGTGCTCCCCTTCACCGTGGACATCAACGAGGCGGAGCCCGCCCTCACGCTCATCCGCGAGTACTACAATGTCACCCAGGTGCCGGCGCTCATCATCGACGACCATGTGCTCCAGGGAAGGCTCTTCTCCGAGGTGGAGATCGGTCTCGTCTTCGTCAGGGGGCGGTAGCGATGCGCCGCGGCTACGCCATCGTGCTTCTCGCCTTCGTGGCGGTAGCTATCTATCTCCCCGTTGCCGGCTGGTACGAATACCATCGGAGCCCCCTTCTCCGGGAGAGTCTCGCGCGCAGCGACTACGCTGCTGTCTACGACCTCTATGCCGGCAAGCCGCTCACACGGGCAAACAGGAGCGCGGAGGGCAACCCTGCGGCGGGGGTTACCATTGTCGCAGTTGTGGATTTCGCCTCAGCCGCGAATAAGGCGTTCTACGACGCGCGGATGCCAGAGATTGAGGAGACGTATGTCGCGACCGGCCAGACGCGGCTCTACCACCAGTACTACCTCCCACAGGACGAGCTCGAGCAGCAGAGAGGTAGATTTATATATGCTGCGGCCGCAACGTGCTTCTCCGCTGCCGACGGCAAGGGCATCGTCTCCTTCAACCGGGCGCTCTTCAACGCGACGCCTGAAGGAGTGGAAGCGCTCGCCGCGAGGTTCAACCTGAGCCCCTCGTTCGAGGCATGCCTCGCAGATCCGCCACGCGGCCTCGCCGAGGACTCCTTCGAGACCGAGCGATTCCGCATCATCGCCCCATCGCTCAGGATAGGGATCGAGCTCAATGGCGAGACCGTGCTTGCCGGCGACCCGAGCATGGAGCGCATCGGCAGCGAGGTTAGAGCAAAGCAGATAACGCTGGGAGCACCATGACGCCGCACGAAGCGACCCTCCTCATCTACAACTTGGCGCTCCTGCCAGTCATCTTCTTCTCTGTCCTCTTCATCATCCTCACTCTGCTGAACCTCGCGATGGATCGCGCCTCCCACCAGAAGCGGAAGTTAAAAGACCATCCGTTCATCACCGTCCAGGTGCCGAGCTTCAATGACCCTGTCGCGATTCGGTGCCTCAAAGCCTGCCTCAGGTTCAACTATCCGAAGGACCGGTATGAAATCATGGTCCTGGACGACAGCACCAACGAGCGAGTGGCGGCGAGGCTCAGCCGGTTCGCGGCGAAGCACGGGCTCAAGTACATCCACCGCGAGAACAGGCGCGGCTACAAGCCCGGCGCGCTCCAAGAGGCGATGGGGCTCGTCAAGGGAGAAATCATCACAATCTTCGACGCGGACTTCATCCCGCGGCCAGATTTCCTGGAGCGAATTGCCCATCCTTTCGAAGATCCGCGAGTGGCGATTGTGCAGGCCCGCCAGGGGTTCCTCAACGCGGAGAAGAATCTCATCTCAAGGTTCGCGAGCTACCTCCTCATCGTCCATCACACAATCCTGATGCCGATCAACAATCGGCTCAACACCGTCTTCTTCTGCGGCACAGCGGGCGCCATCAGGAAGAGCGCCATCGAGGAAGTGGGCGGGTGGAACACGGAGAGCATCACCGAGGACAGCGACCTGAGCGTCCGCATCCTCGCCAAGGGATACAAGACAGTCTACCTGCCCTTCGAGACGCCGAGCGAGGTCCCGATCACTATCGAGAGCTTCATCAAGCAGCAGATGCGCTGGTGCTTCGGCAGCATCCGGGTCTTCGCCGACCACAAGCGGACCATCCTGTCCCGGCGCGGCCTCACTCTCGGTCAGCGGCTCATGATCACGTTCATGACCCTGGGCAACCTCGTCGCCCCAGCCGTCATCCTGATGACCGTTGCCGGCTTCGCCGGGTGGTTCACCGGTGGCGACCTCCGGCTCTTCGGCCTCTCCGACCTCCTCACCTTCGTCCTCAAGTTCGTCTATACGGCCGGCTTCCTCGTCATGGGGTTCGTGGCGCTCTACAAACGGAAGAGCATCGCCGAGTTCCCCCGGCTCCTCCTCGCCACCTTCTCCATCAGCCTCATCCTCGTCTTCGCGAACACGGTCGCGGTCTACAAGGCGGTCTTCCGGAAGGAGCGGCCGCTCTTCGGCTCTGTGAAAAACAGCTGGGTCTGCACCCCGAAGACGGGGAACGAGAAGTTCCGCTGAGTCCCGATGGCAGCGCTCCCATTCCTCGTCGCGAACGTCATCACCGCCGTCTTCCTCATCGTCATCCTCTCCTACTACGTCTTCCTCCTCCTGCCGCGGCGCAGGGGGGTACCAGGGCGGTTCTCGCGGCTGACTGTCATCATCCCCGCTCACAACGAGGAGAAATACATCGGGGCTGCCATCGAATCGGTCCTCGCCGCCGCGTTCAAAGGCGAGAAGCAGGTGATCGTCGTCGACGACGGGAGCAGCGACAGGACCGCAGCCATCGCAAAGAAGTATCCGGTCATGCTCCTCCGGCAGCCGCATAAGGGGAAGTCGAACGCCCTCAACCTCGCCATCGCCGAGGCGCGCGGCGACCTGATAGCGGTCGTTGACGGCGACAGCGCGATCGCGCCGGACGCCCTGGAAGAGGCGGTCAAGCGGTTCAACGCACCGGACGTCGCCGCGGTCTGCGCGGTCATCAAGGTGAAGAACAGGCAGAGCCTCCTCGGCGCCTGGCTCCACCTTGAGCAGCTCTACAGCAGCCTCACCCGCTCCCTCCTCGCGAAGGTGAACTCGAACATCGTGACCGCAGGGCCGCTCAGCCTCTTCCGGAAGCGGATTGTCGAGGAGCTCGGCGGCTTCGGGACGAAGGGGTTCGCGGAGGACGCGGACATGGCAATCCGAATCATCCGCGCCGGCTACCGAATCGAATACGCGGAGCGGGCGGTGACGGAGACGAACATGCCGGTGACGCTGCGGGGGTTCTTCCGGCAACGGAGCAGATTCGCCCGCGGCACCGTGAACATCCTGAAGCGCCACCTGAAGCTGGACAGGACCTTCATGCAGGTCTACACGCTGCCGCTCGCTCTCTTCAGCTACTTCCAGGCGACCATCATGGCTCTCATCACGCTCTACAACATCGGGAGTGGCTACTACACATACTTTGTTGCGCAGGGCGTCTGGCTCAACTGGTACGTCGTCAAGTTCCTCGTCGGCTGGCTCACGATCTACGGCATCTTCAACTGGTTCTGGAGCGTCGCGAGCGGGGCGACGCCGCTCACCTGGTTCGTCGCTGTCGGCCTAGCGGCGTCGCTCCTCAGCTACCCCCTCTACTTCGTCGCGCTCCTCCGGTACGATGGGAAGATAACGCTCAAACACCTCCTTGCCATCGCCTTCCTGTTCCCCTTCTGGCTCATGGTGATGCTCACCTACGTCGCCCACGTCGGCGAGTGGGCGCGGAACGACCAGCGGAACATCTGGGACAAGCGGACGCTCACGAACTAGCTCGGCGGCACGCAAGAGCAAAAGGCGATGCGGCGTAACCTTCTCGCCGACAAAAAGACATTTAAACTCTGAGGCGCAATCCCGCAGCAATGGGACTGAAGGCCGCGGTCAGGCAGGGGTTCAGGATCGTCGCGGACTCCGAACGGGAGCTGGGCAGGCTGGAGCGGCGGACCCTGGAGGAGGTGCTGGAGAGCTACATTCTGCTCCTTCTCACCTCTGGTTTTCTCGCCGCGGCGGTGTCGCTCCTCTTCTCTATGGGGCAGGGCGCGTACTACCACCTCATCGACCAGGTGACGGTCGATTACCTCAGGCTCCTCAACTACTCGCTCACCATCGCGGCAGGCATTTTCTTTTTCTACCTCTTTGCCGGCACCTTCCTCGTCGGCGTCGCGGCGTTTCTCCTGCGCGGCCTCATCAGGCGCAGGTACGTGGAGGTCGTCAAGCTGCTCTGCGCAGCCCTCACCCCTGTGCTCCTCTTCGGCTGGGTGGCCCAGCGGCTCGCCATCGGGTTCCTCGTCTGGACGCTCGTCCTCCTCGTCATCGGCGCCCGTGGCGCGCGACCACGCCCGGCCTGAGCGCCTTCTCCGAGAATCAGTAGGTAAGAATTAGGGCGCGTACCGCCAGATCTCCTGCTCCCCGTCGCTGGCGAGGAGGCTGAACTTGGCGCTGTGCTTGAGGAGGAAGAGGAGCCCCTCCTCATCCCTGTTCCAGACAAGGCCTTGCCGCATCTCCTTGGTGATGAGGAGGTACCTGATGCCGTGGCGGCGGAGGAGCGGCTCCGCCTCCGTGAGCCGCTGGGTGGTGTAGAGGCGCGCCACGTCCCCGCAGGCGGCTGCGCCGCAGCCCGGCTCCACGTAAGCCGGGTGCGTGGTGGTCGCCTCGATGATGGGCGCCAGCTCCGGCGGGCCGAGGAGGACGCCTTCGTCGGGGGGGAGGGCGGCGAGGGTCCCCACGAGCCGCTTCGTCGGCTCCTCGGAGGCGATGACGAGCGCGTGGCTGATGAGGAGGAAGAGGAGGAGGCAGCCGGTGAGGAGGAGCGTGACGCCGGCAGCGGCGCGGAGGCGCCACCGCCTCCTGATGAGGAACGAGAGGAACCTGGCTGCGAAGGGGATGGCGAGGAGGCCGGCTGCGATGCGCGCCGCCTCGAGGAACGGCGCGAGGAGGAGGAGCGCGGCGAAGAGGAAGAAGGGGGCCCTGTCGCGCCGCTGGCCCCACTGGACCACGCCGCCGAACAGGGCGAACGCCACATAGATGAGGGAGAATCCGAGAGGAGCGCCGAACTCCGCGATGAGCGCCTTCGTGCCGGCGAGGACGAGGTGCGGCTGCGCTGCGAGGAGCGACGCCGGGAGGGCGAGGAGGAGGCTGGCCACGGCGAAGCGGCGGGGCAGGTGCCGAAGGATGAGGAGTGCCAGGAGGAGCGCGGCGAACAGGGGCGAGAGGCTGGCGACGAGGGCGACGAGGAGCGGCACCGGGAGGAATCGGCTGGTGTAGAAGAAGACGAGGCAGAGGAGCGCTGCGGGGACTGCGAGGGCGTAGGGCGAGAGTCCTGTGAAGATGCTGAGGAAGAGGGGGTTGATGAGGAAGAGGAGGAGCGCAATCGCCTGCTCGTCCTGGCGGGGGAAGAGGACCTGGGCGAGCCGGTGGAAGAGGTAGGCTGCGAGGAGGCCGAGGAGGACGCTCGAGAGTATCCGGCCGTCTCCCAGGGGCGCGAGGAAGAGGGTGTACAGGGTGGGGGTGCCGGTGAGGGAGAGGGCTCCTGCCTTGAGGAAGCCGTAGGAGCCCGGCCCAGGGATGAGGGGGTTGCCGGCAAAGACGCGGAGGAGGAGCGGCAAGAGGAGGAGGAGCGCGGCGAAGAGGACGGCGATGGGCGCTGAGAAGGAGACCGGCCGCAGTCCCGGCCGCTTCATTGCCGCGCCTCCACGGTGCAGTTGACGCCGAAGACCAGGACCTGGGGGTTCCGGTAGACGAGGGGGAAGCACGTCGGGTCCTTGATGATGGCGCCGAACTGTGAGTAGCGGGTGTGCTCCTGCGAGCCCATGAAGATGTGGGTGACGCCGTATTTCGCCGTGATCTCCACCGCCCTCACCGTGGAGGGCGTCGTGTAGGCTGCGTCGATGTCCGCGAGGATGGCGTCCGGGTTCGCGATGAGGAGGTACTCCTCGTCGGCGACGTACTTCCGCCTCGCCTCCTCGTTGATCAGGAACCCCGTCTTGGGCGCGGCGAGGATGACGCTGCTGTCCGCGGTGTGGTCGCGGAGCCAGGAGAGGGCGAGGAGCTCGTTCCGCTTCGGCGATATGTCAGGGTAGAGCCCGGCGGCGATGGCGGGGAGGAGGCTGGTGAGGAGGAAGAGGAGGAGGAGCGCCACGATGAGGGGGCGGCGGAGCCATTCGAACCGCGTCTTCCGCAGGTAGACCGCGAGGAGGTGGAGGCCGGGCGCGGAGAGGATGACGAAGACGAGGTTGAGGAGGATGAGGGCCACCGGCAGGGGGAGGAGCTGGAGCGAGGCTGCGAGGAGGACGACGAGGCCGAGGGCTGCGACGAGGAAGATGGAGCGGTTCCGCTCCTCGAAGGCGGTGTGGTAGAGGCTGAGGCTCGCCAGCGCGAGGGGGACGAGGCCGACCGCGTAGATCATCGCGAGGAGGGTGAACTCCGCGAAGGTCGCCTGCCGGACGCTCTGCGGGAGGCTCTCCGAGAGGAGGGCGAGGCCGTAGCGCCGGAGCGGCTCCTTGTAGGTGAGGAGCGTGTACCATGCCGCGAGGAGGAACATGAAGAGCGCAGCCTCGAGGTGCTTCACCGATATCGTGAGCCGCTCCGCAGCCAGGATGACGAGGTAGACGATCTCGGCCGCGAGGAAGAGCCAGATGAGGGGCGAGACGAAGGTGAGCGCCGCTGCGAGGAGGAGCGCCCGGACCGGGTGCTGCTCGAGATCGAGGAGGCTGAGGAGGAGCGCTGCAGCGAGGGGGAGAGCGAGGCTCAGGGGCGCGGCGTCGCTGGCGCTGACGAAGAGCGCCTGGGAGAAGCCGGCGAAGAGGGCCGCGAGGAAGCTGACGCCCCGGTTCTTGGTGAGATGGTGACCGATGAGGTAGATGAGTGGGACGAGGCCGGCCATGAAGAGGCTGGGGAGCACCTTGACCGCGAGGGGTGGCGGCACGAAGAAGGTGAAGGCGGCGATGACGTAATAGTAGAGGGGGCTGAAGGCGTACCGCCGGCCTTCGTAGCTGTACGGGTCGTCGTACCGCGGCAGCCCTGTCTCCCGGATGGACTCCGCCTGGATGACCGCGAAGTAGCTCTGGTAGCTCGGCTGCTCAGCCTGGAAGGTGACCGCGAGCCGGACGCCGAGGACGACGAGCATCAGCACGGCAAGGGCGATCGCGTACTTCGTGCGCGGCTCCATCCCTCCTGTGAGGCGGAAAGGGTTTAAAAGTGTTCCTTCGTGAACCGAAAATATTCCGACTCGACGAGTAAAAAAGACGGAATGGCTCTGGTCATAAATAGGTGAAGCATATAAGGACCGTCGCATTCCCCGTGATGATGGGCAAGAGACGGAGCCTCAAGGAGTTGCTCTTCGAGCCGCCGGACGTGAAGGCGCTGCTCAAGCTGCCGCGCTATGAATACGATGCTCGTGACCCCTCAGGCATCGCGAGCGTCCTCCAGTCAGGGGTGCGGTATCCGGAAGCGCTTGTCATGCGCATCCCCATCCTCCCCGATATCGTAGAGTGGAAGGACCACCCGCGGACGAAGACGAGGTACGGCCACTACCTGCCCTGCCGGGAGAAGGAGGATGGACAGAAGCCACTCCGCAAGGCGACCCACCTGGACCTGTTACTCGAACACTTCCCGCTGGCATGGGAGAAGGACGCGGTCCCTGCCATGGGGACTATGTGGAAAGTACCAGGGACTGAGAGGAAGTATCGCGTCGTGCCGTTCATCGAGCAGCTCGAGCGCGCCTTGCTGACGTGGTACGACCGCCACAAGTACCCGCGCGAGACACCGGCAGCTCAGGTGGAGCGCATAGCGCAGGAGGTGAGGCCCATCCCGCTCGAGGACGGTAAGGACCTCGCGGCGAGAATCACCAGGAACGGGGCGCACTATTTCGTCCAGGTGCCGTCGCGCACCTCATCGACGCCGCACAGGGGCGCAGTCTACCACGTCCCCGTCATCTACGACCCGGAGCATATCAGTCGCCTCTGGCGCTCAATCTCCTGGAGGACGGGGAGCGTCTACAACCAGGTGCTGCAGGCGGCGCAGCCGTCGCTCGAGCAGGCCGCTGTCGGGGAGAGGGAGTACGTCACTGCAGAGCAGCTCGCCCAACTCGACAAAATCGTCCGGTTCGAGCGGAACCGCGGGAACAACGTGCCGCTCAAGTGGGCGCCCATCATCAGGTTCCACAAGTCCATGTTCAGCTTCCTCGGCAGCATTAACCGCACCGTCGTCTGGCTGCCTGGTCATGACCCGCGAACCCTCTACGACCCGGAACGGAGCGCGCTTATCGGCTACGCGCTGCGGAACAACAACGAGAGCAAGTTCGCAATCCTCCAGGAGTTTCCGAAAAGGGAGGAGTTCCGGCTCGGACGCCTGGGAGCCTTGAGAGAACGATAGGTTTCTACTCCTCTTCAGGATTGTAGCTCGGCACCGCGCTCTTGTTGATGATCATGATGTCGCCGATGGACTTGACGAGCTGGTGCGGCACGATAACGCCCTTCGCCGAGCCGAGCACCTTGTTGAGGAAGCTGTTCTTCGTCGCGCGGACGCGCCAGCCGAAGATCTTGGACTGCGTGATGATGATCTCCTCGACGTCGCCGAAATACTCGCCCGTGTCTGTGAAAACCTTCATCTCGTACGTCTCGGTCACGCGCTTCATCTTCAGCATTTCCATCACCTTCGGAGCCTGATGACGTGACAACAACGTCGCGGATATTTAAATCTTTTGGGTTTTAGAACCTGCGCCGGTAGTCTCGCCAGTGGCGTTCCACTTCTTCCGCCGGGAGCCCCTGCTGCCGCGCGATCCGCTCGAACTCGTCCTTGCTGAGCCGCTCCTTCTTCCCCATCTCCGGCGTGAACCGTTGGAAGAAAATGAGGAGGAAGCCGATGATGGGGATGAGCGCCAGGGAGAGCCAAGGGTTGAGGGGCTTCCCTATCCGCTGGCTGAACGCCATAGCTCTTAATTGGGCTTTGCACTCCTCGTCGATGTCCCCGGGGACGCTGAAGGTCACCTCGGTCGGCCGCTCCAGGTCGTCGAACTGCCAGACGATGAGCGGGTCCTCCTGGATGATCTGGTACTTGCCGCTCAGCTGGAGCTGCGCCGCCTTCTCGGCGAGGCACTTCGGGATCTCGAGGGGGACGCTGACGCCGCCGAGCGACTTGCTCGGGTTGAGGGTCAGGTGGAAGGTCGTCCTGTTGCCGCTGTACTCGCTGTTGATGCCGACGGAGAGCGCCTCCTTCGTCCTGTTCCAGGCGTCGATGATGTCGCCTGCGGCGGTGTAGTTGAGCTCGTGCGCGATCATGTTGATGTAGGTCGGGTCCAGGATGTGGTCCGCGGTCACGGTGAACTCCTTCGTCGTCTCGAGCTTCGGGATGGTGAAGCGGAGGACTGGGTCCCGTCGGAGTATCTCGTACCCGACGCCATCGACGGTGAGCGTCGTGGCGTCGCCGGTGATCACCTTGCCGAAGGTCGAGGTGATGACGACGTTCATGACAGGGCTGGGGCCGAGGTTCGTGACCGTGTAGGCGATGACGTTCTTCCGGATGGTTGTGGCGACACGGACCAGGCCGCTCGTGGTGAGCTCGGCGGCGATCTCCTCCACCGTGCTCCGGTTCTGCTCGAGGATGTTGACGGCCTGGCATTGGCTCCTGGTGCAGTCGCCGCCGTTGATGCAGACCTCGTCCTGGCCGCATTGGGCGTTGGTGTCGCAGACGACGCTGCATCCGGGGATGGGGCGGCACTCGCCCTTGCTGCACTGGCTGTTCCTGCCGCACTGCCTGCCGCAGCCGCCGCAATCCGTCCTGCTCGTCAGCGGGCCGACGCAGCGCTGGCCGCACTGGATTGTGCCACTCAGGTCGTCGCAGAGCCCCTTGTCGCGGCACGAGACCCCGCTGTCAGTCGCGGTGCACGTCTGCGAGGCGCTGCACGTCACTGTCGTATTGGTCCTGCCGCAGCCGGTGTCGATCCGGACGCCGTACTGGCTGCCGGCGGGGCCGCGGCACTCATATGTGTAGCTGCCTGTGCATGACTGCGGCGCCGCTGCGCAGCTCGCCACGCCGTTCACCTCGACGCATGTCCGCGCGTTGAGGCCGCAGTTGTCGATGGTGTCGCCGGGCTGGCCGCAGCTGTCCGCGTGCGTCACCGCGTTCCCGACGCAGATGCGCGCCGTGTTCGCCGTGCAGACGCGGACGCAGCGGTGCTGGGTGCACGTCCCTGTCTCGTTCGCGCTGTACGCGCAGCCGCTCCCGTTCATCTTGTAGGCGCCGTTGTCGCCGCAGCACGCCCCCACGTCCGGGTCCTTCGGATTGCACAACACGCTGATGACTGTGCTCGTCTGGCCGACGACCATGGTCGTCACCCCCACTCTCTCAATCGTTAACGAGATGGTGTGCGTGCCGACGTCGTCGTTCCCCGGGACCGCGCTGAGGCTGCGGCTGCCCGGCGTGTTGCTGATGGTCGCTCCTGGCGGCCACGCCGGCTGGCGGAGGATGAAGAAGGAGCTTTCCGGCTGGAGCGTGAACGGCAGCGTGAACCAGTTCCCGGCGACGACGTCGCCCGCGCTCCCGACCGTGATGACGACGGAAGCGTCCTTGCAGCTGCCGGCATCGCAGACCTGCCACTCTGAGCATGAGCCGCAATTCCGTTGCACGCCGCAGCTGTCCGCGACGTCGCCGCAGACGTGCAACTCGCAGACTGAGGCGTTGGAGCGCGTGTCAGTGCAGCTTGATTCGCATTGGCCGGCAGCGTTGCACGTCCCCGACGTACACGAGCCGCAATTTCGCATGACGCCGCAGTTGTCCTTCGCGTCGCCGCAGACGCGCGACCCGCAGACTGAGACATTGGAGCGCGTGTCGGAGCAGGTGCTGACGACGCAATTCCCTTGGCCGTCGCAATAGCCGGGCTGGCTGTTGAGGACGCATGCCTGGCTCGTCGGGAGATTCGCGTGGATACATTGCTCCGTCGTAATCGTGCACGTGTCTGTGGTACAAGGCTTCTGGTCGTCGCACGCCGCGTCGGCTGTGCAGCCGGTGACGCAGACGCCGCCGTAGCATCTCCCGCCGGTGCAGTCGCCCCACGACGGATGGAGGCAGCCGTCGGTGGCGAGGCGGCAGGTGTAGTTCTTCACGTAGTCCAAGCTGCAACCGGTCTGGCCCGCGGCGGTGCAGGGTTGCTCGTTGGAGCAGCCGGGGTTGCACGCGCCCGTGGTGCAGCCGTTCGTGCAGGCCTGGACTTGTTCTTCAATGAGCTGCGTCGTCGTCGAGTGGCACGTCGTGTCGGTGGCGTTGCAGCCATAATACTGCGCCGTCTTGTTGTGATACACGTTGGTGTCCTTGCAGTAATTGGTGCCCCATTGCCCCGTCGTCGTGCTCGCGGCGCAGTCCTGCTTCACGTCCCCCTGCTGGCCGCAGCTGTTGTACCAGTAGATCTTCTGGGTGGTCGCGTCGCAATGATAGGTGGCGTTCTGCGTGCAGCTGAGGCACTGGCCGCCGCTGCAGCCGGACGTGCACGTCTGGGCAAGCTGCTCAACCGACGACATGCTCTGCGCGCACTGCTTGTTCACATTGCAGTAGTTGTCGTAGAAGGTGCGCGAATGCCAAACGTTCCCGTCGGATTTGCAGTACGGCGAGCCCCAGTTCCCATAGTAGTCGGCGCTGCAGTCCGTATCGCTGCAACAAGCGTTCGTCCCCGGCGCCGTCGAGGAGCAGACGCCACAGACGCAGTAGCGACCTTGACATTGACCGCCAGTAGTGCAGGAGTGACCGTCGCAGTAACCGCAGTTCGACGGGCAGCTGTTGCAATTTTCGCCGAGGCCAACATCACAAACTGGGTCGCCCGCTCCACAGAAAGCCTTGCTACAATCGTCACAGTAAGAACTTTCTCCACTTTCACAGTTGCTGTTACAGACGCCTCCGATGCAATAACTGCATAACGCTGCAACAGGTTGGGTAGATAGAAGAATGAAAACGAGGGCAAGAACAATCAGTGCTGGCGCTAACCACCTCTCTTCCATGCTATCTGCTCGGGAGAAGGTGGTTTTTAAAGATTGTGAGAAGAAGGTTTAATTAGGGTCTTGGCTGTTCCATGTCGGGTTGTAGCTTATGCTAGGGGCGCCGCCAATCTGACCTCCATAAAGGTCGGGGTTATTCCGGACGTAGCGCCACAGGAAGCCATCAAAGTAATCGCCGGAATTGCTGAAACCCTTCACGAGTTGGTAGAAAAGTTGCCGCCCTTGTTCATCGAGGTGAAAGTCAGTCACATTCTGACCAGTCGGCGTCTCATAGAAGCGAACACCAAATCCTGCCGTCCAGTTGATAGGATCAAAACCAGCATACAATTCGCCATTCGCGATGTTTCCGTCGACATCAGTGCGGAGAGCTTGTTCTAGGAATGCGACATCAAAAGGAGGCTGGGGAGTTGAATGATTGAAGAGTATCTCCGCTATGTCATGCGCGTAGCTCCTCGTTCCCTGTCCGCCGTTGATCATGGCTCGTATTTCGCGGTTGCTGAGATAGAATCCGCTGTCGCTGCGCGGCAGCCACTTGTTCACATACAGTATCGCCTGGTCGTCGAGGCTCATCGTCTGCGTGTACGGCTGGAAGTCCTTCCACCTGCTGTCGTTCGTGATGTTGTTGACGATGGTGGCGCTCGGGACGCCGCTGCCTTGCGTGATGGCGACGTCGAGGGTGCTGTTCGCCGGCACCGCGGCGCCGAGGAGCGCGGCGACGCCGTCCGGGGTGCCGCTCCACTGGAAGTAGCCGTCCGGGGGGAGCGTGATCGTTTTCGTCGCGATGGCGTTCCCGCCGGCGGGGCCGTACGCGGTAATCGTTGCGGTAGCCCCTTGGCCGCCGGTGGTGAAGCCTGGGTTTGTCCGCTCGCCCTCCTTGCCGACGATGAGACGGGAGGTGCCGGTCGCTGCCTCGAGCTGTGCAGCGGTGTAGACGGCGGGGCTTTGGCCGAACTCTGCGCCGTCGCCGGCGTCGTTGAACACGGCCGGGTCGACGACCGGGTCGGGGTACGGCTTGTTGTTGCTCGCGTCGTAGTCCATCTTGACGAGGACGCGCGCCACGCCGCTCCTGCCGGGGAAGCCGACGTGGTAGGCGTCAGGGAAGACGACGGTCATGTTCGGGCCGAGGATGTAGCCAACTGCAGGGTCGCTGGCGCTCATGGACTGGCCGCGCTCAGTAAAAATCAGGGAGAAGCTGATCGCCTGGTTGTACGGGTTGTGGATTCGAAGGTCGCTCTGCCAGTTGCTCCCGTGCTGGCCGGCGGTCGCGGCGACGGTCGGGACGATGACGTCCGCCTTCGCGCTCCGCACGGAGATGCCTGCTATGCCGGCGCCGAGGCCAACGACAAGGCCGAGGTTCCTGGCCAACCGGTTCCGGAGGAGACTCATGCGATGCACCTCTTGTTGCGGTGGTTTGGACACTTCTCCTATTTAAAACTTTTGATTTCTGACTACTTATTAGTGGTGATTTCATACGATTTTTTCGCCGGAGGCGTTTCAGTGTGCAACGCTTTTCAACAGTGGACGAAAGCTACAGGGTGGTGTAAGCCGCAACCTTTAAAAACTACGGTGTGCGTCAGGAGGGGTAGAAGAGGTGGTTCCATGGCGCTCGAACAGGTTATCCTGGCAGTCATCATCGGCACGCTCGCCGCGATCGTCTACTCGCTCCGCATCCTCGTCCTGATGGAGCGGCGCGTCGCGCGGATCGACAAGCACATCGAGATGCTCGCGGAGAAGATCATCGTCGAGGAGCGGAAGATTGAGCGCGAGGAGGACGACATCGAGAGGAAGATGAAGCGGAAGTAAGGCCCCCCCAAGTAAAACCATTTATACTTCCCCCTTTCTCAGAGTTCTCAGATGATCAGGCACAAGAGCTTCGGCCACGGGTGGTGGTACCACTACCGTCTCCACGAGGAGAACGCTGCGAAGCACTGCAGCAACGGCCTCCAACCGCTCAGCCGCTACCTCCACGACCTCTTCGACCACTGCCCTGACGAGAAGTTCCTCGTCGGCCCGCGGTGCAGCCGTCTCAGGTTCTCCCTCGATCCTGATGTCGTCCGCGTCAGGCACCATCCGGTCTCGCAGATGGCGAAGCTCGCGGGTGATCGGTGGAGCGGCCACACAGAGGTGGAGCTCGCCCTCCTCAACCATGACGCGAGGACAGTCGCCGCAGAGGTGCCCTTGTGGCTCGATTCCGGCGAGCACGAGCTGATGCGCCTCGTCAAGGAGCCAGGGCCGCTCACCGGCCACATCGACATCCTCCGCGTCGAGAACGGCAAAGTCTGGGTCTGGGACTACAAGCCAGAAGCCTCGAAGGAGCGGTTTGCCGCGACGCAGACCCTCGCCTACGCGGTGATGCTCTCGCAGCGGACAGGGCTGCCGCTCCGCCGGTTCAGGTGCGGCTGGTTCGACGAAAAAGAGGCGTTCGTCTTCGAGCCGAGGCGGATGAGGAGATTCAAGTAGAGAGATGCTGCGCACCTCGTATATTAGTGAAGAAGAAAAAAAGAAAAGAAAAAAAAGAAAAAACAACGTTATCTTATGAGAAAAAAACGACCTTATTTGATGAGCTGTTCGAACGAGAGCGCCCGATGCTCCTTCTCAACGCCGATGACGTAGCTCGACGGCGTCTCGTCCAGGTCCTCGAGCGAGAAGAACATCCACTCCTTGCGGAAGAACTTGACCGCGACCCACGCCTCAGCCCCGAACTTCTCGGCGAAGAACTTCAGCTCGCTGATCTCCTGCTTCGGGAAGTACTTCTTGGACTCCGTGGTCAGCTTGCACTCGATGGCGAGCTTCCTGCTGTTGTTCCCGGCGATGACGTCGGGGCAGGGGTACTGCTGGCTGCCGCTCCCTGCCGCGCGCATCGCAGCCCAGCCGTGCTCCCAGAACCTGTGAATCAGGTCCCGCTCCGCGTTGGTGCCCCGCGACTTCCTGGACATGGAAGTGAAGGAGAGGCCGCGGTTTTTAAACATTCGGTGCGGGTGTCGAGTGGCTGGGAGGGAAAATAAACCAAATATTTAAAATTGAAAGAACAATATTGGCCTCATCCACCAAAAGAACAGCATTTTGAGGTGCTTTAATGGCGAAGGAACGGATCTTGTCCCTCCTCGGCATGGAGAAGCTCCTGAAGCGGGCGGGCGCGCCACGCGTCGCTGAAGATGCGAAGGCGGCCTTGCAGGAGGTGCTCGAAGAGCACGCGGACGGGCTCTGCACGAAGGCGGTCGAACTGTCCAGACACGCAGGCAGGCGGACAGTCAAGGCGGAGGATGTGAAGCTGGCGCGGAGATAGGGAGCCGGTCTGGAGTTCTAGACCTTAACCTTCATGAAGTCGAAGGCGGCCTCGACGTTCTGGTGATGCACCTTCGCCTCCTCAAGAAGCTTCTCGACCGACTTGTAGCGCTGCGAGAAGTGGGTGAGGACCAGCTTCTGGACCCCTGCCTGCTGCGCGAGGAGCGCGGCCTGCGCCGCCGTGAGGTGCTTGTACTCCTGCGCCTTCTCCTCG
>Ga0315275_10000662_pt1 | contig 28667 bp, 38 predicted proteins | sample YL17G03_0_MG_FD_205557 | JGI IMG/M metagenome (GOLD analysis project Ga0315275, IMG submission 205557) | Sediment microbial communities from Yellowstone Lake, YNP, Wyoming, USA - YL17G03_0 | ecosystem: Environmental > Aquatic > Freshwater > Lake > Sediment | place: USA: Wyoming | collected...
GTGTCGCTGCTTCTATGGTTGAAAATTTGGAAGTATCAGTATCATTCAGAAGTACAATTAACGTGAAACTTGGTGAAGTGCCTTATGTTGTATTAGCTTACGATTCCAAGACAGATAAGATTGCCAAGATTAGACAGTTATTTCCTTATCTTCGTGCTTGTGGGGCAACACCAGAGGGATTGGCATTTGAGGCTATTGCAGATGAATTTATCGTTGGTAAGAAAAGCAATGAACAGGACCATTACTTTCTAAACATTTCAGACGGTGAACCGTGTTATAGCTTAGTTCCTAAAATGAACAAGTATGGGGTCAGCTTTAATTACGTTGGAGAATCTGGTGCTCTACACACAAAAATGCAGGTGGATAAAATACGCAAACAAGGCGTAAAAATACTAAGTTACTTCATAAGTAGCGATTGTTCTCCCTCTATTTTCACAGGATTATCGTTTAATGCTTCAAGGGGAAAATCGTTGACATTGAAAGATTTGTTTGGTATCATGTACGGAAAGGATTCTCAGTTTATAGACGTGCAAAACGTCAGTGATATAGCTAAGACGATTAACAGACTTTTTCTATCCAAAGTATAAAATGGATATTGACAAACCACAGAGTTTATTGTACAGTGCTCGTGCTACAAGCTCTCAATTTAATAGAGCATAACAAGAAGGCATAATTATTATGAGTATTAGAAAAACACAACGCAAGAATAAGACAAAACAAGTAATCACATGGCCATCATCTGAATCGTATTTTACGATTGACAGTTTGATTGAACTAAATCCTCATATGCTTACATCATCCGGCTCCGATATAACTTTGAGAGTTCGTTTGAATAAGGCTGTGAGTGATGAAAATTTGGTCGCTGTAATCGGTCAGAAAAATTGTGGTAAAGGACGACCACAATTGGTATTTTCGGTTCGTCCCGTAAAACAGTTGGCCATTGACAATGCAAAGAATGATGGAATTTCTTTGGATATGCCAAGAATCATGACAGTCATGGAAATCTCCACACAAACTGTAATGCCCGTCGTAACTCCGATTACGAACATCACATCAAAACCCACCGTTCAATCTTCCACTGTAAACGCCTAATTGTCATTAAGGTGCCATACCCATGCAAAAAAAGAAATCTATCAAGAAAAAGAAAAAACTACAGATAATTGATATGCATGTGTATGGCATTTTTGACATACAGAAGAAGGCAATTATAAAGATAAGTTTGGATAAAGACGATTTACAAATGGACTTAGCCCTTATGGGCGGCCCAAGCGAAAGTTTGATTGAATGTGAGTTTGATATTAAAGTTGCACTTTAATTTTTGCTCTCATACGTCATGAACATTTTGAATGAATGTTTTATCGAAGCATCTTCTTTGTAATAGTAAACGGTTGCTTGTTTACTGATTTTATTTAGTATGGCTTGAATTTTTTGATTGGACCCATATGCTATAGGCATATGAAAATCATCATCAAATAACACCGATAAAACACCGCTTAATTTGAAATGGTTGTAGAATAATTTACTATCGTCAATATAGTGATACCTTAATGGTGGTTTAGTATGTTTGACGCTACCACCCAACTCTATTGTTTTTTTTGCGCCCTTTTCAAATAAAAATTGTGATTTTCGGGAATACAAAAATACAACGGAATTTGGAGATATTTTGGTGCTTTTTATAACTGACAACGAACCTATCACTATAGGCATATCCATTTTAGCATCAAATAAAGCATAAGACGACTCACTGAGTTTAAAACAGTGATAGTATGTATAAGTTTTTATAACTTGTTTATCGTTGACTTTAATAGAAAGCATATTACAATATAAGTATGGACAATTTTTTCGAATTTGAACCCCTTTCCAAAGATATTAAACAAAAGTCTTTGGATGAGAGAAAGAAAGCAAATGAATCTGGCAAAAAATATGCCAATAATGATGCTTATAAAAATATCACAGGCGAAGACATTTTCGATTTTGAGGAAAATAAGAAGAAGTTGATTGCGGATTTGGATTGGTTGACCAAGATTGATGTAGAAGAGTTTACTTTTAGAAAAAAATGGGAGGAAATGCAACTACTTACTGATTACATCACAGATTTTGACGGACAGGCAAAAGCTCAAATATGGGCACCAACCGACCTTACCAACGAAGAACTTACCATAAAAGAAATCAACGAACTGCAACCAAAAGTTGTTGTAGTAGAAGGTGATTATTTGGAACGGTTGTGGACAACACTTCGATATTATTGTAGTAGCGCAGAATACAATCAAGCTCCCGGTAGATTTATCAAATTTTTGATGATGGATGAAAACTCCGGCAGAGTGTTGGGAGTGTCTTCAATTGCTAGTGATGTTATTTGCATTTCTGATAGAGACAAGTATCTTGGTTGGACACCAGAAGATAAATTGAAACAGAAAATGTTAAAACATTCAGCCATAGGAACGACGATTGTTCCCACACAACCGTTTGGTAGTAATTTCCTTGGTGGAAAACTTATTGCTGCGCTGGTTACTTCAAAGAAGGTAAGAGACGAATGGGAACATCCAAGGGCTGGTGAGTCTAATCCTGCTAAATTGGTTGGTATGACTACTACAAGTTTGTATGGTGGATTTTCCATGTATAACAGCCTCAAGTGGTGGAAGCCTGTTGGTATGTCCAAGGGTAAAATCCCAATCAAACCTTATGAGAAGGGGTATCACGATTGGCACCAATGGTTGAAACAATTTAAGAAGGATGACTATGAAAAGGCTATGACACAGAAGGAAAATGTGTCAGGCCCAGTCACAGGCGCAAAGATGCGTGTGTTGTCCATGATATTCCAAGCCTGTAAAATCAAACAATCTGATTATTGTCATGGATTTACCCGTGGAGTCTATTATTCTTGTTTTTATGAAAACACAAAAGAATTTCTCCAACGCAAGATTTCTGAGGCGGAATTAGTGATGAAGCCACTATTTAAAGAGGACACCAAAGCCATTTTGGATTGGTGGAAGCCAAAAGCTATTGAAAGATACAAAAAACTCAAATCAGATGGGCGTCTCAATCCTGAGAAGCTATTTTACAATGTAATGACCAATATGACATACGAAGAAGCCAAAAAACAGTTCTTTGATGCCGTGGGTCGTTGATGGTGTAATATGGGAAAAACATATAAAAGAAACGATAGGTGGAAGAAAGACCGAAGAGATCAAAACTTCCGACAAAGTAAAAAATTCAAAGAGTTCAGTCACGGTGGATTTACGGCACCAAAACCACATTTACCTGACTCCAACACAGAACCGGAATTAACAGATAATGATATTAACAACTCTTGAAATTTTAGCACTCATAGTCAATTTATTTTTGATATTTCGTCTATACAAAAGAAATAATAAACTTCAAAGGGAAACGAAAAAGATATCTCTCGATATAATTTCTTTACAACGTAATCAAAATAGGTTAGTATTAACCATTAAAGAATTGTATAGAGAATTGAGAAAACGTGACAAAACCCTTAAAAGACAAATCAGACCCCGTTCCGGAAGTAAAGAAACGGGGACGGAAGAAGACTGAACCAACTGCCAAGGGCATTGGTTTATTTGACCACATCAAACACATTCGGTCTATCCAAGACCCGGACTATTTTAAGAGTCTGACGGATTTGGATAAAAAGTCTTTCAATCATTTCATGATATTGAAAGCAATAAGCATGAATTCTGCTTTGTTGGATGACGTTTCAACATTGTTTAAGTATTTTGATAAAATACCGTCTCCACAGTTCTATCAACTTCTCATTGGTCTAATCCCACCAGATAAAAAATTCTACCCGTGGGTAAAATCCAAGACTAAATCTCACAACGACGAACTACTTGAATTGGTGGCTCGTTATTTCGAAATTTCTAAAAAAGAGGCTGCAGAATATGTTGCTATATTATCTTCAAGTGAAAAAGGCAACAAACAACTAAAAGAACTCTGTCATTCTTATGGTTTGAGTGATAAGGATGTTGAATCTCTTATGAAAGGAAATGAAGAAGAATCGTAATTGTTATGACAACTAAAACTCCAATCGTAATAGGCGTGGGCGGATTCGCTCGCAGTGGCAAAGATACGTTTGTAAAGATTGCCAGAAAAATTCTAACTGAACATGGATATCGTTGCACTAGATTGGCCTTCGCCGATGCTCTAAAAGAAGAGATTGACCCATTCCTACTTAAATATTACGGAATTAGTGCGTGGACTGATGACGCGGAAGAAAAGAAACTTATCAGGCCGTTTTTGGTCGCTCATGGTTGTGGAAAAAGAATACAATCAAATGGTAAATACTGGATAGAAAAACTTGATTACCTGATAGGTGCGATGCACAACACTCACGTAATAAATCCAAAAGAAGCGACAGATGTAGTTTTCATCAGTGATTGTAGATTTCCAAATGAAGTTCAGTGGGTTCATGAAAAGTGGGGTGGTTGGTTTATTCATTTGAGTAAATTCAATATGGTAAATGATATTGATTACAAATTCGATTATGAATCGCATCCAGAATTGGATGGGACTGAACATCCTGAACAATACTATCCTGACGATTTCATAGAAACACCCGTCATACGGAAAGTGTATGATGATGCTCCTAATGCCGAAGAAGCTGAGAATGACCCAATCTGTGCATCACGGTCAGATGTTCGGATGGAAATGGAGAATGCCATTGATAGAGAATTCCGATTAACAGGTAATAAAATTACTACGGACTCACTGATAGACAATACTTATCTTAACGAAGAGATTAAGTTATGTCTATTGAAGTGTCCTTTATTGACGTTGGTGTAAAAACCGACGCTCCTGTGAATCTTGTTGAATGTTCAACTCCAGAACAAAACAAGATGTTCAGGAATACGATTGACACCTATCACAGTTATGTCAAATATAAGGATTCTCCGACAAGAAACATCCGATGGTTGGTATATGAGACGATAACAGGAAATCATATTGGTGCTGTAGGATTATCTTCTGCTACTATTGCCGTAGCTGTCAGAGAAGCTTTTATTGGTTGGGATAATGAAACCAAGATGAGGAATCTACGTCACTTGGCAAATAACTCCCGTTTTTGTCTAGCTCAACCAAAAATATCCATAAAAAATGCTGCATCTTCAACTCTTAGACAGTTAAGAATTGAGGGAGCAAAGCGATGGAAGTCGAAATACGGCGACGACCTCATTCTGATAGAAACCTTCATTCAACCAGAAAGAGACGAAGACTATAATAATCACAAATCACGAAATGGTTCTTGCTATTTAGCTGATAACTGGACTAATATCGGTGAGACGATGGGAAACCACATCAGGAAGACGCCCCTTGGGTTGTGGGCGAAGGAAACGGGTGAAAGGGGTAGATTGGCTAGGGAAAACCCTCAAGAGTGCCTTAAGCGTTATGCCGGGTACTTGGGTGAACATAACAATTCTGGCTATAAAGTAACGAAAGTGGCGAAGAAACTGATGTTTGTAAAGCCTTTGGTAAAAGATTGGAAAGAGAAGTTATTGAAATGAAAGGTATAATACTATCAGGAGGAATGGGGTCAAGGTTGTATCCGTTAACTATTGTTACGAATAAACAGTTAATACCTGTTTATGATAAACCTATGATATACTATCCGTTTTGCACTCTAATACAAAGTGGTATTAGAGATATTTGTATTATCACCACTCCAAAACATATTCATTTATACAAACAACTTTTCGGTGATGGAAAACATCTAGGACTTAATATCATTTACAAAGAACAAGATAAGCCAAGCGGATTGGCTGAATCTTTTCTAATTGCAGAAGACTTCATAAAAGGTTATCCCGTCTGTTTAATTCTTGGAGATAACATTTTTCACGGAGAGTTTCCAAGACCGATGGTAAATAACGATAAAGGCGTCATTTATGGTTATAAGGTAAAAGACCCAAGAAGTTATGGTGTTGTAGAATTGGATGGTATGGATAAAGCAATCTCCATTGAAGAGAAGCCTGCCCATCCCAAGAGTAATTATGCCATAACAGGATTATACTTCTTTGATAAGAGAGTTGTAGATTTTGCTAAATTAGTAAAACCATCCGCAAGAGGCGAATTGGAAATTACCGACATAATAAGGTCTTATATGTCAGAGGGGTCGCTTGAAACCATCATCATGCCAAAGGGAATAGCGTGGTTGGATGCAGGAACACCCACCACACTATTTCAGGCATCTGCCTATGTCCAATCCATTCAAGAAAGACAAGACGTGATGGTTGGTTGTATTGAAGAAGAGTGTTATAAAGCCGGGTTTATCAACAGGGTAGAATATGAAAACTTAATTTCAAGACTGCCAAACTCTGATTATAAATCCTATTTGGAAAGGACGTTGACATGAAAATTTTACTTTTTGGAGCTAGTGGTTACATAGGAACGGAGTTTGTAAATCAACTTCAATATTTTAGAGACATTGAAACTGTATGTGTTCGGTCGAGAAAGTCGGATGGCAGCCAATACTCATACAGAGAGTTAAGTAGATTGGTTGTTGATATTGCTCCTACTGTCATTATAAATTGTGCAGCATACATCGGCAATGGTTGTATTGCTAATTGTGAGAACAACAAAGACCAGACGATTTTATCAAATGTAATATTTCCACAAATGCTTGGTGAGATATGCAATGGTGGAGACATTGTGTTCGGACACATATCATCTGGCTGTCTATACAATTGGTATGTGGACGGTGGATACAAAGAAAGTCATGATAAACAGTTGACGTTTAAATCTGAATGTAGCTTTTACACTGGCACAAAAGCACTTGCTGAAGATTTATTGAAGGATGTTTCCAATAAGTATATTTGGAGAGTTAGACTTCCCTTTGACGAACAAAATCATCCAAGAAATTATCTCACCAAGTTATTGACATTTGACCGATTGATAAACTATCAAAATTCTATTTCAAACAAGAAGGAATTGGTCAGAGCTTGTATAGAGTGTCTTATAAAGGAAGTGCCATTTGGAATATATCACGTTACAAATCCGGGTGCTATTAATGCGTCTGATATCGTAACTATGGCTAAAAAGATTTTGAAATTGGATAAGGAGTTCGCATATTTTGATAGTATAGAAGAATTTGACAAAGTAAGAAAAATAGTAACATCAAATACATTACTAAATACGGATAAATTAATGGACGCGGGCATAAAAATGACTCCCGTTCATGATTCGGTTGAATGGTCGTTTAAAAATTGGAAATCGTAATATGACAATTGCACAACTTAAAAAATCTTTAACGAGATTCAGTCCCGATTTGGACGATACTGAAATTCTTTTCGTTTACAGTGTAGATGGCAAAGAAAAATTTGAAGAAATGTCTTTCGTAGCATATTCTGAAATACCTGACGAAGCTGGTCTTGTTTGTATTTTTGGAACTATGTCCGCAGCTATAGAAAGAATGAAGGCCGGTAAGTTGAAATATCCAGACGGTCACAGACCTTCAACGGATGGTATAGATTTATCGGGAAACACTCCCGATTAACTGATTGTTGAAATGGAATGATATTCTGTTATCATTCGTCTTCGATAACAGTATGGCTGAGTGATTCTGTGCTCTGGCCGCAAATGAAATGTAATGTTGTTTACATTCATTGAATCTAGCTTGTTTAGCTTCTGCTGGGTCACACGCACACATACGAGACAATATATCCATACAAGAAACTAGATTTTGAGCTTCTTGACAAATTCCGACAAGTGCATTTCCTATAAGAAAATGATATAAGTCATTTGGGTTATTAAAGGTCATACGGAAAATTTCATTAGTCTTGTTACAACACCATAAGTCAACAGAGATAGTATAGTCACAGGTGGTATCAAAAGTAGAATCAGAAAGTTAAAAAACAGAACGCTTGTTATTACACAAGATATTGATGATAACCACACGGATAGACATAATGGACATGATAACATCTGTGTTATGAAATTGTAGTTATACTTTTCTTTTAAAAAGTTGGGATAAGTCAAATTCATACTCATACCACGTATTATCATATCAAGTCTTTGTTTATGAAACTCTTCTATCTTCAAAAGTTTTGATAAACCAAATAGACTGCCCCAATTCGTCAACGCATCTGAATTTAACCAGATTAACATTATGAGCGTTATAGAACTTGTCAAAAAAAGTAGGGTCAGTAACATACCCATAAATAGTTAAGCGTTCTTCTTTACTCTTTCATAAACTTCAAAAAGAGTGTCGGTGCAGTAAGGGTCTTTTGGAGTAAATGGTTTGAGTTGGTTTTTATAATACTCCGAATCGTTATGAACAAATCGTTCTTCATAATTTGTAAGTCCTTTGATTTCAAAATGAAAAATATCATGTTCCAAAACCCCAATTTCACCACTGTCGGTAATAATCTTTGATAGGTTTGTAATAATGCTAAAATTTTCTTGTGTTAGTTTCTTTGCATCAAATTTTACCAATATCTGATTTGTTTTTGCGTCAGACATTCTCTTCACCCTCTTTCTCATGTTGAATGGTGTTCCCGGTTGTATCTGATGGATAAATTCATCAATATTCAAATCTGTGTAAATGGTGCTACACCAAGGTTCTAACATACCCAACAAAGCGGTGGTACAGTTATTAACTACAAATCCAATGTCATACTTTTTACTTATGATTGGGAAGGAGTATTCGTTGTTTTCTATCCACGTTCCCCATTTACGAATAAAATGTGCGGTATTTTTGGCACAACAGAGTTTGTAGAAAAGGTCGTCTTGTTGAACCTTTTCAGTCCATCTGTGACCTCTACAAGTAAAGTGATACACAAAGGAGTCTCTACTTTGATTGATTTCAAATCCTGCCATAATCAATCGTTGAAACAAATCACTGTCTTCGTATGGAAACGGTGAAAACAACTTGTCATGACCACCAATGGATAGAAAGTCTGTCTTATACATCGCCCAAGGCGCAAAAATACCCCTTGTAGTAATTTCTTTGTTCTCAACCTTCTGTTGTTGTTCACTACAAAAGGCATAGAAATCTGCTTCTTTAAAGTCTTCGGCATAAGTGCCAAAATCGTTGGTGATTTTCTCTTTTCCGGGAGGGTGTAAAGGTGGTTCGATTCTGGTAGCAGCAACAACTCCTTTTGGATGCAACCACTTCAATAGATTTTCAACATAATTGGGTCCACAAACCATATCCGCATGAAAGATGGTAAAGATATCATTGCTGGATAATTCGACTCCTTTATCATAGAGAACTGTATGACCTACCTGTTTATCATCACTGTGATAATAGATTGTGTTAGTGTCTCTAACCGTATCCGTCCACTCTTTTGTTCCATCGGCGGAATTATCATCAAGAATAATGATTTCTTCTTGTGGGTAAAATCGTCGGATACTTCCATATGCTAATTTTAGATAGGGGAGATTATTTCGTGTTGGAATTATGAATGATATCATGTTTGCATCTTTCTGTAAATTGATTTATTTCCTGTTGATATGATTTGGCTGACTCGGCAGCAAATATTTGTTTCTGCTTTATGTTGAATGAAATGTGGTCAAGGTAAACATGATGTAACTCATATTGATAGCTTTGTGTTACCACAAGATTTTTCAATACATATTGTTTAACATCCATTCCCATACTTTTCATAATCTTACAGGCATCTATAACAAACGTGTCATCAAGACCGTAAGGGCCAAAAGAACTTGGAATATCGGTATATGCTAATAGATTTGAGGAAAGTAAGTTAAACCAACCACCGCCCATTTTGAAAGTATCCAATCCAACAACCTCCAATTCTCCATAATCTCTTGTGAAAATTTCAAATTGGTCGGTTGTGTATTTTTCACATGTAGAATCTTCAAATTTTCGATTGATGTATGAATCGTGAACCAATACATCCCAACTTGGCTCCCATAACTTTGGCAATTGTGGTGAAAGAATGTAGTATTCGTTCTTTACCATTTTAGCTGCGTCCATTATGTATTTTAACGCCGTATTCGGATAGAACATATCGTTGTCGAGATATAGAAAGTTATCACAAGTAGAGGCAAACTTTCTAATAGCCGTTCTTCTCTTGTCATCTACACCAAGACATTCTCCCTTTTCACTAACATCAAAGAGGGTGAAATCGGCCCAATTACAAACCGCTTGGAGTTTGAAAAATCGGTCAATAAAGTATTGTTTACTGATTTTACTTTTACTCCAATCAACAAGAAGGTCGTTGACATTTAGAGTCGCATCAATGGTGACTTCATCATCACCTGTTAAATATGCAGCATTCTTTTTAAGTTCAAACATCTGATGTTCAAACCTATCAATCTCAAACGGCAATACATGAATTATAATATGTGTCTTCATCTAATCAAATGGAAACTTGGGTCTGTTTGGTCGCCGTGCCAAAAAATCTGAATAGGCACCTTGTTAACAGTCTTCAAGTGATGGTTCAAAATGTATTCTGCTCTCATCTTCGGGTCACGGATGACATAGGTTGGGTCTTCATACAAATAATACAAACACTTGCTGTATAAATCTGAATAAATGTCCATTATGTCAGATGGCCCTACGGCAAAAACATCTGAACTTCCGATATCATTGTAAACCAGTTGTGTCCAATTGTAAAGCGCCAACTTTCCTTTTTCTATTTCTTCCAATGGTATTGGTCGGTCTATTTTCAAGTCACTTCTCATTTTAATGACAAAATCATACTTGAACTTTTTCTCTTCTTCATACAGAGATTTTAATTGATTCGCCATATACATAGAATAATACATGGAGAGTAGATTCTGTAAAGGAGTGTTCCACATGGGGTCTTTAATTCCTTTGTCATCAAATATGATTTGTTCCTCTATTAAAATCTTCTTAGGAACGAATAGACTAAGCATTTCATTATAGACCTGTAGAGGAAACTTTTTATCAAACCACGTATGAATGAAAAAATCACATTCATGTTTGTCAAGATAATGGGTCTTCAAGGAGTCATAGGCTACCTTGATATTTCGTGGTTGACCGGGAATTAGAATTGCTACTTTCATGCTAGTTTTATGTCGTGTAGAACTTTGGTCCAACCGTCACAATACAATCCTCTTGTGTCGTGATGAAAATTTGATGGTCCAAACCAAGGGTCAGGAATAATGACCGTTCCTTTTTTATTGTTGAGATAAGCACCCCACCAAGCAAATGTAGAATTGGAGAGGATTAGATGTTTCATTTGTGTCATTAAATATAATTGGACAAACTTATCTTCTTCAACATAAGTAACATCATTTCCAAAAGCATTCTTACACCAAGGATAGTCGTCTGAAAAGACATAGATTTGGTCAACGTCTGGAAATAGATTTAACGCAAGTTGGTAGTATTCTGAGGATAGAACACAGTGATTATGCTGTAACATTAGATAGTCTCCCCTACGAACACTTATACCCAAACTATTATCGCTTATAGGGTATTTTGACGCTATTTTGACTACATTATCGTTAAAGGCGTAATACGTATGGATTAACTTATCACGGATGTTATCGAAGTATTGATGTGCTTGAAAGAAACCATGCATTTCCATGTCGTCACTGACAACGACAGGTGTATAACCAAATGTTGGTTGGCTGAACTTATTTGGAAGATTTATGTCTTGTTTTTTGAAGTCGTAACTAAATCCTCCAAAGTCTGTAGGTCTGTCTCCGTAATGTCCGGCGTGAGAGAATGTAGGAATGACAAAATCAGTATTCAACTGTTCCGCAACTTGTATAGTTGCAGCCACTTGATACATGTGATTGCCTAATCCGCCTACAAACTTGCAAGTTATCATAATGCTTGTTCACGTTTTTTGACTACACAGAGACTTCTATAAAAATGAACATATTCAATGTGATGTTCGTTGTATGAAAGAGATTTTCCTTCAAGTTCTTGATATCCCATGAAACTCTTACCACGAAGGTTTACATCATCAACGAATGTTTTGGTAAACTCCACACCCGTCTCAGTGCCAACGGCCCATTCAGGATTGGTTGTGTAGGAAGTGTGAAGGTCTTCAATGAAATAAAGACCGCCCGGTTTCAATAGTGGAAAGGCAGCATTGAATGTCTTAATCTGATGTTGCCATTGGTGGCTACCATCATCAATGATAATTGATAGAGGCGCATTTTCTTTCTGAATCTTGTAAAGGATGAAATCATCAACTTGAGAACCGATATAGACCTTACGCCTATCGCCAGCATACTTGGCGCAATCTGGATTGATATCCAACCCAATAATGTTACCATTCTTGAAGTAGGCTTCCCACATCTTTAACGACTCACCTGTGAATACGCCAATCTCAAGGAAGTTTAGTTTTTCATCCTTGAGTGGGTCAAGATAAGTGTCATAGACTTCCGTGTAATCGTGAAATCCAACGCCCTTGTCGGTCTTAAACTGTTTTGCTAATTCTGATAAGTTTTTCATATTTTGTCTTGTCAATATTCGATGGATAGGTCACAAATTGTTTATCTGTATGAGTGGGCATAAATCCCCATTTCTTGTAAAATCGTTCTGCGCCACGCTGTTCATACATCTTTGATTTTTCGGAACGCACTATTACGTCAGTTGGGAAATTACTCTTGTCTGAACGACTGCCAAAGTGGAATATAACCGAATTGGAAGTCATTACGAACTTGAAGTTCGCCAATTGCATACGAATGAATAGGTCAGTGTCTTCCCAATAAGCCGGAGCAAAGATTGGGTCATTTCCTCCAATAAAATCCCAATCCTCTTTACGGATTAATCCTGATACACCTTCTCCCTTCTCCACTTCAACATTTGGATTTAGAAAGGTAAATTGATTGGCGTAATCAAGAAAGTATTGTTCTTGGAAATCGTCATGTTTGTATCCAAACTCTTCATATGGAAATACCAATGTGCCGGGTCTTGATTGTTCTTTGAACAAATTTGGTTGAAATCTCTGTGAACTAACCCACAGTTTATGATTTGGGTATTTATCAAATATCCAAAGAGCCTGTAAGTCCCAACCTTTTGATACAAAGAAATCGGCATGAAGAAACATGATGTATTTTGTCTTAACATGTTCAGCCAATAAATTCATGGCACCACCAATACCTTTGGTGTGTTCTTCGTCATTGTTCTCTATCAGAACGGTTAGATTATATTCATCCTTGACTTCCTTTAACCATTCATATGTTCCATCCGTGCAATTTTCAGCAAAGATGATGAATGGGGCGTCTTTGAAGTGAGAATGGGTTCGCACAGAATGAACAGCCAGCTTGAGATAGTTCAAGTTGTTGCAACAACCTATACAAAATGTCATCGGACTATTCATTACTTAATCTTTGAGAAAATAGTTGTACCCAACCCACCAAATGTTTGTGATGCATAATTGGATGGAATTTTTATTGTATCGTAACCGTAAATGTGGTTGTGATTTGATGTATCGTGTGCAATAATTTCAGGTATTCCTTTTTCAAGAAAATAGTTAACCGTTTCACCACGAAAATGAAATCCTTGGTCAACAAATGCAACGTCAATGGTATTGAGCGTCGGAACAAATGATTCCAATGCTTGAAAATATCTCTGCATAGGTTCTTGATGCCTAATACTTCCACCACTTTTCAAAATTTCATCGTCAGCAATTTCCAATCCCAACTCACTCATCAAAATAAACTTTGATGACCAATTAGAAAATTGTCCGTAGTCTTTTAATGATTTTTCATACCATTCATTACTTCTAGCGACTTCAAATGAAATGATTTGTTTGAATCGGTTTATTAGTGTTTGTGTTCCAGCGCCTAATCCCAGCTCAAGAATGACTTTTTTTTCTGTATTTGTGATTGCGTCGAGGGCCGGACTCCAATCCGTGTAAGCGGAAATGTTGCCGTAAGATTTGATAATTTTGTATTCGCTCATAATTTAGTATTTTATTGGGAGTCCTGATGACGATTGCATTACTACGCCAAAGTAGTTCTTTGCCCAATGTTCTTCTGTATATCCCATTGATTTCAATTGTTCATATTGTGGTCTAAAATGAAATACTTTAAAAATGGGTTCAATTGGCCACAATTCAATTGGTCTTCTGACCAACAACCATTCCCCATACCAACTAAATTCACTGGATATAGTATTGATTAAACCCTCAAAAGTCAAGTCGTTTGGTTTAATATATTCCTCTTCCAAACTCTGCCAGACCTTGGTGGACCAGATAACAGGCACAGGTCCGAAGTCATATAGACGACCTTTTCTATCAAATAACTCTTGAATTGGGGTTCTACACTCAGCAAATGAAATTTGTGGGTCGAATCCAAGAGCATCCTTATATCGTGCCGTCCATTGAAATAAGTCGTTCTGTTCGTGCATTACCGTGTAAGGAATGGCGTCATCCAATGGAGAGTTAAATCCAACCAAGAAATCTCTATAATGAAAATCCTTGATGAAATACGAATCGGAATCTAATACAACATAATTCTCTGTCAGTTCCGTTTTCCAAAACATCATCTTTACAATCTGTTGATTCTTCCAAGACTGAGCCAGATTGTTATTCATTATCTCATCGTCGGTCAACAAGGTATAACCAGTCGTTCCAAGGGTGTTTTTGAATAGTTGAACATCTTCCTTTGGGACGGAGATATAGAATGGTATGTTATCCTTGTTGTGTCGTTGAATGGAATCAAAAAGGATTTTACATCTTTGAACATCACCTGAGAATGATTTACAATACAGAACTATTTTATAGGTGAGCTGCATATCTTTTAACAAAATCTGAACAAATACCAGAACATTTTTTAATGTCGCCATTAACGGATATTTCAGGCAATACACAAATACTGTGAGGGATTAATTTGGCTCCAACGTGACACCAGATATGTGTTCTTGAAGTTAAAGTGTAATCATCATGCTCTTGCCAAAAAAAGTTATAAATAAGATGTTCATTTAGTTTCTTTAAAGCAGTTGAATTTTTAGCATGTATCCAAACTTTTGGGTTTGAAAATATAGAAATTCCTGTTTTGTATTTTGGTTCATCGTGACCCAACCACCATTGTTTGTTTTTATACCATACATCAATTTCTACATTAAACCCTTGGTTTAAGGCGTCAAGAATATGGTCCATCCTATTTTCTCTTTTAGGATTTGGTCCTACCGTGTTTCCTCTGTGTGCTATAAATATCATTATTTTTTACCCCATTTTTTGATGGCTATATCGTATTCTTTACCATAACTTTTGGTGACGGCTTGTTTCATTGCTCTGACACCTGCGCCAGTGCCCATAGGGTGTGATGTAATTGCTCCACCAACATTTGCCATCCAATTTGTATGACCAACCACATCTACAATGTAATCAATCAAGCCGGGATGCATACCACAACTCAGAGCCGGAACAGCATCTATCTTATTCAACATAGAAATGATGTTCTTAAGTTCTACTGTATCATTATCCATGTAACCACCAATCATACCAGCGTGAAGTGTATCACATCCACTGAGGGCGGCAATTTCAAATAAAACTGACTGGTCAATAGAATAATTGTGAGAAACACAATTTAGAATTTTATCACCACTTTTTTGAAAGTGCATCAAAAGAGGAATCTCCAATTCACGGATGGATTTGAACACACCCATGCCACAGTGAAAATTCATATGAATTCCATTACCACCCAAATCTGCAACTTGTTGGGCATACTTCAATGCCTTGTGTGGGTCGGCTTGAACTGATACTGCATAGAACACTCTAGCGTTTGTTTTCCTGATGTAATTTGCTACCAATGAGACTCGTTTCTCAAGTGGACAGAACGATTGGTTGGAAAGAATTTCATCTTCCTTGATGAAATTACATCCGTTGTCAATGTATTGTTTTACGAGTTCAAAGTGTTTTTCAGGAGTCAATCCAACCTTTGGTTTCACAATACCACCCATTAGAACCTGATTATCTGGTACACCACACCATCTCTTCATCTCTTTCAATCCAAAGTAAGGGCCTTTGAAACAGGCTCTCATAGCTGGTGTATATTGAATTTTCTTCACTACACACTTGCTGATGATATCAATGTCACATTGACCACCCATAATCTGAACCAATAGGGAAGCAACACCATCTTCTTTGAAGTTAATGTTCTTTTCAGGAAAGGCAATAACGACTTCACCTGACTGAACTTCACTAAGAGTATCGGGATTTGCCAAAATCAAACAAGAGTGATTTTGAAATAATTCGTCCGTCTCAAACTCTGCGCGGGCATGTGGATTACCAACAGATTGACCAACGGCCAATCCCCACGCAGCATCTTTGAGGGTCGTCTTACTTTCAAGATAGTAAGTAACCAAGTAGTAACTCTCATTAAGAGAGTCGTCGTATTCAGGTCTAAAAATGTCTATCATACAATTACGTAGTCGTCTTTAACAAATGGAACTTTCACCACTATCAATTCACAATCTTCCAAAAAATCAGGGTCAGCAACATCATAGGGTTCTAGGATGAATACATCACCCGCCTCAAACGTGACATTCTGAATGGTCATTTTACCACGGATTAAGTAATTGATTTCAGTTACAATTTTGTGGTAATGTTTAGGCCACTTTTCACCTTTTGGATGTTTTTTCATACATACCTCAAAGGCGTCGGTCTTAAATGCTGACGGTTCAAAGTTTCCAATGAACCATCCCTTAAACCATTCTGTCTGTCTATGTATCTTCATAGTTTTTTTATTATTGCTATTCCATAATGGCCGGGAATATACTCAAATGGAATTTTAACATCAAATTTACTTCGGTCAATGGCTTGTAGTAATAGTTGTGGCCCCGGATGTAAATGTGCGTCGTGCATTATGATATATCCACCCCTATGAACAAATTCAGCATATCTCCAATCGTTTATTGTCATGTTAACTGAATGCCATCCATCTATAAACAAAATAGATAGTGGTATCATTGAAAAATCTTTTAGAGCCTGTCGTATTCCATCTTGGTTTAATGAATCAGTTTGGATGGTTAAAATGTATTTGTCTGGGTCATTCAAAAAACTTTTATCATCACGGTCAATGCCTATGTATTTTGAGTCTGGATGTTTATTCAATAATACATGGGTAAAAGACCGCTCACCATTTCGACAAACACCAATTTCCATTATATTAATTGGTCTATTTCTAAATTCTGAAACAACCTTTTCAACTTGTTGTAGTTCCAAATCTGAAATTTCTAGTTGTGGATTTCCATGAAAATGATGATTGAACAACGCAACATCAGAATCCATATCATCATATTTCATCTGTGGAAAAAATGATAATCCATATATTGATGTAGCTTGTGGAATGAATTCGGACATCATAGTTTCCTAAGTTTTTTGTAAGTTTCGTAATCCTTTGGTGTTCCGATTGGATAGTGCATGTTAAACGCATAAGGCATAACCTTCATACCTCTCTGAATCATATAGTTGTAAGAAGGAGCCACATAGTATTCACCATTTACAACATCCTTGTTTCGTTTCATTTGATTAACCGATTCAACAAAATACAATCCTTTTCTCCACCAATGTAATCCATTAGTTGCGACGTTGCTGATTACATCCTTTTCCTTTACATCAATGACTTCGTTACTATCACTCAGTTTGATGTAACTATTCTTCGGACTACAAGAGTGGAACGTGCCTAAAGCACCATCCAAGTTGTTTACATCACAGAACCGATTAAACAACTCAGGTGTAAAGTCTTCAATAATTTGGTCACAGTTTGTTATAATTAGTGGTGACTGAATATCAGTCTTAACTACACCAATCAACGCTGACTCTGCCGGTCCCTGTGGTGTGTAATCAATTTCAACAATCTGATAATCCTTAGGCGTCAAGATGATATTCAGTTTGTTGGTTAATTCATCAATGTTGAGTTGTTTTGAGTTAACTACAAAGGTAAAGTAAAACGGACTGCCAAAGTTTCTACCATTTGCGCCCAGTAAATTATTGACTACAGATTCAATCATCGTAAAATTTCCTAAAGGTAGGAAAGGTTTTGGTAATTCATAACCACAGTCTGAAAATCTCTTTCCAAGACCTGCCATTGGTATTACTATATTCGTCTTATTCATATTTGTAATCTATAGACTTCATTTTTAACTGATTTACTCTATTTGTCAAGTTTTTATCAATGAAATACTGGTCCATTTCTTGTTGGGCCAAGATATTATAATTTGATAGTTTTGGATTTTCTTTAACCGTTCCATTTCCTATGTGAACTATTGGAAGTCTATCAGACACGACAATTTTCCAATTATTATCTTCACAGATGATACCCGTCATCAAATCTTGAACCCATCCATAACGACTACCAAAAGAGCCAATTTTCTCTGCCAATTCTCTTTTCATTAGAGCACACTGAAAGTCAACAAAAGGAACAATCCTAAGTTTGTCAGCATTCCAACAGTGCATTTGTTTCCAGAAACATTGTTGTGGAGTAGGTTGTATTACACAAGGAGAAACTATCATTACGTCGTTTCTATCAAAAAGAAGTTCTCTCATCGTCTTTATGAAATTGTAACCGTGAATGATTAAATCTGAGTTCAACAATACGAAAGAATCGTATTCAGGACTATCAAGAAACAGTTGTAATCCCATATCCAATCCACCACCATAGAAAACGTTCTCTTCTGAACGGTAAGTTGTATATTTGCTGGTTTTTTCTTTATCACTCCCATTGTCAATAACAACTACATCATAATCATCTCGTTCGTATGGTTTTAACATTTCATACAAAGAGTCTGTATAGTGAACCGTATTATAATGTAGAATGGCGACTAGACTTTTCATGGTTTATAAACCTCTTCAAAGAATTCAATAGTTGTTAATGGATGAACTTCGCTTTCAACTTGAAAAAGTCTTCGGTGTGTATTTTTGAATCCGTTGTTTTTGCAAGCTATTTTGACGGGTGTTTGGTCTATTCCGTGTGGCTCCCAATTTACAGAATAAAAGAATCCTTTTGGAGTTAACAACTGTCGAATTTTATTCAAATAGATGGATTGTATGTTGCTTGGAATCTCTGGAAATGAATTGAGATTTAGGGCTACATCAATCTCACCTTTTATGTCATCAATCGTGCCGGGCGCAAATATACGCAATGGGGCATCCGTCTCATCTTCTCCGTGAAACCAAACCTTATCTTCGCCCATCATTTTTGCGTAAATGTATGATTGTATTACTGAAATGACAGGTAAATCAACGATGTTATATTTTACGGTTGGGTATTTTTCTATAAACAAATATGGAAAATAACCTGTTCCTGCACCGATTTCTAAAATGTTTTTTGGAGTTGATTCTATGTTTTTTCGAAGACACAGAAAGATATAATAACAAACAAGAAGTCTGAGTGGTATTTCTCTACCACCAACCTTTATGACCGGTCTATTCGGAAAGTATGGCATATCCAAATCAATTCCAACTATATTTTCAAGATGAGCTATTGTATCTTCTCTTGACGTATTTGTAATTTGTAATTCTGAGGCTATAAGATTCAAACAAGAATCAAAACACGTTTCATATGGTCGTATGTTCCAACTATTTACTTGATTGTAGTCAATACCCCACAAGTCGTCTATGTAGATGCTGTCCAATTTCTTTCTTACCGAATCCAAATCTTCATTTACTAACCACGCACGTAGAGGTCCATATACACCCGTCCATATAGGAAGGCAATCTGAATCGGTGTGAGTTTTGTAATAGGAAACCAACCGTTGGATAAATTGTTTTGACGGCAATTCGTTAATCATAGACTTTTATGGATGGAAACATTTTGATAAATTTACCTTTGTAAATGGGTCTTAATGATTCCGTTATGTAATCGGCAAAATTGTGTGCTAGAATTACAATGTAATCAGGAGGATTCTTAATTAGAGTCTCCCTACTTACTATTTGTATTCCTGTTCCCGGCATGAACTTGTTTTGTTTCGTGTCGGTATCATCTACAATGTAATCAATCGTTTCATGATTGATTTTGGCAGCATTTAAAAATGTGCATCCTTTTGCTGCTGCACCAAACGCAGCAATCTTTTTACCGTGACGTTTAAGGTCATCGAAGAATACCTTACTTTGTTTCAAATGGTCTTTTACGTCTTCATTCCATTTACTGTAAAATTCATTTGTAAACTGTGATTCTTCTTTTAGAAGATTGGTTGTAACAGGATTCGGTGATTTACTTCTACCAATTCTACTGACAATTCTTAAGGTGCCACCGTGGATTTTTTGTTCTGACACGTCTATTATTTCCAATCCCCTATCGGCAAACAATTTACATAATGGGGTCAGTAGATAGTAATAAATGTGTTCATGATATACTTGGTCGTATTGATATGTTTCCAAATCTCTCTTCCAATAAGGAAACTCCAAACACCAAATACCATCGGTTCTTAAAGCATGATAGATACCACCGACAAAGCTACCAATATTTTCTGTATGTTGAAACACATTGGTTGATGTAATTACTTTACACTTCTTACCAATGTTCGGCAAACAACCAACGGAGTTGTCAAACATCTTAGTCAGTGTAGGGATGCCTGCCTGTTCACTAATCTTACCGATATTCTCACTAGGGTCAATGTTGAGTAGATTTAGTTTTGTATTTGTAGAATCACGAAACGTCTTTAAGAGTGTGCCATCATTGCCACCAATATCAACACAAGTGTCATTGTCTTTCAGACTAACGAATTTCGATAGATACTGAAACATTTCTTTACAATGTTCCACGTAAGGTTGGCTTGTTCCTGACTTATAGACATAGTGACCGAATAATACATTTGGGTCAACGGCAACAGACAACATTGAAAGTCCACTATCTGGATAGTAATTTACAGCCAAAGGAAACTTAGGACATAGTAACGATTCTTCTTTGGTGTCGTTTAAGTTGTTTACCAAAGGCATCAATCCAAAATCCAAGTATGTTACACTGGTTTTTGAAAGTGTTACGGGACACTGATATAACTGTTTGTATTTATCCACAATTATTTCCTGTATGTTATCATTACATCATCATATCTATCTTTCAAACTTCTAAGGTCAACGACCTCCGCACTGGAATCAAGTTGTGTCAATAGGTGTCCTTCTTTATCCACACACTGAACATCTTCAACAACATAGAGTCCGCCTTTCTTTAACTTCGGAAAGTAAATTGGAAATCTTAATACTTGATGGTCAACTTCATGGCTGGCATCATCAATGATGATATCAAACTCTACATTGGAATAGAACTTTGATGTAATATCAGGATTATTGGCATCATAAAACAATACATTGGCGCCTTCATTAACTTGGAGAACGTTTCTATTATCAATGCCATATATTGTAGCCTTTTCAAAATACCTTCTCCAAAGCACAAGACTGTATCCAAAATTGATTCCTACTTCTAGGAAATTGATTGGTTGTTCTCTGTATGGTTCAAATAATTTGGCGTAAGCATCAAGGTAGTTATGAGTAGTTCCCTTATCCGTCTCATAACCCAATGCTAAGATATCTTTGTAAATTTCTTGAAGTGTTTTCATGTTACTTTATGACCGAGATTATCTTCGACACTAAATAATTTGTTGTATCTTAGATTTGTTTGTATTTGTGTTTCAATTGTTTTATCGTGATAGAGTGATAAATCTTCTTCGGCTGGCAAAAAAGAATATTCACTATGACCGATAATTTTCTCATGTAATTTTCTATCCCATTTGATTCTATCTGGAATCCTTTTGTATATTCTACTTTGATAGTCTGGAAAATTTACAATCAATCTATTTTGGCAAAACGGGGATGGAGTTAATTTCCACCCCCACTGTTTTGCGTGCTCTGGCGTTACTCCCCTAAAGTCATTTATTCTAGGAACAAATATCAATTCAATATTGACATTGGTGTTAATAATATCCTTGATGTTAAAAATCAACGTCTCTGATGGATTTTCGTCAGCGTCAATCTGAAATATCCAGTCGCCTGTGCAATGTTCATTGCCATAGTTTTTGTGTGCTCCATAGTCATTATTCAACCCATGTCCAATGACAGTAACTTTTGGCAATGCTTGTCTCAGAATTTCCTGTGTTTTAGGATTATCTGAGAAGTCATCAAGTATAACAATTTCATCACCATCAAACCGATTGTTAATCAATCTTTCTAAGAGTCTTGTTAACGTATCGGTTTCATTGTGAACAGTAATTAGATAAGACAATTTCATGCTGCTGAAACGGTTTCTGTTTTTGTTTCGTCTGTTTGCGTCGGAATTACTGGCGCAACCTTTCTAAGTTTTGGTAGAACCAATTTGGTTTCTGTGGCAAACTTAGGAACGTATTTATCCAACATAGCATGGAATTTAGCATCCATAGCTTGGGTTGAAAATTCCAAGGCATTTCTCTTACGAAGTTGTTCTGCCTTTTCTATGAACGGCTTATAATGATAGAAACAATTCCTCATAGATTCTTCTGCTCTGGTGTAATTTACATTAAACCATGCCGATTCCTTAATCAACCACTCATTGACACAATCCGGTGGAATAATTCTAACTTCACCGTCAAGCAATTTACAAAGCTTTGGGTCAAGAAAATCTACGTGACCACTCCAATTGGATGCTAATAGAGGTTTACCACTCAGAGTTGATAACAATAGAGGATGGCCAAATCCTTCGCCGTGAGTAAAAGAAACGTGTGCCTTGACCTTTGGATGGTTGTAAAGAGCATTCATTTCTGGCTCAGACAATTCTCCATACAAAATGTAAACATTAGGAAGGTCTTTGGTCTTCTTTTCATGTTCTACAATAGACCTTACAGTTTTCAATCTGTTAATAATATCGTGTTTATCCATGTTGCAGATTGCTGCGCCACTTGTTTTGATAATCAAAGCAGGCTTTGGTTTCACGCCCATATTAGAGAATGTAGTCAAGAAAGTCTTAATCAAATTGCCAATGTCCTTTCGGTCACTGAACAAACCTGCGTTGGTCCACTGTCCAACAAACAGGAAGTTAAAATCCTCTGGAATGTTACTTAGTTCTTCTTCAACTTTGGGTTCAAATGATTTGTCATTTCCATAGATGGATGTATCAGCACCCCAGAACAACACTTCCATCGGTTTGATGGATTTTAAATCCGGCTGTGGTGGTTGGTTTGGTTCTGGTTGTTTTTGATAAACTGCTTCTTCAAACACCTTTTTAGCATGATTTGAAGTAACAAGGTTGCAATTCATACGATTCAATCCCTCCACCCAATCCGGACGAGCAATAGTAGTCTCAATACCAGCAGTAATACCAATGTTGTATTTAGCTGGCGCTTGAAATTCATTAGGAATAGAACATTGAATGAATACATCCGGTTGCCTATTTAGTGGTTGTCGGATAACTCTCTTAAACAGTTCTTGTTCCAATGGGTCTGCCATATCAGAGGCAAGATACTTTCGGCTACATGCCCCCCAACGGGTAGGAACTACCATTAAGTCAAACTTGTCATATCTAAGAAGGCTCTTCGCCAACGATACGCCTAAGTCTCCATATCCGCTACGAGTCCACATAGGACTCTGAAATATACACAGTGGTTTACTCATATTAGTTTTTTTACTTTTTTATTTGATTTTATTACTGCTTCCAATATAGTCAATTTTGAATCTACTTTATTTGAAAATGATAACAATGCTTCGGTATCTTTTGGAAAACATTTTCCACCAAAGCCACGATTCTCAGGAAATACAAGTGTATGCATCGAATTTATTCGTGGGTCTAAAATCCATAGTTCACGAACCTCATTCCAATTACATCCAATTTTATTACTCAAGTCAAATATTTCATTACAAAATGCTATTTTAGTGGAGAAAAATGAATTCTCAACATACTTTACCAACTCCGCTGATGTGCTGTCCGTAATCCTATATGTTTTGGACGGCCCAGCAATAGGTTGATACAATTCAATCAACTTACTACAGATGTTTCTATCTCCACCAAAAATGAAGAATGGAATTTCCTTTAATGAATCCAAACACTTGTATGGATTCCAGTAAGATGACTCACCCGCAAATTCTGGAGAGAATACAATATTCTTTCCTGTTTTTTCTGTTAGTCTTTTTGTTGTTCCCGGTTCAACCGTTGATTTTATTACAATGATTGGTGTTTGTAACCAATCAACTGATTCTTCTACAAGAGAAGTGTTACAACTCCCATCTTCATTTGGTTGTGTAGGCACACAGACGTATGCTATATCACACTCATTGATTTTTTCTTTTGAACATGAAGATGTAGAAGTTGGGTCGTAGTGATATACTTCGTGTTTGTCACGAAAAAACTCATTTATAACCTTACCAACATAACCAAATCCTACAATTCCTATTTTCTTCATACTATCAATTTTTCTCTTTCCTTTACAATTGATTCGTATTTTGTGGGTGTCGGAATATCATAATTTCCACCAGTCTTCCACTTGTCAACCAATCCCGCCGCTTCCTTTGGTGATTCTACGACTGGTCTTTTTTCAGTCGTGCTACCAAATCCACCCGTTCCGCGAACAGTAGAAGACAAATCTGCGACTACCACCCAATCAATAGTATTGGTAACTTCTGAAACAAGTTGGCCAATCTTATCACCCTTTTTGTATATTTTGTTGGTGTCAACATAACCTCTGATGGTTTTTCTTCCGGTTACATCACTTTCGGCTTGAACCGTCCACCACATATCTTGTGGTTGCCAAATGTATTTGAAACAGAGAATAATTTCGCCTCTGTAATCGTTGTCAATAAGACCTATACTGTTCGCCAATACCAAATTATATTTTCTCACACTTGAACGGGGAAAAATAAGTGTATGGTAATTGTGACCATAAGTGTCTTGTTGTGGAGCGGTAAACAAGCCGGTTCTATATTCGATGTAGTCAATTGATTTCCAACTGTCACCGTCTTTTTCACCGACTATATTTGGTTCTTCCAAAGCTATCACATCATAGCCAGAGGCTTGGGGCGTGGCAGCTTTAGGGATAACCAGACGTTCAGATTCTTTAACGTGAATTCTCATATAACCTATTATACTGTAACTAATTGTTTATTCAAGTTATTATAATGCTAACACACCATCGTCTGACATTTTTTGCTTGAGTTTGTCTTGGTCAATTTTTGGAATTTCAAATCCCATACCACCCGGCATCAAATTGCCAACATAATCTTTTTCTGTAAAGATACCAAAGGTCTTGACTGGTTTGAAATTTGCCAATGTGAAATCCATAGCCTTGATGAACTGATTACACATGTTTTCTGAATTGATACCGCCTTCATTCAACGCCCACTGACGACCCTTTAGGCCACACAGTTCACGTTTATCTCCGCCCATCAAATACCAATACATCATGCCATCGGCTGCATCTTCCCAACGTGTCATATCATCAAAGATGTATGGTGTTGGAATTGAACCTTGGATACATTGAGAAGTAGGATATACGGGATATGCCCATACACCATGTTTCTTGTATTTACCTACGTTGTTTGAACCAAAGTTTAAATCGAATACAATTTCTGAACCATCATCTTTCACTTGACCGATTTGGTCTTGAAGACCACCGGTTACTGCTACGATGATTGGTGTGCCTGACATTACGGATTCTGCTGTAGAAAGACCAAATCCTTCATTAGATGATAGGTTGATAGTTACATCCGCAATGTTGTAAAGAACGTTCATATCCTCTGGAGTATATTTCGCTGTAGAGAATACAATGTCATATTCTGGACACAAGGCTTCCTTGACTGCCACCAAATCTGTGCCGGCGTCTTGACGAATTTCAGTATGCATTACCATCACGCACTTTGCAGCCTGTTCTTTTGTAAGGTTATCACAAAATGCTTTGTAGGCCAAAATAATGTTGCTGGTTCTCTTTCTTTGAACGTTTCTTGAGTTGTAGAACAATACAAACTCATAACTTTTATCACCAAAGATTTCCTTACGACGTTTCTTCAAAATGGCATCATCGGTAGGAATAGGTTTGAAAACCTTATCGTTAATTCCGTGAGGAACATAATGCAAAACCGTCTTGTTATCAGTGTCTTTGGAGTCAATTGTAGCAACCTTGTCACCACCACCCAAAACCCACTTGTTAATGTTGTATGTCTGTTTGCTGATAGACATTAACAAATCACACGACTCATAATATGGTCGGTTATACATTGGAAACGGAATGTCATCCCAAATGTTCAAATAAGTTAATGGCATCTTGGCACGAATTTGGCGTTCGATGGCATACAACCATCCCCAGAATCTTGGGTCTGTGAAGTGAACGATGAAATCTGGCTTCTCTCGGTCTATGATGTTGAAGATTAGTTCTTCATTACCATAACCATCTACAGGATACAACGTCACCTTGGCATCTTTGACGCCAGTGATTTGTGCGGTAGCCGCATCCATGTTGATTACCTTGCCTTTATCTGGATGTTGTATGGCTCCTGCAATTTGAACCCAATCATACGCTTTGGCTGTGCCGAAAATTACCTCACGCGTCATTGTTGCTACGCCTGAGTGCATTCGACAATCATCAGACAACATCAATCCCTTTGGTTTTTTATTTGTATCCATAGTTTTTATTAAGACCCGAACGAACCTGTAGTGCTTAGAGTTGGAACGATAAAGTTATTCACAAGATTTCTAAATGAAGAACTTGTAGAAGTATTGCCAACATAAAGATGGACGCACTTCTCAACAAATGTTTGTAGTGTCAGATTGTTTTGAATCCCCAATATCTTAAAGGAATCGTATAGACTCTTCTCAATCTTCACGGTGGTTGCTGTTTTACTTTTCATATGTATAAACGTTACTACGTTTCGACATATAAGTAGGCGTCAAATCAGAAAATGGTTTATTTTATTGCAATTACCTGAGAACAGTAGTAAGCCGCAACTGTTCGTAGAGAACGCCGTAACATTTACAACAGATATGATACTTACAACACGCGCCATACTCAGGTGGAGAGAAAAGCAATGCGCCCTGTTTTTCTATCAACTTCTTACACACGTCACAGTTAATTTGCAACCCGGTTTTCTTTTTCATAATTCATCTTTTGGAATGTCGGATTTAGCGTCACAATTCACGCCTTTATGGGGACAATAACGACAATTCTTCTTAGCCTTACCGGGATTTTTAAGATAGACCGTGGTATTTTCTACGTATTTTCCTTCTGGAGTAAAACACTCTGTAACAAATTCGGCGAACTTATTAAGTGCTCGAGCAATACTTGGTTGATTGTTCTTTGGAATGAATGTCTGAATTCTACTTTGTGGAAAGGCGTAGTTTTCCCATAACTTCCTACGAAGAATGAAAAACTCAACGTCAATCATATCAATGTCAACGTCATATTTTCTACTAAAGAATGCTTTGTAAAGGAGAATTTGAGAAACCTTAGCTTCATCATCTCTCTGATAGTGATTCCATCCACTGGTAGAAGTCTTAATGTCAATGATTCTGTATCTACCTGTCGAACGTTCTTTTAACACAATGTCAATGTAACCGACGAAATCAACATTATGTTTGATAGGCATAATGATTTCATCTTCAACCGAAATAAATTCAAACTTGCCTGACGGAAAGTGTTTTATTCGATTGGTCATGTTAGTAAAGGCGGTAATGATGTTGTCACCATCTATGCAGTATTCCTTATAGGCATCTGGTTCCAGAACTACCTTCTTATCACTCAACTCCTTGTCAAAGGCAGTCTTGAACACTTCATTAAGGTTATGAGCATCAGCATCTTTTGCAGATTTCTTATACAGGGTTTCGATATACAGTTGAACTGTTTCGTGCATGGCAGTACCAAAACAGGTACTTACGCTATCTTCAAAGACACGCAAACTTTTTACGTGGTCGAGATACCATCTGTGTCGGCAATTAAACCAGTTTGAAAACTGAGAGAAACTAACCCGCCTTTTTCCGTTGGTTGGTGTAGATTTTTTTTCCATTGCCGAACACTGTATCATGGTGTAAGGTTATTGTCAAATATTTATAGCGACGAATTTAAATTGCTGTTATAATTATGATTATGAAAAATACAATGAAAACATTACTCTTTAACATGCTTGCATGCGTCCTTTTACCTGTAACTGCCTTGGGTCAAACATATACGAACGGTGTCTATGTTCAAAACGGAAAGACTTTTGAGGTTGATAAAAGGGTTTGTCAATTTACACCAACAAATTCATCGGAGGTTTTGTATTTCTCAAATGAACTCATTGCAAAAGTTTATACCAACGGAAATTTCATGGTTAATGGGTTTTATCAAGAAGTGCTTAACAAGAAATCTACACCAGAAAAGGCCAAGTTTGGAGTTCACAACTTCGCAGCGTCGGTGTTAAACGGAACAACCTTGGTAGCATATTCAGGAGGCGACTCAAATTCATCATGCACAGTATCTACGCCCATGACTGACGTTGAACTATCGAAAGGAATCTTTTATTTTGAAGTGACTGAAAAGAAGGTAATTGTTGCCGTTCTGGAAGGTTCAATGAAATACTACATTGGAAAGAAAGAAAATCTCTTAACGATTGGTCAAGCGGTTATTGCCGAACCGTCAGATGTTGGGATTTTGGAAAATAAAATTTCGGTAAGTCCCGGAAAAGTAAATACCGACGCAATGAAAAAATTGACTGCCAGTTCCAAGGAGATTACGAATCTTAAAGGCACAATTCTATTCTCTCGAATAGATGGCAAATTGATAGGCATTCTTATAGATTGACTTATATCCAATCCCTGATAGTATTGGTCGAATGAGAAACGGCCAA